>Ga0335075_10001823_pt1 | contig 34673 bp, 27 predicted proteins | sample Lox_Sample_24_FD_206723 | JGI IMG/M metagenome (GOLD analysis project Ga0335075, IMG submission 206723) | Soil microbial communities from Loxahatchee National Wildlife Refuge, Florida, United States - Lox_Sample_2.4 | ecosystem: Environmental > Terrestrial > Soil > Wetlands | place: USA...
ACGCCCTCGTCGCTGAACGCGGTCGAGGCCACGCCCACGCACAGACCAGAGTCCACACCGAACGGCGCGTACTCCTGCTCAAACGCCAGGAAATCCGAGGTGCGGACGGTACCGTTGGGGACACCAGTAAAGGTGAACGGGCAGTTCGGGAAGTTCGCGCCTGCAGCCGGGGTCGGGATGCAGCCGTAGTGCAGCGCCAGCGCCGCGGAGACCAGGCCGGCCGCGTAGAAGTCGGCCACCGTGCCCTCGATGTCCACGGTGAAGTCCTCGGCCGGGTCGGCGTCGGAGGTGCGGAACAGGATGATCGGCTGGCCGACCTTCTCGCCCTGCCGCAGCACGTCAACGACGTAGTTCGGCGAGACGTGCGTACCGTACTGGTAGCTGAACGTGTTCACGCACAGCGGGCCACACGACGGGGTCGCCGCGCTGGCGGTGCCCGCGGTGAGCACGCCTGCCGCCCCGACCCCGCCGACCAATGTCAGCGTCGCCGTCGCGGCGAGCAACTTGCTCTTAAAGGACATCGATAGTTCCTCTCTCTAAATCCGCAGGCGTGCGCTCCGCACGGCTGCACCAAACTGGCCACCGCAGCGCGCGAGCCCGGAATCGTTCCGGCCTCGCTCGGCACGCTGCCGGCTCACGGCGGCCTGATCAGGGCAGGAACGGCTGACCCGATCGCTTCTATAACTGGGAGAGGGAAAGACCCGGGCAGACCCGGAAGTCTCTGCCTATAGGACGCCAAACACTGGCGATTGGTTTACTTCTGTCACAATTTGCCGACTGCTTTACTTATGCCACATCTGCAAAACGGTGGCGCCGACCCCTCACGGAAACCGGCGCCACCGCCCTTGCTACTCAGGATGTGAGTTCAGGCTCCTAGCGGAGTTCCCCGAACGTCGCGCTCCAGAGCTGGTTGTCGTCCGCGCCGGTACCGAAGATGTTGCCGGGCTGGAACGAGAAACCGGTCAGGTTCTGCACGGTCAGCTGCGGACGCGGCTTGTCCGTCGGGTAACCGTCGTTCGGGTAGGTCAGCACGAACGGCTGGGAGAAGTTCGTGTCAGAACCGTTGATCAGCGGGAAGTACCCGTTCGCCCACGCGTCGGTGAACTGCTGGTCAAGCGTGTCAAGCACCCACACCGTCTTGGACGAGACGCCACACGGCTGCAGCGTAACGCCCTCGTCGCTGAACGCGGTCGAGGCCACGCCCACGCACAGACCAGAGTCCACACCGAACGGCGCGTACTCCTGCTCAAACGCCAGGAAATCCGAAGTGGGGACGCTGGTCCTGGGGTTGCCGTTGGGCACACCGGTGAAGGTGAACGGGCAGTTCGGGAAGTTCGCGCCCGCATCCCCGGACGGGATGCAGCCGTAGTGCAGCGCCAGCGCCGCCGAGACCAGGCCGGCCGCGTAGAAGTCGGACACCGTGCCCTGGATGTCCACGGTGAAGTCCTCGGCCGGGTCGGCGTCGGAGGTGCGGAACAGAATGATCGGCTGGCCGACCTTCTCGCCCTGCCGCAGCACGTCAACCACATAGTTCGGCGAGACGTGCGTGCCGTACTGGTAGCTGAACGTGTTCACGCACAGCGGGCCACACGACGGGGTCGCCGCGCTGGCGGTGCCCGCGGTGAGCACGCCTGCCGCCCCGACGCCGCCGACCAGGGTCAGCGTCGCCGTCGCGGCGAGCACCTTGCTCTTGAAGGACATCGATAGTTCCTCTCTTGGAACCCCGCGCAGCCGTGCCCTGCGCACGGCTGCGTCGAACTGGCCCCCGCAGCGCGCGAGACCGGAATGCATCCGGCCCGCTCGGCACGCTGCCGGCTCACGGCGGCCTGATCAGGGCAGGAACGGCTGACCTGATCGGTCTTGCAGTCTGACAGGGGAAGTGCCCCGGGCAAGCCCGTAAGTCTGATGGATCCTAAACAGGGTTAAATCGGTCGTTAAGTACCAATGAGGGAGTAAACTAGAGTGAGGCTGTCATGCGGAGATTACGGAACGAAACGAGCGGGCCAGTCACCAACCGCGGCACGGATCCAGCGCCGCAATTGAGCCCCCTAGCCCCAAGTCCGCCCGAAGCTCGGAACCTTTATCCCATACTTCGACCCGCGATGGAGCCGAAATCCTCAGCAAACACTAAGATTATTCTGTGCTGTGATCAAACCGTTAAGTTTTGGGTCATACCGCCCGTGCCGATATGGCGGGACGGAACGGCGGCGCCCGCTTGGCGCCTTGCCGACGGTACGTGGCGGCGCCGATACTTGGCCGTATGTCCGGCTCCGTAATCCCTTGTGTGGGCGCCGTCATTAAAGACGACCGCGGCCGGCTGCTGCTCATCAAGCGCGGGCATGCGCCGGGCGCCGGGCTATGGTCGCTTCCAGGCGGGAGGATCGAGCCAGGCGAGACCGACACCGAGGCACTCGTGCGCGAGATGCGCGAGGAAACGGGCCTGGGGGTCGAGGCGGGACGCCTCCTCGGTACCGTGCGCCGGCCAGGCCGCGACGGCGACGTCCTCGACATCAGGGACTATGAGGCCACGATCACCGGCGGAACGCTCCGCCCGGGCGACGATGCAGCAGACGCGCGCTGGGTAGACGCCGCCGAGCTGGGATCCCTGCCGACAACTGAGGGCTTGACCGACGCACTTACCAGCTGGGGCGTTCTGAGCCCCTGAGGGTATTGATCGTCCTATTTCAACCCTATGGCACCGATGCGGACCTAGTGTTCCGTCTATGACTCAACGGAACATTTCGGATTCATTACCGGGCTTTAGCGGCTTTCTCCGGAGTGCTCCGAGCCCGGCCGGGTGAAACCGGCGGCATTTCCCCGCGCCAAGACGGCCTGGGCCATTTTCCTGGACGCCTCGTCGATCATCTCGTCGCCGAGCATGACCGCGCCGCGCCGGTCGACCGTGGTGGCATGGGAGTAGGCCTCAATGATCGCCGCGGCGCGCGAGTACTCGGCCGCCGACGGCGCGAATACGTCGTTGGCCGCGTCGATCTGGCTCGGGTGCAGAACCCATTTGCCGTCGTATCCGAGGGCCGCCGCGCTGGCGGCCGACCGCAGGAAACCGTCGCCGTCGCGGACCTTAAGGTACGGACCGTCGATGGCCTGCAGACCGCGCGAGCGCGCCGCGATCAAGATCCGCATCAGCGCGTAGTGATACGCGTCGCCGCCGACGTAGCCCTCCGGCTGGCCGCCGACGTCAAGCGACCTGATCCCGACGCTGGCCGTGAAATCGGCGGGCCCGAACACCAGCGCCTCCAGCCGCGGCGAAGCGGCCGCGATGGCGTCCGCGGCGGCCAGTCCGCAGGCGTCCTCGATCTGCGCCTCGATGCCGGTCTGCCCGGCCGTCAGGCCCGCCTCCCGTTCCACCTGGCCAAGCAGCAAGTCCAGCCACACGACGTGATCCGGTGAGGTCACCTTGGGCAGGATGACGGCGTCGACGCGCCCGCCTCCCACGACGTCAAGCACGTCACGGTGAGCCCACTGCGTCGTAGCGTCGTTGACCCGGACCGCGACTAGCCGGCCGCCCCAGTCGCCGTCGGCCGCGGCGGCCGCGTTCGCCCGCGCCGCCGACTTGACCGCCGGCGCGACCGCATCCTCCAGGTCAAGGAACACCTCATCGGCCGGCAGTCCCCGCGCCTTCTCAATAAACCTCTGGTTGCTAGCCGGCACGGCCAGGCACGACCGCCTAGCTCTATACATTCGCTCCACCAAACGGAGCGTAGCCCCCGCGAGCCAAGGGGCGCCGGCGCCGACAGAGTTACCAACGCGTGAACGTTGGATGACGTTGAGGCGCGAGTGATTACGAGCGGGCGCGGGGTGCTTATTCTGGGCGTTGGCCGACTTCGTTCCGATCCGTACGTGATTGGTGCTGCCGTGCGACGTGTCGCGCTGACCGCCTGTGCGGTCATGTCCGCGGGACTTCTTGCCTCATGTGGCGGTAGCTCACCGCCGGCGAACCTCGTCTCTGTGTCCAACGCGGGCTGCGGGACCAACTGGCACGCGGGCGGGTTGGGTCCAGGCTGGCACACGTTCCAGATCTACAACGCGGCCACCGAGGCCGGCGAGGTGGACCTGATCGACCCGGCCAACGGGGCCATCTACGCGGAGGTGGAGACGATCGGTCCGGGCACGAGCAGCCCCATGCGGCTTGACCTGGGCTCGGGCTCGTACGCGTTCCGCTGCCTGTTCGAGGACTACGACCCGGTCACCGGGCCGACGACGGTCATCGGCGGGCACGCCCGCGGGACCCCCGCGATCCTCCCCATCACCAACAACGACCTGCTCGGCCCGGCCAAGGAATACCACGCCTACGTGACGGTCGGCCTGATCACCCTGCTGAGCCAGGCCAACGTGCTGGCGGCCGACGTCCGCGCCGCCAACCTCGGCGCGGCCAGGAGCGCCTGGCTGCCCGCGCACCTCACCTACGAGCGGCTGGGCGCGGCCTACGACTCGTTCGGCAGCTTCGACGAGGCGATCGACGGCAGGCCCGACGGTTTCGCCGACGGGGTCAACTCACCCCAGTGGAGCGGCTTCTACCGGCTGGAGTACGGCCTGTGGCACGGCCAGAGCGCTCGCGAGCTCACACCGATCGCGGACAAGCTGATCGCCAACATCCGCGCGCTGCAGGCCTCGTGGCCCTCCACCGAGATCAACCTGCTCGACATCGGCCTGCGCACCCACGAGATCCTGGAAAACGCCCTGGAATTCCAGCTCACCGGGCACGACGATTACGGCAGCGGGACCACGCTCGCGACCACGCAGGCCAACATCGCGGGCACGCTTGAGCTGCTGAGCATCCTGCACCCGCTGCTGGCCCCCAGGTACGCGGGACTGCCCGCCGTCTACACCTGGCTGGACCGCCTCAACTCACTGCTCAATCAGAACAAGAGGCCGAACGGCCATCCGATCCCCGTCACCCAGCTCAGCACAAGCAGCCGTGAGCAGATCGATTCGGCCTGCAGTCAAGCCCTCGAGGAACTAGCCCCGATCGCCGCCATCACCGAACCTCGGATCACTTGATGCCCGATTCCGAACAGTCCGAAACCGTACAGTCCGAAACCGTACAGTCCGAAACCGTACGATCCGGAACCGTGCAATCCGAGACCGTACAATCCGAGACCGTACAATCCGAAACCGGGGCACCGCGGGTTACGCGCCCTGACGCGCGGCCATCGCCGCGGCGCCGGGCATTCCTGCTCGGCGGCCTTGGCGCGGGCGCGGCGGGCGCCGTCGCGGGCGTGGCCGGCGGGTACGCGTATCGCACCACCCGGCCCGCCCCGGCCACCGAGGTGGCGCTGGAAAACGCCCAGGCGGGGCTGCTGCCGCCGGTGCCGTTCGAAGGCAAGTACCAGGCCGGCATCCTGCCCCAGCCACAGAGCCAGACCGCGGTGATCGCGTTCAACGCGACCGCGGAGGGCCGCGGCGAGCTCACGGATCTGTTTCGGACGATCACCGCGCGGGCCAGGTTCCTGACCGCGGGCGGAACCCCGCCGCCGGTGGGCATCGGGGGCCCGCCGTCCGACTCCGGTGTGCTCGGGCCGACGGTGGTGCCCGACGGCCTGACCGTGACGCTCGGCGTCGGCTCCACCCTGTTCGATGACCGCTACGGGCTCGCTACCCGGCTGCCTGCCGGGCTGAGGCCGATGCTCCCGTTCCCCAATGACAACCTTGACCCGGCCCAGACAGGCGGCGACCTGGTTCTCCAGCTCAGCGCGGGTAACCAGGACGCCGTGATGCACGCGCTGCGCGACATCGCCAAGCACACCAGGGGCGGCATGCAGGCGCTGTGGCGGATCGACGGCTTCTCGAGCCCGGCCCGGCCGAGCGGAACCGTGCAGCGCAACATGCTCGGCTTCATGGACGGCATCGCCAACCCCGACACGACCAGCCAGGCACAGATGGACAGCCTGGTCTGGATCCAGCCGAACACCGCGGGCGAGCCCGCCTGGACGGCGGGCGGCAGCTACTTCGTGGTCCGGCTGATCAGGATGCTCATTGAATTCTGGGACCGGGTGGACATCACCGAGCAGGAGAACATGATCGGCCGGCGCCGCGACACCGGCTACCCGCTCGACGCCACCAGCATCTTCGCCACGCCCGACTACGTGCTTGATCCCGAGGGGGAGATCGTCCCGCTCACCGCGCACATGCGGCTGGCCAACCCGCGGACCCCGCAGACCGCCGACAGCCGCATCCTGCGCCGCGGGTACAACTACGACCGCGGCATCGACCAGGTCGGCGACCTGGACGTCGGGCTGGTGTTCACCTGTTTCCAGCAGGACATCAAGCGGCAGTTCGAGACCGTGCAGACGCGGCTGATCAACGAGCCGCTTGTCGACTACATCAGCCCGTTCGGGGGCGGCTACTTCCTGGCCCTGCCCGGGGTGGTCGACGGCACCGACTACCTGGGCCGCGCGCTTGTAACCTGACGCGGCACCGGCCGGAATCGCACGGTCTGGTTGACGGATTCTTGACCTTTCGTTTCCCTTTTGGTCAATTTAAGTGCGTTCGTGTGTCATCGTGTTGTGCCAGCTTGTGATCCACAAGCGCGCGCTCGCGCGCCCGGCGCCCCGGACCCGAGGTTCCGACGGGGTCCGCCGGCCCGCTCAAGGCAGCAGACCCAGGAGGGTGAAGATGGGCGAAGGCCCAGCCACGGTCGACAACAGGCGGTTGTCAAGGAAACGAGTCCGGTACTACACGGCCATCGGCGCCGCTGCCGTGCTTGGCGCGGGCGCGGCCATCGGTACCACGGTGACGGGTGCCAGCGCGGCAGCCCCCAACACGGTCAACTCGGTAGCCTCCCCGGCCACTAGCTCGGCGGCCAGCTGGTCCTACCTGGCGCCGGCCGCCACGCCGATCAAGCACCTGGTCGTGATCTTCAACGAGAACGAGTCCTTCGACCACTACTTCGGGACCTACCCGTACGCGACCAATACCGACGGGACCACGTTCCACGCCAAAAAAGGCACGCCGACGGTGAACGGCCTGTACACCTCGATCACCGCCAAGGGCCCCGCCGGCCCGCTGCTCACCAACAACGCGAACGCCTACGACCCCACGCGGCTCACCCCGTCGCAGGCTCTGACCTGCGACCAGAACCATGACTACACGCCGGAGCAGGAAGCCTTCGACGGCGGCAAGATGGACATGTTCGTTCAGGACACCGAGAGCGCCTCAACCTGCGCGGCCGGCACGGACGAGTTCTTCCAGCCCGGGCTCGTGATGGACTACTACGACGGCAACACGGTCACCGCGCTGTGGAACTACGCGCAGAACTACGCGATGAGCGACAACAACTATGACCCCGACTTCGGGCCGTCCACGCCGGGCGCGCTCAACCTGATCTCAGGCGACGACGGCGGCGGCTACGCGGTCAGCCCATCCACCGGCAAGGTGGAAGCCGACCCGGGCTCGGTCAGCGCGCTGAACTCCCAGGGGCTTGGCACGATCTACGGCGACCTCGACCCCGCGTTCGACGCCTGCTCGGACGATAGCCACTCAAGCAGCGATACCGATCCGGTGGGCGTGATGACCGGCAAGAACATCGGCAACCTGCTCGACTCCGCGAACGTCAGCTGGGGCTGGTTCCAGGGCGGCTTCACGCCGACAAGCACCAACAGTGCGGGCGACGCGGTCTGCGGCTCCGAGCACGAGAACATCGGCGGCAACGAGGTCCAGGACTACGTGCCGCACCACGACCCGTTCCAGTTCTACAAGTCCACGTCCAACCCCAAGCACCTGCCGCCGACCTCGGAGAAGGCCATCGGCCACACCGACCAGGCCAACCACCTCTACGACATCTCCGACTTCTCCGAGACGCTGCAGGACGGGAACATGCCGGCCGTCAGCTTCCTCAAGCCGCCGGCCTACGAGAACGCCCACCCGGGCAACTCCGACCCGCTTGACGAGCAGAGGTTCCTGGTCAACACGATCAACCAGATCGAGCAGTCCAAGTACTGGTCGTCCACCGCGATCGTCATCACCTACGACGACTCCGACGGCTGGTACGACCACCAGGTCTCGCCGATCGTGAACGGCTCCAACACCTCGGCGGACACCGCGCTGTGCTCCTCCGTCGCGACGAAGCTCGGCAGCTTCTCCGACCGCTGCGGCTTCGGCCCGCGGCTGCCGCTGGTAGTGATCTCGCCGTACACCCGCGACAACTACGTCAGCAACAACCTGACCGACACCGCCTCGATCACCAAGTTCATCGAGGACAACTGGCTGCACGGCGCACGGCTCGGCGGCGGCTCTTACGACGCGATCTCGGGCAGCTTGGACGCTCCGGGCGGCGTGCTCGACTTCCAGGTCAAGCCGAATCTCACCCCCCTCATCCTCAACCCCTCAAGCGGCGCGGTCGTAAGCGGCTGAACCACAGGTAACTGAAACCGCGCCCCGGCGGCAACACCGCCGGGGCGCGGTCGTTTGCCTGGCCGGCGGCAAGTACCACGTTTCGTTAGGTCAAATTGTTCTTTCAAGAGATGGGTTCGTAGCATGAACCTATGAGTAACCCGCCGATGCCCCCAAGTGCCGAGCAGCTGACCAAGGCGCTGGACGCCGTGCTTGACCCCGAGATCAGACGGCCGATCACCGAGCTCGGCATGGTCAAGGGCGTCGATGTCGCGGCGGACGGGGCGGTCCGCGTGCAGGTGTGGCTGACCGTGGCCGGATGCCCGCTGCGGGACACCATCACCCGCGAAGTCACCGCGGCGGTCGGCAAGGTGCCTGGCGTTTCGTCGGTCCGGGTGGATCTTGACGTGATGAGCGACGAGCAGCGGCAGGCCCTGCAGACCCAGCTGCGCGGCGGGCGGGCCGAGCCGCAGATCCCGTTCGCCCAGCCGTCCTCGCTGACCCGCGTGTACGCGGTGGCCAGCGGCAAGGGAGGCGTCGGCAAGTCGTCGGTCACGGTGAACGTGGCCGCCGCGATGGCCGCCGCGGGCCGCAGGGTCGGGGTGGTGGACGCGGACATCTACGGCCATTCGGTGCCGCGGATGCTGGGCGTGACCGGGCGGCCGACGCCGGTCGAGAACATGATCATGCCCCCGTCGGCGCACGACGTGAAGGTCATCTCGATCGGCATGTTCACCAAGGGCAACACCCCCGTGGTCTGGCGCGGGCCGATGCTGCACCGGGCCCTGCAGCAGTTCCTCGCGGACGTGTACTGGGGCGACCTGGACGTGCTGCTGCTCGACCTGCCGCCGGGCACGGGAGACATCGCGATCTCGGTGGCCCAGATGCTTCCCTCGGCCGAGCTGCTGGTGGTGACCACCCCGCAGCTGGCCGCCGCGGAGGTGGCCGAGCGGGCCGGTGCGATCGTGTCGCAGACCAGGCAGCGGATCGCCGGCGTCATCGAGAACATGTCGTACCTGGTCTGCGCACACTGCGGGGAGCAGACGGAGATCTTCGGCTCGGGCGGCGGGGCTTCGGTCGCAGACGCGCTCGGCAGGCTCACCGGGACGCAGGTACCCCTGCTCGGGCAGGTACCGCTTGATGTCAGGCTGCGCGAGGGCAGCGACGCCGGGATGCCGCTCGTGCTCGGCGACCCGGACTCCCCCGCTGCGCTGGCGCTGCGGAAGATCGCCGACGAGCTAGACGGACGCGGGCGCGGACTGGCCGGTCGTCAGCTCGGTCTCACCCCTCGCTAGGAGCACTCTGCGGTCAGGTCGCGTCGGTGTCGTACGGTGCGCGCTCGCCTGGGGTGAGCAGGCTCGCGCTGCCGCGGGCCTGCTGGTCTGCCTGGACCGTCTGGGTGCCTTGGAGCCCTTGGGCCCCTTGGGCCGACGCGGCCGCCGCTCCTGCGCCGACGCTGCCGTTGTTCCCGTTCACGTCCTCGAAGAGGTGCTTGGCCACGAACCGCTTGGGGTTCAGGTCCTCGATCTCGAAGTCCGCGAACTCAGGTCCAAGGCCTTCTCGCAGGTCGTTCTTGGCGCCTTCGGCGATCCTGCGCAGGTCACGCAGGGCCCGGCCGGCCTGAGACAAGATCTTCGGCAGCTCGTTCGGCCCGAAGACGATGAGCGCTATCACCGCCAGGACGAACAGCTTCTCGAAGGACAGGTCAAACACGCTCAGCTCTCCGGGGGTTTCCGGGTGGCAAGGTCGAGACCACGCTTTGGCATAACCACTCTAAACCGCATTCGGAACTGATGGGTCAATGGAAGGGGTTGACCCAGGAAGCAAGCCGGGCCAGGCCATGCGTCATCCGCTTCCAGAAGCCGGGCGGCGAGTCGTGCGGCAGCGCCCCGATCACGTCGTCGACGGTCTGGGTGGGCGCGTCGGCCAGCAACGTATAGACGATGCCGCGGCTGGACCAGGTCAGCGATCGCTGGTCCGGCTCGGCGGCATAGATGACGTTGCCGCCCACGGTGATCTTCTGCCATCCGGCCAGCTTAGGGGCCAGGTTGCCGCGCTGCTCGAACAGCGAGATCACCGACAGGCCATCCGAGTAGCCCAGGTCGAGGACGGTTCCCGTGCTGGTCTGGCTCTGGGCGCCGGTGAACAGCGACAGGCCGTCGGGCAGACCGGGCGGGACCAGCCAGCCGCGGGTGTGCAGCGCGAGAAGCTGGCGGGCAGGCAACGGGATGGCCCACGGCCCCTGCGGTTCTGTCGGTCCGCCGGCCGGCGCGACCGCCGGGACCTGGTTCCCGAACTGGACGTTGAAGAAAACGTCCTCGCTGATCAGGTGCGCCGCGGAGTCGAAGACCTCCCGCTCGAGCGGCAACTTGGTGGCGTTGTCAAGCCAGAACTTGGCGGCCAGGCTGCCGTTGCCACGGAAAGCCTCCACGACCTGCGTGGGCCGGTTGTCCGGGCCCGCGCCCGATCCGGCGTAGACCACGACGTAGTGCGTTTCGAGCAGGCTCACAAGCGCGGAGGTGACGCCGAGCACGCCCTCGGGCTCCTGCCCGTCTGTGTCGGCGGACAGGTAGGGTACCGCGCTGGCCTGCGTCCCTGTGGCGAGGGTACGGGTGACCGTCTGGCCGCCGCTGATGTGCCAGATGTCCGAGACCAGCTCAGTCGTGCCGGTGGCGCCCCAGCGCGAGACGATCTCCTCGCCCTGGTAGGACATCAGCACCGCGGCCGAGGCGGCCTGCACGAGCAGGCGCGCGGCCACGGCGCTGCTGTGGCGCTTGGAGGATGCCGGCGACGTGCGGCCGGCGGCCTTGGCGCTGGCGGAGGCGCCCGCCCGGTCCCGCGCGCTGCCCGCCGTGCCAGCGGTGCCGGCACCGCCCGCCTTGGCCGCGCTGGCGGCGCTGGCGGCGCTGGCGGCGCTGGCAGGCTGGCCGCTGCAGGCGGTCGCCAGGAAGCCGGGAACTGCCATGACGAGCACGGCGGCCAGCAATGCTGGCCGGGGCCGGCGGCGGTTTACGGGAAAGCTGAACGCGAACACCCAGGCCTCACGGTTGCGCGGTGTCGTTGTCGCCCGCCGTCACCTCGGGCGACGGCCGGGCGGTCGGGCCCGGGAACGGGACCTCACCGGTGGTAATCGCGTGCTCGACCACGAACATCTCCACTGGCGGCGTGATCCTGGGCCCGGGTGCCGCCTGGCTTCCGCCTCCGACGGTAAACGCGGCCGTGCCGAGACCGACGACCAGAGACATGGTGCCGAGTACCAGGTAACGCCGGCGGATAACGCGCCTGGACGACGGGCGGCGAATTTCGCGCCCGCCCGTCCGCCGGTCACCGGTCCGCCGGTCACCGGTCCGCCGGTCACCGGACGCCAGGCGCAGCGGGCGCCGACGGGGGGGCAGCGGCCCGCCCGGGCCGGTCATGGCGACCAGGCGGCGGGTCATCGCCGCCTCAGCCGGCGCTCCAGACGCCAGCTCGCGCAGCTTCCGCTTCAGCGCCCGCAGTTCGGCTGCCTCGGCCCGGCAGTCCTCACAGCTGGCCAGGTGAGCGTGAGCGCGGTCGCGTTCGGCTCCGTCCAGCTCGCCGTCGATGAGGGCCGACAGCCGGTCACCGAGATGGCTCATGACCCACCTGACCGTCTCAGCCGGGGGGCCAGGCCCTGGCGCCGCAGCCCCTGGCCCCACGAGTATGCATCCGCGTCCTTGGCGGTATTGGCGGCCTTGACCGCGTCGTTTGCCGGTGCGATTGCCGCGTCGTCCGCCGCCTGCGCCGCCCCTGTTCCCTTTAGCGGCACAGGAGCGGCCTTTGCCGCGGCGGGGGCGGGCCTGCGGTGTTTGAGCGCGGCCCGCAGCGCAGCGCGGCCGCGGTGGATCCGACTACGCACCGTGCCGAGTTTCACGCCTAGAGTAGCGGCGATCTCCTCGTAAGAGAAACCCTCGATGTCGCACAACACCACCGCGGCGCGGTACTCCGGCGGGAGGGCCTTGAGCGCGGCCTGGACATCGTCGTCGAGGTGACTGTCGTCGAAGGCCTCGGCGGGCGTTGGCTCGGCGCCGGGCAGCCGGTGAGCCATCTCGTCGGCCAGTCCCTCGAACCGGATCCGCTGCTTGCGCCGGGCCCAGTCCAGGAACAGGTTCGTGGTGATGCGGTGCAGCCAGCCTTCGAACGTTCCCGGAGTGTAACTGGACAGCGACCTGAAGACCCTGACGAAGACCTCCTGAGTCAGGTCCTCCGCGTCGTGCGGATTGCCGGTCAGGCGGTACGCGAGCCGGTAGACCCGAGTGGAGTGCATGCGGACGATATCCTCCCACGTCGGGAGGTTCCACTCAGGCTGAGTTGGCCTCTCCGGCGGGGAGTCCGGGTCTCTGGCCTCCTCGGACAATCCGCCCTCCGGGTCGCACAGTGTCGCGACTGAAACCATCGTGCCTTGGATTCTTCCGTTGCGCCAGTTGTGACCGGGCGTATCGCAACCAGCGTCATGACGCGGCACCATGACACTGCATCATGACGGTGCATCACGGCGGTGCATCACGACAAGGGCCGCAGGCCCGGCCGGTATCGTGTGAATAACGCGTGAGGCATGCCGGAGAGTTCCCGGACCTGCTTTCGGGGCGCTAGGCTGCTGCGCGTGGGCCCACCTGCCTATGCCGCAGATTACATTCCCGAGGATGAGCCGCTGCTGGCCGCCCGGGCGAACGCGACCGAACTTGGCGGCACCGAGCCGGTACACCCGGCGGTAGGCGCCACGCTGCGCTTTCTTGCCTGTGCCGTAGGGGCCAGGACCGTGGTCGAGATCGGCACCGGGTGCGGCAGTTCCGGCATCTGGCTGCTGCGCGGAATGCGCCTGGGTTCGACGCTCACCAGCGTGGACACGGAGCCGGAATACCACCGAATGGCACGGAAAGCGTTCACCCAGGCTGGATTCGCGCAAAACCAATGCCGTCTTATCCTCGGCCGCGCGCTGGACGTGCTTCCGCGGCTCTCCGATGGTGCCTACGACATGGTTTTCTGCGATGCCGATGTGCGGGACTATCCGGATTACCTGGCGGCCGCGCTGCGGCTGTTGCGGCTCGGCGGCGTCGTGGCGTTCAATAACGCGCTGCCGTCTCCGGACGGTGGCGAGATTGCCGACGCGGCAGCCGACCTGGCCGACCAGGTTCGGGGGGATGACCGGCTCGTCCCTGTATTGGTGCCGCTGGGCAATGGCCTGCTGGCCGCGGTCAAGAGAACGGGCTAAGGTCACCCAACCACGGACTTCAAGGCGTCGCCAAGCCTAGCCGCCTCGTCCGCTGTCAGCTCAACAACCAGGCGGCCGCCGCCCTCGAGCGGAACACGCATCACGATACCGCGTCCCTCTTTGGTGACCTCAAGCGGACCGTCGCCCGTCCGCGGCTTCATCGCCGCCATTCTCCCATCCCCTTCCTCCCGGCTCCATACGTTGTGAGATCCACAGCACGGCACGCGCCCTCGGGCACAGCGAACGCCACAATCCCGGGTGCCCGGCGGAACCGGCACACGCCACAATCGTTTCTATCCGTCGCCCTATTATCCCGTGTCCGGAAGCAGAATGGTAATGATCGGCCATGCTCGCTGCCGCCCAGGGCGCGCGCACTGGACAGGAGGGACCGTAGTTGGGCGAGCGCACCGGGCGCCGGGCCAGGGCCGGACGACGGCTGCTCATCGACCTGGGCCCGCTGCGCCGGTCGCGCGACCTGCGCCGCCTGGTCGTCGGCGAGCTCGTGTCCGGGCTGGGCACCCAGCTGACCACGGTGGCGGTGCCCTATCAGGTGTACCAGCTGACGCGCTCGTCGCTGGACGTCGGGCTGGTATCGCTGGCCCAGCTGTTCCCGCTGATCGTTGGATCGCTCCTGGGCGGATCGCTGGTAGACGCGATCGACCGCCGCCGAGTGCTGATGGTGGCGCAGGTGCTGATGGCCGGATGCAGCGCGGGCCTGGCGGTCAACGCCGACCTTGGTACCTCGCTGTGGCCGCTTTTCCTCCTCCCGGCCCTGGCGGCCGGGTTCGCTGGGCTTGACGATGCCGGGCGCAGCGCCATCGTCCCTAACCTGGTCCGCCGGTCCGAGGTGTCCGCCGCGAACGCCATCTTCCAGGCCCTGTTCCAGTTCGGCCTGGTGGCGGGCCCCGCGGTGGGCGGCCTGCTGCTGGCTGGGGCGGGGGTCCGGTTCGTGTACTGGATGGACGTGGCCAGCTTCGGGGTGTCCCTGCTGGCCGCGTGCCTTATCTCACCTCAGCCGCCGTCAGCTGAGGGTACGGGGGCGGCGGGGGCGGCGCCCCATAGGCCGGGGCTGCGCTCGATCGTCGAGGGCCTCGGCTTCGTGCGCGGGCGGCAGGCCATCCAGGGCGCCTACCTGATCGACATCAACGCCATGGTGTTCGGCATGCCGCGCGCCTTGTTTCCGGCCCTGGCCGCGACGCGGTTCGGCGGCGGCGCGCGGATCCTTGGCTTGCTTTACGCCGCCCCCGGAGCGGGCGCGCTGCTCGGCGCGCTCACCACCGGCTGGGTCAGCCGGATCCGGCGCCAAGGGCTCGCGGTTATTGTCGCGGTCATCGTCTGGGGCGTCGCGATCACCTGCTTCGGGCTGGAGCACTTGCTGCCCGTCGCGCTGGCGTCGCTGGCGGTGGCCGGCTGGGCCGACGTGATCTCCGCGGTGTTCCGCAACACGATCATCCAGCTGGCCGTACCTGACGCGTTGCGCGGACGGCTGTCCGGCCTGCAGATCGCCGTGGTCACGGGCGGCCCCCGAATCGGGGACCTGGAGTCCGGCGCGGTTGCGGCCGGCTTCGGCGACACCACCGCGGTGGTCTCGGGCGGCCTGGCCTGCATCGCGGGCGCGTTGCTCCTGGCCCGCATGCTGCCCGGTTTCCGCCATCAGCGGTCGGGCGGTTAGGGGATCGTGTTGGCGGACGTGTGCCCTCGGTGGGGGTCGGCTGACGCCGAACCCTCGCCCAACATGGGCGAGGGTTCGAGGTCGAGTGGAGGTGCCGGGAATCGAACCCGGGTCCTTCAGTGCATTACCAGGGCTTCTCCGGGTGCAGCTTGCTCTGCTTTTCTCAGCCCCGGCGATCACGCAAGCAAGACGCCGACAGGCTCAGCCGCTGTTCGATGTCCCGTCCGACCCCGCGGTCAGGTCGGACGGTGATCCCTCTAGCTGATGCCAGGCACCGGGTCGAAGGCATCCCCGGGCTGACAGACCCCTAACTTGCCTTAAGCGGCGAGAGCGAGGTCAGTGCGCGTTGAGTTGGCACTTATTGGTTTACGGTCACAGGATTAACGAGGTCGCAACCGCAACCCTCGGCCCGCTTCCCCTGGTTCAACCACCGAAGTCGAAACCGTTCACCCCCTATTGAGTTGTACGGTCGGCACGGTACGTTCCGCCGTACTAGACCGTACACGTACAACTCGTGCCAGCCAACCCACATTCCCGTGCCGCGGATCCTGTGAGCCCCCTGCAACTCCGGTCGGCGGCGCGGGCGCGGCCCGAGCGCCGCGGGTGCGGCGTGGGTGTTCGGGGCTTGTGGCCCACCGGCCCCGACAGGGCGACGTTTATCAATAGGGCGGGGCCGGGGTGGCGTCCCGTGGGCTGACAGCTGCAAAGGACAAAACGGGCGCCATCTGCGACACGCCGCAGACTCGGGTTACTTTGAAACGTTGCCATAGACGGGGCTTGTGGCCCACGCACCCCAAGCGACGAGCCTAAGCGTTTGGGCGCGGTGGCACTTTGGCCCCGATACGCCGGGCTCGTGGCACACGCACCCCGCTCGGAACGCGACAGGGAACGGCACCGCGGCACATTGGTCCAGCAAGTGGGGAACGATGCAACTGTGCCGCGGTCTGGATCGGCCGCCGGGTGACCATCGAGGCCTCGCTGAGGGTCTGAGCGGCCCGCGCAACGGGGTGAACTCCCGGTTTCATGCGGCAAGAGCGGGGTGAACCCAGGGTTCACCTCGCTCGGGCCAGTAGCCTCAGGGGCTCGGCTGCACCGGCAGGTGACCGCCGCCACATCTGCCTGGAGCCCACCTGGGATGCGGTGGCTACCGGTAACCCAAGAGCGGAACCTGCCAACTGTGCCAACACTCGCTCAGCCGGCCGGTTGACCATCAAAGCCACGACGAACTTGTGATCATCCCGGCCAGTCCCGAGATCCGGCCGCCGCGGGGCCTGTAGATGGGCTGGGGGCACACGCAGGCACAACGAGAAGCGGGCACAGCAAGGAGCGGGCACAACGAGAAGAAGGCCTAGCGAGAAGAAGGCCTAGCGAGAAGCGGGCACGACGAGGAGCGGGCACAGCAAGAAATGGCCCCCGCGGGCGCTCGCGGTGGCCGAGACGCGCCCGCAGGGGCCGACCGGCAGGGTCGGAGCCGGTCTGCTGCCGGGTCTTCCCCGAGATGAGACCCGGACCTTATTGTTGACTGGGCCGCAACCCCCCTAGCGAACGTCAGTCACCAGTAAAGACGCCTGTAAGCATCCGATAGGTTGCTTAGAGTCATCACTTTTTTGTTACGGGTCGATAACGGGAAGTTTTGCGAGGCCGGTAACAGGGGCGGGCGGGTCAGCTGCCAAGGGCCGACAGGAACGCTCCGGCCAGCGCGGCGGCGGAAAGCTGCCTTGTCTTGGCGGACTCGACGATGGTGAAGGCGATGTCGCCGCGGAAGCCGACGAACCAGCTAGTCCAGGTCGATCCGGTGTGCACCAGGCCGACCTGTCCGTAGACGGGTGCCCCGGGCAGGCTGGCGGCCTGGGCGGCGCCGGAGCGCACCGCGCCGCGCATGAGGCTGCGCAGCGCGGTGAGGTCGGCGGGGTTCAGCGCGGTTCCCTCCGGGTCGGGCGCGCCCTTGATGAGCTGCGGTGTGTGCCAGCTGCCCGCGTCGACCGTCGCGGCGACCATGGCCATGGCCAGCGGACTCATCCGGACGTTCCCCTGGCCGATGGTCTCGGCCGCGAGGTCGGCCCCGCCGGCGGCGGTCGGCACCGACCCGGAGAAGGCGGGCACCTGCAGCGACCAGTTGGCGCCGATCCCGAAGTCCTTTACGGCCTGGGCCAACTGGGCGGTGCTTAGACGCTCGGAGAGGCTCGCGAAGGCGGTACCGCAGGCCTCGGCGAATTCGTCGCTGAACGGCTTGGTCTCGCCGGTCCCGTCGCTGGTGAAGGTCTGCCCTCCGACGGTGAAGGAGTTCTCGCACGAGCTCGGGGTGAATACGTTCAGCCCTGCGTCGAGCAACGCGTCGGCCGACACGATGGTGAACGCCGTGCCTGGCGTCAGCTGGGCGTCCAGCGCACCCAGGCCGGCTTCGGCGCCGGAGACGTGGTGCTGCGCGACCGCCACGACCTGTCCGGTAGAGGCCTGGACGGCGACGATTTCCGCCGAATAGGGAACGCTGTCCACCGCGGCGAGCGCAGCGCCCTGCACCTTGGCGTTGATCGTGGTCTGCACCGGCGTGCCGACCGTGCCCGGCCACTGCGCGAGCACACCGGCCTGGCTTCCGTCGGCGGCCACCGCGACGACCTCGGTGGTCGGCGTGCCGAGTAGCTGACGCTGATACTTCTCTTCAAGTCCGGTTAGGCCGACCGTGGTACCTGGCAGGTAGAACACGCCGTCGGACCGCAGGACCTGGCTGATCTCGTTACCGACCTGGCCGACCACCCCGCTGGCCTCAGCTTGGAACAGCCGCTCCCGCTGGCGCTCAACCACCAGGCCGGGCACTCCGCGGAGCGCGGAATGCAGGCGCCGATACGTGGTGGGGTCGAGCGAGGCGAGCTTGAGGAACTGGTGCGGCGGGGCGGCGGTGATCTGTCCCAGCACCTGACCGGTGTCCACGTCGGCCACGGCGGAGAAGTCCCGGGCCGTGGCGGCAGGGTCGGCCAGGCGGGCCGGCCAGACCCCCACCACGTAGACCGGGCCCGGGACCTGCAGCGGCTGTCCCTCGGCGTCGAGCACTGCGGCCCGGTCCGGGAACTTTGTCACCACCGCCAGCCTTTGGCCCTGACCGAGACCGGGGTACACGACGCCAGGTGCCCACTGCACCTTCCAGGTGCCGCCGGTCTGGCTCAGCCCGAACCGGCCCTGGTAGGTCCATACCCGCCCCTCCTCGGCGAGGTCGACCGAGGCGGTGAACGACGCTTCCGCGGTGGCGCCGTGCTGGGTGATCGCGCCCATGGTGAAGAACAGCTGGGTTGCGTCGAGTTGCGCGAAGGCGTTCTTCATCTCCGCGGCTACGGCTCCAGGGGAGGCCGACGTGAGCGAGCCCGCCGCGGAATAATGCTGCTCCTCCCAGTCGAGCAGGAAGGCCTGGGCGGTGGGTTCCGCGGAGGGCTCCGAGCCGAAACCCGTGGCCAGGCCGATGACGAGCACCCCGACGGCGATGATGAACGCCCCGGCGACCCGCGCGCGCCTGGCCTGCCGACTCGGTGGTGCCGACCTGCGGCCCGGCCCCGACCGCGATCTCCGGGACCCATGCCGACCAGCCGGGCCCGGGCCAGCGTGTCCGGCGGGCCGCCCAGGACCGCCAGGCGGCACGGGACCGCCAGGCGGCACGGGACCGGGCGGCACGGGACCGCCGGGCGGCGCTAGTCCGGGCGGCACCGGACCGGAGGATGGCACCGGACCGGAGGACGGCACGGTACCGGGGGGTGGCAGGGGACCGGAAGGCGCCACGGGACCTCGGGAGCCCGGTGGGTCGGGAGGGCGGCTGGGCGCGACGGGATTCCGCGGCCTGGCGTGGCCGCGGTGCTCGCTCGCCGGAGATGACACGATCTGCCTGCCCGTCACCTTCGCCGTTTCAGTGCGCGATCAATTTCCCTGGCTGCATCGCGTCGTGCAAGGTCCTGGCGCTTGTCGTAGGTCCGCTTGCCGCGGGCCAGACCAAGCTCCAGCTTGACGTTCCCGTCCTTGAAATAAATCGACAACGGGACCAAGGTCAAACCCTGTTCGGCTGTTTTGCTCACCAGCCGGTCGATCTCCTTGCGGTGCAGCAGCAGCTTCCTGATCCGCCGCGGGGTGTGGTTAGTCCACGTGCCCTGGACGTACTCGGGGATATGCACGTTGTGCAGCCACACCTCGCCGTCGGTGATCTGGGCGAACCCGTCCGCGAGCGACGCGCGCCCGGCGCGCAGCGATTTCACCTCGGTGCCGGTCAGGACCAGGCCCGCCTCGTAGGTGTCCTCAATGTGGTAGTCGTGGAAGGCACGCCGGTTACGGGCGATGACCTTCCGCCCCTGCTCCCGAGCCACGTCCCTCCCGTCGTCACGCCTGCCACTCAGATCCGCAGGTAACGGCGCAGCGTCAGGAACGACGTCACGCCGCACAGCAGCACTCCGACGACCATCGAGAGCAGGATGACCTCGATTAGGTCGCCGACCGACAAACCTACGTTGAAGGAGAAGTACTGTCCCAGGCTATCGAGCATCAGCGACTTGACTGCCACCAGGAGCCCCGCAGCTATGGCCCAGCCGATCAGCCCGGCGATCGCCCCCTCCAGCAGGAACGGCAGCTGGATGTAGAAGTTGGACGCGCCGACCAGGCGCATGATGGCGGTCTCCCGGCGCCGGTTGAACGCGGACAGCCTGATCGTGTTGGCCACGAGCAGAACTGCCGCCACGGTCAGGATCAGCGCGATGATGACGACCGCGTTCGTCGCACCGTCAAGCAACCGGTAGAACTTGTCCAAGATCGTCATCTCGTCGACCACTGTTTCCACCCCGGCCGCGCCGGTGACCGCGCTGGCCACGATGGGGTAGTCGGCGTCCGGATTCTTGAGCTTGACCTCGAACGAGTCGGGGATGTCGCCTTCCTGGGTGTCCTGGACCAGGGCCGGCTCGTTCGAGAACTCCTGCTTGAACTCGGAGTAGGCCGTCTGCTGGGACACGTAGTACACGTGCTCTACCTGGGGCATGGAGACCAGTTGCTGGTACAGCTGGCTCCGCTCGGCCGCGGTCGAGGGCCCGTTCTGCTGGCACTGCGGTTCCGGGCTCGTCTTGACGCACAGGTAGATCGACAGCTCGACCTTCCCCTGCCAGTAGGTCCGCGTCCTGTCTACCTGCTTGACGAACAGTAGACCCGTGCCGAGCAGGGAAAGGCTGATAGCCACGACCACGATGAGCGCCATCGTCATGGTGAGATTCCGGCGCAGCCCGATCCAGATTTCGGAGAGGACGAACTGTGAACGCATACTGGCTGGTCCCTTGCAGGTTGGCGCCGCGCCATGGCCGCGACGCGGCGGTGACAGGTCAGTAGGCCTGGCCGTACACTCCGCGTGACTGGTCACGGACGACCTTGCCGTATTCCAGCTCGATCACCCGCTTGCGCATGGAGTCGACGATGGCCGCGTCGTGCGTGGCCATCACCACGGTCGTTCCGGTCCGGTTGATCCTGTCAAGTACCTTCATGATGCCTATCGAGGTGCCCGGGTCGATGTTGCCGGTCGGCTCGTCGGCGAGCAAGATCATCGGCCGGTTGACGAACGCGCGCGCCATCGCGACTCGCTGCTGCTCCCCTCCGGATAGCTCGTCGGGCATGCGGTCGTGCTTGCCCTCCAGGCCGACCAGGTCGATGACCTCGGGAACCACCTTGCGGATGAAGCGACGGTGCTTGCCGATGACCTCAAGCGCGAACGCCACGTTCTGGTAGACGTTCTTGTTCGGCAGCAGCCGGAAGTCCTGGAACACGCAACCGATGCGGCGACGCAGATAGGGCACCTTCCAGTTGGTCAGCCGCGCGAGATCTCTGCCCGCCACGTGGATCCTGCCTTCGGTCGGCCGCTCCTCCTTCAGCACAAGACGGAGGAAGGTGGACTTCCCCGATCCGGACGGACCGACGAGGAATACGAACTCGCCCTTGGCGACCGATAGGTTCACGTTCTCCAGCGCGGGCCGGCTTTGATTTGGGTAGACCTTGGTGACGTTATCGAAGTTGATCACGGGACCATCACAGCGCTGTAGGTACGGACTTACCTGGGTCCAGGACCGCGGGTGCTGCCGCCAACTTGGTCGACTTGCGGGTAACCTGGTTAAGGCCAGGGAACAGTCTAGAGCGAAACTGGCATCTAAGGCCGTAACATCGCGGCAAGTGCTGGAGCGCGCCAGCCGGAAGGGATTCCGATGAGCTGCGAACACCTGATCTGCGCTCAGTGCGCCGGACCCGTAGTGGAGGGCCGGTGCCCAGCTTGCCGCGCCGCGCGCCAGCACGTCCACCACCAGCACTTCAACGTCTCGCCGCAGCTGGTCGTGGCCGCGTTGCTCGTGCTGGCATTGTTGCTGCTGCTAACCATGCACCTGAGCTGACGAACCAGAGAACTCGAACCAGGGAACTAACGTCCGTTCTGGCGCATCCAGCGGATCTCGGCGTCGATGAAGTCGTCGATCTCCCCGTCAAGGACCGCGAGCGCATTGCCGGTCTCTTTGTCCGTCCGCACGTCCTTGACGTTCTGATACGGGTACAGGACGTAGTTGCGGATCTGGGTGCCCCAGGCCCGGCCGCCGTCACCGCGCAGTGCGGCCATCTGCTCGGCCTCCTCCTGGCGCCGCCGCTCGAGCAGCTTGGCCTGCAGCACGGCCATGGCCGAGGCCCGGTTCTGGATCTGGCTGCGCTCGTTCTGGCATGACACCACGATCCCGGTGGGCAGGTGAGTGATGCGGACCGCGGAATCCGTCGTGTTGACCCCCTGGCCCCCGGGCCCGCTGGAGCGGAACACGTCGACCCTGATCTCGTCCTCGGGGATCTCGATGTGATCGGTCTGCTCCACCACCGGCATCACGTCGACCCCGGCGAACGAGGTCTGCCTGCGCCCCTGGTTGTCGTATTTCGAGATGCGGACCATCCGGTGCGTGCCGTGCTCGCCGCGCAGCGTCCCGTAGGCATAAGGCGCCTTCACCGCGAAGGTGGTGGACTTGATCCCTGCCTCCTCCGCGTACGAGGTGTCATACACCTCGGTCGGGTACTTGTGCCGCTCCGCCCACCGCAGGTACATCCGCATCAGGTTTTCCGCGAAGTCGGCCGCGTCCGCGCCCCCTGCCTGCGCGTTGATCGAGATCAGGGCCTCTCGGGCGTCGTACTCGCCGTTCAGCAGCGTGCGGACTTCCAGCTGGTCGATCTCCCTGCGCAAGGCGCTGAGCTCGCGCACCGCCTCTTCTCTGGTCGGCGCGTCGTCCTCGCTTTCGGCCAGGTCGAACAGCACCTGGGTGTCCGCCAGCCGCTGACGCAGGCCGGCCAGCCTGGCCAGCTCCGCCTCCAGGTAGGACAGCCGGCGGGTCACCTTCTGCGCGCGATCCTGGTCAGCCCACAGATCGGGGTCGGCGGCCTGCTCGCGCAGCCCCTCCGCCTCTTTCTGCATGGCGTCGGGATCGAGCACCGCCTCTATGCTGTCAAGCTTCGAGGTCAGCGCCGCGATCTCGTCGCGGGGATCGATAGCAGCCATATTCTCAAGCCTACGCGAGGTGCGGAGTCGCAGCCCCAGCCGCGAGCCCTCCCCCGAGCCAAAGGCCGCCGGCGCCGACTGGACTGAGGAGCGAGGAACGAGCGACGAGGGAAGGAGGCGCCTTCAAAGGCGCCGGAGGCAAGCGAGACAATAGAGTATCCTGCCTTAGCGTGACAGTCCGTAGGGGTAGGGTCATGCGTTACCTGGGGGTCCTCGGGTCGGTGGCGCTGGCCGCAGGGGTCGTGCTGGCCGCCGCAGGGTGCAGCGCGGCGGGAACGCCTGCCAGCGCGTCCACCGGCGACTCCCACGCCCTCACCTTCGCCGCCGCGCGGGCCGCCTACAACGCCTACGTCACGAATGCCACCCAGGCCGCCGCGGCGGGCGACAGCAAGCTGGTGCTCTCGTTTACCGCCGACGAACAGTGGGCCTACCTGAACTCTTTGTACACGGCGCAGGACACGACCGGGGCGCCGGTGCCGAGCTACAGTTACGGCCGGCCGGTCTTCTACGTGCCGGCGCTGGGCGGCTATCCCTACTGGTTCATGGTGGCCGTACCGATCACGACCGACACGAACGGCCGGATGGGTCCCGCCGCCAACACCCTCATGCTGTTTCAGCGGTCAAGCGCGTCCGGGATCTGGACGCTGGACGGGTCGGCGGCGCTCGACCAGCCCCTCCCGGCGATCGCCCGGGACAGCCAGGGCTATGCCATCAACATCTACAACAACAACACGGATATGCTGCTGCCGCCTGACCTGGTGGGAGCGACCCAGGCCGCCGTAGCCGACGAGGGACCGGCCAATCCGGCGTCCGCGGTGATCGCCAGCGGGCCGCAGACCACCGGGCTTTACGCGACGCAGAACGCGAAGGCGAAGTCGTTCACGGCGCAGGGCCTGGTGTACCAGTACCTGCTCCAGGAGGCCTCGTACGCGGAGTACCAGATGCAGACGGCCAACGGCGGCGCCCTCGTGCTGTACTCGATGTACCTGAACACACAGACCGAGCACCCAGGCAACATCGCCGGGTCGCCGGTCCAGGTTCCGGGCGCCGTGCGCCCCCTGCTTACCAACCCGAACGCGGTCGGCCATCGCGGGGTGGTGGAGAACTTCACGTTCGAGTACGCGGCGGTCGACCCGCCGTCGGCAGCCCATGGCGCGAAGGTGGACGTCATCGCCGCAGGCGGCGGCCCCACCTACGGGGACGCGTACTGAGCCGGATAAGCGGGCTGACCCTGTTAGTAAGCCTGCGGCAGGGAACTGGACGCGACCAGGGTCCGGATGGCCCGCAGCGCGACCGACAACGTGGTGAACGTGAAGCGCTCGCTCTCCCAGATCTCGCTGAGCGTCTGGGCCGCCATCCCGACCGCCGCCTCGTTGTTCGACGCCCACGCCGCTAGCCGCTCCTCCGGCGTCCGGGGGACGCCGGAGCCGCTGAACCCGAGCACGTCGCGGGTGAGCGACGCGTGCGCCGCATACAGGTCGTCGCGCAGGGCGGCGCGGGCCATGGTGGACCAGCGGTCCTCGCGGGGCAGTGCGGTGATGCGGTCCCGCAGCCGGGTGATCTGCAGCCGGTCGGCCAGGTCGAAGTAGACCTCGGCGGTCTCCTCGATGGGCCGCCCGGACAGCGAGGCCACCTGCACGATGTCGAAGGCCGAATACGTCGGCACCATGGCCGCGACTCGCTCGGCCAGGTCGAGGGGCACGCCGAGGGAAAGGTAGGAGTCCCGGCGTTCCTCGACCCCGGACAAGTCCCGGCCGTTGAGCAGTTTGGGCAGGCCCGCCCGCACGGTCCGGACGCCGTCCGCGAAGAACGCCACGGTGGCCTGGATGTCGAACGGCGGGCGGCGGTTGTGCAGCAGCCACCGGGCCGTGCGCTCGGTGAGCTTGCGCCCCTCGAGCAGCAGGGTGATCTGGGCCCCGAGGCTCACCTGGCCCTCCAGCCCCTCGACCTGCTGCCAGAAGGCCGGCATGTCGAACACGTCGCGCGCCACCAGCCAGGCCCGGGTGATGTTGGGCACGGATGCGCCCGTCTCCTCTCTCAGCCGGAACAAGAACGTAGTGCCCGACATGTCGACCATCTCGTTGACCGCCGACGTGGTGATGATCTCGCGGCGCAGCGGATGCGCCTGCATCCGGTTCGCGAACTTGACCCGCAACTGGGCCGGGAAATAGGCGTCGAGCACCCGGCGCAGATACGGGTCGTCGGGCAGGCCGGAGGCCAGCACGTCCTCGCCCGCCGAGATCTTGGTGTGCGCGAGCAGCAAGGCGAACTCGGGGTTGGTCAGGCCGCCGCCGGATGACCGGCGCTCGGCGATCTCACGCTCGCCGGGCAGTTCGTCCTGGTCCGGGTCGAGGCGCTTGTCCCGCACCAGCTTGCGCAGGTACCGCGCGTGTACGTGCAGCATGCCCCCCGCCTGCGCCCGGGACGCGGCCAGCGCCATGTTCTGCCGGTAGTTGTGCCGAAGGACCAGGTCGGCGACGTCGTCGGTCATGTCGTTCAGCAACTGGTGCCTGGCGTCGGCCGGAATGTCGCCGGCCCGGATCGCGTCGGCCAGCAGGATCTTGATGTTGACCTCGTGGTCGGAGGTGTCGACCCCGGCCGAGTTGTCGATGAAGTCGGTGTTCACCAGGCCGCCGCCGAGCGAGTACTCGATCCGGGCCGCCTGGGTCAGGCCGAGGTTGCCGCCCTCGCCGACGACCCGGGCGCGCAGGCGCGGCGCGTCGATCCGGACCGCGTCGTTGGACCTGTCCCCCACGTCGGCGTGGGACTCGCGGGTGGCCTTTACGTATGTGCCGATCCCGCCGTTCCACAGCAGGTCGACCGGGGCAGCGAGGACGGCCGAGATCAGCTCGTCCGGCGACAGCGCGATGATCCCGGCGTCGATGCCGAGGGCCGTGCGCATCTGCGGCGAGATCGGGACCGACTTCGCGCCGCGCGGCCAGACCCCGCCGCCCGGTGAGATCAGGGCCGGGTCGTAGTCGGCCCACGAGGACCTGGGCAGCGCGAACAGCCGGTCGCGCTCGGCGAAGCCCGCCTGCGGATCGGGGTCGGGATCGACGAATACATGCCGGTGGTCGAACGCCGCGACCAGCTTGATGTGCCGCGACAGCAGCATCCCGTTGCCGAACACGTCGCCTGACATGTCGCCGATGCCGACCACGGTGAAGTCGTCGGTGTCCGGGTTCATCCCTAGCGCCGCGAAGTGGATCTTCACCGATTCCCAGGCGCCGCGCGCGGTGATGCCCATCTTCTTGTGGTCGTAACCCTCGGACCCGCCGGAGGCGAACGCGTCGCCGAGCCAGTAGCCGTAGCGGGCGGCCACCTCGTTGGCCGTGTCGGAGAAGGTCGCGGTGCCCTTGTCCGCGGCCACGACCAGGTACGGGTCGTCGCCGTCGCGCCGGACTACCTGCGGCGGCGGGATCACCTGGTCGGCCTCGATGTTGTCTGTCACGTCGAGCATCGACGCGATGAACGTCTTGTAGCAGGCCAGCACCTCGGCCTGGTAGGCCTCGCGAGCGGCGGGATCGGGCAGCCGCTTGCACACGAAGCCGCCCTTGGCGCCGGACGGGACGATGACGGCGTTCTTCACCTCCTGCGCCTTGACCAGCCCGAGAACCTCGGTGCGGAAGTCCTCAAGCCGGTCGGACCAGCGCAGCCCGCCGCGCGCCACCCGGCCGAACCGCAGGTGGACCGCCTCCAGCCGCGGCGAGTTCACGTAGATCTCGAACTTCGGCCGCGGCTCGGTCAGCCCCGGTATCCGGCCAGGGTCGAGCTTGAGCACCAGGGGCAGCGGGCCGGTTACCTCACCGGGGCTCTGGGTGCGGTAGTAGTTGGTCCGCAAGGTGGCGTCGATCAGCGCCAGGTACTGGCGCAGGATCCGGTCGTGGTCGAGGCTGACCACCTCGTCGAGCTGGCCGCGGATCTCTTCGGAGATCGCCTCGCAGCGCTCGGCCGCGCCGGCCTGCCTGGCCGGGTCGAACCGGGACTCGAACAGCCGGACAAGCAGCCGGGTGATGGCGGCGTTGGACCGCAGCACCCGCTGCACGTAGTCCTCGCTGAACCGCATGCCGCCCTGTCGCAGGTACTTGGCGGCGGCGCGCAGCAGCATCACCTCGCGCCAGGTCAGGCCCGCGGCCAGGACCAGCGCGTTGAACCCGTCGTCTTCGCTTTGGCCGTGCCACAGCGCGGTCAGCGCCTCCTCGAAGACCTGGCGCAGGCTGCCGGACGCGGCCACACCCAGGGGCCGTAGGCCAAATTCATATATCCAGAACGAACCGGCGCTCGAGCTTCCGGTGAACTGATACGGATGCTCGTCGACCACCTCCAGCCCCATGTGCTGCAACTGCGGCAGCACGTCGGACAGCGTGATCGGCGAGCCTGACCGGTACACGACAAGCGTCCACCGCTCCGGATGCTCGACCAGGCGGACCGCGAATTCCCGCTCCGACTCGCGCAGCGCGAGCATGGTGGACAGGTCGTCGACCGCGTCCTGGGCCGAGACGTCCGCCTTGTAGTTCTCAGGGATGCTGGAGGCGAACAGGTCGAGCAGCGTCCTGGCCTGTTCCTCGCCGAGTACGCGGGTCGCCTCGGCGGTGAGGTCCTCGTCCCAGGACCTGACCGCGGCGGCCAGCTTGCGCTCGAGCGCGGCCGCGTCCACCCGCGGCACCGGCCTGCCTCGCTCGCCCCAGACCACCACGTGCAGCCGGGCCAGGGCCGAGTCACCGACCGTGGCGCTGTAGTCCACCGACGCCCCGTTCAGGGCCTCCCGCAGGATCTCCTGGGCGCGCAGCCTGACCCTCGTGGTGTACCGGTCCCGCGGCAGGTACACCAGGCAGGACATGTACCGTCCGTAGCGGTCCCGGCGGAGGAACAGCCTGGTCTGCTTGCGCTCGGCCAGCCGCAGCACGCCAAGCGCGATGGGAGTGAGCTCGTCGGCCGAGATCTCGAACAGTTCCTCTCGCGGATAGTCCTGGAGGATCTCGACCAGTTCCTTGCCGTCATGGCTATCCCACGACAGCCCCGCCTCGGCCAGGACGTGGGCCACCTTGCGCCGGATCACGGGGACGCCGGTGACGGGCGCGGTATGCGCCGCGTGCGAGTACAGGCCGAGGAACCTGAACTCCCCGGTGACCATCGGGGGGGTCTGGGGGGGTCGGCCCCCCGGGGCATGCCCCTCCGGGGGGGTCTGGGGGGGTCGTCCCCCCGGGGCATGCCCCTCCGGGGGGGTCTGGGGGGGTCGTCCCCCCGGGCCAGCACTGTCATCCGGCCCGATCTTCTTGACCGAGACGTAGTCCAGGTAGTTGGCGCGGTAGACGGTGGACCTGGAGTTCGCCTTGGCCAGCACCAGCCGCTCGTCCGGGTCCTGTGCCCTGGCCACCACCTGTGAGGACATCTTGCGCAGCGCGGTCCGGCCCTGCCGTGTGTGGCGGAGGATGCCGAGCCCGGTCCCGGGCACGGCGCTCAGGCCGGTGCCCTCCTCGGTGCGCACCAGGTCGTATTCGCGGTAGCCGAGGAAGATGAAGTTGCCGGCGGCCAGCCAGCGCAGCAGGTCGCCGTACTCGGCTTCGTCGCTACCTTCGTTCCCGCCGAGGCCGTCGGCCAGACGCCGCGCGACCGCCGCCATCCGGTGCGCGTCCTCAACCGCGACGCGAACGTCGTCGAGCACGTGGCGCAGGTCACCTTCGAGATGGCCGGCGGTGATCCCGTCCGCGGGCGTCTCGAGCTCGACGTGGATCCAGGATTCGGTGAGCTCGTCCGCCGGGGTCGGCGCCGCCTCGTCGTTGCAGATGCCCACGATTTCGAGCAACGCGCCGGTCACGTCCCTGCGCACCCGCAGCAGCGGGTGGACCAGCAGGTTAATCTCGGCCCGGTGGCGATTCAGCCGCGTGGTAACCGAGTCGACCAGATAGGGCATGTCGTCGGTGACGATGTCCACGACCAGCGTCGAGGAGGTCGCCGGGTTCAGGCACGCGCTGCCGGGGTCCCTGACCTGCACCACGGCCCGGCCCTGCGGCCGGCGCAGGCCGAGCCGGGCGTGGCATTCGGCCGCCGACGCCAGCCGCGAGGGCACGGCCAGGTCCTCGGTCAGGACGCGGTGATAGTAGGCACGCAGGTAGCACAGGACGGTGTCAGTTCCGGGGCCAAGCTCAGCGGCGTCGAGGGCGGCATCGTCCACCCAGGCCTGGGCCGCCTTGGCTAGCAGGGCTTCCCTGGTCCCATCGTCCCTGATCCCGTCTTCGGTGCTGTCCGGCATTGCGCACTCCTTTGTGTCCTTATGTGCTTGAGCTCCTGCCCTCCCCGCGGCACGCAACCCTGGAACGTCTTTGTGCCAAAGCTGCTTAACCGCGTAACCGCGGGGGGTCGGGAGCCGGGGAGGTGCCCACGAAGTACGCGAGCACCTCCGGGTTGGCCAGGGCGTTCGGGTCGGCGGCCCGTTCGGGCTCCGTACCAAGCAGGATCTTTCTGACCGGCACCTCGAGTTTCTTTCCTGACAGGGTGCGCGGGATTCCCGGCACCTGGTGGATCTCGTCGGGGACGTGCCGGGGCGACAACTGGGCCCGCAGCGCGGCGCGCAGACGGCCCGCCAGCTCGTCGTCGAGCTCACGGCCCGCGGCGGGCACCACGTACAGGATCAACCGCCCCTCCTCGCCGAGCCTGCCGGTGTCCACGACCAGGCTGTCGGCGATCTCGTCGAAGCCCTCGACGACGCGGTAGAACTCGCTGGTCCCCATCCGGACGCCGCCGCGGTTGAGGGTGGCGTCGGACCGGCCGTAGATGACGCACCCGCCGTCCGGCAGCAGTTCGATCCAGTCACCGTGCCGCCAGACCCCCGGATAGATGGCGAAGTAAGCCTCCCGGTACCTGGCGCCGCCCGGATCATTCCAGAAGCCGACCGGCATCGACGGCATCGGCTTGGTGATCACCAGCTCGCCCACCTGGCCTACCACCGGCTTGCCGTCGTCGTCGAAGGCCTCCACCTCCGCGCCCAGGCAGCGGCCCGAGATGATGCCCGCCCGGACCGGGAGCAGCGGGCAGGGCCCGACGAAGCCCGTGCACACGTCGGTGCCACCGGAGAAGGAGCCGAGCAGCAGGTTGGCCGAGACCCGCTCGTATACCCAGCCGAAAGCCTCCGGCGGCAGCGGCGATCCGGTCGAGCCGACGCCGCGCAGGGCGGACAGGTCGTACTCCTCCCCCGGGCGCAACCCGGCCTTCATGCACGCCACCAGGTAGGGCGCGCCGACTCCGAGGTAGCTGATGCCGTGGTCGGCGGCCAGCCGCCACAGCCGACCGGGGTCCGGGTAGGCGGCGCTGCCGTCGTAAAGCACGATCGTCAGGCCGGCCAGCAGGCCACCGGCCAGGTAGTTCCACATCATCCAGCCGGTTGTGGTGTACCAGGTGAACACGTCACCTGGCCTCAGGTCCTGATGCAGCGCCAGCGCCTTGAGATGCTCGAGCACGATCCCGCCGTGCCCGTGCATGATCGGCTTGGGCAGGCCCGTGGTGCCCGAGGAGTAGACGACCCACAGCGGGTGGTCGAACGCCACCTCTTCGAACTCAGGCTCCCGCTGCCCCGCCTCTCCCTCCACCGCGCCGAGGTCCTCCCAGTGCGTGAACTGCCCGGGGAACCTCCCGGCCTGGCCGATAAGGTCCACCAGCACCAGCGCGGACAGTCCCGGGAGCGCGGCCGTCACGTCACCGATCATGTCGGCCCGGGAGAACTGCTTACCCCCGTACCAGTAGCCGTCGCCCGCGATGAGCACCGTGGGCTCGATCTGCGCGAACCTGTCGATGACGCTGCGCGCGCCGAAGTCCGGCGAGCACGACGACCAGATCGCGCCGATGCTCGCGCTGGCGAGCAGGCCGATGACCGCCTCGGGCACGTTCGGCAGCAGGGCGGCGACCCGGTCGCCGCGGCGGACACCCAGTGCGCGGAGCCCTCGCGCCACCCGGGCGACCTGCTGGGAGAGTTGAGCGTAGCTCAGCCGTCCAGCCACGGCACGTTCGGAATCAAAGATAATGGCCGTGCGGTCGGGATCGGTCCACGCGGTCCTCAGTGCGTTACGGGCGTAATTCAGCGTGGTGCCGCCGAACCATCGCACGTCGGGCATGACCTCGCCGGCCAGGACCGGGTCCTGGCCGCGGTGGCCGAGCACCTCGAAGTAGTCCCACACCGCCGCCCAGAACGCGCCGGGCTGGGTCACCGACCACTGCCAGAGGTCCTGGTAGCCGCCGAACTGGTGGCCTCGCCCCGCCAGCCAGCGCATGAACCGGGTGACCCGGGCGTCGTGGACGGCCTGTTCGTCCGGTTCCCAGAGCACCGTGCCGTAGCCGCGGCTGGTCAGGTCCCTGGTGTCCATGAACACAGCATCGTGCCATCGTGGCACGACTGGCAACGCCCTCCCACGATGCGGGACCGGGCCGGGCTTGCGCGGAATTGGCTGGGCTTGCGCGGAACGGGAGAGAACCGCTACGTTTCTGCCGGGAACATTACTCGGACAAGGGTGGGGAAAATGAAAACATTCGCGCGCTTTGCCATGCCTTTTGCGGCTGCGATCGGTTTGACGTTGGCGTTCGGGCCGGCCGCCGGGGCATCGACCGCCGGATTCCGCCCCCGGCCGGTCACCCAGACGGTTAACTTCTCCACGAGCTTCTCCATTGCCAACCCGTGCAAAACCGGCTCGGCTGACACAACAGGCCACGGGGCCGTTACCACCACGACAGCGGGGCCGTATACAACGATCAGCCTCGTGGATCACGAATCGGGCGACGGTTACCAACTCGACACCGTCGGCGCGGCGAAATTCGACGCCATCGCCTCTACCTATTCGGTCCCGGTCAAGTCGCTGTGGATCAACCGGGACCCGCGCCTGGACTTCCACGCCTCGTTCGATTTCACCGTCACCGTCAACAGCGAGAACGCGGCGACCAGCTTCCTGGCATCCAACGTCACGGGAACGTGCGGCATCTGACCGGGCCGGGTCCTAGTAGCCCGGCCGGGCTGGCCCCGGCCGGGCTGGTTCGGTGAGGCGGGCGACCAGGGCGACGAGCGCGGCGGTGTCGGTGAGGTCGGGCAGCACCGCGCCGGCACCCGCCTCGCGCAGTTCGGCCGCGCTGGCCCGGCCGCTGGCCACCGCGAGCGAGCTGGCCCCGCCGATCCGGGCCGCGTCGACGTCCCTGGCCGAGTCCGCGATGTACACCGAGGCGTCCTCGCCGAACGTCACGCCATGCTTGTCTCCCGCCCGCTGCCTCGCCACCCGGAGCAGGGTGCCCCGCGGATAGGCCTCGGAGCCGTAGCCGCCGATGTCGAAATCGACGAACCCGTCGAGGCCGAACGCGCGCAGCTTCGCCGCGGCGATCGGCTTGCTGTTGCCGGTCAGCACGGTCTGCACCACACCGTCGAGCTTGGCCACGCCGGCCAGCGCCTCGGCCGCCCCGGGCAGCAGCCGGCCCTGGGTCTTCAGTTCGTCCTGCCGGGCTATGAGAGCCGCGGCCAGTTCGGCGGTGAACGGCTCGAGCATGCGCTCGGCCCGTCCGTCGGCGCGGACATCGACGCCGTTCAGGGCGAGCGCGTCGAAGAAGATCTCCGACTCCGACCGGCCGGCCATCTGCGGCAACTGGATCAGCGGCCGCCCCGCCACCGTGGCGAACGCCTCGACGTAGGCCTGCCTCGCCACCCGGGCCACATCGACCAGGGTCAGGTCGATGTTCCACAAAACCAGCCGGTAAATGGCGTCCTCCGGTGCGGTGCGTCAGCCCGAGTTCCCTGCCCTACAGGCTAGTACCGCGCCGGCGGGTTGCCGGCCCAAGTCACGTGCGGGACAGTCACGTGCGGGACAGTCACGTGCGGGACAGTCACGTGCGGGACAGTCACGTGCGGGACAGTCACGTGCGGGACAGTCACGTGCGGGACAGCAGAGCGCCCCGTGGGTCGCGTTCCCAGTGGTTCCCCGCGGCATCGATGAAGTCGATGCTGACGACATATGCGCTTTCCGTGATGTCGCCCATGTGGCCGCGGATGTTCCGCGGGACCATGACGAAGCAGTCAGCTCCGGGCGGCACGACTCGGACCCTCTCCACCGGCCCGCCGAGTTCCCTTGAGTCCCAGTCCCCGCCTTCGCCGCGCTCGTCGACGGAATGAAAGAACGTCCGGACATCACGTATGGGCAGGCCGGAGGCGTTGCGGACGAATGCTCCCCATAGGCTCGTGCCCTCGCGTTCTTCGGCAAACCACGCGGTCACCATGGCGGCCTGGCACCTGCGCTGCTCGTCGGCCCGCCTGGCGTTAGCCTGGCGCTGCTCCTCGAATTGCTCGCGCTGCAGCTCGAGCTGTCCGGAGGCGACCCGGAGCTGCAGTTCGAGCTGCCCGGATGCGACCTGGAGCTGCTCGTCTTTGATCTGGCGCTCGATGGCACGCAGTACCCGGGACTGCTTGCGGAAGGCAAGGCCGGCCAGGACGGCCGCGGCGATCGCGGCGACGGCCAGAACTGAGGTGGCTACTGCGGTGAGCCTCATCGCGAAGGGCAGCGGCATAAGCGAAAGAGTACGCAGCGACAGGTCTTTCAGTGGCATTAATGCGCTTGCCGGATTAGGTAATTCCTCATGCCGGATCTGGCCATTTACCTCTTTCCCGGCAAATGGCGGATCGCGTTTGGGTTAATGAGGTCGTTTCACCCCTACTTGCCGGGCTTTGGCCAGGCAGGCTCGATTCCCGGTGATTTCGGTCGCGCCGCTCTAGCCCATGTGGGGATAGCGGTAGTCGGTCGGGGGGACGAACAGCTCCTTGATGGCGCGGGCGGAGACCCAGCGGATCAGGTTGAAGACCGAGCCTGCCTTGTCGTCGGTGCCGCTCGCCCTGGCGCCACCGAACGGCTGCTGGCCGACGATCGCGCCCGTGGGCTTGTCGTTTATGTAGAAGTTGCCTGCCGAGTACCGCAATATTTGAGTGGCCTGGGCGATGACTTGGCGGTCCGTGGCCAAGATCGAGCCGGTCAGCGCGTAGGGGGCGACGTCCGCGGCCTGCGTAAGCACATCGGCGTAGACGTCGTCCGGGTAGACATGGACGGCCAGGATCGGGCCGAAGTATTCGGTGGTGAAGACCTCGTCGGCCGGGTCCGAGCACTCAAGCACGGTTGGCCGCACGAAGAATCCCTCCGTGTCGTCGTGGGTGCCTCCGGCCAGGACGCGTATCGTGGCCGTGCCGCGGGCCCGGTCGATCGCGGCGGCGTGCTTGGCAAAGGCGCGTGCGTCGATGACGGCACCCATGAACAGCGACAGGTCCGCGGCCACGTCGCCCATGGTCAGCGACTCGACCTGGGCCACGAACTCGTCACGGGTCCGGTTCCACAGCGATTCTGGCAGGTAGGCGCGGGAGGCCGCGGAGCACTTCTGCCCCTGGTACTCGAACGCGCCGCGGATCAGGGTGGGCACGATGATCGCGGGGTCGGCGCTCGGATGCGCGATTACGAAGTCCTTGCCGCCGGTCTCCCCCACCAGCCTGGGATAGTTGCGGTACCGCGCGATGTTCTCGCCGACGGTGCGCCACAGGTGCTGGAAGGTCGCCGTGGATCCGGTGAAGTGGATGCCGGCCAGGTCGGGGTGGGTCAGCGCGACCTGGGACACCGCCTGCCCGTCCCCGGTCACCAGGTTGATCACTCCGGGAGGCAGCCCCGCCGCCTCGAGCAGGCGCATGATGTAGTGCGCCGCTAGCTGCTGGGTCGGCGACGGCTTCCAGATCACGACGTTGCCGAGCAGGGCCGGGGCCGTCGGCAGGTTTCCGGCGATCGACGTGAAGTTGAACGGCGTGATGGCCAGGACGAACCCCTCGAGCGGACGGTACTCCATCCGGTTCCACGCGCCGGGCGGCGACTCTGGCTGCTCGGAGAGCATTTTCCTGGCGAAGT
>Ga0335075_10001824_pt1 | contig 34660 bp, 29 predicted proteins | sample Lox_Sample_24_FD_206723 | JGI IMG/M metagenome (GOLD analysis project Ga0335075, IMG submission 206723) | Soil microbial communities from Loxahatchee National Wildlife Refuge, Florida, United States - Lox_Sample_2.4 | ecosystem: Environmental > Terrestrial > Soil > Wetlands | place: USA...
CCATGCGGCGCTCAAAGCGCACACTTCAATTCCGATTGCCATTGGAGAATCGTTGTTTAATCGCCATCAATTCAAGGACTATATCGCGTGCGACGGCGTTTCCATTGTCCAGGCGGATGCCTGCCGTTGCGCCGGCATTACGGAATGGCAGAAAATCGCGCACATGGCTGCCTGCTACAACATGCACATCAGCCCTCACTTTGTCATGGAACTGCACCTGCCATTGGTCGCGGCCAGCCCCAATGGTTTGTTTGTCGAATACATCCCGTCGCTGGACGCAGTCCTCAAAAAACCCATGGTCCTTGAGGACGGCTATTTCCGTCCCAGCGAAGATCCCGGCCTGGGAATCCCATGGGACTTTGAAAAACTCGAACAATACAAGGTTCGCGAATGAGAATTGACAGCCATCAGCACTTCTGGAAGGCCTCCCGCGGCGATTATCATTGGATGAGCCCCGCAGTCCAGGTCCTGTGCCGCGATTATCTTCCGGCAGACCTCCAGCCTCTGCTGAAAAAAAATAAAATCGACAAAACCATTCTCGTCCAGGCCGCGCAAACGAAGGAAGAAACGGACTTTCTCCTGGACCTGGCGGCAAACCACGACTTCATCGCCGGCGTCATCGGCTGGCTGGATATGGACAGCCCGGACTTCCCGCGACAACTCGAACTGTATTCGCAAAAGCCGAAGTTTATTGGCATCCGCCCCATGCTTCAGGACATTCCTGAGGACGATTGGATTTTGCGTCCGCGCGTCATCCAATCGCTCAAGCTGGTTGCCCAACAGGACATGCCCTTCGAATTTCTGACGTACACCCGGCATCTGCCCTATGTCCTCACTGCGCTCGAATCCGTTCCAGGCCTCCGCGCCGTCGTGGACCACGTTTCCAAGCCTGAGATAAAAAATCGTAAATTGGACCGGTGGAGCACTCTCATGGCCCGCGTCGCCAAACACCAAAACGTTTATTGCAAGCTTTCGGGAATGATTACCGAAGCGGACCACAAAACGTGGACGCCTGACGACCTCCGCCCATACGTCGAACATGTCCTGAAGTGTTTCAGTGTCGAGCGGGTCATGTTCGGCAGCGACTGGCCGGTCTGCCTTCTGGCTGGTTCCTATGACCAGGTCGCCGCAGCCCTTCAGGCGGTCTTAAAACCGCACCTGGACAAGCGCGGCGAAACCGCCGTGTTCGGCGATAACGCGGCGCGTTTCTATAAACTATGATCGACGACGGAGCAGTCGGCGTGGCCTTCATCGGCGCCGGGATCGTCGCCGAAATGCACGGACGCGCGCTCGCTGCCACGCCGGGCGCCCGGCTTGCCGGTGTGTTTGACCCCGTCGCGTCCCAGGCAAAAAAAGTCGCGAAAAAATTCGGCGGCCGCGTCTATAAAAATCTGGACGAATTGCTTCAGGACGAAACGGTCGGCGCAGCCCATATTCTGACACCCACCCGGGAGCACGTTCCCATCGCCCTGCAAGTCTTGCGGGCGGGAAAACATGCGTTGGTTGAAAAACCCGTCGCGATGACCGTGCGCGAAATCCGGGAATTGCAGGACGCCGAAAAAAAATCCGGCCGCGTTTGCATGCCCGCGCACAATTACATTTACGTTCCCTCCCTGCAACGCGCACGGCGGCTCATCTCCGAAAAAAAATTGGGCCGCATCGCCGCGCTTTGGATTCTCTATAATATCTACCATACGAACAAAATCGCCGCCCTATGCGGCAGCGGTGTGCTTCGCGCCATTTGCATTCATCACGCGTATTCGTTGCTCTATTTGGTGGGCAGGCCGGCAAAAGTCTCGGCGACCGTTTCCAACGCGGCACACCAGGGCTTGAAATTCGAGGACCAGGCGGCCATCACCTGCGAGTTCCCGGATGGCGCCATCGCGCATCTTTGGTGCAGCTTCGCCGTGGACGATCCGACGAGCGACCCATGGACCGTCCTGTACAAGGTGCTCGGCGAGCGCGGCGGATTAACCTATTCGTGGAACGAAGCTCAATTCGACGACACGGGCGGTCCCGCGTGGGGCCTGCCCTGCTATGAAGACGGTTTTCGCGGCGAAATTGATCACTTCATCAACCGCGTGATTCGCAAAAACGAAAAGCCCTTGTCAACGCTCGATGACGCCGCGGATGCGTTGCGGATCATCAAGGCCGCCGAACGTTCCGCCGCTTCCGGAAAGCGCCAACGCGTTGACTATGACTGATTTAAGCACGGCGCGCGGCTGTGTGCGGGGTGGAAGGGTGCCAGCCGCAGCACTCACGAAAATTGCGGCGCGCGGCGGCTGGTCTTCGACACCGCCGCGCTCCGAAGATGTCACCGCGAATCCGATCTGCGGCATATTCTTGTGCAATCCCGAGAAACGTTATTAAATAGAAAGCCGGACCCATGAAACCAATCCTCTACCTCATCCTGGTCTGTCTGGTTGGCTCCGCAGGCGGATTCCTGTTTGGATTTGATACATCCGTCATCTCGGGAGTCATCGGGTATATCTCCGACCCCAAACTTTTTAACCTGAGCGCTGAACTCCAGGGCTGGACGGTCAGTTGCATCATTGTTGGCTGCATGATCGGATGCGTCTTCGCCGGCCCGTTGAGCAGCCGATTTGGACGGAAAAACATATTGATTCTCTCAGCGGTTATTTTTTTGGTTTCCTCCCTGGGCTGCGCTCTGGCGCACGACTATTCCACTTTCATTGTCTACCGAATCGTGGCTGGATTAGCCGTAGGCACGGCATCCATGCTGGCGCCGATTTATATCGCCGAAATTTCACCACCTCAACATCGCGGCAAGCTGGTATCGCTCAATTTATTTGCGATTTTTCTCGGCCAATTCCTTTCATTTTTTTCCAATTTTCTTCTTCGCGACTTTGGCGGAGACAATAACTGGCGCTGGATGATCGGCGTCATGGCCGTGCCCTCGTTCTTTTTTTTCGTTTTCCTGCTCTTCGTTCCGGAAAGCCCCCGATGGCTCGCTGAAAAAAATCAAAACGATGAGGCCATGAAAATCCTGACTCGCATCAACGGCGTCGCCGAAGCGAATCGCGAGTTCGCGGAAATCCAGGTCACCATCAACGCGTCCCGCGGACGGTTGGGCGAACTGTTCCAATCGGGAATGCGCAGAATTTTGATTATCGGCATGCTGCTGGCCATCTTTCAGCAAATCACCGGAATCAACGTGGTCATGTATTACGCTCCCAATATTTTCGAATCCGCGGGTTTCCCAAAGGACTCGGCATTGTTGCAGACTGCCATTATGGGCATGGTCAACCTCACTTTCGCGGGCATATCCATGTGCTTCGTCGACAAAATGGGCAGAAAACCATTGATGCTGATCGGCTCAATCGGCATGAGCATTGCCATGGCACTTCTGGCACTGGTCTTTATTACCGGCCATGCAAAAGGCTATTTCGTTCTTGCCTGCATCATGCTTTACCTCGCTTCGTTTGGCTTTTCACTCGGACCGGTCGTGTTTGTGCTGATTTCGGAAATCTTTCCCAATCGCCTCCGCAGTTTTGCGGTCGCCATTTCCACATTTACCCTGTGGGCCGCCGACTTTGTCGTTTCATACACTTTCCCGCCCCTTCTCCAGCATCTGCATGGGTATTCATTCGTCGTTTACGGCGCCATGTGCGTTCTCTGCCTGTTATTTTGCTGGACGTACCTCGAAGAAACCAAAGGCAAAACCCTCGAAGAAATCGAAATGGATTTTACAAAATCCGGGGCGCCGCAACCAGCCGGCACAACCGCCCTGAAAGCGTAAAGCCATCGTAGTCGATCGCTACGCGTCAGCCTGGGCAAGTTTCTTTGCGCAGAAACTGTTGAGGCTTTCACCAGCGGCCTGGGCCTTGGCCACCAAACGGCGATGCAATGCCGGCTCAACGCGCACGATGAATTTGCCGCTGAATTTTTTCCCCGCGAGAGGCTCCGGCAGTTCCTCTCCGTCAGCATGCACAAGTTCAATCATTTCCTCAACAGCCTGGCACAATTCTGCATAAACTTTCGCCTCATCATCGCCGTGAACGCCGCCCAACATGATTTCAGGACAGCGGCCTACGAAGCATCGATCCTCGTCGCTCCATTCTACGAACTTCGCGTAATGCGCGGCTTGCTCTTTGATCTGTTTGCGTGTCATAGCTCAAATCCCGTTTTCAATTTTATTTTACCGCGTCCAGCGCTCTGCGCACGTCGCGTTCCTGATAATGCTTCGCCTCATCACTCGGATTACCGCTCAATGTCACGCGCAACCCTTTCGGATGCGTGAAATTCCGGTGACTGCCCTTGCCGCCACGATTCACAAATCCCGCTTTTTCCAAGTCGGCGATCAGTTGTCGAATTCGTCGCGGCATTTCAGTATCAAACTAGTATCACAAAAATCTGCGGAGGTCAACCATGCGTCCCGTTCTCAAACTTTGAGGTCGTTGGAACGGCCGCCGCCAGAGGTTGCCACGGTTTCCACGATACCAGGCATTGCAGGAGAACGCCTTACATAATTAAAATTCTTGAGAGAAAATTCTTCAAAATAATAGTTGACTGTTTAGTCGAGTATGGTAATTTGTTTGTGTTCCCAAGAGTTGGGAACAAAGAAACAGTATTGAAAGAAAAATTGTTATGGGCCGTGTCAGTGATGCAAAAGTGAGATTGATGGATGCCGTGCTGGAGCTGCTGTGGACGGGATCCTACGGCAGCACGACCATCGATCAGATCTGCGACAAGGCCCAGGTCAAAAAAGGCAGCTTTTATTATTTCTTTCAATCCAAGGCGGAACTGGCAACTGAAGCCTTCGAAGCCAGTTGGCAGTCCAAGCAAGCGGAGCTGGACGGGATTTTTTCGCCTATGGTCCCTCCCCTGGAGCGGATCCGCAAATATTGCGATTTTACCTATAAAATCCAGCAGGAAATGAAGCAAAAATACGGCCGGGCGCTCGGATGTCCGCAGTTTTGCCTCGGCGCCGAAGTTTCCACGCTGGAGGGCCAATTGCAAAAGAAAATCCAGGAAATCCTGGACTATAAACGACGATATCTGGAATCGGCGATCCGCGATGCTGACGCGGCGGGAATCATTCGTGCGCCGGATGCCGGGGCCAAGGCCCGGATGATTCTCGCCTATTATGAAGGCCTGCTGACCCAGGCGCGGATCCAAAATGACGTCGAGGTCCTGCGCGACAGTGTGGGCGGCATCTTTGCCCTGCTGGGTGTTAAAGAGGGAGAACCAGCGCCCGTTTAAAAAATTTTTAGCCATTTACTTTACTAAACAGACAACTACAAAAGAGACCAAAAACATGAATACCAAAGACAAATCTGTCGTGAAAATAGTGCCGGATTCGTGGGTTGCCTCAGGCCAGAAATTTATCATTGGCATCGAGCGCGCCAAACAGAATCTCATCGCTCAATTCAAGGACCATTTGGAATTGCCGCAACGGTTATTTCAGGTGGCGTTGAACGAAGCCGAGGCTTTAGCCTGGGACACGGAATATCCTCAACTCGTGTTTCCAACGCTGGCCGAAGAAAAAATCGCCGCGATTTCAGCCTGGTACAACCGCGGCGGAAACTCGCACAGCGAATACGCTATCGCGGTGTAACAAAATACCAATCAGAAAAAATTCCGCAAAAGACTGACCGATAAATGTCCGAACGAAATGGGGTCGTTCGTCATGTACAAGGAGAGACTTATGAAGAAAAAATGGATTCAATTTGTTTTGTGGGGAACAGTAATGGTTGGCGCGGCCGGACTCGCCGGATTCGTGGCGGGTTGCGGCCGCGCCGCCGCTCAACCGCAGATGCCGCCGCCACAAGTGACGGTTGCGCCGGTTGAGGAAAAGGAAATCGTCGAGTGGAGCGACTTTACCGGACGTGTGCAGCCGGTCGACGCGGTGGATGTGCGGCCGCGCGTGTCCGGGTACATCCAGAAAGTCTGTTTCCAATCGGGACAATTGGTCAACAAAGGCGACGTGCTCTTTGTGATTGACCCGCGATGGAACCAGGCGGTCTTCGACCAGCGCCAGGCGGAATACGACGAGGCCAAACGCGAAGAAGATCGCACGCCGGATTTGCTCACAAACAAGGCAATATCCGTGGAGGAAGCCGACGCCCGCAAGGCCCGCTATGAAGAAGCGAAGGCGTTGCTGGATTCCGCGCGACTGGACCTCGAATACACACAAGTGCGCGCGCCCATCAGCGGACGAGTCAGCCGCGCGCTGCTGACCGAGGGCAACTACGCCAGTGGCGTTGCCGGGGACGCGTCATTGCTGACAACAATCGACTCCGTCAATCCGGTTTATGTCTATGCGGACATCGACGAGGACTCGTATCTCAAATTCCACGAATTGGTCCATGCCAATGAACTCGGCAACGACAACGATGGAAAAATCCCGGTGCAAATGGAACTCGCCGACGAAACCAATTTTCCGCACGCGGGCTACGTCGAGTCCTTTGATAACCACCTCGATTCAGACATGGGAAGCATCCTTGTGCGCGCTTTGTTTTCGAACGATGATGGCAGCCTTGTGCCCGGGCTGTTTGCCCGAATCCGCATTCCCATGAGCGATCGCCATCCGGCATTTCTGGTGGACGAACGCTCCATCGGCACCGACTTGTCGCAGAAATTTGTGCTCTTGCTCACGCGCACAAACACCGTGGCGTATCAACCCGTGCAATTGGGGCCGCTCGTTGACGGCCAGCGTGTCATCCGGTCCGGTCTGGTGGCCGGCGACGAAATTGTTATCAATGGATTGGAGCGTGTCCGCCCCGGCATGCCCGTTTCCGCCACAAGAGAGCCTGCCATGTCGAGCGTGCAGACAGCGCGGCGCTGAAAAAGAATCAGGGACTAGTCACCTCGTTTCCCACGATAATACTATGAACTTTTCTCATTTTTTCATCCGCCGCCCAATTTTTGCGGGCGTGCTGTCCATTGCCATTTTTGTGATGGGATTGCTGGCGATGTTCAAGCTGCCCATCGCTGAATATCCGGAGGTAGTGCCGCCGACCATCGTCGTGCGCGCGACGTTCCCGGGCGCAACCCCAAAAACAATCGCCGAAACCGTCGCTTCACCGCTCGAGCAAGCCATCAACGGCGTTGAAGGCTCGCTCTACATGTATTCGCAGGCCACGGCAGACGGCGTCATGACCCTGACAGTAACCTTCAATCTGGGCACGGACCCCGACAAGGCGCAGGTGCAGGTGCAAAATCGTGTCCAACAGGTGCTGCCCAAGCTGCCCGAGGAGGTTCGCGAACTGGGTGTCACCACCACGAAACAGTCGCCGGACCTGACCATGGTCGTCCACTTGTTTTCGCCAAACAATCGTTACGACGAAGTTTATGTCCGCAACTACGCCACGCTGCAGGTCAAAGACGTGCTGGCGCGCATACCGGGCGCGGGCGACGTGGAAGTCTTCGGTTCGGGCGACTATGCGATGCGCGTCTGGTTGAATCCTGACAAACTCGCTGACCGCAATCTCACCGCCAGCGACGTCGTGGCGGCCATTCGCGAACAAAATGTTCAGGTAGCCGGCGGCGTCATCGGCGAGCCTCCAACCCGCAACCCTGTAAATTTTGAATTGCTCGTCAACGTCAAGGGACGCCTGACCACGGAAGAAGAGTTCGGCAACATCGTCGTCAAGGTCGGCCCCAACGGCGAAAAAACGCTGCTCAAAGACGTCGCCCGCATCGAACTTGGCGCCGGCGATTATTCCCTCGAGTCATTGCTCAACAACAAAACCGCGGTCGCCCTGCCCATCTTCCAGACTCCAGGCGCCAACGCGCTCGAACTCTCCAAAAACGTCCGCAAAACGATGGAGGAACTTAAGAAGAATTTTCCCGAAGGCATCGATTATTCGGTCGTCTATGACCCAACGATCTTCGTCCGCCATTCGATCGAGGCCGTCGTGCATACGCTCGCCGAAGCGATTCTTCTGGTCGTGATCGTCGTGATTCTGTTCCTGCAAACCTGGCGCGCGGCGATTATTCCACTCGCAGCCGTGCCGGTTTCGCTCGTGGGCACATTTGTCATGATGCTGGTGTTCGGTTTCAGCATCAATGCCCTGTCGCTTTTCGGCCTGGTTTTGGCCATCGGCATTGTTGTGGACGACGCCATCGTCGTCGTCGAAAACGTGGAACGAAACATTGCATTGGGACTGTCGTCCGTGGATGCGGCGCGCCGGGCCATGAACGAAGTGACCGGGCCTATCATCGCCACAGCGCTGGTTCTGTGCGCCGTGTTTATTCCCACGGCGTTCATCACCGGCCTGAGCGGCCAATTCTATAAACAGTTTGCCATCACCATCGCCATTTCGACGGTCATTTCGGCGTTTAATTCACTGACTCTCTCCCCTGCCCTGTGCGCCGTACTGCTCAAGGACCATCATTCGCCCAAGGACTGGCTCTGGCGCGCCATGGACACCGCATTCGGCTGGTTTTTCCGTCCTTTCAATCGGGTATTTGCATGGTCCGGGCAAAAATACGGCCTCGGCGTCCAGGGCATCCTTCGGAAGTCAGTGGTCGCACTTGTCATTTACGGCGGGCTTGTGGCGATGACGGGCTGGAGTTTTATGAAAGTCCCGACCGGCTTTGTGCCCACCCAGGATAAACAATACCTCATCGCCTTCGCCCAATTGCCCGATGGGTCTTCGCTCAGCCGCACGGACGCCGTCATTCGCAAGATGTCTGACATCGGCCTCAAACAACCAGGCATTGACTCGGCCGTGGCGTTTCCCGGATTGAGCATCAATGGATTCAGCGTCGCGTCGGATTCCGGCATCGTGTTTTTTACCCTGAAACCTTTCGAAGAGCGCGGCTCAGCCGCCCTGAGCGGGCCGGCCATCGCCGCCGCATTAAACCAAAAATTTTCAGGCATTCAGGACGCATTCGTTCTTACCGTAATGCCGCCCGCCGTCATGGGACTGGGCACGTTCGGCGGATTTAAGATGTATGTCGAAGACCGCGCAGGACTGGGCTACGATGCCTTGTATCAAAACGTCCAAACCCTCATTGGCGCGGGATATCAAACGCCGCAACTGGCGGGTCTATTCTCAACCTACACGGTCAATACACCGCAATTGGATGCCGATGTGGACCGCGAAAAAGCCAAAACCCAGGGCGTTCCGCTGGGCAACCTATTCGATACATTGCAGGTTTACCTTGGCTCGCTTTATGTCAATGACTTCAACGATTTCGGCCGCACCTACGAAGTCATCGCTCAGGCCGATTCACAATTTCGCGAACATCCCGAAGACATCGCCCGCCTCAAAACGCGCAACGACCAGGGCCAGATGGTCCCGTTGGGTACCCTGGTCAAGGTGACCGAAACTCACGGCCCGGATCGCGTCATGCGTTACAACGGTTATCCCGCCGCCGAAATTAACGGTGGCCCGGCGCCCGGTTACAGCTCCGGCCAGGCGGAAGCGGTAATGGCAAAGCTCGCTGAGGCAAATCTGCCGCGCGGTATGTCTTACGAATGGACTGATTTGACCTATCAACGGATTTTGGCGGGCAACACCACAATTTATGTGGGACCCTTGTGCATCCTGTTGGTGTTTCTCGTACTCGCGGCGCTCTATGAAAGTTTCCGGTTGCCGCTGGCGATCATCCTGATTGTGCCCATGTGCCTGCTGTTCGCCATCACAGGCGTCTGGCTCAAAGGCAGCGACAATAACATATTCACCCAAATCGGATTCATCGTGCTGGTCGGCCTGGCTTGCAAAAACGCAATCCTTATCGTCGAATTCGCCAAACGTAAACAGGATGAAGGGCTCGATCCATTCGCCGCCGCAATAGAAGCCTGCCGCCTCCGGCTGCGGCCCATCCTGATGACTTCCATCGCGTTTATCGCCGGCGTCTTCCCGCTGGTGGTCTCGCACGGCGCGGGCGCGGAAATGCGCCAGGCCATGGGCATCGCCGTGTTTTCGGGAATGATCGGTGTGACCTTATTTGGCTTGTTCCTCACACCGGTGTTCTATGTCACCCTGATGAAACTTGGCCCGAAGAAAAAGACCGCGTCTGAACCGAACCGTATTGGCTTTGGCACAGCCGGCGCCGCCGCAAGCGTGATTCTGGCGTTGTCGCTGGCTGCTGCGCCATCCGCGCGCGCCGGCTGGCTGGAAGTGGGACCGGATTACAAGCCGTTGACCAATTCGGTCCCGGGTTCTTACAAAGCCGCTCAATTCGGAGCCTGGAAGGAAGGCCAGCCGCTCGACGATCTGCCAAAAGGGACCTGGTGGGAAATTTTTGGCGATACAAACTTAAATGCGCTCGAGGCGCAGGCGCTCCAGGCAAACCAGGAACTCAAAGTCGCCCTGGCGAGCCTGGAACAATCGCGCGACACCGCTCGCGTCGCGCGCGGAGAATTGCTCCCGCAAGTGAGCCTGGATCCCAGCTATTATCGACAGCGTTATTCTCCAACTGAAGAGCCCAGCTTTGGGCCGCTCACGGCGAATACATTCAACACGCCGCTGGATTTCAGCTACGAAGTGGATATCTGGGGGCGCGTGCGGCGTTCATTTGAAAGCGCGCGCGCGGATGCCCAGGCGTCCCTCGCCGACTATTACAACGTCCTCCTGACCCTCCAATCCGACGTGGCGCAGGATTATTTTGCCTTGCGCGAACTGGACCAGGAAATGGCCATCGTCAACGGAACCATCACCTTGCGCAATGAACAGGTCAGATACGTGCAGAGCCGTTTTGAGGGCGGCGTCGGCAGCGAATTGGAAATCGCCCAGGCCCAGACCGAATTGGCCACCACCGAAGCCGACGCCGCGTCGCTGGCCCGGCGCAGGGACGAACTTGAAAACGCCATCGCCATCCTGGTTGGCTCCAATCCCGCTGACTTCCGGATCTCCCAAAACACGAACGAGTGGGCGCCCGAACCCCCGCAAATTCCAGCCGGGCTGCCCGCTGATTTGCTTCAGCGCCGCCCGGATGTCGCCCAGGCTGAACGAGAGTTGGCCTCCGCCAACGCCAAAATCGGGGTCGCCAAAGCCGCCTTCTTTCCGGTAGTCACCTTGACTGGTTCAGCCGGATACGTCAGCGCCGATGTCAGCTCCCTGTTCAATTGGGAAAGCCGCGCGTGGACGTTCGGGCCGGGTATCTCGCTGCCCATCTTTACCGGCGGTCGCAACCTCGCCAATTACAGGCGCTCTCGGGCAGCCTATGAAGAGTCGGTCGCCGCGTATCGGCAGCAGGTGCTCGTGGCATTTGGCGACGTCGAAGACAGCCTGTCCGATATTCAGCACCTTGCTGACCAGGCCGCGGCCCAGAATCGCGCCGTCACCAGCGCGCAGCAATCTGCCGGTTTCGCCGCCGAACGTTACAGCTCCGGCATCGTCAGCTATATTGAAGTCGTGGACGCAAACCGCGACACGCTCGATGCCCAACGCGCCGCAACCCAACTCGCCGGCCAGCGCCTGATTGCCACCGTCCAACTGATCAAAGCGCTCGGCGGCGGTTTCGACGCCACTCTTTTGCAGGCACACCAAACCACGCGAAAGAAACTGTGAAAAAAAATTTGATGTTCGCCCATTCGATGTTGGGCGTTCGACGTTCGATGTTCGGTGTTTTAGGAAATCCTTCCCGATTTCCTCATCCTTTTAACCCCGATAAACGATAATCACTCCGTAATCCACCATCACTTTTTGCGTCCCAACGTCAAAAATCTCATAACTGATGGGATGAATCCCCAAAAGATTCGTCTCGCCGATTTCATTGAGATAAGCCGTGACCTTTTCGTCAAACTTGTCATGGCCCGACTCGTGGCACTGCGCCCGGCGTATCGTATGAACGCGGATCCTTTTGTCTCCTCCCTTGGCAACGACATCGAGCGGCACCTTGGGTTTCTCAATCAACGGCGCGGCGGGCGTTGTGCGGACAGGCACTTTGAGCCTCAGTTCCATTTTGGCTGCCGCAGAACTTGCAATGGCGTTGACCGGACCGGAACCTGGCGTGCCAATCGGCACTTCAGGAACAGGTTTAGTGGACTTCTCAGGAATTGTAATGCTTTCTCCACAGGTGGGACACCTAATCTCCTCGCCCGCGCCTTCCGCGTCGACCGACAATTCCTGTTCACAATGGGGACAGTTAAAAACGATTTCCATAAGCTGAACAATCAGGCTGCAACCTCAAACTACTCCCACGCCCGCCTTCAAACCAAGAAAAAAATCGCAAAACGGCGTAGCGCAGTCCCGATCAATCGGGACTGCGGGTTATGGCGGCGTCTCGCCGCCAGTCCCAGACACGCCCAAAATCAGCCCGGCGGCCTTGTCCAAATCATCTACAATCATCGCGTCGGCAAGCCGTTGCCCGGATGCCCGCTCCACCTCGGCTCCATAGCCGGTCCGAACCAGGATGCTCTTTTTCACGCCGGCGTTCCAACCGCATTCTAAATCAATCAGCTTATCGCCAATAATAAAACTTTCCGAGAGGTCCACGCCAAATTCGTCGCGGGCATCGAACAAAAATTGCGGCGACGGCTTGCGTCCGTAGCTCGGGTCCTCCGGCTTCTCGGGCGCAATATAGATTTTTTCGAATCGGATGCCGTCCCGCAACAGATCATCGCATAACGCTCCATTGACCTTGTCCACGTCTGCCATAGTAAAGTAACCCCGCCCCACCCCGGACTGGTTTGAAACGATAAATAATTTGAAACCCGCCTGGCAAAGCCTTTTCAACCCGGTTCGCGTCGCTGGAAAAATTTCAATCTCCTCCGGACGGCTCAAATAATTGACGTCGGCAATCATCGTTCCGTCGCGGTCGAGAAAAACCGCCTGATTCATTTTTGCAATCATGTCCCTCGAATTACAATGATCATTCCGATCATCATGACGATCGCAACGACAATTGCTCCCATCACAAAGAAAGGCAAAAGGCCGTTCATTTCAATAACATCGCATCTTCGAATGCCATGCGCGAGGCTAATCGGCATTTTCCAAAAATCAAGGAAGCCGGCGCAAAGTCTGGACCATCAATTAGTGATAGTACGAACCAAAACTGACATCAAAATGTAACTTATTTCAGCTTGACGGTAACGTAAACCGGACTATATATGGGGTTATAGTCATTAAAAGTTCTGTCGGCCCGAATTAGCCGGCCAAAAGAAAGGTTCACGCATGAAAATGCTGCGCTTGCTGATCTTCTCAGTTTCCATGGTGATTTGTGCATTGGGAATCAGGACTTTTGCGCAAACTGCCGCCTCCAACACCATTCCCATCGTCACCATCCAGGCAACCCAGCCGCTGGCCTCCAGCCCCGCCAATCCGGGTGTCTTTACCGTCTTCCGCCAGGGCGCCACAAATGAGGCCCTAGACGTGCTTTACATGATTGGCGGCACTGCTTCCAATGGTGTGGATTACGCCCAAATCTCCGATAATGTCACGATTCCCGCCGGAGCAACTTCAAATTCAATCGTCATCACACCCCTGGCGACGCCATCCAGCTCGGTTACTAAAACCGTTACCCTGCAACTCGTGCCGTCGACTGCGTTGGATGATCCGATACTAATCGGTTACAGAATTGGCGTTCCAAGCAATGCCACTGTGTACGTTACCGGTCCCAACGTCACAAACCTGCCGCCAACAGTGGGAATCTTCAGTCCGGCTAACGGTTCAACCTTTTATACGCCCACTAACATTGAGTTGGAAGCCCAGGCCAGCGACCCCGATGGAACGGTCACGAACGTCGAATTTTTTGCGGGCTCAACTGACCTCGGACCCGGCGCCCCAATAGTGCTCGATCCCCCCGGGGTCAACGGCGTCACCGGCGTGGTTTACGTATACGATTGGGAGAATCCGGCCCCAACCAACTATTCTATCACAGCCGTCGCCACGGATAACAACGGCGCTTCGACCGTTTCTTCCCCTGTAAACATCTCCGTTCTCCAGGGTCCGCCGCCCACGAACCAACTATTCTCAGTACGCATCGTCAGTCCGCCCAACGGCGCGGACTTTTTTGCGCCGGTTGAAATTCCGGTTTTTGCTTACGTCACGCATCCAACGAATTCTTATGTTGGCAGCGTGGAGTTCTTTGATGGATCGACCAGCATCGGAATCGGCCAGCCAGTTTCTGTGCCTGTCCCGGTTGCGACGACCGGTTCTGCCGGCGCCAGTCCGACTCCGCCGTTCAGCGACACAAACCACTTGTTTCTCCTGGTTTGGACCAATCCGCCCGTAGGAAGCAATGTTTTAACGGCTGTCGCGACAATTGGCTTTCCTCTCAATACTGTGCTGTTGCGACTTACTTCTCCTCCCGTAGACATCACGGTCCTTGCTTCGCCGCCGCCACCAACCAATTCGCCTCCGATTGTGAACATCGTCGCCACCGATCCAGTCGCCGTCGCAGGGACCAACTCATGGATTTGGATGGGCGAAAGCAATACGCCGCCCACGTGGGCAGCGTGGTCCTCCGCCGTCTGCCAGTGCTTTACGAATTGCGGGCCCAAACCCGCGACATTCACCGTGCATCGATTTGGCGATACGAATGACGATTTAAACGTGACATATAATATTGGCGGCACGGCCAGCAACGGCGTGGATTACATCGCGCTGCCCGGTTACGTCACGGTGCCCGCGGGCGAACGTTCAGCCTCAATTAACATCGTGCCCACCGATATTGTGTCACCCGCTGCGGTCAAGACCGTCATCCTGACATTGACTCCGTCCACTAACGTCCCGCCTGACTACATCGTCGGCATTCCACGCCGGGCTGCGGCGATTATCGTCAATCCGCCAGGACCGGTTCCAGTGGCGAGCACATTGGCGGACGGATGTTTCCGGCTATCCACGCCAGGACCCGACGGCGCCTGGTTCTCCATCGAGGCTTCAACCGACCTCGTGAATTGGACTTCGATCTGCACGAATCAGGTTGTCAACGGCTTCGTCAATTTTATTGATCCCGATGCGCCCGGTTCAGCGGCAAAATATTACCAGGTCGTGCCAATGACAGTTACGCCCGGAGACTAAGATCGGATTAATGGATTGTTGGATTGTCGGGACTCCCGCGCCCTGTTCCGCAGCATAACCCTGATTTCGGCGAAGACCGTATCCGCCGGAATAGTTTTCACCCGGCCGCTGCGTACCTCATCGCGCCGACGTAGGGCCTCCTTTATCCAAAGTTTGCGGCTTGTTTCGTTTTTCATTAATCCAATAATCCACCAATCCAATAATCCGGCAACATTTGTTTTGCCCGCCTTTCCGTTCCCATTATTTTCCCTGCGTGCATTTAGCCCATTTGCGGTTGCGGGATTTTCGCAATTACGCGCGGCTGGACGCGGATTTCGCGCCCGGCTTTCATTTGCTTTTGGGCGATAACGCCCAGGGCAAAACCAACATCCTCGAAGCCATCTATCTCATGGCCACGCTGCGCTCGTTCCGCGGCGTCGGCGGCGCGCAGATGATCCGGCACGGACAACGCGGCTATTTCGTCGGCGGAAACATCATCGGCGCTGGCGAACGCGAAATCAAAATGTTCTGGTCCCCGCGCGAGCGAAACCTCTCGCTCGACGGACGGCCGGTAAAAAAACTCTCGGACTACCTGGGCGCGTTGCGGGCGGTCGTGTTTTGCACGGAAGATTTGCAGTTGGTCAAAGGCGCGGCGCGGTCCCGGCGGCGTTTTCTGGATTTGCTCCTTACCCAATCGAATCCGGTTTACCTGCCGTTGCTCCAGCGCTACATGCGCGCTGTGCGCGCCCGAAACGCCCTGCTGAAACAGCGCTCGGCGGATGAAGCGTCACTCGACAGTTTTTCCCGGGAGATGGTGAAATTGGGCGACGAAATTATTCGCGTGCGCCGCGAAGTGGTTCCCAAATTTTCTCCGCTCGCGCGACTGGCCTATCGCCGTATTTCCAATGATGCCGAAGAACTGCGAATTGAATATCGCCCGAGCGTGAAAAATGATTTTGCGCTGGAACTGGCCCAATCACGCGCGCGCGAACGGACCTTTCGCGCCACGCTCATCGGCCCGCATCGGGACGATTTGCAGATCCTGCTCAATGAAAAATCCGCCGCGCAATTCGGAAGCGAAGGCCAAAAACGCACGCTCGCCATCGCGCTTAAAATGGCGCAAGCAGAATTTCTGGGCGGCGTTCACGGCAGCGCCCCGGTTCTATTGATTGATGATGTCATGGGCGAACTGGACATCAAACGCCGCAGCGGCTTCCTGCCCCTGCTCGAACAAGCCCGCAAAACCAGCGGCCAGGTATTCATGACCGCAACCGAAGAAAACTGGCCGCGAGAATTGGGGAAAGATTTGCAGAAGTGGGAAGTGATTACCGGGACGCTAAAGAAAACCTAAATTTCAATCATCCATGCAATACGTTTACGAACCGCCTCAAGTACGCTGACCTCATAACGCCCCGCGCGTCGGTCAAAGCGGTGGTGCTCGACGGATTCAATGCCCAGAACATTCGCCACTCCATCGTGCGGGCCGGGCATCCACTTGACGCGAGGTAGGGGCACTTCATAGTTCCCTCCACGAACCGTCGTCGTGCAGGGCACGCAAACGCTCAATGCTCTTTCCGCATCGGGATCTTCGCGTGAAACGACCATCAACGGCCGGAATTTCGCCTTCATCCCCATATCAATCCACCAGACCTCACCAGGCTTTGGTTGGATCATAGAAGCTTTCCAGGTTCTTCGCCCGAATTTCCCATGGTGACAAAAGCGCGTCGCCGGGCGCAGGAACAAGAGTGGCTTTAGTAATCACCAGAAGCGTGCCATTCCGTTCGACGTATTGCGGCTCGCGAATGGCCCGGTCAAGAACTTTCCCGGTCTCGGACTTTAGCTGGCTTGATTTAAGAACTGTCATGGACCAAAAATAGGCCAATTTCGGTCCAAATACAAATCCCGATTTTTCTTTGTGTTCTTTGCGTTCTCTCGCGGTTAAAATCCCACGATGCGAATTTTATCCGGCATCCAACCCAGCGGCGCATTGCATCTGGGCAATTATTTCGGGATGATGCGCCCGGCCATCGAGCTCCAGGACCGCGGCCAGGCCCTTTATTTTATTGCCAATTATCATTCCATGACGTCGTTGTTCGACGCCGAAGAACGACGCAAAAATACGCTCGACGTGGCGCTGGATTTTCTCGCGTGCGGCCTCGATCCCAAAAAATCTATATTCTTCAGGCAATCCGACGTGCCGGAAGTCACCGAATTGGCGTGGCTGTTGACCTCATTGACGCCCATGGCGATGCTTGAAAATTGCCACAGCTACAAAGACAAAATCGCGCGCGGGATTTCTCCGAACCACGGAATTTTCGCCTACCCGGTGTTGATGGCCGCAGACATTTTGATTTACGATTCAAACATCGTTCCCGTCGGCAAGGACCAGAAACAGCACGTCGAAGTCACCCGCGACATTGCCATCAAATTCAACAATACTTACGGCGAGACATTTGTCGTCCCGAAAGAGGAAATTCGCGAAGACACGGCGGTTGTGCCTGGCACAGACGGCGATAAAATGTCCAAGAGCTACGGGAACACCATTGAAATCTTCGGGGATGAAAAATCGCTGCGCAAAAAAATCATGGGCATCACGATGGACTCGCGAACGCCGCAGGAACCCAAACCGGATGCGGACAAGAATTTGGCCATCCAGCTTTTGAAACTGGTCTCCTCGACTGAAGTCGGAAAGGATTTCGAAGACCGCCTCCGCGCCGGTGGACTCGGCTACGGCGACCTCAAAAAAGCCCTGTTCGAGAATTATTGGAGTTATTTCGCCGATGCCCGGAAGCGGCGCGCCGAACTGGCGGCCGATTTGGATTACGTGAACACCGTTCTGGCCGATGGCGCGGCCAAGGCGCGCGCGCTGGCGCAACCGGTGTTGAAACGCGCGCGGCGCAATGCCGGGTTGGAATAGTCTAAGAGAGTCCGTTTCACATTTTTTTGCGTATAGGGAAGTAAACGGAGAAACGAGACTGGAAATGGGCTTTTTATTGGAGAATTTAGGGATTTTGAGGAAACGGCGAAGACGAGGATGACATTCTCCGGCAATTGCAGGCCCGGCACAAAAAGCAAAGCGACGGAATGAGATTCACAGAAGAAAACATTATATCTAAAAGGAGCTATGACAAAATACGAAAAATTGGCTTTAGAAATGATTGCCGGCCTGACGGGCGCGGTAGCAGCTTTAGTTACCGCCAACGGCGTAAAATCTGAATTGATCAGTTTGCATCTTCCGAATCTTTCGGAGGAACAGAGAAAGGAACTTCAAGACGATTTACAGATTCAGTTGGAAAACGCGCAGCAATTGAGAGAAAATGCAAGGAGCTTGAGATTAATTTTAGAGCAGAATTCGTAGTATAAAGTTTAATGCGACCTCTTCGCTATTCCATCAACGTCACTTTGGACGGGTGCTGCGATCATCGAGCAATCGTGCCGGATGAAGATTTGCACCGTCACGCGGTCGAGATCCTCGCCCAGGCCGATGCTCTCATCTTTGGCCGGGTGATTTACGAAATGATGGAGGCAGCGTGGCGGTCACCGGCCCTGACACACGGGAGGCCTGATTGGATGGAACCCTTCGCCAGGACGATCAATGCCGCAAAGAAGTACGTTGTGTCGAAGACGCTGTACCGGGTCGATTGGAACGCGGAGCTTCTGCGCGGGGATCTGAGACAGGCCGTCGAGCAGCTCAAGCGGGAGCCGGGCAAGGGGCTGTTCGTGGCGGGTGTCAAGCTCCCGATGGCGCTGGCGGAGATGGGATTGATCGACGAGTACGAGTTCGTCGTGCATCCCAGGTTGGCGGGCCATGGGCTGACCTTATTCGCGGGGCTCTCGGCGCCCATCGACTTGAAGCTCGTCAGCCGGCTGGAGTTTGGTTCCGGGGCCGTGGCAATGAGATATGATCCGAGGAGATAGCAGAACCGCCTTGTGGCGACACGATATCGGACGAATACGACGTCGAATTGTGACGGAGCGCGGCTGTGTGTGCACTGCACACCAGCCGCAGCACGCTGGATGAGGCGGGATCCTCGTCTTTCAAGAGTCGGTGATGTAATGCTCGACGCTGCGGCTGGTCTCTGACACAGCCGCGCTCCGTTAAAGCTTTTTCCCGGTCAAGCGCTCGTATGCGTCCAAATATTTCGCCGTTGTTTTGGAGACGACGTCGTCCGGCAATTTGGGGCCGGGCGGCGTTTTATCCCAATCCAGCGTTTCGAGATAATCGCGGACAAATTGTTTGTCGAAGCTGGGCTGGCTCTTGCCCGGGGCGTATTGGTCCGCCGGCCAGAAGCGCGAGGAATCGGGGGTAAGCACTTCGTCAATCAACACCAGCTTGCCGGTGGCATCATCGATCCCAAATTCAAATTTTGTGTCCGCGATAATGATTCCACGCTTGCGGGCATAATCGCGGGCGAAATTGTAGATCTTCAAGCTCGCCGCGCGCGCCTGTTCTGCGATGGCATCGCCGGCGATTTTTTTGGCCTGCTCAAACGAAATGTTCTCGTCGTGGCCGGACTCGGCCTTGGTGGACGGAGTGAAAAGCGGTTCCGGCAATTCAGACGATTCTTTCAGGCCGCCGGGCAATTTGATGCCGCAAACCGTCTGCGCTTTCTGATATTCCTTCCATCCGCTCCCCGCAAGATAGCCGCGCACGATGCATTCGATGGCCAGCGGCTTGCACTTTTTGACGATCATGTAGCGACGTCCGATTTTGTCAGCGGAGGGCTGCAAATTGGCCGGCAACGGATCACCCGGCTTTGAAACCAAATGGTTTGGCTGGAAGGATTCCGTTTGCCCGAACCAGAAATAGGAAATTTGCGTGAGCACTTCTCCTTTGCGCGGAATGCCGTTGGGCATCACCACGTCAAAGGCGGAGATGCGGTCGCTCGCGACAAAGAGAAGGCGTTCGCCCAGGTCAAAAATTTCGCGTACTTTGCCGCTCTTGATCTTTTTGACGCCCGGCAGTTCCAGTTGAAGCACAGTTTCATTTTGTGAATTTGACATGGGCGGAATTATTGAGTGCGCCGTTGAAAATTCAAGGATGAATGAATTCATTCTACGGTCGAGCGCTTGGTGTACACGCTTTAGCGTGCTCTGCGTTCGCATTCCGCCAAATTGCAAGGCACCACAAACACGGAGCACGCTAAAGCGTGTACACCAAGCCGGGTTATATAAAAGCGTGAAATTCACGCGAAAAATCAAAATTTTCACGCCGATGACTTGTCGAATGTGAAAAGACTATGCAATTCCGTTGGTTTTTCGGTGAATTTGAACACGGAATGACGTTGTCCAGCCGTCCCTTCGGGACTTAGAGCCATTTTCGATTGATTCCCGGCGTTGAAACGCCGGGCTATTTCCAATTGTCCCTATCGGGACAAGGCCATCGTACCACCGCATCAACCGTGTGCGGACGGGGCACATGGGTCGACGGCAAGGCAATAAATTTAGTAAGAGCGCGCTCACGCGACGCTGCTACGCAAGATCGAGACTGATTCGGGAGGCATCTCGGCGAAACCGTCTGTAAGGCGAACCTTTTCTTCCAAAGTCATAAGGATTTTCCACGTCCCATTGCCAATGGGGATACGTTGCGGCCGTTCGGATAAATTGCAGACCACGCTGACGCGGCCGCGTTTCATCACCAGCCAGCGTTCTTTTTCGTCAAACGTGACCTGCACATTCGTTAATTCGCCATCTGACAAATCAGCTTCGGCCCGTCGCAACTGTATCAATCGCTTGTGCCAATCCAGAATATCGGCATGCGGCGATTTGGACACTTCATCCCATTTTAATTTGGATTGTTCAAACGTTTCACGCGCTTGCGGGTCGGCGGTGTCTTCCGGTTTCCATCCAAAGGCGGCAAACTCGCGGCAGCGGCCTTCGCGGACGGCATTGGCCAATTCCGGTTCCTGATAATCTGTAAAATAGAAAAACGGCGTGCTCGCGCCCCACTCCTCCCCTTGAAACAGCATCGGCAGAAACGGCGATGCCAGCACCAGCGCCGCGCCAATCTTCAGTTTTCCCAGGCTCATCAAATGGCTGCTGCGCTCGCCGCGCGCGCGGTTTCCCACCTGGTCATGGTTTTGCAGGTAGCCAAGAAAACGATGCCCGCTCAGCCCGTCCGTCGAACGGCCATGAACACGCCGGCGATGCTCCGAAAAAACGCCGTCATAAACAAACGCATGGCGCAACGCCTTCGCCAATGCCGCGAGTGTTCCATAATCCGAATAGTAGCCAGTGCGCTGGCCGGTGAGCACCGTGTGCAGGGTGTGATGAAAGTCGTCGCTCCATTGCGCGGCCAATTGAAAACCGCCGCGTTCACGCGGCCAAAGCAGGCGCGGATCATTTAAATCGCTTTCAGGAATGAGCGCCAAATGCCGGCCCAGTTGCGCGGACAACCGTTCCATTTCAAGTTCGAGCTGTTCCAAAATATGGATGGCCGAGGTGTCCAGGATTCCATGAATGGCGTCCAGGCGCAAAGCATCGAAATGAAAATCGCGCAGCCACATGAGCGCGTTGTCGCAAAAGAAGCGGCGCACTTCACCGCTATCCGGACCGTCAAAATTAATCCCCTCGCCCCACGGCGACGCGAACTTCTTCGTAAAGTACGGCCCATATTTGGCCAGGTAATTTCCCGAAGGCCCGAGATGGTTATAAACCACGTCCAAAATGACCGCCAGGCCGCGCGCATGACAGGCGGCTACGAGCTTCTTTAAATCATCCGGACTGCCGTAGGCGTGATGCGGCGCAAATAAATCCACGCCATCATAACCCCAGCCGTGGTCACCTGAAAATTCCACCACGGGCATCAATTCAACATGCGTCACCCCAAGCGCGACCAGGTGGTCAAGCCGTTCAATCGCGGCAAGAAATGTTCCCTGCAGCGTAAACGTCCCGATGTGCAATTCATAAATAATCGCCGATGCCAGCGGCGGCGCCTGGAAATTCCTGTCCGTCCAATAAAATGCGTTCTCATTCACCACTTGCGACAATTTATGGACGCCATCGGGCTGCGATGCCGAACGCGGATCGGGAAATGGTCCCGCGCCATCGAGCACAAAACCGTAACGATCGCCGGGTTTGGCTTCCGAAACTTCCGCCGTCCACCACCCGCCGCCGGCGCGCCGCATGGGCAATAATTTTCCGTCGAACTGGATCTCGACTTTATGCGGCAACGGCGCCCAGACGGCGAATTTTTTCATAACGGGTTTTTCATCCCTTCATGAGCCGCTTTCGGAGCGCGGCTGTGTCGAAGACCAGCCGCAGCGCGTCGCAACGTTCGCTGCGGCGGCGGCTGGCGCCCCTTTGCCTCGCACACAGCCGCGCCCCGTGTGCCAATCGGAAAGTCTTTCCATGAATTGTGCGTTCATTCCTGCACCAGCAGAGCGACTGGAAATTTTCTGAATAATTTGGCCGTCGCAATTTCTCCTATAAACATCTCCTCGGTAAATTCGTTGCGCCACATTCCTCGCGGCAACAGGAGCGTGGGCAACCCTCCGGCGCGACTGCGATTGAAACGAGGCACAACGGTCATGACCTTGCCGCCCCGAAGGAAAGCGACGATATCGTCCGCATTTTCGCCGCCGGCATGGATGGGTTCATACTCCGCGGCGAAGGTGGCTTCATGCCGCGCCCGGTACGCCAGCGTTTTTCGAATCAACCATAGCTTTGCCATGCCTTCATCACGGCGTTTCCAACTCTCTTCAGCGGAAATTCTCTTTGCTGCATCAAGCAACCGTATTCGCTCTTGAAAATTCACCGGACGCCGATTATCCGGGTCAACCAGGCTGAAATCTTGAATTTCATTCCCCTGGTAAATATCGGAAACACCGGGCGCGGTCAGTTTGATGAGCGTTTGCGCGAGTCCATTCACGTACGCCGCTTCCGCGAACGACGCCAAAAATGTTTCCAGGTCGCGGAGGAAGTCTTTGTCGGCCAGCACCGCCGTCACAAAATGCTTCAGTGCGCTGTCATATTGTGGATTACGATGGTTCCAGTCCGTGTGCTGTTTGGCTTCGCAACTCGCTTTTTCCATATAAGCCAAAATTCTCTCGAACGAAATCGGCCACGCCCCGGCGAGCGTTTGATAAAAAAGATATTCCGCATTGCGGTCGGGAAAATGGTTTTTGCGATGCTTCTCATTCATTTTGGACCAGCGCGACACGGCTTGAACCCATTCTTCGGGCATTTCAGAAATGACATTCAGGCGCGCCCGCACGTCTTCGCTGCGCTTGGTGTCGTGGGTCGAACTGCACAACATCGAGTAACCGCCGCGCTCCTGTTGCCGGCGGCAAAAATCATGAAAGTCGTCAACGCTCACCCCAAACCTTCCGGGATCTCCCCCGACTTCATTCAACGACGTGAAATAGTTCAGGCAATAAAACGTCGTGTCTTCCACGCCTTTGGCCATTGCCGGACCGGTCAATTGCTGAAAGCGCGCCACAAACTCGCTTTCCGTTTCGCCCTGCAACGTCAATGACACCAGCCCGCGCAAGAACTCGAAAATCCCCGCGGGCAGGTCCCGGCGCGCCCGGGCCGCCTGCGCGGACGCGTATTTGGTGTTTCTCAGGTCGCTCTCATTCACAACACCGTCCTCCGGCCGGACGTAGGTGCGATAAACCGGGAAGCACGCCGCGAATTCTATCAGCGCCTCGCGAAGCTGCTCGCCTGTGAATTCTTTATGGGGAGCCCGCTTCTTTGCTATTGGCGCCAGCAAATCCAGCAGCCGGTTCACTTCAGTGGCAAATAGCGTCTCCAGGACCAATACCTTCTTTTCACGCACGGTTTTGCCAGTATCCATTGGCTCGCCGGTGAATCCGGAATAAAAATCTGTCAGCGCTTTTTCATTTTTGGCCTGTATAAACAGGCCATTGACCTCGTTTAGAAAATCATATCCAACCGTCCCTTCCACCGGCCAGTCATCAGGCATCTCCTCGCCCGGCTGCAAAATTTTTTCCACAATCATCCATGTGCGCGGCGCCAGTGCCCGCAACTGGTCCAGATACTTTTTGGGGTCACGCAGGCCGTCTGGATGGTCCACCCGCAAACCGTCCAGAAGGTTTTTCTTCAACCATTGCCCCAGCAATGCGTGCACATCGTTGAAAACCGTTTCGTCCTCCACGCGCACAGCCGCCAGGGTGCTCACCGCGAAAAAACGCCGGTAATTCAGCCTTAAATCTCCTTCACCCCAAAACGCCAGACAGTAATGCTGTTTTTCAATGAGTTCATTCAACGCGGCCGGGTTTGAATTCAGGGCTTCAGTCGAAAATTCGTTTCCAATCGATTCGGGACTGATGGGAAACCGATGTTCGAAATAACAAATGACCGGGCCATGCTCATCCGTTTCGATCTTCAGTTCGCCGCGCTCCAATACGCGTTCATAATGGTCGCCCAAAACCGGAACCAGAATTTTGCCGCGCAGCTTCGGGTCCACCGTGTCCCATTGAATGTCAAAATGGTCCGCAAATTGACTGGCCCGGCCGTTTTTCAGAACGTCCTGCCACCACTCGTTCTCCGGCGTGGCAATTCCCATATGATTGGGAACGATGTCCAGAACCAACCCCATTTTTCGTTCACGAAGGGCGGAAGCCAGCTTTTCGAGGTCGCCATCAGTGCCGAGTTCAGGGTTCAACCGACCAAAATCGCAAACGTCGTAGCCGTGAACACTGTGCGCGGCCGCCTTGAACAGCGGGGACGCGTAAACGTGGGAAATGCCCAACTCCTGCAAATAGGGAACCAGCGCCAATGCGTCCGCCAGCCGAAAATGCTCGTTAAACTGAAGGCGGTAGGTTGCGCGAGGGCAGGTTCTTCCCGTCGCCTTTCCCAGTGGTTTTATTTGTTCCGCGGACGCAACCGTTGATGCAATCATGCTGCTTCTTTTATCGTCGTGGGTGCTTTGCGTTCTCGTTCAATGTGAAAGCCCAGCCGTTCACCCAGGGTCAAGAACATGTCTTTCCACGACTCCGCCCTGCCGTTGACGCGGTCTTCCATGCGAGGAAGGGCCGTGGTACGCACCTGATCATAAACATTTTGGGCTTTCCATAAATTCACCGCCCCGGGCAGCACCGGAAGGAGCGCCGCCGAGTTTGAAAATCGCTGGAGCAATTCCATGTCGAAGGGCGACCTGAGAAGCTCGTCGCTCAAACGGTCGAAATGTTTTTTAGCGGCAAACGCGAGCAAGTGCTCTTCTATCCTTGCATTGGTCGTGCGGGCTTCCTCCAACAGGAGGCGGACGCGCTCGGCATCCGGGTGGCCGTTTTCAAATTGTTTCTGCAACTCGGCGTTAATAACAAATTCGACGGCCGGGGCGAGCGATTGCAGTGAGGGCATGTGGACATCGTTCAGGAAATGCGCCAGCGGCGCATAACGGTCCGTGAGTGATTTGTAGGCATTGTAGATGTCCTCGCGCGTCGCCACGAGAATCTGGTCCAGTATCTTGAACTGCTCGTCGCGAAAGAGGTTCTTGATCGAGTAATGGATTTCACCGAAATGACGGTCCAGGGCCCGGATGGTTTCCACTAAATCGGCGGCGTCAAACGTCTGGCGGACTTCGGCCACCATCCTGTTGTAATCGTCCATCGAATGAAAAAACCGAACGCCGCAGCTCAAGTTATGGCCGCCCATATACAACGCGCCGTAGGTAAGAACATCCGAATTGCGAGTGACGTCGAAGGTTACATGGATTCGCCCCACGGCGAGCCGGGAATTTCCCTTGGTCCAAACCTGGCGGTCTTCCTGCCGGACCGTGTAGGCAAAAATCTTTGCCGACTCCGGATAGGACTCGAAGAGCGAGCTGACGGCATAGTGCGCAGCCACGGTTTCGCGGGTCATGATGGCGGGCTTCACGAATTTTTCATAGATGACTCGCCCGTTTTGGTGTTCCGGGATGTTGCTCTTTGCTTTTTCAAGAGTTTCGAGGAAACGCGGTTCGAGGTGTTCAGCGCCCAGTTCAGTGGCCAATTGCAGCGCCCGCGCGGCGTATTGGATGACCTGCACCGTCTCAATACCGGAGATCTCGTCAAAGAACCAGCCGCAACTGGTAAACATGAGCATCGCGTGCCGTTGCATTTCCAGCAGGCGAAGCGCGCAAATCCGTTCCGCCTCATTTAACGGACGCGCCTGGTGCTCTTCAAAAAATTCGGAAATGGTTTCGTCCGACCGGTCCAAAATAACGTCAATGTAATCGTTACGCGCTTTCCACGGTTCGCGCAAATATTCCGAAGCCCTCTTCTCGAAAAATTCGGCGAGCGGTCCGCTTAGATCATCCAGCGCCTGACGCAACGGCGCGCGCCATTGCTGGTTCCAACCGGCGTGACCGGCATTGCAGCCGCAATCACTCCTCCACCGTTCTACGCCATGTTGGCAACTCCAGGCACTGGGTTGATGAATTTCGACCTCGTGATCCGGCGGATGCTTTTCCAAATATTCGCCATAGACAGTCAGTTTCGCCTTGTCGCCGGTTTCAATCTGGTTCAGCCCATACGCCAGCGCCATGTCGCCGTAATGAAAATGATGGCCGTAGGATTCACCGTCCGTCGCGATATGGACCAGTTGATCCTCCTTGCGGTTTTCATCAATCGCCCCCAGCACGCGCCCGGCAAACGTCTCGCCGTTGCCCAACAGTTTTTCAAAAGCAACCGCCTGGGAAATCGGGCCGTCATAGAAGAAAACAACGATTGAACGGCCCTCCGGCAGTTTAACGAGATAAGGAATTTTCGGATCTATTTTCCCGCCGTTGACATCCTGCCATTCGTCCGCCTCTTTGAGCGGTCGCGCGCGGGCGGCCTGGAAGGGAGAGAGGATTGTAAATTTGATTCCATGTTGCGCCAGCACGTCCAGCGACGCGACGTCCGCCGCGCATTCCGGCAGCCACATGCCTTCGGGCCTGCGCCCAAATCGCGTCTCGAAGTCGCGGATACCCCATATCACCTGAGTCAGTTTATCACGCTCGTTCGCCAGTGGCATGATCATGTGGTTGTATGCCTGAGCAAGGGCGGTGCCGTGGCCGGAAAAGCGGTCCATCGCTTCCTTGTCCGCTGCCACAATCGCATCATGAATTTCCGGCTGGTTGTCCTTTAACCATGACAACAGCGTCGGACCGAAATTAAAACTGATGCGGGAATAGTTGCTGACGATACGCTCAATGCGCCCCTCGCCATCCATGAGCCGGGCGCGGGCGTTGGGGGCGTAACATTCCCAGCAAATCCGCTCATTCCAGTCGTGATAGGGCGCCGCTGAACCTTGCATTTCGACAGATTCCAGCCACGGATTTTCCCGCGGCGGCTGATAGAAATGGCCGTGAATACATACGAATTTTTCCATACTCCTTTTTTTGGCCGCGCTAGTTAGACGCAGGGCACTATCGCCTTAAACGGCACAGTTGTCAAACCGCTGCCAAAACATCGAACATCCAACACCGAACATCGAATGCCTGAAACGCGAGCGGTGGCAGCGCCACTTGCCAAGGAGCGCTTGCCTGACGGACGGTACGTCCGCCCTACCAGGTTGGATTTCGGCGTTCAGTGTTCGATGTTCGATGTTCAAATCCCACGCAACGCTTACGCATCCCGATTGACGCGCCCTTCCCTTTCCCTCATTTTCTAGCTCATGCCTCGAAATCAAAAACGGGTCCTGGTCGCGCTTGGCTGGTATGACTACCGTTTGCATCGGGGCATCGAGAAATTCGCCCAGGAACATCACTGGCATCTCTCGGCCAATCTCACCCGCGAAAAAGTCATCCCCTGGGGCTGGGAAGGCGACGGCATTTTGGCCTGGCTGGGCGCCGGCGACGACCTGGCCGAATTCGTCGTGGAGGCAAAAAAGCCGACGGTGGACTTCAGCTTTCGCCGCAAGCACCTGAAGTTTGCCCGAGTTTTGGAGGACCATGCGCACGCGGCGCAACTGGTTGCCGAACATTTCCTTTCGCGCGGCTTCAGCCATTTCATGTTCTACAGCGACACCGACAATTGGTCCTATGAAGAGCGAGGCGAAGGCTTTTTGGAGGCCCTCAAGCGTTCCGGGCACGAATGCGTCTGGTTGCGCTGGCATCGCTCGCCTGACTATCGCAATGACCGCGAGCAATGGAAGCGCAAACGCCGATGGCTTATCTCCCAGTTGAAGGCCAGCCCCGGACCACTGGCCGTCTTCGCGGCAAATGACGAACAAGCCCTCGAAGTCCTTGAATCCTGCGAAAGCGCCAGGCTCAATGTTCCCGAGCAGGTCGCCATTGTGGGCGCTGAAAATTACCTGCTCGCGCCTGACGCGATTCATACCCCGGTTTCCAGCGTGGATACGAACCTTGAAATGCTGGGTTATACCGGCGCTGCGAACCTCGATGATTTGATGAACGGCAAATCCGCGCCGCAAAAACCCATCCGCGTGCCTGCCGTGGGCATCGTCACCCGTAAAAGCAGCGACCTCCTGGCGGTAAGGCACAAGGGCGTGGCCAACAGCCTCCGTTTTATATGGGAACACGCCAGCCGGCCGATCAGCGTCAAAGACCTCGTGGGCGTCGCCGCCATGTCGCGTCGCGGATTGCACAAGGCATTCCTCGAAAACGTTGGGCGCACCCCCGGCCAGGAACTCCAGCGCGTCCGCATCGAGCGCGCCAAACATCTCCTGGCCGAAACGAACCATAAACTCGAAGTGCTTGCCAACATGTGCGGGTACCAAAGCGCTAATAGCTTTTGCGTGGCGTTTAAACAAGCTACAGGCAAGTCGCCCAAGCAGTTCAGGGACTCGTTGCCACGATGAGTTGGCGTTGAAAGGTTGAAGCGTTGAAGCGGACCTGGAAAACATCGAAAATCGAACGCCGAACGCCGAACATCGAATTTGGCCGTTTTGGCGTTTAGTGTTTTGCGTTCGATGACCGACTGTTTTAGCTCAACGGTTTTCAACTTCGGCGTTTTTTGTGATAAATGGTTCGCCTTCATCGGGCGTGACATGCGAATCCTTGAACTGAATTCCTTTTGCGTTCTCCACTTTCATTCCGCGCACTGCTGTGATGTTTACATTCTCAAAGACTACGTTGGATATCGCGCTTTCGGGCAAACCGACGATCATTCCCGCGTCGCGCTGGCAGGTGGCTGTGAGGTTGCGGACGTAAATATTCCGAAAGATGGGCGTTCCTTCCGTGACAGCCTGCGCGCTATCGGATTCCGGCACGGCTTTTTGCACAGGATCTTTTGCCGAATTGGCCATGTAGTAACAGGTAAAGGTCACCGCAGGGTCCACGTTTGTCATGCGAATGTCCGTATAGAGAATATTTTCCACCAGGCCTCCTTTTCCGCGCTGCGATTTGATCCGTATTCCGTTTTCCGTGCCCACGAAGACGCAATTGGTCACGACCACGTTTCGGACGCCACCGATTGTCCCGCTGCCAATAGACATGCCGTGGCCGTGCAAAAATGTGCAGTCGGACACTGTGATGTTTTCACTGCCAAATTCGCGCCCTGGCACCTTGTGCCCTGCATTGATAGCCACATTGTCGTCACCGGTGTCTATGTGACACCGTGTGATCAAAACGTTCCTGCAATCACCGGGGTCAATAGCATCTGTGTTTGCGGCATGTTCCGGCGCAAGAACCGTGACGTTGGATACGATGACATCCTCGCACTCGTCCGGCACGAAATGATATTTCGGAGAATTTTCCAGGGTGATGTTTTCCATCAGCACGTTTTTGCACCGCTGCAACACCACCAAATTTGGCCGTGGCAATGTGTAACCGGGCACTTTTTGGCGGGCCTTCTCGGCTTCGCCCCACCAGACATAGCCGCTGCCGTCAATGACACCGCCGCCGGTAAATATTATATTCGTCAAATTCCTGCCGCCAATAAACGGAATGAAATCAGCGCTGCTCCTCGCCTTTAGCCAATTGCCGGGCGACTTCATAAAATCGCTTTGATTCGTGACGGCCAGCAGCGTCGCGCCGGGATCCAGTTCCACCGTGGTCGCGCTACGCAATTCCAGCGGCTGGCTTAAGTAAATTCCCGCTGGAAATTCTACCGTCCCGCCGCCCGCGTTCCCGCAGTCATCGAGCGCCCTTTGTATTGCAGCAGTGTCCAGGGTGATGCCATCCGGTTTTCCGCCGTAATCGAGCACATTGTAAATGCGCCCGAGCGCCGGCAAGACAAACAAAAGCACAATGAGCGCAAGCGATGTTTTCATGAGTTGGGAATAGTTTAAGGCCGGTAAGACCCGTTCCAAAAACTCATTTTTGGCAAATTAAAGTGAAAAAATGGAACTGAAGAAACGCGTGTTGCGTCAGTTTGGTGTCCACCCTTTAGGGTGTTGCCGGCTTGATACCATTCTTCGGGCGGTTCCGGAGCACGCTAAAGCGTGTACACCAAACTGACGCAACACGCGTTTCCAAACGTTGCGCTACGACAGCGTTTCGCAGACAATAGGCATCGGCATGAGACTGTTTGTCTTTTCGGCTGCTCTCCTGGCGAGCGTGACCCTTCACGCGCAGACGAACATCATTGTTGCGGCCGATGGCTCAGGCCGATTTAAAAGCGTTCAGGACGCTATCATGTCCGTGCCTTCGGGCACGGCGGCCAATCCGGTGATCATTCATATTAAACCCGGCATTTACCATGAATTGGTGTACGTTCAGCGCGAAAAATCATTTTTTTCTTTGATTGGCGATGACGCTTCGAACACGGTCGTCACTTTCAATCTTTACGCCGGGATGACCAATCTGGATGGCAAACCGCTCGGCACATTCAAAACTCCGACGGCTACGATTGATGCCGACCATTTTACCGCGGAGAACATCACGTTTGAAAACTCGGCGGGTCCCGTCGGCCAGGCCCTCGCCATCCGGGTGGATGGCGATCACGCGGCTTTTCGCCATTGCCGTTTCCTGGGCTGGCAGGACACCATACTTTTGAATCGCGGACACCAATACTTTGACGATTGCTATATTGCCGGCCACGTGGATTTCATCTTCGGCGGGGCGACGGCGTGGTTCGAAAACTGCGAAATTCATTGCCTGCGCCCGGGATATATCACCGCGGCATCGACCCCCCAGGATTCGCCCTATGGCTTCGTGTTTTCACACTGCCGCATTACCGGCGAGCCGGGCGTAAAAACATTTTTGGGCCGTCCCTGGCGCATCCACGCGAGCGTGACGTGGCTGAATTGTGAAATGTCCGGCGTCGTCCGCCCGGAAGGATGGTTCGATTGGAAAAAACCTGAAAGCCATGCTACTGTCCGCTATGCGGAGTTTAACAGTACCGGTACCGGCGCAAATCCGTCTGCGCGTGTTCCATGGTCCAGGCAATTATCCGCGGCAGAGGCCGCAACCATCACGGTTGACCAGGTCGTCGGCGGGGCCGGGTTGTGAATAACGTCTGAATAAATAAAAATAATTTTTGCTCGCAGTTTAAAATGGTGGTATCAAATTGGGGGCAAGGTAGAAAGAGTTGATTTCTTATGGCTAAAGAAAAAGTTCTTTGTTTCGAGCACACGCTTTTCCAACGGCTCGGCGTGTTTCAAGGCATGAGTCTCGACATCGGGAAATACATGTCCGCTTTAACGACCCGTACCAACGTCCTTTACGTCGATCGCACCCAGGCGGAGCATGACAATCACTACAAGCAGATCATCCCCTACGCCCTTATTGTCTGCGGCGATAAAATCCTGCGTTACCGCCGGGGCAAACGCGGCGCCGAATCCCGTTTGCACGGGCTTTATTCCGTGGGTGTGGGCGGCCACATTTTGGAACAGGACAATTGGCCTTTTTTGCGGGGGCTCGGCTATCGCGAAGCCATGCGCCGCCGCCTGAGGGAGGAACTGGATATCGATGTGGCTGGCGAAACCGCCGTGGCCGTCATCAATGACGACAGCAACGACGTTGGCCGCTGTCATTTTGGCGTTGTGCACGTCGTGCGCGTGGCCGACGAATCCCTGGCCCGCTGGCGTCATGGGGTCGTGCATCCGGAATTTATTTCGTTCTCCGAAGCTGTCAATGACGCTTCCTCCTATGAATCGTGGTCGCATTTTTGCCTGCTGGCGCTCGACGAATTGCTGTCCAAGGCAGAGAGCATTGCAGCCGACCGCTCAGCCGCCGCGCAAGCGAAATTGCAGATGGACGAAACCGCCGCAATGGTGCTCCAAATTCTGGAACGCAAGGCGGCGTTTGGGTTTTGATCGGACGGATTCGACGGATCAATGCCCTTAACGGGGCAAGGCTCTGAAAAACGGGCGGCTGGAAGCCGCCCGAACCGGCAGGCAGGATGCCTGCCCTACTTGCGTTTTTCCCCGGGGGGATTCTCTATTCAGTCTTTATCAGGGCTTCATTGGGATACGGCACGCCAGTGCTGGAATTGGTGAGTGTGCCAGCCAATTGCGCGAAGGCGCGGGCGAGGTTCGGCAGGAAATCGCCGCTGGCTGCGCTGTCATCGCCCTTGGCAATCTGCTCGAAAAAGCCGCGCGAGTAATTGCCGTTGAGCGGAAGCGCCCAGGCAGTCGGAAGCACCGGAAGCGTTTCAGGAATCTGTCTGCAACACCGAACCGTCGCTGAAAATCACCGTGGCGGTGTCGTTTCCAGCCCGGGAACAGGTTCGTCGACGCCGGCTGATAACTCACGACGGTCCCGGCCGCATCTCTGGACCGACCAATCAGTTTGTTTCTTTAAATAAATGTCCTGAGGCTCGCCAGCCGTTCGTCATAACTATGAAACGACGACATGAACAATCAACTCAATGAGACTATGAAAGATAAAAACTACACAACATCGTTCGCGGTAAGCCAGTCCCCGGAAGAAGTATTTACATCAACGAAAGCCTGCATGGCCTGATAACGACCGGCAAAGGCCAGCCTGAAAAGAAAGAAAAGAAGAAACAATCGAAACAGCGGAACACAAAAAATAGGGGCAGGGCAATTTGACAAATCGAAATCAGTAACCGTTAATTATTAGCGGAAAAGGAGATCAATATGAAAATCACAAATAAGACAGTCCTCATCACCGGCGCCAACCGTGGTATCGGCAAGGCGCTCGTCGCGGAAGCGCTCAAGCGCGGAGCCAAAATAGTTTACGCCGGGGCGCGCACCACGCTGCAACATCCCGACGCACGGGTCATTCCCCTGGAACTGGATGTAACGAACGTCGCGCACATTCAGCGGGCAGCCCGCGAAATTGCGCACCTTGACGTCCTGATCAACAATGCCGGCATTGCCTTATACGATGATCTTGGCAAACAGGAACTCATCGACCAGCACTTTGCCGTCAATTTCTTCGGACCGCTCAATGTCACGCGCGCTTTCCTGCCGCAATTGAGCCGCGTCAAAGGGGCGGTCGTCAACAACCTGTCGCTTGTTGCCCTGGCTCCCGTGCCGATGCTGGCGGCGTACTCTATTTCGAAGGCGGCCGCGTTCAACCTGACACAGTCACTCCGGGCGTTGCTCGCCGTGCAAGGCGTCACCGTTCACGCCGTTGTGCTTGGCCCGATTGACACCGATATGACCCGCGGCATCGATGTGCCAAAGGCATCGCCCGAATCCACGGCCCAGGGCATCTTTGAGGGGCTCGAGAACAAGGAAGATGAGATTTTTCCCGATGCCATGTCCAAGTCATTTGCCGAGGGCTGGCGCAACGGCGCCTCCAAAGCGCTTGAACGGCAGTTTGCGGCTTTCCTTCCGCAGAATGCCGCAAATGCGTGATCATCCACGTGGCGCAGACTTCCAAGTCTGCTATATCGCACTGTATCGAGCTGGTCGCATGACATGGTACGACGTCGTACGATTAGCCGATTTAGAAATCGGCGATACGGCAGGTTTGGAAACCTGCGCTACGTGACGAATCAGCGGCAGCCCGGTCAAATAGACATGGCTTCTAAACACGCTTTTACCCTGCCCGAATTGCTGGTGTAACGGTTTAACTCCCGGGGCGCAGTCTCGGTTTAGGATTTTCCGCGATCACTTTCGCAGAATTGATAGTGGCATTCAAATCTTCCGAGATGACACCCATTTTGCCGATCAATCTTTTGTATTCCTCAAGCTGGCGTTTGAGAGATTCGATGCTGTCGGTAAATTCGCGGACGGCAGGCTGAACATCTGCGAAAATGGCCGCCTGCACGGCCTTCTCGGGTGATTGGATGAGGTTGTTGCCCAGAACGGCGAAAATTTTTACATTCCCGTTGGAATCCGTGTGTTGCCAAACATAGCAGCTTTTTGCCTCATGCCCGATCAACTCAAACGTTTCGACATATCCCTCCCAAACGGTTTCTTTGTCCCTGGTCAGCAACCGGACAAAATCCGTTTTTCGATGAGTCGGCCTGCAGCCGTGTTTTAACAGTATGGCCGATTCCAGCCCGTTTAAATATTCCGTTCTGTCTGGCATAAAAATGATTCGGAATAAACCGAGCAGACGCCTGCAAAAACAATGCCGATTCGGTTCCGCATAAGTCATTGGATATTAAACGGTTTCATTTCGCCGTTGCGCTATCGGTCATGCAATATGCAGATTTCCAATTGCAATTTACAGCAACTGAAATCGCCTGGCGCGGCCTTGAACAGTCAATGTCACTGAGAACGGCTTTGCAACAATAACAACAACAACTGGCACGGTACTGGCTAAAGCTACTGATTGGTACATGGGTTATGCGTGACGAAACTGAGCTAGTGCTTAATTGCATTGACAAGCGATACAATGTTTGCGAAGTTTAGGCATGGCAAGAACCGCTCGGCAGATTCATTGCGGCGCTGAGGACCGGCAAGAACTGGAACGCTTGGTCTGCAGCCGC
>Ga0335075_10001825_pt1 | contig 34637 bp, 24 predicted proteins | sample Lox_Sample_24_FD_206723 | JGI IMG/M metagenome (GOLD analysis project Ga0335075, IMG submission 206723) | Soil microbial communities from Loxahatchee National Wildlife Refuge, Florida, United States - Lox_Sample_2.4 | ecosystem: Environmental > Terrestrial > Soil > Wetlands | place: USA...
CTGCCGAAGGCGCAGCGCAAGCTCCTCGTGCCGGTGCCTGAGCACGCCCGCCAGGCGCTCAAAGAGCTGACCGCACAGGGCGATGCGCATGCCGAGGCAGAGGACAGTCCACTCTTGCCGGGATTCTACGCGGGGCTGGCCGCATGGATCTCGGGCAGGATCGGCGAGTCCGTGACCGCGGCAGAGCTGGCCGGCATGCCGCTGCCCGACTGGCTGCAGATGAACATCCGCGTCATCGACGAGCACGACCGCGTTCTAGCTGAAGGGCGCGACCTCGCGCTGCTCCGGCGCAAGGTGCTCGGGACCGCTGCAAGGGCCCGGGCGGCGCCGGAAGCCGCCTCTGTGCCACATCGCCACTGGGATTTCGGCGAGCTGAGCGAAAGCCGCAAGATCGAGCGCAACGGGCTGCTCCTCACCGTCTTCCCGGCGCTCGAGGATCGTGGGACCGGCGTCGCCGTGGTCGAGGCGCGCACGCCGGCCGTTGCCGAGGAGATCTCGAGGCGAGGCGTCGGTCGACTCTCCCTTCTCGCCCTCCCGCAACAGGCCCGCTACTGGCACAAGCGGATCACGGACGACCGCGAGCTCGTGCTGCAGAGCCGGGGCCTCGAGCTGGCGCAGCCGCTCGCCGAGGCGATCGTGCAGCGGATCTTTCTCGATGCCTTTACGCCGGCGGATGCCCCGTTGCCGCGCAGCCGAGAGGCTTTCAACCAGCGTCTGGAGGAGGGCCGGGCAAGGCTCGAGGAAACCGGCGTGCGGGTGCTGGAGACGGTTGGGGCCATCTTCCGGGAATGGCGCGCAGTGCGCGCTGCCGTCGCTGCGGCCGGCGGCGCGGCAGCCGCCCATGCGCTGGCCGACGTGAAAGCCCAACTTACCGTGCTGCTGCCGCCCGACTTCATCGAGTCGACGCCGCAGCCGTGGCTCGGTCACCTGCCGCGTTATCTCAAGGCCATCGTGCGCCGGCTGCAGCGCCTGCCGACGGAAGCCCGTCGCGACGACGAGTTGGCCGCGCGCGTGCGTCCCTTCGTGGACGCGCTGCGAGGTCTTCGCGCGCAGGCGCCGAGCGCCGCGCCGCAGTCCGAACTGGCGCAGCTCCGCTGGATGATCGAGGAATTCCGCGTGTCGCTGTTCGCGCAGGACCTGAGAACGGCGAGGCGCGTCTCCGAGCCGCGGCTCGCCGAGCAACTCGAGCGCGCCAAGGCGGACGCGCGCGATTGACTAGCCGCGATGCGCGCGGGCGAGGTATTCCTCGCTCTGCATCTCCGTCAGGCGGCTCGCCGTGCGCTGGAACTCGAGGATCAGGCGGTCACCGCGATAAAGCTGCGTGGGCGGCGCCGCGGCGGCGACGACGAGCTTGACGCAGCGGTCATAGAGCTCATCGACGAGGGCTATGAAGCGGCGCGCCTCGTTCTCGTGCCGCGCATCCATTACCGGCACGCCGGAGACGACGACCGACTGGTAGTTGCGCGCGATCTCGATGTAGTCGTCCTGGCTGCGCGGGCCGCCGCACAGCGCCGCGAAGTCGAACCACACCGCGCAGTCGCTCTGGCGCACCACCGGGATCGGCCGGCCTTCGATCTCCACCGATCCGTCCGAGGCGTTGCCGTGATCCGAGAGCTCGGCGAAGAGGGCACGCAGCCGCGCGCCGGTGTCGGGGTCCGCCGTCGGCAGATAGGTGCCGGCCTGCGTGAGCTGGCGCAGGCGATAGTCGCGATCGCCGGCGGCATTGACGACCTCGACGTGCCGCTCGATGAGCTCGATCGCCGGCAGGAAGCGCTGCCGCTGCAGCCCATCGCGGTAGAGGTCGGCCGGCGGCACGTTGGAAGTTGCCACCAGCGTCACGCCGCGGCGCAAGAGGCCGTCGAAGAGCCCGCCCAGGATCATCGCATCGGCGATGTCGCTCACGAAGAGCTCATCGAAGCACAGTACGCGCACCTCGGAGGCCAGGCGCTCGGCCACGGTCTCCAGCGGCGCCTGCAGCTCCCGCAGGGTGTTCAGCTCCGCATGAACATCATGCATGAAGCGGTGGAAGTGACGCCGGCGGCGCTCCGGAAACGGGAGGCTCTGGTAGAAGAGGTCCATCAGCCAGGTCTTGCCGCGGCCCACCGGCCCCCACAGGTAGAGGCCGCGCCCGGCCGCCGGCGCGCTGCGCGGACGGATGGCATGCAACAGCCGCCCGCCGAGCGAGGCGCGCGCGCGCTGGGCCGCGATCAGCCGCGAGCGCAATGCGTCCAGCCGCTCCACGATGGCGAGCTGGGCCGGATCGGGACGGAACCCGCGCTCGGCAATCTGACGCTGGTAGATATCGCACAGCGTTCTCGCGCCCGAGTCGCCCATGCCGCGTCAGTCCGCGGCAAGCTCGGGCAGATTCCGGAAATGCTCCAGCGCCTGCGGATTGGCGAGCGCGTCGACATTCTTCACCGGCCGGCCGTGGATGACGTTGCGCACCGCGAGCTCGGTGAGCTTGCCGGAGAGGGTGCGCGGAATATCGGCGACCGCCACGACCTTGGCGGGCACGTGCCGCGGGGTGGTGTGGGCACGGATGACGTCGCGGATCCGCTTCGTCAACGCCTCGTCGAGCTCTATTCCCGGCCGAAGCCGCACGAACAACACGACGCGCACGTCGTCCCGCCAGTCCTGCCCCACGGCGATCGCCTCGATCACCTGCTCGAGGCTCTCGACCGCGGAGTAGATCTCCGCCGTGCCGATGCGCACACCGCCGGGATTCAGCACCGCATCGGAGCGGCCGTAGATCACGATGCCGCCGTGCGCGGTGAGCGCGGCATAGTCGCCGTGGTGCCAGACCCCGGGGAAGCGCTCGAAATAAGCCGCCCGGTATCGGGCCCCGTCGGGATCGTTCCAGAATCCAACCGGCATCGACGGGAAGGGTTGGGTGCACACCAGCTCACCGCGCTCGCCCCGCACCGGCCTGCCGCCCTCGTCGAAAATATCGACGGCCATGCCGAGGGCGCGGCACTGGATCTCACCGCGATACACGGGCAGTGTCGGGCAGCCGATGCCGAAGCAGGCGACGATGTCCGTGCCGCCGGAGATTGAGGCGAGATGCAGGTCCGACTTGATGGCGCGATAGACGAAGTCGAAGCCCTCGGGGAGCAGTGGCGAGCCGGTGGAGAGCAGCGCCTTGAGTGCAGCCAGGTCGACGTTGCCGGCCGGCCGGTAGCCGTGCTTCTCCAGCGCGGAGAGATACTTGGCGCTGGTGCCGAACACCGTCAGGCGCTCTTGCTGCGCGAGCCGCCAGAGCACTCCGGGGTCCGGATGGAACGGGCTGCCGTCGTAGAGCACCACCGTCGCGCCCGTGGCCAGTGCGCTCATCAGCCAGTTCCACATCATCCAGCCGCAGGTCGTGAAATAGAAGATGCGGTCGCCGCGCCCGAGGTCCGTGTGCAGCAGATGCTCCTTCTGGTGCTGCAGCAGAGTTCCGCCCGCACCGTGCACGATGCACTTTGGCACACCCGTCGTTCCGGACGAGTAGAGGACGTACAGCGGATGATTGAACGGCGTCGATGCAAAGGTGAGGTCCGCGCCGCGCTCCCCGAGCGCATGCCAGTGCCTGGCACGCGCTGCGGCCGCGCCCAGCCGCTCGAGGTGCGGCTCCGATTCCACGTACGGAATCACGACGATGAGCTCGACGCTCGGCAGCTTCGCGGCCACGTCCGCCATTTGCGCGAGGGAGTCGAGTGTCTTGCCGGCGTAGAAATAGCCGTCGGCCGTGAAGAGCACCTTGGGCGCAATCTGCCCGAAGCGGTCGAGCACGCCGTGCGCGCCGAAGTCAGGCGAGCACGACGACCACATTGCCCCGAGGCTCGCCGTCGCCAGCATGGCGATGGTGGCCTCCGGCAGGTTGGGCAGGAAACCCGCGACGCGGTCACCCTGGCCGACACCGGCGGCCTTCAGCCCCGCGGCGACGCGCGCAACCTCCTTGCGGAGCTCGCGATGGGAAATCTGCCGGCGGGTGCCCCGCTCATTGACGAATACCAGGGCGGCATGATCGTCGTCGTGCCGCAACAGGTTTTCCGCGAAGTTGAGCCGGGCGTTGGGAAAGAACCTCGCGCCGGGCATGCGGTCGCGATTCTCCAGCACGGGACCCTGGCCCCAGTCGGCACGGATGTCGGCAAACCTCGCCAGCTCGGTCCAGAAGTCCTCCGGATGGGACACCGACCAGGCGTACAGCTCCTCGTAGCCCCCGAGGCGCAGGCCCCTGCGGGCGTTCAGGCAGGAGGTGAACCGTGTCAGGTTGGCGTCGGCGATGCGCGCCGCCGAGGGGCGCCAGATCTCGGTCATGGTCACAAGGACTGGTAGTTGGGTCCGGAGCCGCCCTCGGGCGGCGTCCAGTTGATGATCTCGTAGGGGTCCTTGATGTCGCAGGCCTTGCAGTGCACGCAGTTGGCGGCGTTGATCTGCAGGCGTTTGCCGCCCGCCCCGTCGTCGACCATCTCATAGACGTTCGCCGGGCAGAAGCGCTGGCACGGGTTGCCGAACTCGCGCGCGCACTGCTCGATGCAGATGTTGGTATCGAGCACCTTCAGGTGCGCCGGCTGGCTCTCGTCGTGGCTGGTCGAGGCGAAGAACACCGACGCGAGGCGGTCCCGCGGCGGCAGGGTCCGCTCCACCCAGCCGCGGTCGGGACTCTCGTATTCGCTCAGCTGCTCGAGCCGGGCGTGATCGGGGGTTTTGCCGGCGAGCGTCCATGGCGTGCGCCCGCCCGTGAGCGCCTCCAGGCCGGCATTGGCCATGCCCACCCAGAGGCCGCGCTTGAACCCCGGCTTGAAGTTGCGGACGGCGCGCAGCTCCTGGCCGCCCGGGGAGGCGCGCCAGCGGGCATCGAACCCCGCGGGACCGCCGGTCTCGGCCAGGTGCTCCGCGGCCAGCATCCCGGAGCGGATGGCCTGGTGCACGCCCTTGATCTTCGGCACGTTGACGCCGCCGCCGGAGTCGCCGATCAGCAGCGCGCCCGGCATCTCGAGCCGCGGGATGGATTGCCAGCCGCCGGCGGCGATGGTGCGCGCCCCCGCCGCCAGGATCTCGCCGCCCTCGAGCAGCGGCTTGATCTGCGGGTGGTTCTTGAACTGTTGGAATGCCTCGAAGGGCATCAGCCTCGGGTCCACGTAATCGAGCCCGACCACGAAGCCGACGTAGACCCGGTTGTTGTCGAGGTGATAGATGAAACTTCCGCCGTAGGTGCGCGAGTCGAGCGGCCAGCCGAGCGTGTGCTGGATGCGCCCCGGCTGCACGCGGCCTTCCGGCAGCTGCCACAGCTCCTTCATGCCCAGCCCGTACGATTGCGGACTGGAGCGGGCATCGAGGCCGAAACGGCGGATGAGCTGCTTGGCGAGGCTTCCACGAGCCCCTTCAGCGACCACGGTGGTGCGTGCACGCACCTCGGCGCCGGGGGTGAAGTTGGGACCCGGCCTGCCGTCCTTCCCGAGCCCCATGTCCCCCAGCTGCACGCCGGCGATGACGCCGTCCGCCGTGACGAGCGGCGCCGCTGCCGCGAAACCGGGGAAGACATCCACCCCCAGGGACTCCGCCTTCTGCGCCAGCCAGGGCGTCAGGAGTCCCAGGGAGATGATGAAGTTGCCGCGGTTGTGCAGCTGCGGCGGCAGGGGCAGCCGCATGCTGCCTTTGCGGGTGAGCAGCCGGAATTCATCGTGTACGGCCGGCACGCAGATCCCGGGCGGGGACTGCCGCCATTCCGGCGCGAGCGCATCGAGCGGCCCCGGCTCGATCACCGCCCCCGAGAGCGCGTGCGCGCCCACGGCGGCCGCCTTTTCCAACAGGCAGACATTCAGCTCGGGCTGCAGCTGCTTCAGGCGGATGGCGCACGAGAGGCCGGCGGGGCCGGCGCCCACGATGACGACGTCATATTCCATGACGTCGCGTTGAATGTTGCCTTGCTCTTCCGCGGATGCGTTCATCACTGCGGCTGCATGCGGACCGCGCCGTCGAGGCGGATGGTCTCGCCGTTCAGCATCGGGATCTCGAAGGCGGCGGCGACCAGGCGCGCGAACTCCTCCGGCTTGCCGAGGCGCTTGGGGAAGGGGATCTGGGCGGCGAGGGAGGCCTGCAGCTCCGCAGTCATGGTATCCACCATGGGCGTGTGGAAGATGCCCGGGGCAATGGAAATGCAGCGGATGCCGAATCTCGCCAGCTCCCGCGCGATGGGCAGCGTCATGCCGGCGAGCCCCGCCTTGGTCGCGGCGTACGCCGCCTGGCCGATCTGGCCCTCGAATGCGGCCACCGAGGACGTATGTACCAGAAGACCGCGCTCACCGTCATCGCTCGGCGCGTTGTGCTGCATCAGCGCGGCGGCGGCCTTGTCGCAGAAGAAGGTGCCGATCAGGTTGATGTGCACCACCTTGGTGAAGAAATCCCCCGCCATCGGACCGTTCTTGCCGAGCACCCGGCCGGCGCCGATTACGCCGGCGCAGTTGACCAGCATATTGATGCCGTCCATGCGCGCCTGCGCAGCCTCCATGGCGGAAGTGACTTCCGCCTCGGACGTGACGTCGCAGCGGACGAATGCGGCGTTGGGTCCAAGCCCGGCCGCGGCGGCGCGCCCCGGCCCGTCCTGAACGTCGAGAATGACGGCCTTCGCCCCAAGCGAGACGAGATGACGTACGACCGAGTGGCCGAGGCCCGAGGCGCCGCCGGTGACGACGGCCCGGGCGTCTTGAATCTTCATAAAGTCCCCTGAGAGTACCCCAGGCACACGGATGTGCCCCGCCGCCGCAGGTGGCGGAGCTGGGCCGGGCAGGAGCCCGGATCCAGCGCTTCATACAATTCTATCCCATCAGCTCGACGGCGACTGCCACGGCCTCGCCGCCGCCGATGCACAGGGAGGCGACGCCCCGCCGGCCGCCGCGGCGGCGCAGAGCATGCAGGAGGGTGGTGAGGATGCGCGCGCCGGTGGCACCGATGGGGTGGCCGAGCGCGCAGGCGCCGCCATTGACGTTGACACGCGCGTGGTCGATGTCGATCTCCCGCATCGCGGCCATCGTGACTGCGGCGAAGGCCTCGTTGATCTCGTAGAGGTCGGCGTCGTGCGGCTTCCAGCCGAGGCCGGTGAGGACCTTGCGGATGGCGCCCACGGGAGCCGTCGTGAACCACTCCGGCTCCTGGGCGTGGCTCGCCTGGGCGAGAATGCGCGCCACCGGCTTCAGTCCCCGGGCCGCCGCGGCCTCGGCGCTGGCGATCACCAGCGCCGCCGCGCCGTCAGAGATGGACGATGAGCTTGCTGCCGTCACCGTGCCGTCCTTGCCGAAGGCAGGCTTCAGGCTCGAAATGCGTGCGACGTCACAGGTGCCCGGTGTCTCATCGCGCGCGACGACAGTCTCACCCTTGCGGCTCTTCACGGTCACCGGAGCGATCTCGGCATCGAATTCCCCCGATTCCAGCGCCTGCATCGCGCGGCGCACCGACTCCGCCGCAAAGGCGTCCTGCTCCTGCCGGCTGAAGCGGTATTTGCTCGCCGTCGCATCCGCAAAGCAGCCCATGAGCTTGCCGTCGAAGGGGCTCTGCAGCCCGTCGTAGAACGTGTGATCGAGCACCTCGCCGTGGCCCATGCGATAGCCGCTGCGCGCCTTGGGCAGCAGATACGGCGCGTTCGTCATCGACTCGAGGCCGCCGGCCAGCACGATGTCCGCATGGCCGGCCCGGATCTGGTCGGCGGCCATCATCACGGCCTTGAGTCCCGAGCCGCACATCTTGTTGATGGTGGTCGCGGGGGTGGCGAGTGGAATGCCGGCCGCGATCGCGGCCTGGCGGGCGGGCGCCTGGCCGAGCCCGGCCGGCAGCACGCACCCGAGGATGACTTCCTGCACGTCAGCCGGGGCGACCCCGGCGGCCTGCAGCGCGGCTGCGGCCGCCGCGGCGCCGAGCTGCGGCGCGGTTACCGGCGCGAAGACGCCCTGGAACGCCCCGATCGGGGTGCGCCGGGCCGAGAGGATGACGACTTCGGTTTGCGACATGTTGGGTCCTCGTGGGAAATCTCGGGCCGGGGCTTGAGGCCGCTCTCGAACACCGCGATGAAGGCGTCGGCGATCTCGCTGCCGGTCATCGACTGGCTCTCCCGGTACCAATGGGCGATCCAGTTGAGGGCGCCGGCGAGGGCGAAGGCGGTCATCTTGGGATCGCAGGGATGGATCGAGCCGTCCTGGATGCCTTCGCGCAGCAGCCGCCGGATCCCCTGGTCGATCTCGGACTTCATCGCCTGGATGTGCCCGCTCATGCCGGGAGAGAGGTCCTGGTCCTCCGCCCGCACCATGCACCAGCCGAACTCCGAGGCGACGGACTCGCCGTAATGGCGCAGCACGGCCTTCAGCCGGTCCCGCGCGGGCGCCGCGAGCGAGCGCGCCTCGCGGAAGGCGGCGCGGATGCCCTCGATGCCGGCGACGAAGCACTCGAAGAGGAGCTGCTCCTTGTTGCTGACATAGTAGTAGACGGTGGGCTTGGTCACCTCGAGCGCGGCGGCGATGTCGTCGAGCGATGTGTTGTGATAGCCCTTGCGGTTGAAGGCGCGGGCGGCGGCGCGGATCACCGCCTCGCGCTTGATCTGCCGGTCGCGCAGCCGCTCGCGGCTGGCGCGCCACGGAGAGGGCGCCTGCGGCGAGCCGGTTTTGGGACGGTTGCTCGGCATTTTGCTCACAATGGGTGCGCGGGGCAGTATAGCGGACCGGCGCCCCCGGCCCTCGTTGACCGCAGGGCCGGCTCTGGACCATACTCGCCGGTAGCCATTCTACCGGCGCGTAAAGGTAAAGTATTCCCTCCGCCGCGAGCTTGCAAGCGAGCACTTTCCCATGGCACCCAAGTCCAGCACCGGCGCTCAGGCCGCCCTTCCTCCGCAGACCGACCCCGGGCGGGTGACGCCGCCGCTGCGATTCGTTTCCGCGGCCTCGCTCTTCGATGGTCACGACGCGGCGATCAACATGATCCGCCGCCTGCTGCAGGCGCACGGCGCCGAGGTCGTGCACCTCGGCCACAACCGCAGCGTTGCGGAGATCGTCAGCGCCGCGATCCAGGAGGACGCGGACGCGATCGCCGCAAGCTCGTATCAGGGCGGTCACAACGAATACTTCGCCTACATGGTGGACATGCTGCGGGAGCGCGGTTGCGAGCACATCCGCGTCATCGTGGGCGGCGGCGGCACGATCGCACCGCACGAGATCGAGGCGTTGCAGCGCCACGGCGTGGAGCGCATCTATACGCCGGAGGACGGCCGCAAGCTCGGCCTGGACGGCATGGTGGACGATGTATTCGCGCGCGTGCGCTCCGCGGTGAAGCCCGCATATGAGCTGCGCCCTTTCAACCCGCGCGATCACGCGCAAATCGCCCGCGCCATCACTCTGCTGGAGAATGCCGAGCCCGGAAACGGCGACGCGGAGCAGCTGCGCCGGATCCTGACTCGCTCGCGCACCCGCGTGCCCGTCCTGGGCATCACGGGCAGCGGCGGCGCCGGCAAATCGAGCCTCACCGATGAGCTGCTGGCCCGCCTGAGCCGGCACTTTCCCGACCGGCAGATCGCCGTGGTCGCCATGGACCCGACCCGCCGCAGAAGCGGTGGCGCGCTGCTCGGCGACCGCATTCGCATGAACAGCCTGGGAGCGGACGGCATCTTCATGCGCTCGCTGGCGACGCGGCGGCAGCATATGGCGACTTCCGCCGTGCTGAAGGATGTGATCCACCTCTATCAGGCCGCCGGGTTCGACCTCGTGATCGTCGAGACCGCGGGCACGGGTCAGGCGGACAGCGAGGTCGTGGACCTCGTCGACCTGTCGCTCTACGTGATGACGGGTGAGTACGGCGCCGCCAGCCAGCTCGAGAAGATCGACATGCTGGACTACGCCGACATGGTCGCGCTCAACAAGAGCGACAAGCGCGGTGCGCAGGACAGCCTGCGCGACGTCCGCAAGCAGTGGCGGCGCAATCATCAGGCCAAGGGAAAGCCCGTGCCCGATGAGGACCTGCCGGTTTTCCCGACCATCGCCAGCCGCTTCAACGATCCGGGCGTCAATCGCCTGTTCGCCGCGCTTTGCTCGAGCATCACCGCCAAAGGCATCGGCGAGGCGGCCTGGGTCGTCTCCGATGCAGGTCCGACGGAGCTGACTGCACGGGAACCGCTGATTCCCGGCGCGCGCGTCCGCTATCTGGCGGAGATCGCGCAGAGCGGCCGTGGGGCGGGTGAAGCGACGGACCGTCAGGCGGCCGCGGCCGCGCGCGCGTTCGGCCTCTACCAGTCGCTGCAGGCACTGGAGGACGCAGCGCTTCCCGCCCCGCTCGAGCGTTACGGCGATGCGGCGCTGGCGGATCCCACCGCCGATGCGACACGGCGCGGCCTGCGCGACGCCTACAACCGGGCCCTGGAGGAGGTCGGCGCCGAAGGAGTCAGCGACCTGAAAGCATGGCCGGCACGGGTGCGCGCCGCCACGGAGGAGACCTACTCCTACAAGGTGCGTGACCGCGAAGTCACCGGGGAAAACTATACCCGGACGTTGTCGCAGCAGCGCGTGCCGAAGATCGCGGTGCCGCGCTGCACCGATTGGGGCGAGCAGCTGCGCTTCATCCGTACGGAGAACCTGCCCGGCTCCTATCCCTACACGGGCGGCGTCTATCCCTACCGCCGCGAGGAGGAGGATCCGACCCGGATGTTCGCCGGCGAGGGCGCGCCGGAGCGGACCAACCGCCGCTTCCATTACCTCGCCCGGGGCGGCAACGCCGTCCGGCTCTCCACCGCATTCGACTCGACGACGCTTTACGGCGAGGATCCCGACACGAGGCCGGACATCTACGGCCGCACCGGCAACTCCGGCGTTTCGGTGGCGACGCTCGATGACATGAAGAAGCTCTACTCGGGCTTCGATCTCACCCTGCCCTCGACCTCGGTGTCGATGACCATCAACGGGCCGGCGCCCATGATCCTCGCGATGTTCATGAACACCGCGGTCGATCAGCGGGTCGAGCGCCACCTCAGGGCAGAAGGGCGCTGGAGCGACGCGGAGCGCCGCATCGCCGAGCTCCACCGCGAGGCGAGTGCGGCCGGCACGGCGCCGCCTGCGTACAAGGGCGAGCGGCCGGCCGGACATGACGGCTCCGGCCTGGCGCTCCTCGGCATTACCGGCGACCAACTGGTCGACCGCGGGACCTATGAGCGCATCAAGGCCGAGACGCTGCAGGCCGTGCGCGGCACGGTGCAGGCGGACATCCTGAAGGAGGATCAGGCGCAGAACACCTGCATCTTCTCGACGGAGTTCGCACTGCGCATGATGGGCGACGTGCAGCAGTACTTCATCGACCGGCGGGTGCGCAACTTCTATTCGGTGTCGGTTTCGGGCTATCACATCGCCGAGGCCGGGGCCAATCCCGTCTCGCAGCTCGCTTTCACGCTCGCCAACGGCTTCACCATAGTCGAGTACTACCTCGCCCGCGGCATGGCCGTCGACGACTTCGCGCCCAACCTGTCGTTCTTCTTCTCGAACGGCATGGATCCGGAATATGCCGTCATCGGCAGGGTCGCGCGCCGTATCTGGGCGCGCGCCATGCGCGATCTCTATCGCGCCGGGCCCCGCAGCCAGATGCTGAAGTACCACGTGCAGACCTCGGGGCGCAGCCTGCATGCGCGCGAGATCTCGTTCAACGACATCCGGACGACGCTGCAGGCGCTCTACGCGCTCTTCGACAACTGCAACAGCCTCCATACCAACGCTTACGACGAGGCGCTGACGACTCCCACGGAGGAGAGCGTGCGCCGCGCCGTCGCGATCCAACTCGTCATCAATCGCGAGCTCGGACTCAACAAGACGCAGAATCCGTGGCAGGGGTCGTTCGCGATCGAATATCTGACCGGCCTGGTCGAGGAAGCGGTGTATCGGGAGTTCGAGGCCATCTCCGAGCGCGGCGGCGTGCTCGGGGCCATGGAGACCATGTACCAGCGCGGCAAGATCCAGGAAGAGTCGCTCTATTACGAGACGAAGAAGCACGACGGCAGCCTGCCCATCGTCGGCGTCAACACCTTCCTCTCCAGATCGGATGCGGCGCAGGAGCACGCGGGCGCGGCGCTGATCCGCTCCACGGAAGAGGAGAAGCAGGATCAGGTCGCGGCCGTGCGCGCTTTTCAGGCCCGCAATGCCGCGCGCGCGCCGGCCGCCCTCGGGCGGCTGGCGCAGGTCGCCTGCGCCGGCGGCAACGTGTTCGAGGAGCTGATGGAATCGGTCAAGACCTGCTCGCTCGGGCAGATCTCGCATGCTCTGTATGAGGTGGGTGGCCGGTATCGCCGGAACATGTGAGGTCCGGCTCCCCGAGCGCGAGCAGGATCGCCTGGCGCGCGCGGTCCCTCAGCGCCGCCGAAGAGGCATCGCCGTGCTGCGCCTCCGGCTGGATCGCCGGCAGGATGTCGATCCGGATCCGGCCGGGGCGCGGCAGCGTGCCCGTCGGCGGCAGCGCGGCGCGCGTGCCCCGCACCACCGCGGGTATGACGGGACAGCCGGCGCGGGCGGCGGTGACGAAGGCGCCGGTATGAAACTTCAGCAGCCCGGGAGTGCGGGTGAAGGTGCCCTCCGGAAAGAACACCAGGGAGTGGCCGCTGGCCGCGTTGCGCAGCACGCGCCGCGCATCCGCAGCGCCCCGGTGGCGGTCGAAGCGCTCCACGAACTCGGAGCCGATGCGCCGCAGGAAGAGGCCCGCGAGCGGCACCGCCGACATCTCCCGCTTGATGACGAAGCTGAAGCGTGCGGGCAGGGCCGCCGTGAACACCAGCCCGTCGAGATAGCTCGCGTGATTCGCCACCACGATGCATTGTCCGGCGGCGAGCCGTTCCAACCCGCTCACCGTGAGCGGCATTCCCGCGACCCATAGGAAGGCGCGCGAGACGGCGCGGGCCGCCGCGCGCCGCCGGTATACGCCGGGCAGAATCAATGCGGCGGCGAGCACGGCGAGCGCCAGGACGAAGAAGGTGATCACCGCGTAGAGCGCGTACGCGATGCGCACGGGCGTGCCGGCAAGCGCCCGCAAATGTGACCCGGTTCTCTTTATGTTAATGCTCGGACTCAGATGTGAAGATCATCACGTCGGTGACTTGGTCGCGCTCACCATACTGCGTTCGCTATCTTGACCGCGACCTGGCGAGACGGGAATTGTCGAACCATTCTGCCGCAATTGCCATGACTCCTCACGCCGACTCCACGGACCCGGCGGTTGCTCGATTTCTCGACGCCGTCTGGTTGGAGCGCGGCCTGTCGGCCAACACTCTGGCCGCCTATCGCGCCGACCTCACCGCGCTCGCGCGCTGGCTGGCGGAGCGCAAGGTGCCGATCGACAAGACCTCGCGCGCCGACCTGCAGGATTTCATCGCCTGGCGGGTGAACGAGGGTGCGCGGCCGCGGTCCACCGCGCGGCAGCTCTCGAGCTTCCGCCGCTTCTTCCGATATCTGGTGCGCGAAGGCGGCATCCGCGAGGACCCGACGGCGCAGATCGCCATGCCGAAGATCGGGCGCTCGCTGCCGAAGTCGCTCACGGAGGAGGAGGTCGAGTCCCTGCTCGCCGCCCCGGTGGTGAGCGATCCGCTGGGCAACCGTGACCGCACCATGCTCGAGGTGCTCTATGCCACGGGCCTGCGCGTCTCGGAGCTGGTGAACCTGCGGCACGGGCAGGTCAATCTCAACCAGGGCGTGATCCGCATCCTCGGCAAGGGCAATCGCGAGCGGCTGATTCCGCTCGGCGAGGAGGCGGTGCGCTGGCTGATGGACTTCGAGCACGGGCCGCGCGGGGAGATCCTGCTCGAGCGGCAGACCGACTTCCTGTTTCCGACCCGGCGCGGCGATCGCATGACGCGCCAGGCGTTCTGGCACATCATCAAGCGCTACGCCCGCAAGGCGGGGGTCGCCAAGGAGCTGTCGCCGCACACGCTGCGCCATGCTTTCGCGACGCATCTGCTCAATCACGGGGCGGACCTGCGGGTGGTCCAGATGCTGTTGGGGCATAGCGACCTGTCCACCACGCAGATCTACACGCACGTCGCCCGCGAGCGCATGAAAGAACTGCACTCGCAGCATCACCCCCGCGGGTAAAGAGCTAACGCTCCAGGACTTTCAGCTTGTCCGGCTTGCCGTCCCATTCCTTGGCGTCGGCCGGCGCTTCCTTCTTCTCGGTGATCACCGGCCACTGCTTGGCGAGCTCCGCATTGAGCTTCTTGAAGGGTTCCTGACCCGGGGGGAGCTCTTCCTCGGAAAAGATGGCCTCGGCCGGGCACTCGGGCTCGCACAGGGTGCAGTCGATGCACTCATCCGGATCGATGGCGAGGAAGTTCGGTCCCTCGTGAAAGCAGTCCACCGGACAGACTTCCACGCAGTCCATGTACTTGCACTTGATGCAGTTTTCAGTAACGACGAAGGTCATGAGTGTGTGCACCGCGCCCGCGAGCGCGCCGAAAAGACATATTTTGCCATAGACCTACCTGAGTCGCCGGTCGAGTGAAGCGAAATGGTGCGGCTCGACGCCGGCGGCGCGATCCTCCAGGTAGCGCCGCAGGCTGAATTCCGTGCTCGGGAAGGCGAGCTGCGGCCAGGGAATCTCCTCCGGACGGACCAGCTGGACCTCCAGGCTCTCCGCGCCGGCGCCGAACTCCGCCCGCGGCAGGGTGGCGCGGAAGAACACGTGCACCTGCTGCGCGTGCAGCACGTGCACGACCGTGAGGAGGGAGCCCACCTCCACCTCGGCCAGGGCCTCTTCGCGTGACTCGCGCGCCGCCGCCTGCTGCAGCGTCTCCCCGTTCTCCATGAAGCCCGCCGGTACGGTCCAGTAGCCGCGGCGCGGCTCGATCGCGCGCTTGCAAAGAAGAATGCGGCCCTCGTGCTCCGGGACGCAGCCGACCACGAGCCGCGGGTTCTGATAGTGAACGGTCCCGCAGGCATTGCAGACGTGTCGGGCGAGGTGATCGCCCGGCGGGATGCGGAACTCGACCCGGGCGCCGCACTGGGTGCAGAAATTCATGGTGTTCCGGCAGGATACGAGCCGGCCCGAGTCTTGTCGATGCCGCCGCTCAGGCACAGGGACGTGCCCCGCCGCCGCAGGTGGCGGGCGTTGAGCACAAAAACGACGCTTTTTTGCTCAACGCGGCGCGTGGATCGCGCACGAGCCCGGATCCAGCGCCCTAACGAAGGTGCAGCGCGCGCCGCACGCCCGTGGTGGCGGACTGATAGCTCTCCCGGTCGATGCGCACCAGGTCCCGCCCCTCGTTCTTGGCCTCGTACAGGGCGGCATCGGCGCGGGCGATGATCTCATCGAGAGAGCGCGCACCCTCGGCGGTCGTGGCGAGTCCGGCGCTGAAGGTGACGCGGACCGGATCCTCCGCGGTCGACGAAGGCACCTGAATCGCCAGAGCCAGCGCGCGCAGGCGCTCGACGCTGGCGAGCGCCGCGTCGAGCGTCGTATCCGGCAGGATCAGCAGGAATTCCTCGCCGCCCCAACGGCCCAGAATGTCGCCGGCGCGCAGGGACGGGCGGCTGACACGCGCGAACTCCGTGAGCACGTAGTCGCCGGCCGCATGGCCGCAGCGATCGTTGATGCTCTTGAAATGATCGAGGTCGATGATCGCCACCGTGAGCGGCCTGCCCTGCGCGGCCGCGGCTTCCAGGGCCGCCTTCGCCAGCTCCGCGGTGCGCCCGCGGTTGGGCATGCCGGTGAGGTTGTCCTCTCTGGCGAGGCGCATGAGCTGGCGCCGATGGCGCAGATTGGTGATGAGGATGTGGGAGAGGAGGAGGATCACGAGCGCGCCGGCCGTGCCGGCCGCGGCGACCCAACGCAGTGTCTCGGTCTGGCGCGTGGCGCGCGCGCGAGTCAGCTCGAGCTGATGCTGCAGGACCGCATTGCGCGCGATCTCCTGCTCGGCCATGAAGCGCTCCCTGACGGTCTGCTGCAGCCGCAGGCTGCGTGCCCGGTCGTCCGCCTCGTGGCGGCGCAGATACTCCGCCAGATCGCGATACGCCCCGCGGTAGTCGTGCAGCGAACCATCGGCTTGCGCTCGCGACCGATACGCAATCCCGACGGCGCCGGCGTCCATGTCGGTGCCCTCGTGGTCGAGGACGTGGTCGAGGACCCCGAGCGCCTGTCGCGCATGTCCGTCGTGCAGATCGATCTCGGCGAGATATACCTGCGTCTCCTTCAACACGTCAGTGGTGCCGCTGGCGGCGAATACCCGCGCGGCGTCGACGCATCGCGGACGCGCCTGCCGGTACTGGTTCAGCTCGATGAGCGACTGGCAGATGCGCATGTCGGAGAAGGCGATACCCTGGCGGTCCCCGAGTGAGACACTGATGTTCCGCGCCCGCTCGAAGGTGGCGATCGCAGCGTGGAAGCGCGTCATGGCGTCGAGGATCTCCGCCTCGATGTAGTAGGAAACGGACAACTGCAGCGCATCGTGTTGTGCCGCGTCCCAGCCGATCTTCTCCCGTACCAGCATGAGCGCGTCGCCGTAGTCACCGAGCCCCCGCAGCGCCGAGGACAGCTCGATGGCCGCGGCGGCATGGGCTTCCGCGCGGGGGCGAGCCTCACTGTCGCGGTAGGCGGCCGTCAGCGTCCGGGTGGCGAGAGCATTCTCGCCGGCGCGGCGCTCGAGGATGCCGAGGCTGATCTCGAGACAAAGACTGGACGCCGAACCCGCAGGCTGCTGGGCACGTGCGGCCTGTATCGTGCCGATGGCGTCCCGAATGCCGTCCTGAGTGTAGATGTTGAGAGCAGCCGTCGAGAGCAGCTCCAGCCGCAGGGGATCCATCGGCCCGGTGACGCGCGCGAGTCCCTGCATGGCCGCCGCGCGCGCGGCGTGATCGAGCTCCAGGATGCTGTAGGCGTCCGCCTGGACGGCGTAGAGGGCTGCCAGCTCCCGTGAATCCGCCGCCTTGCCGGCGCTCGCGAGCGCCCGCAGGCCCGCGGCCGCCGCAGTCAGCGCCTGACGGCCGCTGCGGTCCACCAATGGGTCGAGCTTCACGTACGCGGGGTCGACTACCGGGAAGCAGTCGGCCCATGCCGTGATCGGCCTCGCCGCACACAGCATCAGAGCGAGCAAAACCGTCCGGCCGAGAGCCGCCGCCGCTCCGCCTGCTGTTCCGGGGCTGAATCCGAGCCTGCGCATGAAGACCACGAAATTACGTCCTTGCGCCATTCGGGGCATCATCCGACTTCACGCTTCCGCCGCATCGCCCGGCGTCCGAGGCGCGCTCCGCCGTAACCGCGAGCTGCATCCCGGATTCGGCCGGACCGCTGCGGCTACTCTTCGCCGGCAGGGAGGCGCCGGCCGGCCGCTTACGCTGTCTTTTACGTAATCCGCGAGCGATCCCATTTCCGCCAAGACCAACACACCGCTGCGCTCCGGGGGGCCCGGTACGGCTGCGCCGCCGAGGCGCGCCGTCGCGGGCGGCCCCGACGTGTTGATCGATGCGCTGCCGGATCTCGCGCTGCTCGTGGGCCGCGACGGCATCGTGGTCGCGCAGGGGGGAGGCCGCGATACGGGCGGCCTGACGCCTTCCGCGGAAGCCGCCGGCAAGCCGCTGGAGGCCTCCTGGCCCGCGCCCGTCGCCGCCTTGCTGAGGCAACTGACGCGCAAGTCGATCGCGCAGCGCATGAGTGCCGAGGCCCGCTTCGTGAGCGGCGGCAGCGAATACACGGTCCACGTTTCGCCCCGGGGCCCCGATCGCGCGGTCTGCATCATCCGGGCGCCCAGCGGCGCCATCGCGGACGATCCTTCGGACAGCGGCGTGCGCCCCGCGCCCCGGCTCGACCGGCGCGGGTTCCTGCAGCGCTTCAAGGAGTCGCTGTCGTGGGCCGCGTTGCGCGAGACGCCCGTCGCGCTCGCCGTCATCCACATCGACGGCATCACGGACATCGCTCAAGTGCTGGCTTCACAGGTCTCCGAGCAGGTGATGAGCGCCGCGATCCGCAGACTTCCGGCGCCGCCGCAGGGCGCCGCCGCCTCCGGGGCGAGCCCGCAGTGGTACCTCGGGCAGCTGAGCGAAGGCCTGCTCGCCATCGTGATCGAGAGTGCCGACCGGGACGCGATCGAGGCGTGCGTCGCGCAGGTCTGCGCCAGTCTGCGCGAGCCCGTCCGCACCGGTGACGCCGAATTTCATCTGACTCCGCACGCGGGCGTCGCGATCCTCGGACAGGACGCCTCCACGCCCAAACTGCTGTTGGAGCAGGCGCGCGGTGCGGCGATGGAAGCGCGCCGGTCGGGGTCCGCGAACGGGGTCCGGTTCTTCACCGACACCATGAAGCTGCGCGCGCTCGCGCGCATCGATCTGACCCGCGAGCTGCGCAATGCGATCGCCAATGGCGATATCCGCCTGCGCTACTCTGGCCGCCACGACCTGAGAACCGGCCGCCTGGCCGCGTGCGTCGGTTACCTGCGCTGGCAACATCCGCTTCGCGGGGAGATCCGGCCGGCGGAATTCCTGCGCCTCGCGGCCGCCACGGGGCTCGCCGCCTGCCTGTCCCGGGCGGTCCTCGCGCATCTGCGCAGGGACTTTGCCGTGCTTGCCGCCCGCTGCGAAGCGGAGGTCTGCATCTCCTTCGGGGCGCTGCGGCATCACGTGCTGCACGAGGAATTCCTGAACGATGTCTCCCGGCTGGTGACGGAGGGCGGCATACCCGCGGAACGCCTGGAGCTGAGGATTGCCGAGAAGGTGTTCATCACGCGCGAACAGTCGCACGCCGAGGCGCTGAAGCGGGTCGGCGTACGGCTGGTCGTCGACGAGGTGGCGCGCGGCATCGGATCGCTCGACTCGCTGGCCCGCGCACCGCTCTGGGGTCTGCAGCTCGACCGTGCGTGGGTGGCTGCGTTGCGCACCGATGCGGTGGCCCGCAAGGTCTGCCGGGCGGGCATCGAGATGGCGGCCGCCTTGGGGCTCGTACCCATTGCCACCGGGGTCGATGATGCGGATACCCGCGATGCGCTGCTCGCCCTCGGCTGCTCCTACGGCAGCGGCGACCTCTATCAGCAGGACCAATTGGACATAACGATTTGACAGGTCGTTATGTGACCCAAGTCACATGGACGGCGCGGCCGGCTGCGTCCGGCTCCACTGCGACCGGCGTCACATCCGCCGAGAATGCGCTCCGACAACAAACACCTCCAAGAGCACTCCGATGCGCATTCCCAACCCCGTCCGGTCCCTGATCCTCGCCGTGGCGCTCGGCGCCGCAGCGCCGGCGGTCAACGCCGCGACGACGACGCTCTACATCGTGCAGGCCCCGACGGCGGACGCCGCCCGCGCGAGCGTGCTCCGGGTGCATGGCAGGGTCGAGCGCGAGCTTTCGATCATCCACGCCGTCGCCGCACGCCTCGACTCGCAGCAGGCGGCAAGTCTGCGCGCCACGTCCGGCCTGTATCTGTTCCGGGATCGGCAGGTCGCCGCGCACGGCCTGCTGTCCGGCCTGACTCAGACGCTGAGCACGACCACGAATTCGCTCAATCAGACACTCGCCACGAATCCGCTGGTGTCGGGCGTCACGGGCACGGCGCTGCCGCTCGTCACGACGGTCACCGGCAATTCCCTCACCAGCCCCGTGACCGCCCCCATCGTTTCGACCCTGAGCGCCGCCACCGCCACGCAGGACGGACAGGGCGTGGCCGCGCTCACACTGACGTATGAGACGAACTATCCGACTCTGGTCAGCGCCGATACGCTGCAGCAGGCCGGAACCACCGGCAAGGGCGTCACCATCGCGGTGCTCGATTCCGGTCTCTGGCAGGACGTCACGCAGAATTACGGCTCGCGCATCCTGGCCACGGTGGACGTCACCACGGGCGGCACGGGGCCCGTCACCGGTGATCCGTATGGTCACGGCACGCACATCACCTCCATCGCCGCGGGCGGCGCGCAGAACATCGCCGGACAGTATCTCAGCATCGCGCCGCAGGCGAATCTCGTCATCGTGCGCGCCCTCGACGGCTACGGCGCGGGCAGCTACTCCAACATCATCGCCGGCATCAACTGGATCGTCGCCAATCGCCGGAAATACAACATCCGGGTGCTCAACCTGTCGCTCGGCGCCACCCCGGAATCCTACTACTGGCAGGACCCGCTCGATCAGGCCGTGATGGCCGCGTGGCAGGCCGGCATCGTCGTGGTCGTCGCGGCGGGCAACGACGGACCGAGCCCGATGACGATCGACGTGCCCGGCAATGTGCCTTACGTCATCACGGTCGGCGCGTTGACGGACAACTATCAGCCGTACAACACCAGCGACTGGCGGCTCGCCTCGTTCTCGTCCACCGGCCCGACATACGAGGGCTTCGTGAAGCCGGAAGTGGTCGCTCCGGGCGGCCACATGGTGGCCTCGATGGCCAGCGGCAGCTACCTCGCGAACATCGATCCGAACTCGATGAACATCGTCGAGCAGATGTTCACGATGTCGGGGACGTCGCAGGCCGCCGCGGTGACTTCGGGCGTCGTTGCGCTGATGCTGCAGGACGACCCGTCGCTGACGCCGGACAACGTGAAGTGCCGCCTGATGGACTCGGCGCGGCCGGCGGTGACTTCTTCCGGGACGCTCGCCTATAGCGTCTTCCAGCAGGGCGCGGGCCTCATCAACGCGGTCTCCGCGGTCAACAGCTCCGCAACCGACTGCGCCAACCTGGGGCTCAACATCGGCGCCGACCTCGCCGGCACGGAGCACTTCGGCGGTCCGGCCAACCAGGCCGCGAACGGCAGCTACTACATCATGAACATGCAGTCGTCGACGCCGAACACTCCCGCGTCCGGCGACGGGTTGACGTGGTCGGCCGCTTACCCGGGGACGCAGGGATACGCGTGGAGCGAGGGATATCCCTGGAGCCAGGGTTTCGCCTGGACCCAGGCCTACGTCTGGTCGAACAACTTCGCCTGGGCCCGCAACTTCGCCTGGGCTCGTAACTTCGCCTGGGCCCGCACCGTTCCCTGGTGGAACACCTCACAGGCCCCCGCACCGTCCGCGCCCGCGCCGGTCGTGCCGTGGGTGCCCAACCAATAGCGGAGTGATCGCGCCGTGAGCTTGCCGTGAGGAGGATTGCACGCGCCGGCGCTTGGAGGCGGCGGATCACCGGTACAGGGTTACTCCTGATTGCGGCGGCCACGATGGCCGCCGCGGCCGATGCTCCGCCCCTCGTTCTCACCCACCTGACGACTGCGGACGGGCTGCCGGAGGGCGGTGTCCACACCATCCTGCAGGATTCGCAGGGATTCATGTGGTTCGGCACCGAGGACGGCCTGGTCCGGTACGACGGCCAGGAGCTGGTCCGCTATGGGTATTCGGCCCGGCCGGGCCACGGGCTGCCGGGCAACTACATCAATCAGGTGGTCGAAGGTCCGCGCCACGATCTCTGGCTGGCGATGAACGGCGGCCTCGCGCGTTGGAACCGGGCCCGGGACGATTTCACGGTCTACCGCCACGACCCGCGCGATCCCGGCTCGCTGGCCAGCGATCAGGTGAACACCGTCGCGATCGACGCGCGGGGGCGCGTCTGGGTCGGGACGACCGACGCCGGCCTCGACATACTCGACCCCCGGACCGGCCGCTTCGAGAACCTGCGCCACGCGGCCGCGGAGCCCGGATCGCTGGTGAGCAATCACGTCAACACGCTGATACGCGACCCCGCGGGCAACCTCTGGGTGGGCACCGATCAGGGGCTCGATGAGCTCGAGTCCGACCAACGGACGTTCCGTCATTTCCGGCACGTGGACCGTGACCCGCGGACTTTGAGCGGCAACGACGTCTGGCAGGTGCTCGCGGATTCGGGGGGCTCGCTCTGGGTCGCCACCTACGGCGGCGGACTCGACCGCCTCGATCGCAACGGCAACGTGCTGCAGGTCCTGCGCCACGACCCCAAGCGGCCGGGGTCGCTGGCCAGCGATTACGTGCAGGCGCTCCTGGAGGACCGCGAGGGGCATTTCTGGATCGGGACCACGGATGGACTCGACCTGCTCGATCGCGCCTCGGGAACGATCGCCCACTATCGCCATGAGCGGCAGAATCCCGATTCGCTCAACGATTCGTCCATCTTCTCCCTTTACCAGGACAGTGCCGGCCTCGTCTGGATCGGTACCGCGACAGGAGGTGTCAGCCGCTGGGACCCGCGCAGCGCCGAGCTCGGCGCGCGCCAGCCCGCCTGGTTGGGGAAATTCGTCACGGCCTTCGCCGACGCTCCCGGCGAGCGGGTATGGATTGCCTCCATGGGCGGCGGTCTGGTTCAGTACGATCCGGATACCGGCGGCAAGGTCGACCTGGATGCGCTCACCGGTCATCGGACGATTCTCGATGACGAGCCGGTGATGTCGCTGCGCCAGGATCGCAGCGGCGTGCTCTGGATCGGAACCATGGACAAGGGCGTCGCCACCCTCGATCGCACTGGCCGGGTGAAGTGGATTCCCGTCAAGCGCGGCGATGCACACAGCCTGAGCGCCTCGGGAATCATGACCCTGTTCGAGGCCCGCAATGGGCAGATGTGGGTCGGCACCTTCGGCGGCGGCGCGGACATCGTCGATCCGGCAACCGGTCTCGTGCGCCAGCTGCCGTACGGATCGGCGCCGGGAGCCGTCAGCGCCGACAGCGTCACCGACTTTGCACAGGATTCGCAGGGCAACCTGTGGATCGGAACGGACGGCGGCGGTCTCGATCTCGCGCGTCCGGACGGCACCGTGGTCAGGGTGTTTCGTCACGATCCCCATGATCCGTCCAGCCTCCCCGCGAACACCGTGTACGCTCTCACCGTCGATTCGCGGGATCGCCTGTGGATCGGCACCAGCGGCGGCGGCCTCGCGCTGGCGATGGGCAGCGCTTCCGCGCCGCAGGCCATCCGCTTCCGGACCTATTCTCTCGGCCAGGGGTTGACGAGCGACACCATCAATGGAGCGCTGGTCGACGGCGACGGGCGCATCTGGCTGAGCGGCAACGCCGGGCTCATGCGGCTCGATCCGGACACGGGCGCGGTGAAGACGTTCCACGTCGCGGACGGGGCCGCGGGCGAGGAGTTCACTGCCAACGCCTACTTCCGCATGCACGACGGCCGGCTTTGCTTCGGCGGACCCGGCGGTTTCAACATCTTCGATCCCTCGCGGCTCACCGAGCTGTCGCGGGCGCCGCGCCTGGCGCTCACGGGCGTGGAGATTCTCGGCGCGCCTGCGCCGGGGCCGACGCCTTACTGGCTGCGCCGCCGCATCCCGCTCGACTATCACGACAACATCGTGTCGCTCGATGTCAGCGTGCTCGATTTCACTTCCCCCCGGCACAACCGCATCGCGTACCGCATGGCGGGGCTGACCGACCGCTGGATCGATCTCGGCGCGCAGCACCGCATCACGCTGACCAACCTGGAGTCCGGAGATCACGTCCTCGAGGTGCGCGGCGCCGATTCGGACTCGATGTGGAGTGCGCCGCTGAGGATCACGCTGCACCGCGATCCGGCGCCGTGGAAGTCGCCGTGGGCGTACGCCGTATATGCCCTGGTGATCCTCGGCGTCGTGGCGCACCGGCTGCGCAAGCTGCACCTGGAGCGCAAACACCAGGCGCGCGAGCGTGAGCGGTTGGAAGCGGAGGTCGCGGCGCGCACGCGCGAGCTCTCCGAGAGCAATCGCCAGCTGGCGGATGCGGCGCGCGCGAAGAGCGACTTCCTCGACCGGATGAGCCACGAGCTGCGTACGCCCATGAACGGCGTCGTCGGCATGACCGAGCTGCTGGCCCGCACGCCGCAATCGGCCGCTCAGTCGCGGCTCACCCAGACCATCCGCTCATCCGCGCAGGTGCTGCTGCGGATCGTCAATGACCTCCTCGATCTCTCCCGCGCCCAGGCCGGCAAGATCGCCCTGGAGACGCTGCCGATCGATCTCGAGCGCATCCTGGATGAATGCGCCAACCTCTTCAGCGCCACGACTCAGGCCAAGGGGATCCGGCTCAACGTTCGGCCGCCGGCGCCCGGCCGCGGGGCGCCGGCGGGCGGCACCCTCATCGGCGATCCGTTCCGCATCCGGCAGATCGTGATGAATCTGGTGGGCAATGCCGTCAAGTTCACCGAGCAGGGCGAGATCCGGTTGCTCGCGGACGTCGCGGTTGCGGGTTCCGGCCGGGCGACGGTGCACATCGCGGTTTCCGACTCCGGCATCGGCATGGACGCGGCGACCGTCGAGAAGATCTTCCAACCCTTCACGCAGGCCGACGAGTCGACCAGCCGGCGGTTCGGCGGCAGCGGCCTCGGGCTCGCGATCTGCCGCGAGCTGGCCGAGCTGATGGGCGGCCGGATCACCGTCGAGAGCACGCCGGGCGTCGGCTCGACGTTCCACGTGCATGTTCCGCTCGCAGTGAGCGCCAAGCGTCCGGAGGCGGCGCCAGCGGCGACCTCCACCGGCATGAATGGCGGCGGCTCCCGCCTCGCGGATGGGGCCATCGGTGGTCACGTTCTGCTGGTGGAGGACGACGCCGTCAACGCCGCGGTCGCGCAGGGGTATCTCGAGGCGCTCGGCTGCAGCCACGTCTGGACGAAGGATGGGGCGGAAGCTCTCGCGCGCAGCGCAACGGAGCGGTTCGATCTGATCCTCATGGATCTCAACATGCCGGGCTTCGACGGCTACGAGACGGCTCGGCTGATGCGCAGCCGCGCCGGGGCCGGCCGTCGCGTCCCCATCGTTGCCCTGACGGCCCACACTCCCTCGCAGGTGCGGGCGCGGTGCGAAGCGGCCGGCATCGATGATGTGCTGAGCAAGCCGTATACGCCGGAAGACTGCGAGCAGCTGCTCCGGCGGTGGCTGACACCCAACAGTGCGCCACAGGCTGCCGTGCGGGGGACCAGCCCGGCCGTCCAGCCGCCCGCGGATCCCGGCAAAGCCACCGGCGGCTCGGATGAGACACGTGCGCCGCCCGCTGACGATCTCGCCAGGCTCGATAACGCCACGGTCGTCCGGCTGCGCGGCGTGGCCGCTCCGGGGCGGCGGACCGATCTCTACACGCGCCTGGTCGAGCTCTTCCGTACCGGATCCTCCACCGCGCTCGGCGAGCTGGAGGCGGCACTTCGCGGCGGGGACCTGACTGCGGCCCGTGCAACCTGCCACAAGCTGAAATCGAGCGCCGCGAACGTCGGGGCGATGGCGTTCTCGGAAGACGTTCGCCGGCTGGAGAAGCTGTGTGCCGCCGGCGATTCGGCGGCCGCGTGGAGCGCATTCGAGCGCCTGCGCGCCGCGCATCCGGCCCTGATCTCGGAGCTGACGGCGCTCGAGCGAAAGGAGAGCGCATGACGCTCAGGACACCGGTGCAACCCATCGCGATCATCGCCGACGACGAGGAGACCGGACGGATGCTGCTCGCCGAATCGGTCGAGCAGGTGGGCCTGACGCCGCTTGCCTACGACAACGGCAAGGAGGCGCTCGAGGCGGCGTTCTCCTACGGTGCGGCAATCGTGCTGCTGGACGTCGAGATGCCGGGCATGGACGGCTACGCCGTATGCGGGCGCTTGCGTGCGGATCCACGCTTCACGACCACCCCGATCGTGATGGTGACCGGCCATGAGGATCCCACGGCCATCACCCTTGCCTTCGACGCCGGCGCCACCGACTTCATAGCGAAACCCGTCAACTGGGCGCTTCTGCCGCGGCGCCTGGAATACATCCTGCGCAATGCGGCCACGGCCGAGCGGATCGAGAAGCTGGCTTATTTCGATCCTCTCACCGGCCTGCCCAACCGGCAGCGCTGCCTCGAGACGGCGGACCGGCAGTTCGAGGAGGCGGCGCACTCCGGGGAGCAGGTTGCGGTCATTTACCAGGACCTCAACAGCTTCAAGCGGATCAACGACACCTTCGGCCATTCCGTCGGCGATGTGGTGTTGTGTACGGTCGCCGGCAAGCTCGCCGGGGCGGTGAAGGATCTGGGCGGCGATCCGACGCACCTCTCGCTCGCGCGTTTCGGCGGCGACGAGTTCGTGATCCTGCTGCGCCACCACGACGCCCGGACGCTCGCGCTGCGCCTGGCCGAGAAGTGCAGCGCTGCCTTCAGGGAGCCCATCCTCCACGAAGGGCTGGAGTTCTACTCGGCGCCGAGCATCGGTGTTGCCGTCTACCCGCAGGACGGCGGCGACGTCGCCACGGTGTTGAAGCATGCCGACACCGCGATGTATCAGGCGAAGACCGCCAGCGCGACACCGATAGCGGTCTATGTGCCGGCGATGAGCAGCCGCCTGCGGGACTGGCTCGAGCTCGAGACGCGCCTGCGCCGCGCGGTGCAGGAAGAGCGCATCCACCTGCTGTTCCAGCCGAAGTTCCGCGTCAAGGACCAGCGTCTGTCCGGCGTGGAGGCGTTATTGCGCTGGTGCGATGACGAGCACGGGGAGGTCTCGCCGACCCGATTCATCGAGATCGCCGAGGACAGCGGGCTCATCCTCGAGATGGGCAGCTGGGTCATCCGGGCCGCATGCCGGCAGCTGCGCAAATGGCTCGATGCGGGCTTCGCCGTTCCGATCGCGGTCAACGTTTCCGGCAAGGAGTTCCTGCACGGCGACCCGGCCCGGGTCGTGGAGATGGAAGCGGCGGCGGCCGGCGTGCCGGCTTCGCTCATCGAGGTCGAGATCACCGAGTCGGTGTTGGTCAGGGACTCCGCTAAGGTGCGCGGCGCGCTCGAGAAGCTCCGTCGGCTCGGATGCCGCATCGCGCTCGATGACTTCGGCACCGGCTATTCCTCGCTCGCCTACATCACGCGCTTCCCGCCCGACCGCCTCAAGATCGACAAGTCTTTCGTGCGCAACGTCGATCAGTCGGCGAGCGATGCCGCGATTGCCAACGCCATTCTTTCGCTCGCCCAGACGCTCGGCATCGTCGTGACCGCCGAGGGTATCGAGCGGCAGAGCCAGCTCGAATGGCTGCGCTCGCGCGGCTGCGAGGAAGTGCAGGGGTTCCTGCTCGCGAGGCCGGTGACGGCGGCGGAGCTCGAGGAGCGGTATCTGCGTGGCGACACCTCGCAGCACGAGAGCATCGCGGTATCGCAGGGGTCCTGAGCCGGCGTCGCAATCCGCGAATGGATCACGCCCGGAGGGCGGCACGGCGAAGACGCGTCACAGTTCGCCCGCCGGCTCTCAAGACAATATGTCGCAGGCCGAAATATTCCTGAATGACTGATCGGGGGGCGCTGTTCCCATGCGGGTGTCCGGGCTCGATACGCGCGATCCGCCGGCGCGGTCGGTGGACCGCACCCGGGGACCTCTGCTCGTCGGCACCTTCGCCGCGTGCGGTGCCCTGGTCGTCCTCGCCGCCGGCCTGCTCGTGCTGCGCTTCGATGACGGGGTGGCGGCCGGGCCCGGCAGCCTGCGCTGGGCTTCCGTTGCGCTGAACGCGCTCTTCGGGCTCTCCATACTCCTCACCGCGCTCCTCGGCCTGCAGTATGTCGGCCGCCGCCGCTACGAATCGGCGCTGGAGAAGATCATCCGCCGCCAGAGCAGGCTGCTGCAGGAGATCGCGGCCATGAGCACCATGATGGAGCTGTTGCAGACCTGCCATACACAGGCCGAGGCCAACACCGTCATCCAGGGTGCGCTGCCGAAGCTGCTGCCGGGTGTTGCCGGCGCGCTGTACGTGTCGCGGCATGACGATACCGCTCTCGAGCTGCAGGTCGGTTGGGGATCCATCTCCGCGGCGCCGAGCTTTGCCGCCGAGGACTGTTGGGCGCTGCGCCGCGGGCAGCTGCATCTTTACGACCCGGCAAGCGCCGGCGCCGTCTGCCGTCACGTCGGGGAGTGTCAGGACGGCTGCCTGTGCGTGCCGCTGGTGTCGCAGGGCGAGACCCGGGCGGTGCTTCACCTGCGCCGGGCCGGACCGGAAAGCCTCTCGGATGACGTGCAGCGGCTGGCGTCGGCGCTTGCCGAGCAGCTCTCGCTCGCCGTCGGCAATCTGCGGCTGCAGGAGACACTGCGCAGCAGCTCGGAGCGCGATCCGCTGACCGACCTCTACAACCGCCGGCACCTGGAGATCTCGCTGCAACGGGAGCTCGCCCGCGCCCAGCGGCACGGCTTCCCGGTGAGCCTGATCATGCTCGACGTGGATCATTTCAAGGCCTTCAACGACACCAACGGACACGATGCCGGCGACGAGGTGTTGCGCAACGTCGCCCACGTGCTGAAGCGCCACACGCGCGTCGAGGATGTGGCCTGCCGGTACGGCGGCGAGGAATTCCTGATCGTCCTGCCGGCCTGCTCGATGGAGGATGCGTATTCCAAGGCGGAGGCGATCCGCGAAGCCATTGCGCAGCTGCATGTCTTCTCGCGCGGGACCGCCTTGCCCCGCGTCACCGCCTCGCTCGGCATCGCCTGCTATCCCGAGGACGGCGAGCGCATGGAGCATCTGATCGGCGAAGCCGATTCCGCGCTCTACCGGGCGAAGTCCACCGGCCGCGATCGCATCGCCGCCTCGAATGCGCCCCCCGGGGACATCGTGTTGTTCGAGCCGCGCAACCGCGAGTCGGCCTGATCGCCGGCCGGATACCCGGCCGTCCGCGGCCTCGGTGCTAAGATGCCCTGGTGCCTGAACGAGCAATACGTCAGCGGCAGTTCCAGCACGTTGGCGCCCGATGCCTGCGCCCGAGTCGTCCGCGCCGGAGTCGCTTCGGTATCGTCGCGATCGCGATCTTCGTGGTTTCCGGTCCGGCGCCGGCGGTCTCCCGTCAACCGCCAGGGGCTCATTCCGCTTCCGCCGATGCCGCCGATGCCGCCGATGCCGCCGATGCCGCCGATGCTGCTGATGCCATAGTGGCGAAATTGCGTGACCTCCCTCTGCCGATGCGCCGATTGCCGCAGGGAATGGCTTCAACGAAGGCGCCACCACCCCTGCCGGACCTGGAGGCGAGGCGGCAGCAGGTGTACGGCGAGCTCCACGCCCTCGGACCTGCGAGCGTCCCGGCTCTGGCGCGCGCGCTTCGCGATCCTGATCCGGAGATGCGGCGCGACGTGGCCGTGGCGTTGGACGTGGTCGGGGGCGGCTGGTGGCAGTTCCCGGACGGCCGCCCGAAACTGGATCTCCGTCCGGCTCTGCCGGCGCTTCTTTCAGCGCTGCAGGATCCCGATGCCGGCGTGAGAGCCTGGGTGGCACAGGACATCAGCGACATCGGCTCCGGCGCGGCACCGGCCGTGCCACGCCTGCGCGCTATGTTGCGCAGTTCCGACGCGGGATCGCGAGGCACCGCCTGCATCGCCCTTGGAGCGATCGGTTCGGCCGCGCGCAGCGCCATGCCCGATCTGCAGCGCGCGCTGGCCGACTCGAGCCCCGAGGTCCGGCAGTCAGCGCGCGATGCGATCGTGAGGATCGACCGCGCCGCCGCGCTTCCGTGAGTGTCGTCCCGTTGACAGCTGCGGCGGCGGGTCGTCAGACTCAGGAGCACTACTAGAAGAATCGGGGGCTGGCATGAAACGCTTCGACCGCGCCTATCTCATCTGGGCGCTGTGCTATGCGGCCGCGGGAATGGCTCTGGGCATCTACATGGGCATCTCGCGCAATCATGGGCAGTTTGTGACCCACGCTCACGTGATGTTGGTGGGGTTCGTCACGTCGCTCATCTATGCCGTGATTCACCGACTGTGGCTGACGGCCCCCTCGCGCGCGCTGGCCACTGTGCAGTTCATCCTGCATCAGGCGGGGAGCCTGGCGATGTTCGCGGGGCTGACGCTCGTCTACGGGGGCATGGCTTCCGAAGACCGGGTTGGCCCGCTGTTGGGACCCGCGGCCATCGCCGTCATTCTCGGCGTGCTGTTGATGCTGGTCATGGTGCTGAAGGCGGGCGGGGCGGCGGGCGCGGACGCCGCCGATTCACCGCGAAGCGCTACGGGTTGAGAGGCTTCGGGCTGAGCGGTTTCTGACTGACTGTGCGGCGCTCCTACACGCCGAGCCTCAGGCCGGCACTCTCGTAGATCTGCGAGATCGCCGTCATGTCCCGCAGGCCTTCGTCGCCCCCCGTCTTGGGTTCGCGGCCGTTCCACACGCAGTCCGCGAAGTAGTCCGCCTCCAGCGTGAATTGCCCCGGCGCGCGGATCGGATCGGGCTGGTCGATGCTCTCGCCGCTCGCCAGCTGCGCGGTCAGGTGCATGCCGCTGTAGTTGAACCCATCCATGTGGATCCAGCCCTTCGAGGCGAATACGCGGAAGTAGCCGTCCATGAGGCCGCCGTAGGTGGTGGCGCAGCTCGCCACGATCCCGGACGGAAACTTCATGGTCCAGCCGTCGTTTTCCTCCACCTGGGTAAAGCGGCCGTCGTGGTCGATCACAGATGCATACGCCTTGATCTGCGACGGATTTTCGCCCGTCAGATAGCGTGATGCATTCAGGCTGTAGATGCCGACGTCGACCAGCGGGCCGCCGCCCGCCATCCTCTTGTCGAGCCGCCATTCGCCGGGCCGGATGTCGAATCCGAAGGCGCTCTCGATCGCCAGCACCTGGCCCACGGCGCCGGTGCGGATCAGCTCGATCGCCTTGAGGTGGGAGGGGTGGTACTGGCACCGGTAGGCGATCATCAGCTTCACTTTCGCCTTGCGGCACGCCTCGATCATGGCGTGGCAATCGGCGAGGCTGGTCGCCATGGGTTTCTCGCACAAGACGTGCTTGCCGGCCTTCGCCGCGCGAATCGTGTACTCCGCGTGCATCGAGTTCGGCAGGGCGATGTACACCGCATCGATCTGGTCGTCGTGCCGGATCTGGTCGAAATTCTCGTAGCTGTAGATCGCGGACGGGGGCACCTTGTACGTGGCGGCCTGCTGCAACGCCTTTTCGCGATGCCCGCTGACCAGCGCCGTGATCGTTCCGGTCTTCGACAGCGTGAGTCCGGGCATGAACTGGCCCATCGAGATGCGGCCCAGCCCCACGATGCACCAGCGGAGCCTGCGCCCCTGCGACCGTCCCTCGGGCTGCATCTGCGCACTTGCCGGCAGGGCTCCGGACAGGGCGGCCATCGCGCCCAAATGCGCGAAATCACGGCGAGTCAGCCTCATCTGGAGATTCCTCCGCACCCCGTTGTGAGCGCTATCATAACGGTGAGCGGCGGTAAGGTCTAACCGGCGCCCGATCTCTCACGACCCCGCGAAAAAGCGCGATGAGTGATCCGCGGACAGGATGCGCTCGATGGCCGGATGCCGCGCCGCGCAACGAGCGCAAGCGATGGTCGCGGCAATTCGCGTGCTCATGATCATGGGAGGCGCCTGTGTCGACGCCGCTGTCGACCGGGTTTACATCTCTTGTCTCTTCGAGAGTACAACCTATTGATTTTCGGTCGGGGCACAGCTCTTGCACGGAGTGTCGCGCGATCGCGACTCTTGAGCGCGGCCGCCAGGGGCTTGGCATTCTGGATCTTGGGTCAGGAGAAAAATATGCGATTTGCACAGATCGTCGGCAGTGCGGTATTGGGAACGTGCTTCGCGGTTGCCGCTTCGGCATCGCCGCTACAGTTGGGACTCAACGGTGACGCGCAGGTTGGCTCTAACTACATCGATTTTGGGCAGTATCCGAACGGCGCTCCCTACTCGCCGGCTCCGGGCTATGGAACCTTCGAGGTCTCTCTCGTCAATGCCGGTGTCTTTTCCAGCGCCGGTGTAACCACAGGCGAGTTCGGGACGATCCAGAGCCTGAATGAGCCGCCCGGTGCCGTGACGCTCCCGGGGCCTTTCATGACGTTCGATACAGGCGGTTCAAATCTGGAGCTCTTCGCGACCAACATCCCGCCGGGCGCGGTCGGACCCTTCGACCTGACCGACACTCCGGACGGCGCAGTCGCTTCGTTCGACGTCGACGGCTATGTCTGGGACACGAATACCAATAGCAAGGTGGACACCTTCACCGGTACGTTCTCGGCCACCTTCGACGGCGAGACGGTTGCGGAACTCTTCGGCAGCCTGCCGATCGACACGCCGTTCTCCGCGACGTTCACGGCAAACGTGATTCCGGACGCTCCGGAGCCCTCGACCCTCTCGCTCTTCGCCCTCGGCCTCCTGGGGGCAGGGTACCTGGCATCGCGGCGCAGACTCTCGCGATAAAGACGCTCAGTCGGAGCCAATGAAGACGCCGCCTTCGGGCGGCGTTTTCATTGTGATTGATGGAGGCGAGAGGGCTCCGCCGACGATGATGAAGCAGGCCGCCGAACTTACCATCCGGGGCTCAGCTCTTTGCCGCCATCATGCTGGCGCTTCTGCAGGTCATGGCTCAGCCTGTGGCCGCTGCAAAAAAAGACCTCCACGGCAAGCTCCGATTTCTCGCTGCGCAGCCTGAGCAGGGTGGATGGTCGCTTGCCCCGTGTCAGCCAAGATGCGCTCGTCGGACTTTATGCTTGCGCAATTATCACATAACTTGTAATATATGAGGATGGACGGAAAGACCTTGAAGTCGGCGCGAGTTCAGGCCCGGATGACCCAGGCCAAGGCTGCCGCGCGGATGGGAGTTTCGCAGCCGTATTTCTCAATGCTGGAAAAGGGCGACCGAGCGTTCACCGACGGCCTGGCGCGGGCCGCCGCAAAGCTCTTTGGCTTGTCGCCAGTGGCCTTACCTCTCCCGCCGGCCAGCAAGCTTGCCGTCAAGGTCGATCCCCATTTCATGGCGCGGCAACTATCCGGGCTTGGGTATCCAGGCTACGCCCATCTGCGTCCAGTCAAAGCAAACCCGGCCGCAGTCGTGCTCCAGGCACTTCTACAGGATGATCTAGGAGCTCGCCTCTCGGACGCACTGCCCTGTGTTCTTCTCGTCCACCACGACCTCGATTGGAAATGGCTCGTGAACAGCGCCAAGCAGTTCGATGCCCAAAATCGGCTCGGATTCCTTGTCGGGATGGCGCTAGAGCTTGCCGAGCAGCGCAATTTCCATCCGGACGCCTCTTCCGAGTTGCGTCCGGTTTTGGCGGTTCTGGAGCGCTCACGCCTGGCCGGGGAAGACACCTTGTGCGAGGAGTCCATGACCAAGTCCGAGCGTGCATGGCTGCGTGAAAACCGTAGCAATCTCGCGCGTCACTGGAACTTGCTCTGCGCCATGATGCCGGAGGATCTGACGTATGTCAGCGAAAGACAGGCCGCCTGAGCCGTGGGCGTCGTTCCTCGCAGCGCTCGATGCTGCGGTCGGAAGGCCGGTGGAGATCCACTGTCTTGGCGGTTTCGTGATAGAACACGCCTACCGCATCCAACGAGATACACCGACAGAAGACCTCGACTTCATATCGGCCATCGACATTGCGCATTCTGCACCAATCAACATTGAATCTTTGGCCGGAAAGGGCACTGCCTTTCACAGGCAACACAAGATGTATGTCCAGTACGTTGGCATCTCTACGCCACCGTGCGACTACCAGCAGCGCCTGGTGGCCGTATATCCACGAGCCCAATGGAAGAACCTGCGGCTATTTGGCCTCGAAGCTCATGACTTGGCGCTCTCGAAAATCGAGCGCAACAACCGGCGCGACAGCCAGGATGTTCGTGGTCTCGCGCAAGCCGGCCTCATTGACCCGGACATTCTTGGGTCCAGGTATCATCAAGAGGTCAGGCCATACCTGCTCAGTAAATTCGAGTGGCACGACGGCACGCTCAAAAGGTGGCTGGAGGCAATTCGGGAAATCAGGGCCGATTTGCAATCTGCCACTGCAGAGGACGACACCTCAACCGAAGAAGGGGATTGAGAAGGTGGGTCTGCCCGAGGTCGGAGTCGAACCGACACGCTTTTAAGGGCGGCGGATTTTCATCCCGCTGCGGCTTTCGCCGCCCCGCGCGGTGGGACCGCGGGGTTCGTGGGCTGGAGCACGCCTTCACCGTAGCCTTGCGGCCTTAGGTGCCCGCCGTCTGCTCTCTACACCTTCCCCGGAGACTCCGGGGCTTGGCTCGGCATTAGCTCGAAGCGGGTCGCTTCAGGGCCTCTACCGACTTTGACGGGCTTCACCCAGGGGATTTCTCCCCGGGGGCTCAATTGAAATGGTCTGAGTCCGCTGCGTCTACCAATTCCGCCACTCGGGCACGAAGGCGGAAGTATAGGGGGGAGGGGGGCGGAAGCATATGGGCTGCGACCTTTTGCGGGGCCGGCGCATCTAAGTACATTGTGAGCCGGCTAGCCGAAATAGCGATATCCGATGAGCTGATCACGCGGGCCTGTGCCGGGGAAGAGGCGGCGCAGGCGGCGATCTATCGCGGGCTGGGTCCGGCGGTGTTCGCGCTGACCCGCAGGCTCGTGGGGAACAGGGCGGTCGCGGAGGACCTGTTCCAGGACACCATGATCGTCCTCTTCCAGCGCCTCGGAGAGTTTCGGGGCGAGGCGCCGCTGGGTGCCTGGCTGCGGCAGATCGCGGTCAACCGATGTCTGAATTATTTGCGCTCCCCATGGCATCGGGCACGGCTGCAATGGGAGTCCGCGGACGAGGATCATGACGGGCCGTTACGCGCTACGACGCTGCCCGCCACACCGCCGACTTCCGCCGATCTGCTCGACGTCGAGCGCGCACTGGCGAGTCTGACCCCGGTGGGGCGCGCGGTCGTCTGGCTGTTCGAGGTCGAGGGTTATTCGCACGAGGAGATCGCGCGATTTTTCGGGCGCTCGGTGAGCTTCTCGAAGTCACAGCTTGCCCGTGCGCTCGCGCGCCTGCGCCAGGGCTTGGCCCCGCAGGAGGATCAAGAGGCATGCACACCGA
>Ga0335075_10001826_pt1 | contig 34632 bp, 30 predicted proteins | sample Lox_Sample_24_FD_206723 | JGI IMG/M metagenome (GOLD analysis project Ga0335075, IMG submission 206723) | Soil microbial communities from Loxahatchee National Wildlife Refuge, Florida, United States - Lox_Sample_2.4 | ecosystem: Environmental > Terrestrial > Soil > Wetlands | place: USA...
CGGCCGGTTTGACGCTCGGCAGGCGCGCGCCGGCCGCGATCCATTGCGCATAGGTTTCGAACGGCAATCCCAAGACATCGTAGGAGACGCGCAGGTATCCATCCGCGCCGCGCGTCACCGCTTCCGGGGCCACGGTCTCGACCTCCTGCGCCATCACCCCGACATAAATCGTGTGGCCGCCGTTGTAGACGAAGCGATAGAAGCCGAGGCCGTCGTCGAGCCGCCCGATGAGCACGATATCGTGCTTGAGGCGCATATCGGAGCGACGCCCCCCGCCGCCGCGGAAGCTTCCGCCCCCGCCGCCACGGAAGCCTCCGCCTCCGAAGCCTCCCCCGCCGCGCATGCCGGCGCCGCCGAAGCCGCCGGGCCTCCCGCCTCCGAATCCGCCCGGCATTCCGCCGCGGCTGATCGCGCCGCGGCTCGCGAAGGCCATGTTGCCCCCGCCCATTCTCATTCCGCCCATCGCCGAGCTTCCCGGCCGGCTCATGTTCGGCCTTCCCGCCGGTCTGTTTGCGGGCCTGGCGGCTGGACGGTTCGCCGCGGTGCGGGTTCCGCCGCCCGGTCGGCCCGCCGGGCGCGTGGCCGGACGATTGGCCGCTTGCCTGCCGCCGCCGGGTCGGCCGGCGCCCGCGACTCCCCCTGGCCCGCCAGGCCGGCCCGCGCCGCCAACTCCCCCAGGACGACCCGGCCCGCCGACTCCGCCGACGCCCCCAACTCGACCCGGCCCGCCGACGCCGCCGACCCCGCCGACCCCGCCAACTCGGCCCGGACCGCCCACGCCGCCAGGCCGTCCGGGTCGGCCGACGCCGCCGGGGCGACCCCCGCCGATCCCCGGCTTGCTGCCCATGCCGGGCCGATAGCTGGAGTTCGGCCGCCAGGCTCCAAGGTTGTTGCCGATGTTGACGTTGTTGATGTTGCCGCACCGGCCGCCCGGGCAGACCGGCTGGCCGGGTCTCCATCCGGCATAGGGCGCGCGCCAGCCCGAATAACCGGCCCAGACCGGCGGATAGATCGCGCCCGTTCCCCAGTTCCAGTAGTTGTTGTTCCACAACGCCCCGACCGCGACTCCGGCCCCGAAGCCCAGGAGAGGCGCGATGCCGGTATAGGGCTGGTAGACCGAGACCGGGTCATAGCTCGGCACATAGACGGTCGAGGGATCGGTCGGCTGGATGGTGATGTAGCTCGCCGCGGCTTGCGGCGCCGCCGCCCCCTGAGGCGCGCCGGCTGCTGGCGGCGCGCTCGGCGATGCTTTCTCGACCGTCTGCTGAGCCGTCGTCTTGAGGGTTCCCACTGCTTCCGCCTTCGCGCGAAGCGCCTGGATGGCGTCAGCGACGTCCTGGGGCTGGTTGACTTCGGCGTCGCCGAGATCGGTCGTCCAATCGAGATCGTCGCTCATTTTCTTCATCACGTCGGGAAAACGCGCCAGCGCCTTCACCGCAGGATCCCAATCCTGCTCGTCGATCCCGGAAAAATCGTTGTTGGCGACGAGGACCTTGTTTTTCTCCAGCCAGCGCTGCGCTTGGACGATCTGCACCGGATAAGCGCTCGCCGGCAGGAGCTGGGCGAGCAGCGGGTCGGGATAGAGCGCGACCGGGGCGAGCAGCTTCTCGAGTTCTTCGCGGGTGAAAAAGCTGTTTGCCGGCTGCTCCTCGGCCTCGGCTACGGCCGGCGCCGCAGCGGGAGCCGGGGCCGGCGTCGCGGCCGGGGCCGGCTTCTGTTGAGCCTCGGCAAGAAGCGGGTCCGCGGTCAGGGCCGCCGCGAACGCCAAAGCGAACAGGCCGGCGCGCTTCGCGCCGCAGCCGATTGCACGCATCATTGGCGCGCCCTCCTGTTTCCCCTCACACGGCCGGCGAGCCGCGCGCGCTCTTGCTCGTGTCGCCTTTTTGCGACGACTGCGGCCGGCCGCGATCTTTAGCGTAGTGACCCCTCGAAGATCAATGTTGGGTAGTCTCTCACTTTCAATTTCACGTCTCGTCTCTCCGTTGCCTTAAATTCGACTCTCCGCTGCCTTAAATATGGGCCGCATGAAGTGGCGGGAACCGCGAGAACGCGGTCCTTCGGCTCAAGGCGCGTCGCGCAGGCGGAACGGCGCCCAATGGAACGACGCCTACCTAGTAGTAGTCCGGCTGTTTCGCGATAATAAAAGAAGTCGGTCGTTTGGCGTAGCGTTACCTATCTGCGCCGCAGTCTTGATCATTGATTTTGGATCAAATCTCGCGTCTGCTTAAGTTGCTTGCGATGACGTTGTTTAGAGAAAAGAGGCAAAAAGAGGAAGAAGAACGGACTGGCCGTCTTGATGGAGGCTAACGCGGAGGGAGGCAGTTATGTCGAAATCATCCTCGAAGATGGCGCTCGGCGTTGCGACGATCGCGCTCTGCGCAATAGTGTTGTTTGCCGGTTCGAGAAGCGCGGGCGCTCAGGAGGGATTGTTCACCTCTGAGCGGGTCGCTGATCTGAGTTCCTTGTGCGCGGGCTGCGGCTGGGGTCTGACGATGGATACCGCGACGGCCACGCTGATCGCGGCCCTGATAGGGGCGGCATCCACAATTGCAGTGACGATTCTGACGGCCGGCCAATGGTTTCCCGCCGCAGCGGTTACGTCTTCCGCAGCAAGGGCGGTCGCCTGGGGAGGAGCAATCCTCCTCTACTTGATCGCCATCAATTACATCGGCGGAGCAATTATAATAGCCACCCATTGGAATGGCGCTTATGAGGACTTCGGAGCCGTCCGAGTTGCGTTCCCTGTCCTTGTTGGCGGCGTGTTTACGATTACCTCGATTTGGGCGACTGGGCGCATCCTTGCGGGATAGGCAAAGTTTCGCCTCATCCAAACTCAGAACGCCCACCGAGCGCGGCGCAGGCGCCAATCTCCCTGGAGCGCAATGCAAATCCAAGCATTTTTGCTTGGTTTTGCTTGGATTTATTTGTATGACTTCTCGTGAAGGTTGTATTTTGTCCCCACGGGGTTCGGGAGCCCGGGACCGTCCCTGTTATCCCCCTCCCTGCGCCGCCTTGAGAAAGGCGGCGCGCGAGTCCGGCAAGGGCTCGCCGCGCAGCGCGAACAGGTCGCGGGCGAGGAAGAACCCGGTCAGCCGGAACCCGTCGGCGATCTCGTCCGCGCTCGGCTGCGCTTCAGGCGGCGCGCGGTCGCGCAGGAACGGGGGCAGCGGCAGCAGGCGATCGCGCCAGGGCGCGCCGGCCTCGGCGCTGACCGCCCGCCCGGACTTGGGCGAGACATAGATGAGCCGCTCGGTCGCGCCGGTCGCGGCGCAGCGGGAAAGATCGAGCCTGAAGCCGCACTCGGCCAGGATCTGCGCCTCGAACCGGGCGACGAGGGTCGGCGCAAGGACGCCGTCGTCGAGGGCCTCGGCGATGAGGCTCGCCGCCTCGTACAAAGCTTCGTGCGGATCGCGCTCGGGGAGAACGCGCATCAGCGCGGCGAGATAGTTGACGCCAGCGAGCGCCAGCGCGCTCTCCATCAGCCTGCCCGCCCTGAGCGACAAAGGCTCGACGGCGAACGAGCCCAGATGCTCGTCGAGCCGGGCGCGCCAGGTGAGGCCGACCGTGTTGCCGGGCTGGAGCGCCGCCCGCAGCCGCGTCGAGCGCCCGCCGCGCACGAGGCCGAGATGGCGGCCATGCGCGCGGGTCATCGCCTCGACGATTGTCGAGGCCTCGCCATGCCTGCGGACGCCGATGATCAGACCTTCGTCGCGCCATTCCATGCCCGACGCCTTTTTACGAAACGCGAAGATGCGCCGGCGGCGGCACGCGCGCGAGCTTCAAGGCAATGAAAAGCGCAAGCGCGGAGAGCGCGCCGACGAAGGCCGCCTCTCCAGGCCACGCCGCGAGCGAGAAGACCGAACCGCCGATCGAACCCGCCAGGCTCGACCCCGCGTAGTAGAAGAACAGGTAGAGCGCGCTCGCCTGCGCCTTCGCTTTCTCGGCCCTCAAGCCGACCCAGCTCGAGGCGATCGAATGGCCGCCGAAGAACCCGATCGTCACAACGCCGACGCCGAGAATCGTGAGCCACAAGTTGTCGGGCAAGGTGAGAAGAACGCCGATCGGCATGAAGGCGATAGCGAACCCGATCACGCGGCGCCGGCCATAGCGTCCGGCGAGCTCGCCGGTCACGGTCGAGCTGACCGCGCCAATGAGATAGATGCAATAGACGAGGCCGATCAGCGTCGGGCTCAGCGAAAAAGGCGGCGCCTCCAGGCGAAAGCCGATGTAATTGTAAGCGGCGACGAAGGCGCCCATCAACAGGAAGCCCATCGCGAACAAATACCTCATGCCCGGATCGCTGAAATGCATGCGGATCGCCGGGAGAAGCGCTATCGCTTGGGTCTTCGCCGGCGCCCGCCGCTCCTTCGGCAGCGCGAAGGCGAACATGGCTGCGCAGCCAAGCGAAACGAGGCCGACAACGGCGATTGCGCTTCGCCAACCGCCGACGTCCGCGATGCCCGCGCTCGCCAGGCGCCCGCTCAAGCCCCCGAGCGTATTGCCGGCGATATAGAGACCCATCGCGAGCCCGATCGCCGAACGGTCCATCTCCTCGACCAGATAGGCCATCGCGACAGCCGGAACGCCGGAGAGCGCAAGGCCGGTCAGCGCCCTGAGCGCCACGAAGGCCGTCCAGTCCGGCGAAAACGAGGCGGCGACCGTCGCCGCCGAGGCGGCGGCCAGCGAAGCCGTCATCACCGTCTTGCGGCCCGCCACGTCCGACAAGGTTCCGGCGAAGACCATCGCGACCGCCAACACGCCGGTCGCCGCGGACAGCGAGAGGCTCGCCGCCGCGGGAGAAATCGCAAAGGCGCGCGTGAAGGTGGGCATCAGCGGCTGGACGCAATAGAGCATCGCGAAAGTCGCGAAGCTGCCGAGAAAGAGCGCGCCGTTCACCCGCCAGAAGCGCGCGCCGCCGGTCGCGGTCAGCGGCGGATTGTCGGAAGGGGCTTCGAATCTCGAGATTGCCGGGCTCGACCTCACGAGGGAGCCTTCTCGCTCGCCCGCGGGAAAGGCAAGACAAATTCGAGCGCGCCGAATGGGCGAGCGCTCCTTACTCCTTGCCCATGACCTCCAGCACCTGCTCGAGCGGCGCCGCCGAGGGGCGAAACACGCCCGTATAGGGACTGCTGAGGTCGAGGATCATATAGACCGACGACGCCACCGCAACGGCGCCGACCAGGACGACGACCACCGACATCGCGTGGCCCTTCGACATCAGTCCGAAGCCGCAAAAAAGAGCCGTCGCCCATCCGACCACGATCAGGATGAGCGGATACGAAACCGGATTGGTCAGCGCGAAGGACATCTGCAGTCGCGCCTGACCGATCGATTCCACGATTGAGTTGGCGAGCCCGAGCGCCTGCTTCTGCGCGTCGGTCGAGGGATGGAGGCTCTCGAGGTCTCCTTCCTCTCGTCGAAGGCCGCGCACCGCCGCGGCGAAGTTCTCGGCAATGAAATCCTTGTCGGTTTCGCGGACCCCCCAAACCTCGTCGATGGCCCGACCGACGGCCGTTCGCAAGCGAGCGCGCTCGGGGTTTGCGTCCGGTCCGTAATCGGATAGCGCAAGATCGAGCTGCAGGACCTTGGCGGCAAGGGTCTGGATCGCCATGTTCTGGCCCGCATAGACGCCGTACGCGGTCCAGATCAGAAGGCCCATGGTCAGCGCCGACAGGAGGGTGAGAAGACCGACGACCGCGCCGATCATGTCGCGCGGGCCGCCGGTGGTGAATGTGTCGGGCAGCATGCGCTGAAGGGTCAGGCCGACCGCCCCGCCGGCGAAAACTGCGAGACCGACGGCGAACGCGAATTTCTCAGGACTCATTGGCCTCCCCGACCCGAAAGCGCCATTATCCGGTGCGCGCTCGGAAGGCAACCGCGTCCGGCGATTACGAGACGGCAGGCTCACGTTCGGGGTTGGACACTTGCGCTTGTCCGCGCCCTTCTCCGAGGCAGGCCTCGATGAAATCGTCCATCTGCTCGGCGACCGTCCGGATATCGAAAAGCTTTTCGACGCGCGCGCGGCCTAACCGCGCAAGCTCCGCCCGCCGTTCGGGTTCGTCCAGGAGCTGGCCGAGCGCCGCCGCAAGGCCATCCGCGTCGCCCGGGTCGACGGTCACGGCGCACGAGCCGCAGATCTCGGCAAGGCCGCCCCTCCCAGAGGTGATGAGCGCCGCGCCGCTCGCGAGCGCCTCCAGCGCCGTGCGGCCGAACGGTTCGGGGCCAGTGGTCAGCACCATCCCGACCGCCGCGCTCTCCCACGCCGCCTTGACCTCGGCGTAGGGAACATTCGAATCGACCCTGACCCGGCCGTTGAAGCCTTTCGCCGCGTCGCGAAGCGCCTGAACGGTCTCCGGCTCGCGGTCTGCGGCCACCGGATCGGACACCATGAAGCGCGCGCTCCATTCGGGCCTCGACGCGAGGGCGCGCGCGATCGCCGCCATCGCCTCGAGATGGCCCTTGCCCCTGAGCGCCCGGCCGACGCAGAGGATCGACCGATCCTTCGGCTTCGTCGCCGACCAGGCGCGCATGTCGAGCCCGTTCGGCACCGCGCGCTGAACCGCGCTTAAGCCAGGAAAATCGCCGCGGAACCGGCCCAAGGCGTATTCGCTGACGAAGGCGAAGCCGGAAAGCAAACGCAGCTCCTGCCCGCGCACGGCGCCGTCGAGCGTGTTCGCCGGCGCTTTCACATAGGCGTGGGTATGCAAGATCACCCGCGCTCCCGAGGCGAGTGCGATCAGCATCGCCGCCGGCAGGTGATTTTCGACGATCGCGACGTCGACGCGGCGACGCCGCAGGAGCCGGGCGACGCTCCACGCCTTGCCGAGATTGCCGCTGATCGGGGCGTCGGGGATCGTCGCGATTTCGACGCCCTCGAACGGCTCGTCCACCGGCGGGCAGACGACCAGGGTCGAGCGCCCATAGCGGCTATGGAGCGCCAAGTCGCGAACGCAGAGTTCAACCGAAGCCGCAAGCCGCGGCCCGAAATGAGCGTTGCGCAATAGGACGTAGGCGATTTTCGGCTCGCGCGTCATTATCCCGTTCGAGTCTTCAAGGGCGCGCGGCGCGCCTTAAGCGCGCGTCCTTACACGGAAGGGTCGGGCGGGACAATTGAGCGAATCGACGCCATTGGCGCACCCGCCCCACTTGTGGGGGCGGGTCGGGGTGGGGGGTCGCGCGGACCAATGAGATTAACGAATCCGCCGCTGCCTCTCATCGCGTAGGACGGCGCGACCCCCCACCTTGTTCCTCCCCCGCCATAGCCCGTCGAGAGACGGGCGTCCTCCCGGACGCCCTAAGGGGGGAGGAGGCGCGCGGGGCGGTCCGCACGCAAACGTGAGGGCAAGAGGCGCTGACCCATTTGCCCGCGGCGGCTTATTTTGCTTGAAGAGGCGCCCGACAATGTTCGAGCGGAGCGCGCTTCATCCCATGGTCTCATCCGCAGACAAGCCGAAAAGCCTCACCCATATCGGCGCTGAGGGCGAAGCGCGGATGGTCGACGTGTCGGAGGAGGCCGCGACCGACCGCGTCGCGATCGCCGAGGGAAAAGTGCGGATGGCCGCCTCGACGCTCGCGGCGATCCTCGCCGGCGACGCCAAGAAGGGCGACGTGATCGGCGCGGCGCGGATCGCCGGGATCATGGCGGCCAAGAAGACCGCCGACCTCATTCCGCTCTGCCACGCCCTTAACCTGACCAAGGTCTCGGTCGACATTTCACCGGACGAAGCGCCGCCCGGCCTCGCCGTGCGGGCCGAGGCGCGATGCGTTGGCCCGACTGGGGTGGAAATGGAGGCGCTGACCGCCGTTTCCGTCGCCTGCCTCACCATCTACGACATGGCCAAGGCGATCGACCGGGGCATGAGCATCGAGGCGGTGCGCCTCATCGAGAAGCGCGGCGGCAAATCGGGCCAATGGCGAGCGGCGGACCACAAGGACAGGCGTCGATGAGCCCAATGATCACGGTCGAGGAGGCGCTCAAGCGCGTACTCGCCTCCGCCGAGACGCCACTCGACGAGGAAAAGGTCGCTCTCGAAAAGGCTTATGGCCGTGTGCTGGCGAACGACATTAAGGCCCTGCGCACCCAGCCGCCGTTTCCCAATTCCGCCATGGACGGCTATGCCCTGCGCGCGGCCGACACGGCGTCGCCGCCCGCGACGCTGACGGTCGTCGGCGAGTCCGCCGCCGGCCGCGCCTTCGCAGGCGCGCTTCGTTCGGGCGAGGCGGTGCGCATCTTCACCGGCGCGCCGACGCCTGAAGGCGCCGACGCCATCGTCATTCAGGAGGACGTGACCCGCGAGGGCGAGCGCATCCGGCTCTCGGCCTCGATCCCGGCGGGCGACAACCTCCGCCCCGCCGGCATGGACTTTCGCGAGGGCGAAAAGCTCATCGCCGCCGGCCGCCGCCTCACCCCCCGCGATGTCGCGCTGGCCGCGGCGGCGAACCACACCGCGCTGGCCGTCCGCCGGCGCGCCCGGGTCGCGATCCTGGCGACGGGCGACGAGCTGGTCCCGCCCGGCGGGGCGCCGGGTCCGGCGCAGATCGTCGCCTCCAACAATTTCGCCGTCGCCGGGGTGGTCGAAGCGTGCGGGGGCGTCGCGATCGATCTCGGCATTGCCGTCGACGAGCTTGGCGCGCTGAAGACGGCCTTGGCCCAGGCGCGCGAGGCTCGGGCCGACGTGCTGGTGACGCTCGGCGGCGCCTCGGTCGGCGATTACGACCTCGTGCAGCAGGCGCTGGTCTCCTCGGGCATGGAGCTCGGCTTCTGGCGCATCGCCATGCGCCCCGGCAAGCCGCTGATGCACGGGCGCCTCGGCGCGATGCGCGTGCTCGGCCTGCCCGGCAACCCGACCTCGTCGATGGTTTGCGCGATCCTGTTCCTGCGCCCGCTCCTGCGCGCTCTGCACGGCGAGCCCGGCGCCGATCCGAGCGAGCCCGCCCGCCTCGCCGTCGATCTCGGCGCGAACGGCGCCCGTCAGGACTATATGCGCGCTTCGCTCGCCCACGGCCATGACGGCGTCCTGGTCGCGACCCCGGCCGCCGATCAGGATTCCTCGCTGGTGAAGACAATGGCGCGCGCCGACGGCCTCATCATCCGTCCGCCGCACGCGCCGCCGGCGAAGACCGGAGACCTGTGCCGCGTCATCCCCTTTCACGGGCTCGGGGTGTAGGCCGATCAGGCGCGCGTCAGTACCAGCCGGGAACGTAGGGCCCCCACACGCCGCCCCAGTCCATCGCCGCGTCGGCGTTCAGCATCGCGGTCGTCTGCTGCATCTCGGCGATGTTATTGGCCGTGCGAATCTGCTCGTATTGCTGATAGGCCGCCGCATTGCCGATGAAGGCGCAGTTGCAGCCCGCGGCGTCCGCGTAGATGTACACAGCGCCGTGCTTGCGCTGGGCGAAGACAATTGTGTTCTGCGGCAGCGCCTGAAGCTTGGCGAGCTTCTGCGGCGTATCGGCCTCATGCCGTACGAAGCCCGCCGCCGCGAGCTGCCCTTCCCTTTCCGGCGCGCCGACCGTCTGGCAGCCAGCCAAAGCCGCCGACGCCGCAACGGCCGTCAAGGCCATTCGAACCTTCTTAGCCAAAGCTGCCTCCTCGCCTGCTTTTGGACGACGACGAAGGCGAGGACGCCTGCTTTCGATGATTCTCGCGGCCCCCACCCCGGATCGGACTTTTCCGCCCTGCCCCGCCGGTTGTCAATCGTTTGGGCGCGCGCGTCGCTTGCTCAATGCGGCGGAATCGCCGAGGTCTGCGCCGCCACGTCAGGCAGCATCGATTGGCGCCAGCCGCCGCCGAGCGCGACGATGAGATCAACGACGTCCGTCTGGACCTGCCCCTCGGTCGAGAGCAGCGCTTCCTCGGCGCTCAGCTGCTGGGTTTCCGCGACGACGACCGCGGTGAAGGCCTGCGTGCCGGCCTGATATTCGTTGAGCGTGATCTGGGTCGCCTGGCGGGAGATGCGCACGTTCTCGGCCTGCACTTTGACCTCGCGCGACAGGATGCGAATCCCCGAGAGCGCATCCTCGACCTGCTGGATCGCCGTCAGCACCGTCTCGCGATAGGCTGCGACATCCCCCTGGTAGGTCTGGCGCGCCGCCTCGACCTGGGCGGTGGTGAGGCCGCCATTGAACAACGGCTGGGCGAGCGAGGCGCCGAACGACCAGATCGGATTGCTGGGGCCAAACTCGGCGTTGAACGGATTGCCGGAATAGCCGATCAGGCCGGAGAGCGACACGGCGGGAAAATAGCCGGCGAACGCGACCCCGATCTGAGCGTTGGCCTCGCGCATGGTCTGCTCGGCCGCCGCGACGTCGGGCCTGCGCTCCAAGAGCGAGGACGGCAGTCCGACCGGGATCGAGGGGACGCGGGTGGCGAGGCTTCCGCGCGCGATCGTGAGGCCCGCAGGCGGCCGGCCCATCAGCACCGCGATCGCGTGCTCGCTCTGGGACCGCGACACTTCCGCCGCGATCAGCTGCGCCTGGGCGTTCAGCACCTGCGTCTGCGCGGTGATGACGTCGGATTTCGCCGCCGTCCCGGCGTTATATTGGTTCTGGGTGATGGTCAGCGAATGCTTGTATTCAATGACGGTCCTTTCGAGCAGGTCTTCGAGCGAATCCGCCTGCCTCAGCGTCACATAGGCGAGCGCGAGCTCCGATTGCGCCGCCAGCAGCGCGTTCGAGAGATTGGCGGCGCTCACTTGCGCTCCCGCCTGCTGCGCCTCGATCTCGCGCCGGACCTGACCCCAGACATCGAGCGTCCAGGTCCCTGAGGCTTCCGCGCTCAGATTCGTCGAAGCCCCTCCCTGGATCGCGTCGCGCGTCGCCGACCCGGTCCCGTTGACGGTCGGAAAGAGGCCGGCGCGCGCCTCGTTGATGAGCGCGAGCGCCTGGCGATAACTGGCCTCGTCCGACTTGACCGTCTGGTTGGACACCGCAACGACCCGCTCGAGCCGGTCAAGCTCCGGGTCATGAAAGACGCTCCACCACGCGCCTCTCGGCTCGTTGGCGCGCGGGGTGGCGATTTTCCAGCCCTTGATCTCCTTGAACCCGGGCGACACGATCGCCGCCGGGCGCTCGAAATTGGGACCGACCGGCGCGCACCCGGAACAGGCGAGCGAAACGATGAGCGCCGCCGCCCGCCTGGCCGCTAAAAGCCCGCGCGCGCTCGCCTCCCGGCCCGCCGAGCCAGCGGCTGGGAATTCGCCGATCCTTCTCCTCGCCCCCGTGACGCGGGCCAACTCGTGGACGCGCAAAGCGATCGTTAAGCCCCCCTCCGGCCGGCTTGCCGCCCCGGCCTTTGCTCGCCCTTTCTTTAGGCGCCATCCCGTGCTGCAACGCAAGTCCCGCGCCGGACCCTCACGAACACGTGTCGGGGCTTGAGGCCCAGCGAGCGGCGGCCCAGGGTCGCGCAGCCGTCGCCTGACGCTCGGCTCCCGACGCCGCTCCTGCCGTGTCGCGCCCCTTCGGAGTTGGTCATGAACCGGCGGTGGGCGCCTGATTGCGAACGGGGGCGGAAGGCGACAGTTTCGCCATCGCGGACATCCGAGGGACTGATGCGACTGTCGAGCTTTAGGCAGGCATCAATCCCGGTGAAGCGCCGCCGCCGCTCCGTCGGTAAGAGGCGGGAATGCCGAACGAGCTTTCATCCGGTCCGGTCCAGCGGGCGCTCTGGTTCGTCGAGAGCCGCCTCTCGGAGGAGCTGTCGCTGCAGGGCGTCGCGGCGGATGTCGGCGTTTCGCCGCACCATCTGGCGCGCGTCTTCGGCGCGGCGACCGGCCGCTCGCTCATGGCTTACGCGCGCGGGCGCAGGCTGACGGAGGCGGTCCGCCGTCTCGTCGATGGCGACGCCAGCATATTGGCGGTGGCTCTGGACCACGGATACGGCTCGCACGGCGCGTTCACCCGCGCGTTTCGCGACGAGTTCGGCGTCACGCCCGAAGCGTTTCGCCGAAATCCGGCGCAATACGCGCTTTCGTTGACGGAGCCCGTTCAAATGGACAAATCAAAACTCATCGATCTCGACCCGCCGCGGTTCGAAAACGGCGAGAGGCTCTGCATCGCGGGGTTCGGCGCGCGATATTCCTTCGAGGCGAGCGAAGGCATTCCCGATCAATGGCGGCGCTTCGGCCCGCATATCGGCCAAGTGGCCGGGCAATCGGCGCCGCAAGCCTATGGGGTCTCTTTCAACTTCGACGACGCCGGAACCTTCACCTACCTCGCCGGCGTCCGGGTGCGTGATTTTTCCGAGACGCCGGCAGAATTCGCGACCGTCGTGATCGAGCCCCGGCGATACGCCGTCTTCAAGCACAACGGTCACGTGATCGGACTGCACCGCAGCCATTACACAATCGTGAACGACTGGGCGCCGGGGAGTGAATTCGCAATCGCCTCGACGCCGAATTTCGAACTTTATCATCAAGATTTCGACGCCGTGACGGGTCTCGGGACGATCGAGATTTGGATGCCGCTGGACGACTAGAGACGCGCGCTCGCGTCGCTGGGAGCCCCGATATGGACAGCGTCCGAAAGTCCATGGAGGGGCGATTCGAAGGCGAGGCGCCGCTCGACGAATTGTCAGGGGTCGCTGGAATATCTCGCCGCCGCGTCGCCTACGGCGCAACGATCAAAGCCTCTGGCAAGCGAATATTCGCTCTGATCCGCGAAAGGCTTGCGGTAGAGCGCGTTCGCCAGCTTGACGACCGCGATGAGCGCGCCAACCCGCGCGCGCCCGGAAACCTCGGAAACTTCATAGTCGCGTACTCACCGATTTTGCAGTGGCTGCGTGGCCGAGATTGAACGGGGCGCTGCGTCAGGGTTGGCGCGGTGACCTTGGGGCTGCGATGTTTCGCGTCGATGTCGAGACCTGTTGATTTGTTTGTCCCGAGGCCGGTTCCGGGCGTCATGGCCGCGCTTGACGCGGCCATCCACGAGAACACCGTCGCCTCCATTTAAGGCTTTGATACGAAAAGCTTACCTGCGCCGATAACCGATCGTGGAGCCGCGCGGCGTGGATGGCCGGCACAAGGCCCGCCATGACGACCGGAAGGGCATAATGTCCGAAAACAACAGCTAACGCGATAAGAGTCATACAAAAGCTTGACAAAATCAGAAGCCATCCCTATTATCTTCTCAATCACAGGATTTGACCCTCGCGCAGGCGGCGCGCGACCGAGAGAAGGAGGCGGAATGGATGCTTGGGGCGGTTCGCCCACAACCTCGGACGCGAGTCGCGGCGGGCGCCGAATTTTTTTATTTCTTTTGCTCGTAACCCTTTGAAAAGTCCAGATTCTGGGAAATAAAAGGAAATAAAAGGAAGCAAATTTGCTTCCTTTTATTTCCGTTTCCTTCCTTTTTCCTGCCCAGAATTCCCGCCCTGGTTGCATTCGCGGACTTCGAGCGGAACCTGCCGATTTGCCCCCTTGCGCTCGGCCCATTGTTCTGCATATGTTCCGACAATTCACGAGCCCGGGCGGGGGCGGACATGGTGGCGCGCGTATCGACGGTGGCCTTCGAGGGAATCGAGGCCCGGCCGGTCGACGTTCAGGTGCAGATCGCTTCCGGCACGGTCGCGTTCACCGTGGTCGGCCTCGCCGACAAGGCGGTCGCCGAATCGCGCGAGCGCGTCCGCTCGGCGCTGATCGCCTCCGGCCTCGCCCTTCCCGCCAAGCGCATCACCGTGAACCTCGCGCCGGCCGACATGCCGAAAGAGGGCAGCCATTACGACCTGCCGATCGCGCTCGCGGTGATGGCGGCGATCGGCGCCATCCCCGCCGACGCGCTCGACGGCTTCGCCGTGATCGGGGAGCTTGCGCTCGACGGCGCGATCAGCGCGGTCGCCGGGGTCCTGCCGGCGGCGATCGCCGCCAACGCAGCCGGCAAGGGCTTGATTTGCCCTGGACCTTGCGGCCCCGAGGCGGCGTGGGCGTCGGCCGATCTCGAGATCCTCGCGCCGCGCTCGCTGATCCAACTCGCCAACCACTTCAAGGGCGCGCAGGTGCTCTCGCGCCCAGAACCCGCGCTGCGCGCCTCGGCCGGACCGCAGCCCGACCTGCGCGACATCAAGGGCCAGGAGAGCGCCAAGCGCGCGCTCGAGGTCGCCGCGGCCGGCGGCCACAACCTGCTCATGAGCGGCGCGCCGGGCGCGGGAAAGTCGATGCTCGCCCAGCGCCTTCCCTCGATCCTGCCCCCCTTGACGCCGCGCGAACTCCTCGAAGTGTCGATGATCCATTCGGTCGCGGGCGCGCTCGCCGGGGGCGCTCTCACCGACCGGCGCCCGTTCCGAGCGCCGCATCATTCCGCCTCCATGCCCGCCCTCGTCGGCGGGGGCGTGCACGCGAAGCCAGGCGAGATTTCGCTCGCCCACAATGGCGTTCTGTTCCTCGACGAACTGCCGGAGTTCCAGCCCCAGGTCCTCGACAGCCTCCGCCAGCCGCTCGAGACGGGCGAAGTGGCGATCGCGCGCGCCAATCATCGCGTCGTCTATCCGGCGCGATTCCAGTTGGTCGCGGCGATGAACCCGTGCCGGTGCGGCCAGGCCAACGAGCCGGGCTACGCCTGCAAGCGCGCGCCAAACGACCGCTGCGTGGCGCAATATCTCGGCCGCCTCTCGGACCCCCTCCTCGATCGCTTCGACCTCGTCGTCGACGTGCCGTCGGTCTCGGCCGCCGATCTCATGACGCCGCCGGCCCGCGAGGGCTCGGCGGAGGCCGGCGCTCGAGTCCTGGCGGCGCGCAAGATCCAGCTCGCCCGTTACGCCGAACTTGGCCTCGACGGCGTCGCCTGCAACGCCGCGGCGCCTGCGAGCCTCGTCGAGGAGATCGCGAACGCCGACGCGGCCGGCATGACGCTATTACGCGACGCGGCCGAGCGGCTGCGTCTTTCCGCGCGCGGCTATCATCGGGTGCTCAAGCTCGCCCGCACGCTCGCCGACCTCGACGGCGGCGGCCCGACCCGCCGCGCCCATCTCGCCGAAGCCCTCTCCTACCGCGGCGCGCCCGACCGCGCCGCCGCGGCGGCGTGAGCCGCGGGAATCGGGGAGATGCGTACAATTCGTTCCAATTCCGCAAAGAGATCGCAACAGCCGCCTGAAACCATGGATCGCATGGCCGATCGGCCCAAGGCCCGGCCAGGCGGGGTTGCGAATGGATTTGGGCGCCGGTTTGGCGGATATCGCGGCGCATGCGTTATGGCTTCAGGCCGGCGTGACGGTCGCTTTGGCGCTCGCGCTCGCCGCGGCCCTCGCCCGCTTGTCGCGCGAAGCGGAAGGGCGCGCCGCCCGGATCGGCGCCGAGAACGAAGGGCTGCGCGACGAGCTTTGGCGGCTGAAGGAAGCCGCCGGCGCGCGTGACCGGGCGGAAGCGGCGAGCGAGGCCAAATCGCGCTTCCTCACGACGATGAGCCATGAAGTTCGCACTCCGATCAGCGGCATCCTCGGCATGGCCGACCTGCTGCGGGAGGCCTCGCTTGATCCCGAAAACGCAAGCTACGTCGAGGCGATCCGCAGCTCGGGAAGCGCGCTCATCGCACTGATCGACGAGATCCTCGATCTAGCCAAGATCGAGGCGGGCCGCGTCGATCTCGTCGTCGAGACGGTGGACCTGCGCCGGCTCACCGAAGGCGTGGTCGAACTGCTGGCGCCGCGCGCCCAGAGCAAAGGCATCGAGATCGCCGCCTCGTTCAGCGCCGCCGCGCCACGCTTCGTTCGCGCCGATGGCCTTCGCCTGCGCCAGATCCTCACCAACCTCGCCGGCAACGCCGTCAAATTCACCGAGCGCGGCGGCCTCTGCGTGACGGTCGAGCGCGTCGAACGGGGCGCGGCGCGCTTCTCGATCATCGACACCGGGCCCGGCGTGCCGGCTGACCGCCGCGCTGCTATTTTCGACAGTTTCGAGCAGGGCGACGGCTCGCACGCGCGCCGGTTCGAGGGCGCGGGGCTCGGGCTCGCCATCTCGCGCGAGCTGGTGCGCCTCATGGGCGGCGAGCTGACGCTCGCCGATAACCCCGGCGGGGGGTCGATCTTCGCCTTTGCAGTTCGGCTGCCGGAATGCGCGTCCGTCGAGCCGCTCGTCGTGCAGGAGAGGCGCCAGGAGACGCGCAGGCGCGCCCCCGAGGGGACGCGCGCGCTCATCATCGCCGATTCGCCGTTCGAGGCGCCGGCCATGGCAGCGCGGCTCGAGGAAGCGGGTGTCGCGGTCGAGCGCGCTGACGGCCTCAAGTCCGGCCTCGAGGCGCTGAGCGGGCTTGAGAAGCCCGACGTCGTCATCGTTGATTGCGCGCTTGGCGCGGAGGCGACCAACCGGCTCGCTCAAGCCGCGCGCGAGGCCGGGGTCAAGCGCAGCCTTGTGCTGTTTTCGCCGTTCGAACGGCGCGCCTTCGGGCAGGCGGCGCTCAAAGGTTTCGACGGCTGGCTGGTCAAGCCCGTCCGCGCGCGCTCGCTCTTCGAGCGCGTGGCCTGGGACCTTGAACCCGTCCCTGCCCGCCCGTTCCGCGTCGCCGCCCAGCCTGCAGCCCTCCGCGCCCTCGTCGCCGAGGACAACGACATCAACGCCCTCATCACCCAAAAAGCGCTGCGTCGCCTGGGCTTCGAGGTCGTTCGCGCGATCGACGGGGAGGAGGCGCTGCGTCTGGCTTCGCCGATCGCGCCGCTCGAGTCGCGCCCATTCGACGTGATCCTGATGGACCTGAAGATGCCGGGCCTCGACGGATACGAGGCCACGCGCCGTTTGCGGCGGCTCGAGGCCGCCTGCGGCTGGTCGCCGACCCCGATCATCGCCCTCACCGCCAACGCGTTCGACGAGCGCGGAGGCGCTCCCTCGGCGGCCGGTTTCGACGCGTTCCTCGTCAAGCCGGTCGAATTCGGCGCTCTGGCGGGGACGGTGGAGCGGGTTTGCGCGGCCGGGCCCGCGCCGTGGCGCCAGCGCCTCCGCGCGTCTTGACAACGCCGGTGTCACCATCCCGAGCTATGCGGCGCTCGCTGTCGACGCCATCGCCCGTCGGCACGAATTGGGACCGTGGCCGTGGGCCTCAAGCCGAACTTATTTCCCTCCGAACCGAATTCGGCTAAGAGGGGCGGCCGGCCCAAGGCTGGCGATTGCGCCCGTAGCTCAGCTGGATAGAGCGTTGCCCTCCGAAGGCAGAGGCCACAGGTTCGAATCCTGTCGGGCGCGCCAATAATTTCAATGCATTAGACCTTTATCGTCTTATTCTGGTCAGCGCCAACTCACCAAAAACTCACCAAAAGTTGGAGTGCCGGATCGGGTTGCCGGCTCGAAAAGTGCAGGTCGCGCTAAATGGAGCCGCTGTGAGGAAATGGTCGAATCGAGCGCGTCGTCGCCTGGGTCGCTGTCCCGCGCGATCAATTCGAGCGGCCAGACCTCGCCCACGATTCTCGGATCCTCGGGTCCGGTGGCGCTCGGCATGGCCGCGAGCAGAATTTCCGCGGCACGGCGCGGCCGGCGGCTACAGTTTCACGCTGAATCTGATAGCGCCGGGGAAAGGTAGCTGCAGTGCAGGCTGTCGACGCCTACGATGATGGCAAGGATTCGTTGCGGCTCCTTTGAATCTTGTCGGGTACGTCATTTTTCGACCGGTCCGGAACAAAACCCGGCACTATTGGCGGTCTCCGCCGGTGCTTGGCTAAGGCATTTGTTGCCATAACGTCTCTGAGACCGACGCGGCCCATGTTATTCGTCCGGATAGCGATCGACTTGGACCGCCCTCCTCTGTAGTTCCGCATGCCGTCCTCCGGAGACGCACGGACGGCGCACCAATGTTCTCCTCGAAGCGCTCAAGACTTCGGGTACCGAACAGGGGGACGATCCGAGGTTTCCGAGCAAGAAGCCACCCGCGCCGGCGAGAGTCCTGGCTGCTGAGATGAAGAGCGAAGCGTCCGCGCCAATGTGAACGAAATCAACCATATTCAACAAGGGGTTATGCGGACTATCAGGTTGCGGAACCCCGACAAATGTGTTCATTGCCGGATATCGCCGACATGATTTAGGGCGGCGTTGGAATTCGTGGGCTGGAGTGCTAGCCGCCCAGCGAATCCACCCGCCGTCGCCCCACTACAAGACATGCGCATGCCAAACTCGTGCGCGATGGGGTTGGCGCACGACCAGAAGCGTGAGGAGTGTAGATGCAAGGCATGACTATTGACTCGGCGGCAATCCGGCTGACGGACATAATTCTTGGCCAAGACGAACCAGATCTCGAACAGGCGCTGAAGGCGATCGCCGCCAACATCGGGGTGCTGCACATCGCCTATGTTCCGTTGTCTTCGGAGAAAAGTGAGGACGCGAACCTGCTGAGCGCGGTTTGTACGTATCCGGCTGAGTGGCAAGCGCGCTATTTCAAGAAACAATACGCCAGAATCGATCCGGTCATTGCTTGGGCAAGCGAGGCGGTTCTGCCCTTCGACTGGGATGAATTGCGGAGGGATGATCCGGCCGTTCGAGCATTTTTTGACGATGCCGCTAATCATGATGTGGGTCGTAATGGGTTCTCGATCCCGATTCGAAACCGCAAGGGAGTCCGTTCTTTGGTTTCCTTCACGAGCAATCATTCGAAGGACGATTGGGCTGAGTATAAATCGCGAAATATAGTGAAGCTACAGCCAATGGCTGTTTTGATCGACTCCGCCGCGGGCATCAATTTCAAACTGACGCCTGAGGCGGTCGAACTTTCGAAAAGAGAGGAGGAGTGTCTGATCTGGGCGGCGCGAGGCAAGACGTACCATGACATTGCGGGAATTCTGAATCTGTCCTTCGCCAGCGTCAAAACGTATCTGGATACGGCGCGCCACAAATTGAGCTGTATAAACTTGACGCACGCGGTCGCGGTCGCCATCGCGACTGGCGTCATACCCGCAAAGGCCCTGAGACAGCCATGTTGATCCCGGTCATGGGGGGCGGCGTTCTTACCCGGTCGAGGGTGCGAACGATAGCCAACCTAAGCCTGCGCTACGGAGATCTGAAATCGCTCCAGCCCACAATCGAGCGCCTGCGGCGACCGCGAGCGCTTTGTTACGCTGAAGTCCCGGCGCGCGACAGCGCGAAGGACGATTGAGCCCCTATACGGATCACGCCGATGCTCGCTCGCTTCATGGCTAGCGACCGCGCTTTATGGCTAGCGACCGCGCTTTCGCCTCGGCGAGGCGGATCATTTTAGGCGTTGGGGACTGGCAACAGATGGCGCTCGCCGAGGATCCTCAGGATGCTCGCGAGGGCCGGATTTTGATTGTCCGCCCGCCAATGCGCGGAATACCCGATACGGGTGGGTTCGGTGCCGTCGCGAAGCTCGCGATAGATCACACCGGGGAAACTGGCGCCGGCGCAAGCCTCGGTCAGCACGGTGACCCCGAAGCCGGCGCCGACCAAATTCTTGAGGTTCGCAAGACCAGCGCGATGGCGCACAATCCTTGGGCGATCGCCTGGCGAGGCTGCCTTCGCGATCAGGAGGTCATGCAGCTCCGGACCTGGATCCCGCCGGCTGAGAAGGATCTTTTCCTCCCGCAAATCGATCCAATGCGCCGAATCGCGCTCGGCCAGCGCATGACCTTCAGGCGCCGCGACGAGAATGCGCTCGCTCCACAGCGACATCGTTTTCGATTCCGGCAGCGCCGTGGCCCCCGGAATAATCACAATGTCGACGACACCGTTGCGTAGGGCCGTGACCAGCCGGGAGCGCGAGCTCTCGAACATTTCGAGCTCGAGCTGCGGAAACCGTTGGGAAACGTCGATCAGCGTAGCGCGAAGATTCCCGGCGGCGAGGGACGTGTAGAACCCGACCGTAAGCCGGCCGGCCTCGCCGCGGCCCGTGCTCCGCGTTCTCGCCGCCAGCGCTTCCACCTGCTCCAAAATTGAACGCGCGCTGCGGAGGAACTGACGGCCCGCGTGGGTTGCCCGAACGCCTCCGCTCGACCTTTCGAACACGGCCATGCCGATCGATTCTTCGAGTTGACGGACACAACGGCTGAGCGTCGACTGCCGAAGGAGCAAGGCTTCCGCGGCGCGACGAAAGCTACCGTAATCGGCAGCTGCGAGAGCGTAGCGCAGATTCTGAATGGAAAAGGCGGGCGACGATCTTCGAGAGGAGGCGTGTAAAGTCCCCGCCTCAACTTCATCGCACTCATCCAACACGATTAACTCCCAATCCGTTATCCCTAGCCTAACCGGATTACTTCGGAATCACTGGTTGGAGCTTGCTCGCATGGGTAACTCAATCGGCCAACACTCCAATGTGTGGGGGCCGGTACAACCGCAACGCCATTATTCACGTTGGCTGTGCCGGCCCGCTCAAAATGCCGGCGGCGTCGCCAGCTGTCTACATCCGGCGGATCAACGGATAGGGCGTCATGTCGGCGTCGAAACGCCAAGCCCGCCCTCCCGGCAACAGCGCTCGAAAAACATCCTTCAGGGACTTTGCGCGATCTGCGTGCTTCCTTCGAGGTCCTCGTCGCGGAGCGAGCTCGGCTCGCCTATTTCGCCCATTGGAGAGCGGACGACGAAAACCCCGCCCTGACGAGTTTCTTCAAGGTTCTGGGGAGCGCTACGCCTTGCCGATCGTCGGCGGTTGACTCGAGCGCCGCGTCGTCGCGAATGCGCGGTCCGTCGCCATGAACCGCGCCAACATGGGCGCAATGAGTTTCGCGGGCTCGAGAGCTTCTCGCGCCGTCTCGCGCGCGAGGGCTTGGGCGTAGGCGACGAGATCGCGATGCAGCGCCGCCGGCAGCTCGATCGTCATCTTTACCGGCTTGTCGTCTTCGATCGCGCCGAGCTTCAGCTTCGCCATGACCGCCTCTTCAACTTGGGTAGGGCTCGAGCACGAGGTCATGGGTGACCAAAACGCGGACCGGGAATCCCGGCCGGATGGTGATGGTCGGCTGGACATTCAAGGAGCGTCCGACGACCTGCTCGCCGACCTGGCTGAACCCTTGCGACGAGCCCTGACGGAGGGCCTGCACGAGCGCATTCTCGTTGTTGTTGGCGCCGGCTTCGGACCCGATACTGAGAAGCGTTGTCAGGATCGCCGCCTCGAACAGCATGCCCCAGTGATTGTCGACCTGGTCTTCAAGGCCGGCGTAGCCCTCGGGGTCCGTGCCGGGCTGACGCTCGAGAACGATCGAGCGCCCGTTCGGCATGATCAGGCGATTCCAGACCAGGAGGGCGCGTGACTGACCAAAGGCCACCTGCGCGTCGTACTGGCCGATGAGTCGTGCCCCCTGTGGGATCAGAAGGATATTGCCGGTCGGAGTGTCGTAGACATCTTCGGTCACTTGGGCAGTGACCTCGCCCGGAAGATCGGAACGCAGTCCGGTGATCAGCGCCGCCGGGATTACCGAGCCTGCTTGAAGAACATAGGGGCTCGCGGCCGGCTGCACCCGATCGGGACTGGTGGTGCGGCGATCAACATTTCCATTCATGAAGGCAAGCTTGTGATCTTGCGAAACCGGATCCGGCGCTGCCGCCGCCGGTGTCGTGGACGGTGTCGCTCCCGCGGCAACGGCTGGCGGCGTGGGGGCCACCCCGCCGACGTCCTGGCGGAGGTTGGTCGTCGCGAAGAGATGGCTTGTGAGCGCCGCCTCCTGTTCCTGGGCGGCCCGCTGTTCTTCTGCGTTGGACGTCGACATTGGCATCGCCGGCGCCGGCGCCCCGGCATTGAGGATGGGCTTGCCGAGGTCGCCCGGCAGCGGCGGGCCAAGCTGTGGAACGCTCCGCGGCAGCTCGCCGTAGTTGCGTGGCAGACTGGCGAGCCCGTCCGGCGTTCTGCGGTTGTCGGTGTTATAGAGTTCGGGGCCGGTCGTCCGCCGCTGCGGCTGCAAGGCGAAGAACAGGGCGACGCTGATCCCGGCCGCCGCGACGACGCCAAGACCAACGAGCACCCTGCGGGATAGACGCATCACCGGAGCGCGCCTTGGCCGCAAGCGCATTTCCCGGGGAGGGCGGGCGTTGCTCTCAGGCTTGGCTGCTTCCTCTTGAGGCGCGTCGGTCACGACTGCGGCCTTCCGTCGGTGCGGACGATGCGCACCTTCTTCTGATGTTCGCCGCCGAGACGCAGCTCGGCCGCCGCGAAGAGCCGATCCACGATCATGTGATTGCCCTGGACGCGATAGTTCACGAGCTCGGCGCCACCCTCCGCGCCGATCACCCAGAGCGGGGGCATCTCGCCCCGTCTGATCCCGCGCGGGAACTCGATGAAGACCTGCCGTCCGTCATCGAAAGCGCGCAGCGGCCGCCAGGCCGCGTTGTCCCCCTCGATCGAATAGCGAAAGTTGAGCGATTCGAGGTCGACGCCAGACGCCACCGGCGCCGCGGCTTCCGCAATCGTATTCTGCCGGCGCAGCGCAATGAGCTGATCGCTCGCGTAGGCCCACGATACCGAGGCCATGTAGGTCTTTTCGGCTGAGCGCAGCTCGAGATGATAGGTTCGGCGGTCGGTATTAAGGACGAGGTTGGTGACGAGGTCCGGCCGTGTCGGCTTGATCAGGATGTGGACCTGCTTGGACGCTCCCGTTCCACTCTCGGTGTCGCCGATCACCCATCGGACCGTGTCGCCGGCGGCGACCGGACCCGTGCCGACAAGCTGCTCTCCGGCTTCGAGCGCGATATCAGTGATCTCGCCGGGCGCGGCGTAGACCTGGTAGAGCGCCCCGTCCGAAAAGGGATAGACCTGGATGGCGTTGATATATCCCGCCCGTGTCGGCTGCACGCGTGCTTCGCCGTTGGCCTGCTCGACGCGAGCGCGGGGATCCGCCGCCTCGGCCTCTTCGGTCTTCGCGCCTGGGATCGGTTTGAGCTGCCCGGGCAAGGGCAGAAGCTTTGGAATCTCGACGATCCGAACGGGCTTAGGCGGGTCAGGCGAAAGGACAGCTTTGCGCGGCGTGTCGTCGTAGCTGATTTCCGGCGGCTTCCAGGCGGTCGCGCAGGCCCCGAGTGAGACTGAGGCGAGCAGGAGGGCTGTAGGGAAAAGGACGCGCATCAGCCGAGCTCCTTCGACCAGTTGAGGGCGTGGATGTAGACGCCAAGCGGGTTCTTCTTCAGCCGATCGGCGTCGGTCGGCGTCTCAAGGACGATGGTCAGGATGGCGCTCCAGCGCTCGGTCGCGGCGAGCGCCTCATCGACGTAGCGACGCTCGGTCCAAGAGACGCGGAAGCTGTCCTCAGAAGCGCGGATGACGCTCGAAACCTCGACGGAGACCTGGATCTTGCCGACCTTGGAGAAGGGGTCGCTGGCGCGCGCATAATCATTGAGGGCTAGCGCGCCCTTGTCGGTGACGTAGTTGTAGGCCTCGAGCCAGTTCTGCCGCAGCACGATCGGGTCAGCAGGAATGCCCCGCACTTCGTCGATGAAACGGGACAGGTGCCATGCGATCTGAGGGTCCGTCGGCCGATAGTCGGCCAGCGCCGGCGCAACCGCCTGGGCCTGGCCGAGCTTGTCGACCTGCACGATCCAGGGCGTGATCGTGCCCCGCGCCGATTGCCAAACGAGGCCGCCCGCGAGGCCGCCGCTCAGCATCAGCATCCCGAAGAAGGCGAGCCGCCAGTTCCTCGCCTGGACACGTGCGGATCCGATTCGCTCGTCCCAGACCTGGCCGGCCCGTTGATAGGGCGTCTCAGGCTCGGGCGTCTTGCCGTAACGGGCCGCTGGCCGCCGAAACATAGGCTATTCTCCTTCCGAGAGGTCGACGGTCGCGCCGCCGGTAGGACGATCGCCGGAGCGGATGGCGTGATCGGCGACGGAGGCGGCCCGACCGATGATCGGGCTGCGAGCCGTCCGAGGCGCAGAGGCCTGCGCGCCCGGGGCGGCCTGAGCCGACGCGGTCGTCCCCGACGGGCTCGCTGCTCCGGTCGCAGCGCTCGCGCCGCCGGCAAAGCTGTCTTGGAGACTGGACGCGGCGCGACGCAGAGGGCTCGAGACGGCCGCGACGGCGGCTTCCGCCACTCCTGCCGGCCCACTCGCGCGAAAGGCCGCGCTGGCGCCGCCGGCAACGCTCGCGGCCCCACGCGCCGTCCCGCCAATCAGGCCGCCGGCGGCGCCGAGCCCGCCCGCCGCAAGGCCAGCGCCGGCGGCGCCGATGCCGGCGACCGCGAGGCCAGTTCCAACGGCCGCGCCCGCGCCGAGCTGCGGGCCGCCGGCGATCAAGCCGTTGGCGATGCCCGGCCCGAAGATCGACAAGGCGAGCATGGCGAGCGAGGCGAGAATCAGAGTGAGAGCGTCGTTGACGGTCGGGGGATTGTTGAAGCCGCCGGTGAACTGGCCGAAGATCGTCGAGCCGATGCCGATGATGACGGCGAGCACGAGGATCTTCACTCCCGACGAGACGACATTGCCAAGCACCTTCTCAGCGAGGAACGCGGTGCGGCCCAAGAGTCCAAATGGAACCAGGACAAATCCCGCCAGGGTGGTCAGCTTGAACTCGATCAGGCTGACAAACAGCTGGATCGCCACGACGAAGAAGCTGATGACGACGATGAGCCAAGCGATCAGCAGGATGGCGATCTGGATGAAATTGTCGAAGAAACTGGCGAAACCCATGAGACCGGAGATGGAGGTCAGGATGGGTTGTCCGGCGTCGATTCCGACCTGGGCGACGCGTCCGGGCTGAAGAAGCTGCGTCGAGCTCAGCGCGCCGCCTCCGGCCTTGATCCCGAGTCCGGCGAACGAGTTGTAAATGATCTGAGCGAGATTGTTGTAGTTGGCGATGAGGTAGGCGAAGACGCCGATGTAAAGCGTTTTCCTTATCAGGCGGGCGATCACGTCCTCGTCCGGCGCCAATGCCCAGAAGAGACCGGCAAGCGTGATGTCGATGGCGATGAGCACGCCGGCGAGCCAGCGGACGTCGCCCTGGACGAGGCCGAAGCCCGAGTCGATGTACTGGGTGAAGACGCCCAGAAAACGATCGATGACGCCCGTGCCGCCCATTTTGTCTATTTGCCTTCAGGCGGCGAGGTCGGAGCGGTCGTGTGATCGGCAGTCGATCCGGCGGCGAAGAAGCGGCGCCGGTTCTCGGCCCAGGCGGCCTTGCATGCGGCGTCCTCGATCGCCGCCATGCCGATCGCGCGGCAGCGAGCAATCTCATCGGCCAGTGGGTCGGTCTCATGATGCGGGAAGCCGAGTTTTGTGGCCGCAACGATGGCGGTGTCGTTGTCTCGAAAGTGAACGCTCGCCATGACCGTCGCAATCGTCACTGCGACGAGGCCGAGCGCGCGAGCCCAGGCGCCGAAGTTGAGCGGAGCGGCGCGCATCAGTGGAACATTTGCGCGGCGCCCGGCTGGTAGCCCGGCCCGTAGCTCAAGAAATTGGTCAGCTGCTGCTGCGCCTGGGCCTGGTTTGCGACATTGCGGGCGCCCTCCAGGCTCTGGGCGCGCGCAATCGCCGCCATCACCGCGGTGAGGTCGGCGAGCTGCGTCGTCTGAAGGGCGACAAGCTGGTTGCCGGATTGCGCGGCCTGGAGCGCGCCTGAGGCCCCTTGGCTGGAAGAAACGAGCCCGGCGATCTGGGCGCGGGTGGTGGAGAGGTTCTGCACGACGCCGGCCTGGACGCGCATCGCGTCCTGGAATCCGGCGAGGGCGTTCTGCCAGCGGGTCTGCGCGCCCGCCAGCAGCTGCTGCGAGGAGGTCGAACTCGAATAGGCCTGCGGATAGGTTTGAGTGAAGGCCTGATTGACGGCGGTGACGCTGTAAGCGATCCGCTGCGCCTGGGTCAGGAGTTGCTCGGTCTGATTGATCGACTGCTGGAGCTGGGTGAGCGAGGAATAAGGCAGGCTCGCGAGATTCTTGGCCTGGTTGATGAGTGACGTTGCTTGGTTTTGCAGGCTCTGGATCTCGTTGTTGACCTGCTGCAGCTCGCGCGCCGCGGTCAGCACGTTCTGGGCGTAGTTGGTGGGGTCGAAGACGATCCACTGCGCCTGGGCGGGCGCGCTGGCGAGGGCGACGGCGGCGACGCCGGCGGCGAGGGCCAATCGAATACGAAAGCGAGTCATTGCGCGGTCTCCTGATGTTGCGTGGCGATCATGTCCGCCGCCCAATCGAGGCCCTTGCGCTTGAGCCACGCGGCGGCGAAGCCTTCATGGGGCTGGGCGGCGACTATCTCGGCGATCGCCTTCTGGTCGGGTTTTGAAGAGGCGGCGGTGAAGGCGAGCGCGACCTCGGAGAGGCCGAGCTCGAACAGGCGATTTCCCCGGCGGGATTGGCAGTAATAGTCCCGCTTGGGGGTCGACCGGCTGAGGATCTCGATCTGCCGATCGTTCAATCCAAAGCGGCGATAGATGGCAGCCATCTGCGGCTCGAGCGCCCGCTCATTCGGGAGAAACAGCCGGGTCGGGCAGCTCTCGATGATCGAAGGCGCGATCGCCGAGCCGTCAATGTCGGCGAGCGACTGGGTGGCGAAGATGACGCTGGCATTCTTCTTCCGCAGCGTTTTCAGCCATTCCCGGAGCTGTTCGGCAAAGCCGCGGTCATCGAGGGCGAGCCAGCCTTCGTCGATGATGAGCAGGGTCGGTCGCCCGTCGAGCCGATCGCCAATGCGATGGAAGAGGTAGGAGAGAACCGCCGGCGCGGCGCCGGCGCCGATAAGGCCCTCGGTCTCGAAGGCCTGGACCTCGGCCTCGCCGAGGCGTTCCGTCTCGGCGTCGAGCAACCGTCCCCAGGGTCCACCGACCGTGTATGGCTGCAAGGCTTGTTTGAGCGCGTTGGACTGCAGAAGAACCGAGAGACCCGTGATGGTCCGCTCGGGAAGAGGAGCGGAGGCGAGCGAAGTCAGCGCCGACCAAAGATGCTCCTTGAGTTCGGGGGTGACGGACACCGCTTCGCGGGCGAGCAATGCCGCGACCCACTCGGCCGCCCAGGCCCGTTCTCCGGCGTCATCGAGGCGGGCGAGCGGCTGCAGGCAGACGGGTTCGGCGACATCCTCGGCGAGCGCCCCGCCGAGGTCGTGCCAGTCCCCGCCCATCGCGAGCGCCGCGGCCCGGATCGAGCCGCCAAAATCGAAGGCGAAGACCTGCGCGCCCGAATAGCGGCGGAACTGGAGCGCCATCAGAGCCAGAAGGACACTCTTGCCCGCGCCGGTTGGACCGACGATCAGGGTGTGGCCGACATCGCCGACATGGAGCGAGAAGCGGAACGGCGTCGAACCTTCCGTCCGGGCGAAGAAGAGCGGCGGCGCCTGAAGATGCTCGTCCTGTTCCGGCCCGGCCCAGACCGCCGAGAAAGGCATCATGTGCGCCAGGTTCAGTGTCGAAATCGGCGGCTGGCGGACGTTGGCGTAGACATGGCCCGGGAGGCTCCCGAGCCACGCCTCGATCGCGTTCACTGTCTCGCGCATGCAGGTGAAGTCACGGCCCTGGATGGCCTTCTCGACCAGCCGCAGCCTGTCTTCGGCCATGCGGGGATCGTCGTGCCAGACCGTGACCGTCGCCGTGACATAGGCCTCGCCGACGAGATCGGAGCCGAGTTCCTGGAGCGCGGCGTCGGCGTCGAGCGCCTTGTTGGCGGCGTCGGAGTCCATTAGCACAGACGCTTCGTTGGTCATGACCTCCTTGAGGATCGCCATGATCGACTTGCGCTTGGCGAACCATTGCCGGCGGATCTTGCCGAGAAGCCTGGTCGCGTCGGTCTTGTCGAGACAGATGGCGCGCGTCGCCCAGCGATAGGGGAAAGCCAAGCGGTTGAGGTCATCGAGCAGCCCCGGCCAGGTCTGCGACGGAAAACCCATGATCGTGAGCGTGCGCAGATTCGCGCGGCCGAGACGGGGCTCGAGCCCGCCGGTTAAATCCTCATCGACCAGGATGGCGTCGAGATAGATAGGCGTCTCTGGCACGCGGACACACTGGCGGCGCGTCGAGACGCAGGAATGCAGGTAGGTCAAGGTTTCGCCGTCATCGAGCCATTCGGCCTCGGGCATGAAACCCTCGACGAGAGCAAGCACACGATCGGTGCGGTCGACGAAGCCGTCCAGGGCGACCCGCCAGTCGGCGCGGTCGCGGGCGCGATTCTCATAGAGCCAGGCTTCGGCGCGGGCGGAATCGTCGGCCGGCGGCAGCCAGAGCAGGGTCAGGAAATACCGGCTCTCGAAATGCGCGCCTTCCTCCTCGAACTGGGCCCGACGTTCCTCATCGACCAGCTTCGAGGCGGGTTCGGGAAAATCGCTGAGCGGATAGCTATGGGCGGGCTGGCGCTGGGCTTCGACGAAGATCGCCCAGCCGGTTCCGAGGCGCCGGAGCGCATTGTTGAGCCGCGAGGTCGTCGCGACCAGTTCGGCGGGCGTCGCGGAATCGAGGTCAGGACCGCGGAATTTGGCCGTGCGCTGGAACGAGCCGTCCTTGTTCAGGATGACGCCTTCACGCACCAGCGCCGCCCAGGGCAGGAAGTCGGCGAGGCTTTGCGAGCGGCGACGGTATTCGGCGAGGTTCATCATCGGTCCCGCCTCAGCCGACGAGGTGCTGCGGGTAGCGGAGATGGCGGCGCACCACATCCACGAAGGCCGGGTCGCGCTTTGCGGCCCACACCGCCGCGAGATGGGCGACAAGCCAGATCGCGCCGCCGACGATCCAGAGACGCAAGCCCAAGCCCACCGCCGCGGCGAGCGTGCCGTTGACGATCGCCACCGCCCTCGGCGCGCCGCCGAGCAGGATCGGCTCCGTCAAAGCCCGGTGCACCGGCGCGTAGAATCCGGGGATGGCCTCCGCCTGATCCATCAGACCAGGACTCCGCCGCCGAACTGGAAGAAGGTGAGGAAGAAGCTCGACGCAGCGAAGGCGATCGAGAGGCCGAAGACGATCTGGATCAGCCGCCGAAATCCGCCCGACGTTTCGCCGAACGCGAGCGTGAGGCCGGTGATGACGATGATGATGACGGAGACAACCTTGGCCACCGGTCCCTGGACGGATTCCAGGATCTGGTTGAGCGGCTGCTCCCACGGCATGTTGGAGCCGGCGGCATAGGCTGGCGCGGTGACGAGGGCGAAGACGCCGAAGGCGGTCGCCGCGGCAATACGGCGGCGGATATTATTGAGCGGCATTGTCAGTCTCCTGCGGACGTGAGGACGTAGTCGCCAGAGGGGCTAAGACCCCTGACCACGGCGAGTTCAGCGAGCCGACGGGCTGAGCCGCGGCCAGCGAGAACGGCGATGACGTCAATGGTCTCGGCGATGAGCGCGCGCGGGACCGTGACGACGGCTTCCTGGATGAGCTGCTCGAGCCGGCGCAGCGCGCCGACGGCTGAACCCGCGTGCAGCGTGCCGACGCCGCCGGGATGGCCGGTTCCCCAGGCTTTCAGAAGGTCGAGGGCTTCCGCGCCGCGTACCTCGCCAATCGGGATTCGATCTGGGCGCAGCCGCAGCGCGGAGCGGACCAGGTCCGAGAGCGAGGCCGCGCCGTCCTTGGTGCGCAACGCCACAAGGTTTGGCGCGGCGCATTGCAGCTCACGGGTGTCCTCGATCAGAACCACGCGGTCGCCGCTTTCGGCGACTTCGGCGAGAAGCGCATTGACCAGCGTCGTCTTGCCGGTCGAAGTGCCGCCAGCGACGAGGATGTTCTTCCGTTCCCGGACCGCTGCCCGCAAGAGCTCGGCCTGAAGAGCGGACATAGTGCGGGCCGCGACATAGTCGTCGAGGATAAAGACGGCGACGGCCTGGCGGCGAATGGCGAAGCACGGCGCCGCGACCACCGGCGGAACCAGGCCCTCGAAACGTTCCCCGCTTTCCGGCAGTTCGGCGGAGACGCGCGGGCTGCCGGCGTGGACCTCGACCCCGACGTGATGGGCGACGAGCCGCACGATGCGCTCGGCGTCGGCGGAAGTGACGCGGAGGCGAGTGTCCTCGAGGCCGCCCGACAGCCGGTCGATCCAAAGCCGGCCATCGGGATTGAGCATCACCTCAACGATGCTGGGGTCTTCCAGATAGCCGGAGATCGATGGCCCCAGCGCCGTACGCAGCATGCGTGCGCCACGGGCGAAAGCTTCGGATCGGAAGGAGATCGTCGTCATGGTCACGCCCCGCTACGTCGCCTCGAACCGGAGGCGGATGTCAGCGGGGTCGATTAAAAAGAGCCATAACTGCGGCGAAGCAACAACGTTGAGGTAGGCGTAGGGGCGCCGGATAGAATTACAGGCTGCGGGGATGGGGCTCCCTCAAGTCAGGACGGGCCGCCGCCTGAATCTCGCTCCCCCTCATCTCCGCCAACATCTCGGACGATCTCGTCAGAGAGCTTGCGCCCACGGGCGAGACGCCGGCCAACCACTTCGATGTAACCTTCGTAGCGCTCACGGCCCTTGGCTTGGGCGGCGGGCAGAGCCGCGTCGGGCAATGGGGGCGTACTGGTCAGCCAGAAGCGCACGAAAACGGCCAGCGCCTCGTTCGAAATGTCGACATGCCGTTCGATGCGTTCCATCTGCCGCGTCATGCGATCGAGCCGGCGGGCGAGCGCGGCCTCCAATCGATCGGCGCCGTCCGGCGAGAGGTGGGACGCGAGCGCCGCCTCCAGGACGAGGGACTGCGTCACGCCCTTGCGCGCGGCGTAGTCAGCTACCTTACTCATCAGGTCGGGAGGCAGGCGAAACGTGTGCTTGGTCCGCATGGGCGTCACATCTGCATGTCGTCGCCCGTGTCGAGCGAAATCTGTCGGGCGACCGCGCCCATCGTCCGCTGCATCATTCGCCGGCGCTGGGGTTCGTCGTCGTGATCTTCGCTCGGTTCGAACTCGTTGATCGCCTTGCGAGGCTCTGGCGCTATTTCCTCATGCTCGGGTAGCTCGGGCTCGCGTCTGATGCCGGCGTTTGCTGGATCCTCGACCGACGCCGCTGCCGGCGTCGCCACGATCGCGTCAGTCCAGTCGCCTTCAGGCGTGGTCTGGAGACCTTCCGTGCCGGGCGGGACGTCGCGGCTGGATAGTGTCGGTGGCGGCAGGATCCGAGCTTTCAGCTCGGCATCCTCATAATAACGCGCCTTCTTCGCGCGGATCGGCTGGCAGCCGGAGACCAGCACGAGTTCGTCGTCGTTCCGGAGCTGCATCACCTCGCCCGGGGTAAGCAATGGCCGCGCGGTCTCTTGCCGTGACACCATCAAGTGCCCGAGCCAGGGGCTGAGCCGATGTCCGGCGTAGTTCTTCATGGCGCGCATCTCGGTCGCCGTGCCAAGGGCGTCGGACACGCGCTTGGCCGTCCGCTCGTCGTTGGTAGCGAAGCTCACGCGCACATGGCAATTGTCGAGGATCGAGTTGTTCTGGCCATAGGCCTTCTCGATCTGGTTCAAGGACTGGGCGATCAAAAAACTCTTCAGGCCGTAGCCTGCCATGAAGGCGAGGGCACTTTCGAAGAAGTCCAGCCGGCCGAGCGCCGGGAACTCGTCAAGCATCAGCAATAAGCGATGCCGTCGCCGCTTAGGTTCAAGCTCCTCGGTCAGACGCCGGCCGATCTGGTTGAGGATCAAGCGCACGAGCGGCTTGGTGCGGCTGATGTCCGACGGCGGCACCACCAAATAGAGCGTGGCCGGCGCGGCGGCCTCGACCAGGTCGCGAATGCGCCAGTCGCATTGGCGCGTCACCGTGGCTACCACCGGATCCCGGTAGAGACCTAGGAAGGACATCGCGGTCGACAGGACGCCGGAGCGTTCGTTGTCGCTCTTGTTTAAGAGCTCGCGGGCCGAGCTGGCGATGACCGGATGGACGCCGCGCTCGCCAAGGTGCGGCGTGGTCATCATCGCTCGTAGCGTCGTTTCGATCGGCCGGCGCGGGTCGGAGAGGAAGTTGGCGACACCGGCGAGCGTCTTGTCGGGCTCGGCGTAGAGCACATGCAGGATAGCGCCGACCAGCAGCGAGTGGCTGGTCTTCTCCCAGTGGTTCCTGCGCTCCAATGCGCCTTCGGGGTCAACCAGGACGTCGGCAATGTTCTGCACATCGCGGACCTCCCACTCGCCACGGCGGACCTCCAGCAGCGGGTTATAGGCTGCGCTGGCTGCGTTGGTCGGATCGAACAGCAGAACGCGGCCGAACCTCGTCCGCCACCCCGCGGTCAAGGTCCAGTTCTCGCCCTTGATGTCGTGGACAATTGCGGAGCCGGGCCAGGTCAGAAGCGTCGGGACGACGAGACCGACGCCTTTGCCGGAACGGGTCGGCGCAAAGCAGAGAACATGCTCGGGGCCATCGTGACGCAAATACTGGTTGCGCCATCGGCCGAGCAGCACGCCGTCGTGGCCCAGCAGGCTGGCCTCACGAACTTCACGCGTCTCGGCCCAGCGCGCAGAGCCATAGGTCGTGACGCGCTTGACCTCGCGTGCGCGCCAAGTGGATATCGCGACCGCCACAACGACAGCGGCGATCCCGCCGGACGCGGCGATGTAGGCGCCCTCGATGAAGATATCGCGCGCATAGGCATCGTAGGCGAACCACCACCAGAAGAAGGCTGGCGGTTGGTATAGCGGCCAACCGAAGACCTCGAACCAAGGCGGACCAAGCTGGGGTTGAAACGCCAAGCGCCAAGCGACGCATTCCGTTGCCCCCCAAATGAAGGCGAGCACGACGAAGCTTACAAGGAGCACTTGGCCCCAGAATATCTTAGTCGCGTTCATAGCGGCCAGAGATGAGCGTTCCGGTCCGGCCCGAATGCAAGGTTACGCGTGCGGGTAAACGGCCGCCGGACGGCGTAGCGCGTAATTCGGATCGTCTACGACGCGGCTCCAGCGCGAACTTAGCGTCGACCGAGCCGGTTCGTGCCCCGGGGTTGAGAACGCGCACTTTAGTTTTCACGAAGACCTTCGTTTCGACAGCCTTGCTTTGCAATTTGGACGCAAGTTCGAGGTCGCCGAGCGTGATAGTGGTCGTAACGGTCGATTTGGCGGGTTTAGAGTCTTGATAGGGGATCGGGAAACCCCACGCCTTTAGGCGGCTGGATGGCGGCGCTTCCGGTGTAAATTGGGTGGATGGAAGCCTACAAGCGTGACTGCCACACGGTCTGGACTACAGGTGTCTGAGTAACAAAGTCCGTTACCGGTGCTTCGTGGTTCAGCCTGCTCGCTCCTACGAACTCATGGGGCCTAGAAAGGCGGACCAAAGCTGTTCGTTGAGCCACTGGCGCTAAGCTTGGAAACCTGGAGCAGCTCCGACGCAAGCCTCCTGACCTCGTCGGCGATCAGCCGCGTGAGCATAGTCCGCACGTCGACATCCCGTTCCATTGGCGGCAGCCACGATAGCGCAGGCTGCGAGGCCGGCTTGGTCGAGATTGGCGCGACAAAGCGATACCCTTGCCCGGGAGTCGTGACCAGGTAGCGATTGCCGGTTTGGCCGTCGCGCAGCGCTCGGCGCAAAGCGGCGACGTGGACTGTGAGATTGGCGTCGACCACGGTGATCCCCGGCCAAACGCGCAGCATGAGTTCTCTCCTGGTGACCAACTCGCCATGACGTTCGATGAGCGCGATAAGAATATCGAGGGCTCGGCTGCCGAGAGGAACGGGTTGATCCGCCTCGAATAAGAGGCGTTGCCTAGGAAGCAGACAGAAGGGGCCGAACCGAATGGCCGCCGCAGCAGATACTCCTGTCCGGCCCTCCCTCGATAACGCAGGTCGGTCGGCCTGTTGGACATCGAGGACGGGTCCAATGCTGCCGGGGCCAGCTTCCAGAAGCATGCGAGCGCGGTGCGTCGACAAGGCAATAGCCACAGTCATGATTCAGCCCTCGTTTGCTGTTTCAGGAGACGGGATCGCGGCGGTAGCCATCTCGTCCTCCATCCCTGTCACCAACGATAGCACTGTGGGAGGGGCCTAGCCCAATGTGCAATGGTCGCTTGCGCCTTACTATCCGCACGTCCGAACTCGGATGGAAGCACAAGATCTCTAATACTTTGGTTTCGGGTCGCCGACGTTTGGCGCGGGTGAGGTGACTGGCGTAGCCCTTCGATCGCCGAGATTGCCGCGTTGCCATTGCCCGTCAAAAGACGGGCGTGTTTCCACGCCCACGGCTCCTCGCAATGAAAGCTCAATTTGATCGCAACGACTCTTATTCGAGGGGAAAGAATTCAACTTGACGGCGCCGAACTCATTGGTCTCACCGACGTTAGCACCAGAATGGCAAACGGACAGGCTCTTCCGCGAAATAATACCGTTGCGCCTGTCGTGCGTGAACGCTGGCGCGTGATTGATTGCTATGGTGTCGCCCCGCCAAAACCAATTGTGAGCGCCTCCAGAAGGACCAGCAAGTTGCGCATCGTCGCTAGACGTCATGTTCGCGGGCTGAGCCGGTGGCCCGCCCTTTCGTGCAGGTAAGAACGAGGGTTGTTCGGGCGAACCGAGCCGAGCCTCATGCACGGAGGGCGGACCATGGGAGAGTATAGCGAAGTTTTCGTGGCTTTCGATGTCGCCAAGAAGAAGCACGCCGTGGCCATCGCGGAGGGTGGCAGAACCGGGAAAGTCCGGTTTATGGGCGATGTCGAGAACAATCCTGCGCCGATTGAGCGGACGATCAAAAGACTGGCCAACCGATACGACCGGCTGCACGTCTGCTTCGAAGCCGGGCCGACGGGCTACGGACTCTATCGCCAGGTGCAGGCGCTCGGGCATGACTGCATGGTGGTTGCTCCGGCGCTGATCCCGAAACGAGCGGGCGAGCGGATCAAGACGAACCGTCGGGATGCGGTCACTCTGGCGCGTCTTCATC
>Ga0335075_10001827_pt1 | contig 34627 bp, 33 predicted proteins | sample Lox_Sample_24_FD_206723 | JGI IMG/M metagenome (GOLD analysis project Ga0335075, IMG submission 206723) | Soil microbial communities from Loxahatchee National Wildlife Refuge, Florida, United States - Lox_Sample_2.4 | ecosystem: Environmental > Terrestrial > Soil > Wetlands | place: USA...
AACCGCAAGAACTTCATCTCGTCGCTGCAGATCTTGCTGACGTTCCCGTTCCCGAACTTCGGCATCAAGCAGGCGGTGCGTGGTGATTACCTCAACGTGTTCACCACGTTTGACCTCACCGTGCGCCGGCTCGGGGAGACGTTCTTCACGACGTCGTGGCCGCTGGACCCGAACATGCTGCACATGAAGGACATTCTGAACCCGCCGGAATTCCTGATCGGGGAAATGGCCAACCTGTCCGGTCAGGCTGCCGACCCGTTCAAGATTCCGCCTGGCACGCCGGCAGGGAACAACTGATGCTGGACCGCCTGACGAAAGCCCAACTGGCCATCTTCGGAGTGGTCACGGTGATCACCGTGGCCATCATGGCGATCTTTTACCTGCGGCTGCCGGCCGCGCTGGGGATCGGCACCTACAAGGTGACCGCCGACTTCGTCGCCGGCGGCGGCCTGTACAAGAACGCGAACGTCACCTACCGAGGTGTCGAGGTCGGCCGGGTGGAGTCGGTCGGGCTCAATCCGCATGGCGTCGACGCGGTCATGCGGCTGAACAGCGGTACCGGGGTGCCGTCGAACGTCACCGCCACCGTGAAGAGCGTGTCGGCCATCGGCGAGCAGTACGTCGACCTGGTGCCACCGGACCATCCGGTATCGACCAAGCTGCACAACGGATCTCGTATTGATCGCGACAACACTCGGATCGGCGTGGAAATCGCCACGCTGCTGCACCAGTCCGAGACGTTGGTCAACAGCGTCGCCGATACCCGGCTGCGTGAGCTGCTGCACGAGACCTTCACCGCTTTCAACGGAACCGGTCCGGAGCTGGCGCGGCTGATCGAATCGGCCCGGCTGTTGGTCGACGAGGCCAACGCCACCTATCCACAAACCTCACAGTTGATCGATCAGGTAGGGCCCTTCCTGCAAGCACAGATCCGTTCCGGCGACAACATCAAGTCGCTGTCCAACGGGCTGGCGAGGTTCACTTCCGAAGTACGGCAAGCCGACCCGCAGCTACGCGAGTTGTTGACCGTGGTCCCGCCCGCCACCGATGAGGCGAACGCCGCGTTCACCGGTATTCGCCCGTCGTTCCCGATGCTGGCGGCCAACCTGGCGAATCTGGGTCGGGTCGGCGTCATCTACCACAAGTCGATCGAGCAGCTGTTGGTGGTCTTGCCGGCATTGTTCGCCGCGATCATCACCGCGGCCAATGGTGAACCCCAGGACGAGGGCGCCAAGCTGGACTTCAAGATCAACATCGACCCGCCGCCGTGCAACGTGGGTTTCATTCCGCCGCCGATGATCCGGACGCCCGCCGACGAAACGGTTCGGGAGATTCCCCCCGACATGTACTGCAAGACCGCCCAAAACGACCCGTCGACCGTGCGGGGGGCACGCAACTATCCGTGCCAGGAATTCCCGGGCAAACGGGCACCGACCGTGGCGCTGTGCCGCGACCCGAAGGGATACGTCCCGACCGGCACCAACCCGTGGCGCGGACCGCCGATCCCCTACGGCACCCCGGTGACCAACGGGCTTAACATCCTGCCACCCAACAAGTACCCGTTCATCCCGCCGGGTGCCGACCCCGACCCGGGCACACCGTATCCCCCTGACGCGGTGCCGCCGGGCGCGGTGCCCGGGCCCGGTCCGGCTCCCAATCAGCCGTTCCCGGTGCCGCCGCCACCGAACACCGGCGGGACCGATGGCCGGCAGGCGTGGATCCCTCCCGCGCCGTACCCGCCGCAGCCGCCGGCCCTGCCATTCCCCAAGGCGGTTCCAGCGCCGCCGCCGCCGGAAGGGCTCTCGCCTCCAGCGCCATATCCGCCGCCGGAGAAGCCGTGGGGCCCGCCACCCGGTCCGGTGCCGCAGGCCAACGGAACGGCGTATACGACCTACGACCAGAGCACGGGTGTTTTCTCCGACCCCGCAGGAGGCACTGGTATCTTCGCGCCCGGCAGAGTATCGACCGCGGAGAACTGGGTGGACCTGATGCGCGATCCGAGGCAGCTGTGACCGAGGCAGAGCCGATCGCAAGCGCGGCGGAGCCGGGCGCAGCGGGTCGGCGACCGACGAGCCGAGAGCCGGCGACGCGGCCTGTGCGACGACGGGCTTCGCGGGCGGCCGGTCCGTCCAGTGGTGAGGCAGCGTCCACCACGGTCCGGGTCGAGGCGCCGCCCGAGCCGGTCAAACGGCGTGCCAGGCCGGTCGGTCCGCCGCCACGGTGTCCCGCGCATCGTCGGCTGGTGGGTTGGACCGCGCTGGCAGCCGGACTGACCGGGATCGCGGTGCTGGCGGCGGGGCTGGGCTTCGAGATTCACCAGCAACGCCAGATCGACGCCAGGCAGGCCCGCAGCCAGCGCTTCGTCGACGCCGCCACCCAGACCGTGGTCAACATGTTCAGCTATACGCCCGACACCATCGACCAGAGCGTGTCCCGGTTCGTCGACGGCACCAGCGGGCCGTTACGCGGCATGCTCAGTTCGAACAACAACGTGGAGAACATCAAGGCGCTGTTCCGTCACACCGACGCGACATCGGAGGCAGTCGTGAACGGCGCTGCGCTGGAGAGCATCGACGGCGTCACTGACAACGCCTCGGTATTGGTGTCGGTGCGGGTGACCGTGACGGACATGAACGGCGTCAACAAGCCGTCCGAGCCCTATCGGATGCGCGTGATCGTGCACGAAGACGACAACGGGCGAATGACGGGCTATGACCTGAAGTATCCGGACGGGGGCAATTGATGCGGTGGTTGATCGCCGCCACCATCAGCTTGCTGACCACCGCCTTCGTCGGGTTGGCCGCGGCCGGCGGCTGGTTCTATTGGCAACGGGTGGAGACCCGCGGTCAGCTGTCGGCTCGCGCGGTGCTTCCGCCATTGGCCGCCAAGGAAATTCCGCAGGTATTCGCCTACGACTACCAAACCGTCGAGCGCAGCCTCGATGCCGCGTATCCGCTGCTCACACCGCGCTATCGCCACGAGTTCGAGAAGAGTGCCACCCAGCAGATAATCCCCGAAGCAAAGAAGCGCGAGGTGGTCGTGCAGGCGAACGTCGTCGGCGTGGGAGTTATCGCAGCCCAACGTAATTCGGCATCGGTGATGGTCTACATGAACCGTACGGTGACCGATAAATCACGGGAGCCGCTCTACGACGGCAGTCGGTTGCGGGTCGACTACCAGCGGGTCGGCGGCAAGTGGCTGATCAACTACATCACGCCCATCTAGCCGTTCGGCGACGATGCAGAGCGGGCAGCGCGATGAGGAGGAGCGGGGCAATCTAGCCTAGCGGCATTGCCCGATTTCGTTGCAGTCCAAGGGGTAACGCTCGACCGGGTTGGGCAGCGGCCCCTGGAAAGCCAGCGTGAACGGTGTCTTCGTCATGCCGGGCTGCAGGCCGCACTCGTCGCCATGAATGCTGGTATGCGTGCCGGTCAGTGAGACGTCGTCGAACGCGTAGATTTCGTTTGTCGCCGCGGTGCTGCCATCCGGGCAATTCACCCCGTCGTTCTTCGGTATTTCAAACGTCCACCGGTCGTTCGTCACCCGGGCCCGGCCAACGAAATTCGCCAGCTTTTCCTGACGGCTGATCGCCCGCGGTGTTGTGCTGCTGACGTTCAACGCGCACAGGTTCATCGCAACCAGGGGGTCGGTGAAATCCGGGATGGCGCGCTGGCGGGACGGCGCGTCGCACAGCGCATAGATCTTCCACGTCGCCGCGGGCACCCCGGGCTCGCTGAAGCTGTACATCCCGTCCGGTGGTGGCCCCAGCGCTTCGGCAGGGCTCGCTGTTCCGAGAGCCACCATGGTCATAACAGCGGCGGCGGCCAGGCTGCGTGAGGTACTCACCCGTCGAGTATTGCAGCGCGCCTGCGCCGAGACCACCGGTTCAACCGTTCTGGGGATGCGCCTCGGCCAGCGCGTCGAGAAACGACCGGGCCCAACGGTCGACGTCGTGGACGAGCACCTGACGCCGCAATGCCCGCATCCGCCGCCGCCCCTCCTGGTCGGTCTGGTTGAGCGCTGCCTCGATCGCGTCTTTGACACCTTCGGTGTCATGCGGATTGACCAGGTAGGCCTGCTTGAGTTCGGCTGCGGCGCCGGTGAATTCGCTGAGCACCAACGCTCCGCCGAGGTCGCTGCGGCAAGCCACGTACTCCTTGGCCACCAGGTTCATCCCATCCCGCAGCGGCGTGACCAGCATGACGTCACTGGCCACGAAGAACGCGACGAGCTCGTCGCGGGGAACCGGGCGGTGCAGGTAATGCACCACCGGGTGGCCGACTTCGCCGTATTCGCCGTTGATGTGGCCGACCTGGCGTTCGATGTCGCTGCGCAGGACCTGGTAGCTCTCGACACGCTCACGGCTGGGCGTGGCGAGCTGGACGAGCACGGTGTCCTCGCCCTTGACGCGGCCCTCCGCGAGCAGCTCCGCAAACGCCTTGAGCCGCACGTCGATGCCTTTGGTGTAGTCCAGGCGATCGACGCCGAGCAGAATTTTGCGGGGATTGCCGACCTCGGCACGGATCTCTCTGGCCCGCTTGCGGATGTTGCGGTCACGCCCTTTGTGGTCGAGCTCGCTGGAGTCGATGGAGATGGGGAAGGCCCCCACTCGAACGGTGCGCCCGTCGAGTTCCACTTCACCGAATCGTGATCGCACACCGACCGAACCGCGGGAGGTGTTCGCGCCGAGCAGGCGCCGCGACAGAATCAGAAAGTTCTGAGCACCGCCGGCCAGATGGAATCCCACCAGGTCTGCGCCCAGCAGGCCTTCGATGATCTCGGTGCGCCAGGGCATCTGCATGAACAGTTCGACCGGCGGGAACGGGATGTGCAGAAAGAATCCGATGGTCAGATCGGGCCGCAATTCGCGCAGCATTTTAGGGACCAGCTGCAATTGGTAGTCCTGTACCCAGACGGTGGCGCCGCGGGCGGCGGCGCGGGATGCGGCATTGGCGAAACGGCGGTTGACCTCGACGTAGCGATCCCACCAATCCCGGTCGTAGCTCGGCTTGACGATGACGTCGTGGTAGAGCGGCCAGAGCGTGGCGTTGGAGAATCCCTCGTAGTATTCGGCGACGTCGTCGGCGGACAGTCGTACCGGGTGCAGCCGAAGGTCATCCTCAACGATCGGGGCATCTTCGGTGTCGACATCGTCGTCGACAATCCCGGGCCAGCCGATCCAGGCTCCGTGACGGCGGCGAAGGAGCGGCTCGAGTGCGGTAACCAGCCCGCCGGGGCTGCGCTTCCAGGTGGTGGTGCCGTCGGGCAGTCGCTCCATGTCGATCGGCAGCCGGTTGGCGACCACGACGAAGTCGGACTCTCCGGCAGCACCCGCGCGGGGCATTTACACCTCGAGTTTCGCCGGCCCAATACCGAGCATCGACAAGAAGATGCGGCATTCGTCGGCGTCGTTCGCGTAGGCCGCTACTACGCGCCTGGCCTGGCTTGCGGTGCTGTCGGTCAGCGGTTCCACATTGTCGATTTCGTGAGAGTCAGATTTCGCGGGCATGACATAACTCTAGGCGAAGCGCGTAATCAGGCGCAGCCGACGCCATGGCCCGCCGACGCGCGCGTTACGGGCTGGCCGTAAAGTGTAAGGACCCCGACCCTGGCGAGTGAGGTGGCTAATGGCAGTCCCGAATGAGGTGGACACCAGCGCGCTGGTGGCCTACGAAACGCTCGACGAAGGCCGAATCGCCCGGATCTGGCTCAACCGGCCGGAAGCGCACAACGCCCAGAGCCGCGGCTTGTTGGTTCAACTCGACGAGGCGTTCCTGCGCGCCGAGGCCGACGACGCCGTTCGCGTGGTGATCCTGGCCGCGCGCGGCAGGAATTTCTCCGCCGGTCACGACTTGGGCTCGGAATTGGCATTGGCGGAGCGGGCGCCAGGACCGGACCAGCTGCCGAGCTTCCGGATCAATGGCGCTACCCGCGATGCGGTCGCCGAGAAGACATACCTTCAGGAGTGGCATTACTTCTTTCAAAACACCTGCCGTTGGCGCGATTTGCGTAAGATCACCATCGCGCAGGTACAGGGCAATGCGATCTCCGCGGGGTTGATGCTGATCTGGGCCTGCGATCTGATCGTCGCCGCCGACAATGCGAAGTTCAGCGATGTGGTCGGTGTCCGCATGGGCATGCCTGGTGTCGAATATTATGCCCATCCTTGGGAATTCGGCCCGCGCAAAGCCAAAGAGCTGTTGCTGACCGGAGATTCGCTGGACGCCGACGAGGCTTACCGGCTGGGCATGGTGTCCAAAGTCTTCCCGCTCGACGAACTCGACGACAAGACGCTGGAGTTCGCGCGGCGCATTGCCGAGCGGCCCACGATGGCGGCGATGCTGATCAAAGATTCGGTGAACGCGGCGTCGGACGCGATGGGCTTCACCGAGGCGTTGCGCCACGCGTTCCATATCCATGAGCTCGGGCATGCGCACTGGGCGGCGCACAACGAGAACAGGTACCCGATCGGGTTGCCGCCCGATGTCGAGGACTGGCGCACGGCGAAGCCGACGAAAGTGGCCCGCCGCGACACTCCATAGTCCCGTCGCGATCACAACTGTCACAACAGCCCCGCTTCGGAAGAGATGAGGCGGGCAGAACGTGTGGCCCGGCCACTAGAGACTGCTGTGGCAGGTGTGCCTGGCCACCGCTCGACCTGCGCCGGTCGGCGCATGGTTCGATGGCTAGAACCTGTTTCAGTTCGGTGGTGAAGGGGTTGGCGTGCAGCTTTCGTTCGAAAACCAGACCTACCTGGTCACCGGTGGTGGCAGTGGAATCGGCAAGGGGGTTGCCGCTGGCCTCGCCGCCGCGGGGGCCTCCGTCATGATCGTCGGCCGTAGCCCTGATCGGCTGGCGGCCGCCGTCGAGGAGATCGAGTCCGTCAAGTCAAGCGGTGGCGCGATCCGATACGAACCCACGGACATCACCGACGAAGACGAGGTCGTGCATGCCGTCGATGCCGTCACGGCGTGGCATGGGCGACTGTACGGCGTCGTGCATTGTGCGGGCGGGTCGCAGACCATCGGGCCGATTACGCAGATCGACTCGGAGGCCTGGCGACGCACCGTCGACCTCAACATCAACGGCACGATGTACGTGCTCAAGCACGCCGCCCGCGAACTGGTCCGCGGCGGTGGTGGGTCGTTCGTCGGCATCTCGTCGATCGCCGCCAGCAACACCCACCGCTGGTTCGGCGCCTACGGAGTCACCAAATCCGGCCTCGATCACCTGATGATGCTGGCCGCCGACGAACTCGGCCCGTCCTGGGTGCGGGTCAACGGCATCCGTCCCGGCCTGATTCGCACGGACCTGGTCGCCGCGATCACCGACTCGCCGGAACTCAGCGAGGACTACCGGCTCTGCACCCCGCTGCCTCGGGTGGGTGAGGTGGAAGACATCGCGAACGCGGCGATGTTTCTGCTGAGCGACGCGGCGGGCTGGATCACCGGCCAAATCATCAACGTCGACGGCGGGCACCTGTTGCGACGCGGCCCGGATTTCAGCGCGATGCTCGAACCGGTGTTCGGCGTCGACGGGCTCAGGGGAGTGGTCTGAAGTCCGGCGATCCAACCGATGGTCCGCTCAATGAGATGGTGATCTTGCGGTCGCCGGGCTATTCGGAAGGCTAGCCTCTTATAGCGACAATGTCGGAGGATGCGATGCCTACAACTTGGGACACGATCGATCGCTACGTCGTCATTTCGACGGACACGCACGCCGGAGCCGATCTGCACGACTACAAGCCGTATCTGCCCCCGGCGCTGCACGACGAGTTCGATGCCTGGGCACAGACCTACGTCAGCCCGTTCGATGACCTGATCATCGCGACCGCCAGCCGGAACTGGGACAGCGAACTCCGGATTGCCGACATGGACGCCGACGGGGTCGCCGCCGAGGTGCTACTGCCCAACACCGTTCCGCCGTTCTTTCCGACCACCCCCAACATCACCATCAGCCTGCCCCGAACTCGCGATGACTTCGAGAAGCGTTGGGCGGGCGTACAAGCCCATAACCGTTGGCAGATCGACTTCTGTTCGCAAGCCCCGGTCCGCCGGCGTGGGCTGATCCAGGTCTTTCCCAACGATGTCGATTTGGCGATGGACGAGATTCGCTGGGGCGCCGAGCAGAACTGCTTCGGCGGCGTGCTCATCCCGCCGGTCTCCCCGGGTGACCCGGCCGTCGCACCGCTGTTTCACACGCGCTACGAACCGCTCTGGCAGCTGTGCGCGGACCTGGACCTGACCGTGGTGCAGCACGCGGGCGCCGGCAGCCCCGAGATGCCAATGGACCAGCCGGCATCCAACGCGGTGCTGATCACCGAGATGGCGCTGTGGGCACAGCGCACACTAGGACACTTGATCCTGGCTGGGGTGTTCGAGCGATACCCGACGCTGCGGTTTGTCCCGACCGAGCAGGGCACGCTGTGGGTGCCGGCGCAACTGGGCATGCTCGACGCGATGGTGCCCACCATGAAGTCTGAGGCCGGCAACCGCACCTACGGGATGTTCGGCGGGTCGTCGGTCGACGCTCTGACCATGACACCAAGCCAATACACGCAGCGGAACTGCTATTTGGCCAGCGAGCTCGCGCCGTTCGACTCAGCGATGATCGATTTCATGGGCCCTGAGCACATCATGTGGGGCAGCGACTACCCGCACGAAGAAGGCTTCACGCCGCACTCCAAGCTGGCCATCCGCTGGGCTCTACACGACAGGTCGGAAGATGCATGCCGAAAGATCCTGGGCGGCAACGCCGGTCGGCTATACCGGTTCGACCTCGATGCGCTTACACCGGTCGCCGCTAAGATCGGGCCGACCGTCGCCGAGGTGCACACGCCGCTCGAGGACACCGGCTATCGCGCACCGGCGGCATTTGGCTACCGGCCGTTCGAAGGTGGGCTAGCGCTGAAGCGTCTGGCTCCAGCCCGCCATTAGCTATTCGCGCCGCGATTCTGAGGGTGGACGAACACACCTTCAGCCTGCACAGTGATGCCCTGTGCGTCGGCGATATGGCCGCTGGCGAAGGTTTTGACGCCCTCGACGCGGTCGATGTGTGCCTCTGCGCGCAGCGGGCCGAGCGGCGTGCCGCGCAGATATCGGACGCTGAGAGTGCCGGTGACTGCGGGCCTTCCAGGCTTGTGGGCGGTTGCGCCCAACACGTGATCGAGCACCATCGCGCAAACCCCGCCATGCACGTGCCCGGGCGGACCTTCGTAGGCCGCGCCGAGGGTGAAGTCGCTCCAGACCAGTCCGTCAGCTTCGTAGTTGATCGCGAGCGGAGGGGCGACCGGATTGCGTAGACCGATCACGACGTTGCCCCATGGCATCGATTGACCATCGGCGGTCTGTCGCACGCCGAAGGAACTCGGCATCAGCGCCGCACTTAATTCCTCAGTGGTGCAATCAATTTTCTCTTTGGCAGCGGCGAGGGTCGCTGCGTCGACTTGCGTTCTGATGGTGGCATCGATGAGGCGGCGTACTGAATCGGCCAACGGCCGATATACCGCTTCCAGCTTGACCAGTTCGTCATTCGATGTCACGGGACATAGCGTGCGCGGCGGCATGCGTGCCCGCAATGGCGTGTCCCGCCCAGTGGTGAACGGCCGATATTTTGCCGTCCCGGCTTGTTAGCCTGGGGAAATGACAGGCAGCAATCCGGCGCGCAAGCCGAATCTTGCGTCGACCAGCTGGGCGCTGCTCGGCATGCTGTCATACGAGTATGAGCTTTCGGGCTATGACATCCGCAAGTGGATCGACTGGAGCATGCGCTTTTACTTCGGCAGCCCGGCCTACAGCCAGATCTACTCTGAGCTCAAGAAGCTGGAGAAGCTGGGCTTGGTGACTTCACGCGTCGAGAACACCGGCGGCATCCGAAACCGAAGGTTGTACAAGATTACTGACGAGGGTCTGGATGCGGTGACCCGGTGGGCGAACGAGGCGCCGGTCGACCCGCCAACGCTCAAGCATGGCCCGCTGTTGCGGGTGACATTGGGGCATCTCACCAGCCCGGAAAGGCTGAAGGAAGTGCTGCAACAACACGTGGCATTTGCTGACGACATGCACCGCAGGGCGGCGAAGGACGCGCGGTGGGCCGGCGCCGATCCGTCCTGGGCATACGCTCGCGTCGCGTTGCAGTGGGCGGAGCGGTATTACGCCAATGAGCGGGAACTTGCGCTGAAGATGATCAAAGAACTCGACGAGGCCGAAGCCGCCTTTCCCCAGCCGGGAAAGGGCGGCCCTGCCAAGATCCCTTGGCCCACGCCGGAATTCTGGTATGAAATCGAAAAGAAGGCCGACACCGAGGAGCCGGACTGATCAGGCCCCTGCCGCGTCGCGGGCGGCGATGTAGCCGTACACCAGTCCCTGGGCGATAGTCGCGCCCGCTCCGGGATATGTGGTCCCGAACGCATTGGCCGCGGTATTGCCGATCGCATAGAGGCCGTCGATGATGCTGCCGTCTTCACGCAGCACTCGGGCGCGGTCGTCTGCGCGCAGACCGCCGCAGGTGCCCAGGTCGCTGAGCACCATCTTCACTGCATAGAGCGGCCCCTTATCGAGGGCGCGGAGATTGGGGTTCGGGGCAATGGTGGGATCGCCGTAGTAGCGGTCGTAGGCACTACTGCCGCGATGGAAGTCCGCGTCGTATCCCGCTCGCGACATGTCGTTGAATCGCATTACGGTAGCGCTGAATTGTGATCCGGGAACACCGATCTTGCTGGCGAGTTCAGTCAGGTCATCCGACCGATGGGCGATTCCGGCCTCGTACCATGACTGTGGAATCGACATACGCGGAAACAGCTCGCCGGCAAAGACATAGCTGTTGCGGTACTTCTGGTCGAAGACGATCCACATAGACTCCACTGGGTTGCCCGAGCGTTCCCGTTGCAGCAGGCGCTGTCCGAAGGACATGTAATCGGTCGCCTCGTTGATGAATCGGGTGCCGTTCTGGTCGATGATCAGCGAACCCGGCAGGGACCGCTCGGCCAGCAGAACCGATGGTGAAGCTCCAGGCAGCGGCGACACGGCGGGAAACCACCACGCCTGATCCATGAGACCCGTTGCGGCACCGAGGTCTTGAGCGGCATGGATCGCGTCACCGGTGTTCGTCTCCGCTCCCAGACTCAGGTGCTCGCCGAGGGATTCGGACTGAAACTTCCACCGCATGGCCATGCTGTGATCAAACCCGCCGGCGGCCAGCACCACGCCGCGGCGCGCGGTCACGGTGACCTCGCGCCCGTCATAGCCCACGACTGCGCCGGTGACCCGCCCGCCATCCGTGGCCAACCGCTGCAGCTCGGTGTCGGTCCAAATCGGGATCCCGGCACGCATAACACCAGCGAATAGTCCTGCGGCTAGCGCCTGCCCGCCCGCGACGTAGCGTCGGCCGATCAGCAGTCCGCCGACTCCTTGGGCGAGGCGTTTGGCGATGGTCGGTATCCCCTTCCGTGGAACCCGGGCCATCAGGTTCATCCACCGGTAGTCAGCGGTGGTGGTCGGCATCGGGACGTTGGCCTCCATGACCCCGGGGCGCAGGCGTGCCCGGTACTCGCCGAGGATCGCGGAGTCCAAAGGTCGGCACTCGCAGGTTCGGCCGGCGGCGGTTCCACCGGGCTCCTCGGGGTGATAGTCGGAATAGTCCCTCGCCCAGGTGATCCGGATCGGTGTGCTGCGTCGCAGCATCTCAACGGTTGCGGTGACGTTCTGCAAGTAGCCGGCGGACCGCTCCGCCGGCGCGGTGCCGCCCACCACAGACCGCAGATATGTTTCGGCACGGTCGGTGGTGTCGCCGGCGTCCTTCTCCTCGAGGATCGGGCTCGCCGGCAACCACAGGGCGCCACCCGAGCGGGCGGTGGAGCCGCCGACATAGGACGACTTCTCCACGATCAGCACCGTCAAACCGCATTCGTGGGCGGCCAACGCCGCTGCCATACCCGTGCCGGAGCCGACGACGAGGAGGTCGACCGCCGTGTCGCGCACCGGGATGCCGGCAGGGATAGTGGCTGATCGAGCAGTCGTCACAGAGATGACACTAGGTCGCGGAGTCGGCGGCTTGACGGCTATTTCCCTGCCAGCGGGACGGTCGCTGCCACAAGCCGGCAGACGGCTGTACAACAACGGCATGACATTGCAGGCGAACGCTGACGAGATTCGGCAGATCGAAGCCGCGGGCGCCCCGTCCCGATTCGCTCGCGGTTGGCACTGCTTGGGCCTGACCAAGGAATTCGGCGACGGCAAGCCGCATGCCGTGCTCGCGTTCGGCAAGAAGCTGGTGGTCTTCCGAAGTGAAGACGGCAAGGTCAACGTCCTTGATGGCTATTGCCGCCACATGGGCGGCGATCTCACCGAGGGCGAGGTGAAGGGCAATGAGATCGCGTGCCCATTCCACGATTGGCGCTGGGGCGGTGACGGCAGGTGCAAGCGCGTGCCCTACAGCAAGCGGACACCCCGGCTGGCTCGCACGGCGAAGTGGACGACGTTAGAGCAAGACGGAATGTTGTTCGTCTGGAATGACCCTGAAGGCAATCCGCCGCCACCAGAGGTGACGATCCCACGGATCGAAGGTGCGGCCAGTGATGAGTGGACCGACTGGCATTGGTACACCACGATCGTCAATACCAACTGCCGGGAAATCATCGACAACGTCGTGGACATGGCGCACTTCTTTTACATCCATGGCTCGTTGCCCACCCATTTCAAGAACATTTTCGAAGGTCACGTCGCGACGCAATACATGAACAGTGCGGGCCGTCCCGACCTCGGCGGCACCGAGGGTGCACGGATGCTCGGCACGACATCGGTGGCGTCCTACTATGGCCCCTCGTTCATGATCGACGACTTGACCTATCACTACGAGGACGCTGACCACCACACGGTCCTCATCAATTGCCACTATCCAATCGACACGAATTCCTTTGTGCTCCAATACGGCATCATCGTCAAAAAATCGGATGCGCTGCCCGACGGCCTCGCCATGCAGACCGCGATCGCCCTTGGGGACTTCGTCAAGATGGGCTTCGAGCAGGATGTTGCGATCTGGAAGAACAAGGCGCGCATCGACAATCCGCTACTTTGCGAAGAGGACGGGCCGGTTTATCAGCTTCGACGTTGGTACGAGCAATTTTACGTCGACGTCGCCGACGTGACACCGGATATGGTGGATCGTTTCGAGCATGAGCTCGACACCACCAGCCCGCTTGGTGAATGGATGAAAGTGGTCGAAGGGAACCTCGCGGGAAGGTCCGTGGCGGGAAGCACCCGATGACTGTCCGGATCGACGACAGGTTGTCCGAGTCTCCGATGGTGTCAGTGGCTTGCCGGCGCTGCGGTGCGCATGTGCTGGCTCGAAAGAGCAGCTGGAATCAGACCAGTGTGCAATGGGATGCCGAAGCGTCCGCCGGCTGTCTCGAGCGTCGTGACGCCCAAAATTTAGCCGCACACTCGGGACGAGGCGTGTTCTTGACTTGTTCGGTGTTGACCGACTCGATTATCGACGCGGTCCGTCACGGTGATCTCTCGGTGGTGGATGAAACAACCTAGATAGCAACACATCAGACGAGTTGGAAGGCGCTGATCGGTGCCTCTTTCGGATAGCTTGACGGGCCGCCGAGGTCATAGGCAGCGTTGAGGGTGCGGATGAACTCCGGGTCGTGCCGCGGGTCGCCGGGCATCGTGAGTTTGATGCCCTGCGCATTCACGTCCTTAACCATGGTGTCGATCGCTTGCTCAATGGTCAGATCATCGGTGCCGTCCATGTTCTTCTTCAGCTCGTCGAAGTCGGAGAACACCTCGGCCGACCAGTGCACCAGGAATCGCAACTCGTCGGTGTGATGCCGCGCGATCAGCTCGTCACCGGTTTTCAACAGCCAGTGGTCGCGGTCGTCGGGATCGCCGGTGAACACGGTGTCGAATGCCAGGCCGGGCGGAACCTGTTGATCCAGCGGCCCGTTCGCCTCGCCGCGGTGCACCATCATCTCGTTTTGCACGATGACGCCGCGGTTGTTGATCGGCGGCATGACGCGGTTGGGCGCCTTGAGTGGCCCTTCGGGCCAGTAGGTGAATCCGCTGCCAGTGTCGAGTGAGAACCAGGTGATCACCTGCGCCATTTTGATCAGGTAGTCCCGGAAAAGGCCGGACTTGCCCATCACGCTGGTGAGCCATGTCGGGGCATTCTCGTGCCGCACACCGCGGAAGCTCGGCGAATCCAGGTGTCCCGGATCGCGATTCGCGCACGGTCCGTTGATGTTGAACAGCATCAGCTGCGGCTTGGCGTACTCAGCGTTCCAGTAGGTTTTGGCCATCTCCAGGAACTGCTCGTTGTAGAAGCAGTCGTGCAGTTGCGGGTAGAGGACCGCACCGTAATTGGCGAGGTAGCCGCGGAAGGTCGGAGTGAGGAACAAGTCCAGCGACGGGGTGAACCCCTCGGGGAAGACGCCGCTCATGGTCGCGATCAGTTCGTCGGCCGACGCGAAGTGTTGCGCGATGATCAGCCGCCATGGACCTGCGGTGCGAACGACATCAAGCAGACGCTCGCGCTGGTCGTCGGTGTAGACGTTGTGGATCTCGCGAGGCGGGGCCGCCGGTCGCAACACGTCGGAAAGCTCCATCCGTCGCTCGTCGGTGAGCATCAGCTGTCTCCTTCTGATAATTCCGCTTCGGTGTGATTGTGTGCAGCGTCACCTGACCGTGGCCGCGTCATGTCCGGTGATTGGGACGTCAATCCAAGCGGGTTGGCGAACTTCGCCTGCAGCAACGCCCCGATCTCGGCGATGGCCAGCCGACCGCGCGCGGTCGTATCAGACCGCATGAGGAAGCCGTGGTACATCCCGGGATAGCGGGTGGTGGTGGTTTGGACGCCGGCATCGCGGAGCCGGGCCGCGTATCGCTCGCCCCAATCTTGGATCGGGTCGCAGCCCGCAGTCACCACGATCGCCGGCGGCAGGCCGGACAAGTCAGCGGCGTAAGCCGGGACGAGGTATGGGTCGCGAGGTGGACCGGCGTCGCCGTCGGCGAGGTTGTGCAGGTAATCGATATCGTCACGGCTGAGCATCGGCGCATCGGCGAGGGCGGTGATCGACCGAGCAGTCATGTCGCGATCAAGACCTGGGTACAGCAGCACCTGCACGCAGATCGCCGGCCCGCCACGGTCATGCGCGGCCAGCGTAACTGCGGCCGCCAGCGAACCACCCGCGCTGTCGCCGACTACCGCGATCCGACCGGCGTCGAGCCCGAGGCCGTCAGAGTTGCGGCACACCCACTCGGTCGCAGCGAAGGCGTCGTCGAACTGCGCTGGAGGTGGAGACTCGGGGGCCAACCGGTAGTCGACGGCCACGACGGTGGCTCGCGATGCCGATGCCAGCGCGCGGGCCAGCGGTTCGAACGAGTGATTGGAGCCCATGACGAGTCCGCCGCCGTGGAAGTACACCAGCACAGGCTGCGCGGAATCGCTTGTAGGCCGATAAATCCGGAGGGCAAGGGGGCCGTCCGGGCCCGGGACCGCGGCGTTGACGATGCTGGCCATCTCGGGCATCTCGTCGGGCAGCGGTGCCGACTCGATCGCGGCGCGCACCGCCGCCAACCCCCGTTGGCGCATCGGCGGGACGTCACCGAACGAGGCGATTCGCGCGGCGGCATCGGGATCCAGTGTTGGAGTGGTCATTTCAGCACCGGAGGTTGTTGCGCAGAAAGTACATTCGCCCGCGCTTTCATGGCCGCCCCGACGGATTGCTGGGTCAGCAGGTAGAACCGGCCTTCGGCGGCCTGTTCGAAGACCGTCTCGGCAGCCGCCAACGGATCCATGGCTGCGGCCTTGACATTAAGCATGGCCGCGCGTTGCGCCTCAGCGGCGGCGACATCGCCAACATTGGTCTGGACTCCGCCTGCCGACTCGAAGATGTTGGATACCACCGCACCGGGCAGCACGGCCTGTACGTGAATATGGTGGGCATGCCCGGCCGATTGAACATCCAGATGCAGGCATTCGGTCAACGCGAGCACGGCGTGCTTTGTCATGATGTAGGGCGCCTGCAGCGGAATCGCCACCACCCCGCCGACCGACGATAGGTTCCACACCCACGCTTGCTCGTCGGTGGCCATCATCTTCGGCAAAAACACTCGGACGCCATGGAAGACGCCGGTGATGTTGATGTCCACGATGCGCTGCCAGTTGGCTATCGGCGTGTCCCACAGATAGCCGAACTGTTCGATCCCCGCATTGTTCACCAGTAGCCGCACAACGCCGAAGGCCCGGTAGGTCTTGTCGGCGAGCTCCTGCACCGCGTCAGGATCGCGCACGTCGCAGATGACGTCGATCGCCGAACCGCCCACCGAGCAGAGCTCGTTGCGCAGCGCGACGATAGCATCGGCATCGATGTCGGCGAGGACGACCGCCATGCCCAATCGGCTTGCGTAACGCGCTATTCCGGCACCGATGCCCGAGCCGGCTCCGGTGACAACCGCGACACCGCCGGAGAAGATTTCTTCAGCGCCCACTGGTTACGAGGCGGTGCTGTCGGCGCCGAGCTCCGACAACAGGACGGAGTTAGTGGCGTCAAGAACCACGTCCATCTCGGTGAATTCCAGGCCGTTGGCGCCACGGCGCACGCCGACATTGACGACGCCGCTGGAAACGGCGAACGGCACGAAAGTCGCGATCTGGTTGACGAAGATGTAGAACCGCGCTCGGGTGACCTTACCGCTGGTGCCGGTGCGGTGCACGTTGGTGGCATGGTGGCGCAACGGGTACGGACTCTCCTTGCGATGCGCGGACAGCCATTCCATAACCGCGTCGCGGCCGTGGAGCTCTGGCGACATCAGCTCCTCGAACGGGCTGGAACCGCTGTCACTTCGGGTCAGATAGCGCACGTCCTCGGCGTAGTGCGCAGCCAGTTCGTCGTAGTGTGCCTCGTCGTAGTGATACCAGAAGGTGGCGATGAACTCTTGCAGTTCTGGGAGCGTGATGTCGTTGCTCATGCCGGCGAGTCAACCCTTGCGCAATCCCGTCGACTCCGCCGATGCCCGGTCAGTGGAACAACATCTGGCGCTTGCCTCCCGCTCAGTAGACAGACCGCTCCTCGACTTGTGCGTCCGCTTTGATACTCGATGCCATGACCGCAGCCACGGAATCGACGTCGCCCACTGGTCCGAGCCCAGCTGACCCCGACGAGCTGCGAGAAAACCTGCGTCAAGCCGACCCGGGTGTCCTGGTGGCGGTGCTGGCTCAGCTCACCGGCGACCCGTCGGTGATCGACACCTACGCGCCCAAGATCTCGCACATCCCTGACCCGCCTGAGCGGGCCGGCGTCGCAGACCCTGACACGGCCGAGGCCCTGGTCGGCGCCATCGTCGAGGCTCTCGACCGGCCCCGGCCCGCTGGCGCGGTGCCCGCCGACGACCGGGACTTTTTCGCGCGACTGCTGCCGACGGCGCTGGGTTCGGAGATCGACGACGAGCAGGTGGACCTGCTGCTTGAGCAGGGCGGCTTCCAGCGATCGCAACCGACATTGCCGCGCACCGCGCCGATCCCCGACACCTTGAATGTCGCCATCATCGGTGCGGGCATTGCCGGGATCAGCGTCGCGTTGGCGGCCGCAGCGGAAGGCGTGGCGTATGAGATCTTCGACCGCAACGCGGAGGTCGGAGGCACCTGGTTGACCACCACGTACCCGGGCATCGGCGTGGACACGCCGTCGGCGTATTACTCGCTGTCACGTGAGGTGAACCCGGACTGGAGCAGCTACTACCCGCAGGGTGCGGAGTATCAGGCTTACTTGGTGGCGCTGGCCGACAAACACAAGCTGCGCGAGCACACCCGGTTCCGCACCGAGGTCGAGGCGCTGTGGTGGGATGAGCACCGCAAACAGTGGCAGATCCATTCGGTCGATGCCGGCGGCGAGCGTGCCATCAGTTACGCCAGTGTTGTGGTCACCGCGGCGGGGTATCTCAACCGCCCGCGCTGGCCCGAGATCAATGGCCGGGATACGTTCGCGGGCACAAGCATTCATTCGGCTCTGTGGGATTCGTCGCTGGACCTGACGGGTAAGAAGGTGGCGATCATCGGGGCCGGATGCACTGCCGTGCAGATCGTCGACTCCTGTGTGGACCAGGTGAAGCACCTGACGGTGTTCCAGCGTCAGCCGCATTGGGTGGCACCCCGTAAGCGGCTCACCGACGAGGTTCCGGCGCATAAGCGCTACCTCGGGCGGCACCTGCCTTACTACGCGAAGTGGAATCGGCTGAAGTCGTATTGGGGCACGGCAGACAACAACTATCCGGTCATCTTGCAAGACCCGGACTGGGCCAAGGACCACCTGTCCATCTCTGCGGCCAACGATGTGCTGCTGCAGATGTGTCTGGAGTACATAGAGCAGACTTTCGGCGAAGACACGGAACTGGCGAAGAAGGTCACCCCGGACTTTGCGCCCTACGGTAAGCGGATCATTCGCGACCCTGGCGGATATTACGCGGCGCTTACGCGCGACCACGTCGATGTGGAGGCCAGCGAACCGGCCGAGATCAACGCGAAAGGCATTGTCGCCCAGGACGGTCGACAGATCGACCTCGATGTCATCATCTACGCCACCGGTTACTACCTGGACTTCCTGTCGACCGTCGACATCCGTGGCCGTCACGGTAGGAAGCTGGCCGACGAATGGGGCGATAGGCCACGTGCCTATCGCGGCGGAACTGTGCCCGGCTTCCCCAACCTTTTCACCGTGTCGGCGCCGAATTACAGCCCCGGCCACGGCGCAGGTGCGAACTTTTCGATGGAGGTGCTCGCGCACTACATCATCGAGTGCTTGCAGTTGATGGCGTTGCGTGGCGTCACAACCATGGAGGTCAACCAGCGTGCCTACCAGGACTACGTTGCCGCGATCGACGAGGCGATGAGCCGCACCGTCTGGTGCCACACGCCGAATGCGCACACCTACTACCGATCCGGATCGGGCCGGGTAGTGGTGGCCACGCCGTATCGGCTGGTCGACCTCTGGCACCAGCATCGGGCGCCGGTCGAAGAGGACTTCACGCTGCGATGACGCAATTACTCAGTGGCAAAACGGCTTTAGTGACCGGTAGTAGCAGGGGGATCGGACGTGCGATCGCCCAGCGACTGGCAGCGGAAGGTGCGACCGTCGCGGTGACGGCGCGCGCCCGCCAGCCGTCGCAATCTACCCGGGCGGGGGTCGTCTCGGCGATCCCGGGGACGGTCGACGAGACCGTCGCGCTTATCGAAAATGCCGGAGGGTCGGCGTTCGGGCTCACCGCCGATCTCGAGGACGCCGGGGCGCGCGATGGCCTTGTCGATGCAGTCCTTGACCGCACCGGCCGCATCGACATCCTGGTCAACAATGCCGGTTTCGCCGACTACGCGTTGGTTGAGGACATGTCGTTGGAGACTTTCGACCGGACGGTCGAACACTATCTCCGGGCGCCGTTTGTCCTGACCAAAGCTGCGGTGCCGCATATGCGCAAACAAGGTCGCGGGTGGATCGTCAACATAGGGTCCGTCACCGGTGTGGCCCCGGTCCGGCCCTACCGGGAGTACAACAAGACATCCGGCGACGTGATCTACGCGTCGATGAAGGCTGCATTGCACCGGTTCACCCAAGGTGTGGCCGCCGAACTGCTGGACGCCAATATCGCCGTGAATTGCGTTGGCCCGTCGACGGCCGTCCGTACACCTGGTGCAGCGCAACTCATTCCAGAGTCCTTCCCGACCGAGCCCGTCGAGTATTTGGCCGAGACCGTGCTCGCGATGTGCCAACTACCCGCCGCGGCGCGCACCGGCCTGGTGGCGTTCAGCCTGCACTATCCGTGGTCGCAGCGGCTGCCAGTGCACAGCCTCGACGGAAAGTCCGAGCTACCGCCACTGGAACCACCGGCGAACACGAATCCGAACATTCGGGTCGCGGGTATCTGACGGGTCCCGAGTCCGACACTAGAGACTGAGTTCGGCTGAAGTCACAATGGATTCGTCGCAGTGACAGAAGCTGTGGCACACGCGATCCCGGATGATCACATCGGTACACTCCGGATCAAACCAGCGGTCGACCACCGCCCAGTGGATGGGATGCATCAGGTAGGGGCCCATCAGTCCGTCGATGTCACTGAACTCCTGCTCGAACACATGGGTCCACTGCGACGACCCGATTGCATCGTCGACACGGCTCAGCTGCCACGCCCTGATCGCCGGTATGTAGCGAGCCATCGAGCAGAGCTCGTTTTCGAAACGCGCAACGGTACTCGGGTCGGTCTCCGGCAACACTCGCAACAGCAGCGTTCGATACACTGTGCCTGCGCTGTGGCCGTTGCGCGTCGGGGTACCCGCGTAGGTGACTCCGTTTATCCGCGTGATCGCGGGATCCTGCAAAACAGCAGTGAAATTGTCTGCAGCCGAGAGCCATTCACGTCTTGAATCGAATCGTAGGTGGACCAGCACATCGCCGCCGTTGCGCGACCCCGGTAGCGTCGGCTCGATGAGGCGGTGAAGTGCGCGGGTCGCTTCGGCCCCCGAACGCACGGACGTCAGTACCCGATCCCATTCTTCACCGGTGACATCGAGGAGTCTGGTGACGCTATACATCGCTGAGCCCGTCGACGTCGTCGGAGGCGGTGGCGACCGATCGGGACCGCTCCGCGACCAGTTCGCCGATCCGCGACCACCATTCGCCCAGGGCGGGGTCTGGTCGGCCCTTCCATGTCATCTCCCACCATGCCCGCGGGCTGGGTAGCGTCCAGGTGATGGTGACGGTGTTGGATTGATCTTCGAGCCAGATCGGGGGACTGACCAGGATGTCGCACAACGTCATGCCCCGGGTGCGGGCACCCGGCGCGTATTCGGCAAGGTAGGCATCGATGAAAGTCTTGGCGCATCCGGGCTTGGTCACCACCCTGTCAATGACGAATACCCGACTATCAGCCATGGCCCGACCGTAGCTATCCCGCGAGGGCTTGAGCAGATGCACTCCCGCCCATCGGGAATTTCAGCGAAGCAGTTGAGCCAACTCCACGCACACCCGTCGCCGGGCTTCTAGCGCGATGTCGAGCGTCGGCATCGTCATGAAACCGTGGATACCCCCCGGGAAAAGGCATCGAACGGCGGGCACGCCCGCCGCATCGAGCGCGTCGGCGTAGGCGATGCCTTCGTCACGAAGTGGATCGTGACCCGCGATGACGATGATCGCGGGCGGCAGTCCCGCCAGGCTCGCACGCAGCGGGGAGGCGTACGGATGTTCCCGATCGGCAGGCACCGGCACGTATTGGTCCCAGTACCACTGCAGCGCCGGCTTAGGGTTGTAGAAGCCCTTGCCGAACAAGCGATACGACTCGTTGTCGAAGTCGGCCGCGATCACCGGATAGAGCAGCAACTGACCTGCGATCGGCGGGCCGCCGCGATCGCGCGCCATCAACGCGGCGACGGCGGCCAGGTTCCCGCCGGCGCTGTCGCCACCCACCATGACGCGACTCGCATCGCCGCCGACGGCGTCCGCGTTGTCGACCGCCCACTGGGCGGCGGCGTGGAAATCCTCGGCCCCATCGGGCCAGCGGTTCTCCGGCGCCAATCGGTACGCTACCGAAACCACCACGGCAGGAACACGATTGGCTAGATCGCGGCACAGGCCGTCGTGGCTGTCGAGGTCGCAGAACACGAAACCGCCGCCGTGCCCGTACACGAGGATCGGCAGGCCCTCACCGTCGGGCCGGTAGATCCTTATCGCGATGTCGCCGCCCGGCCCCGGGATGGTCTCGTCCCGGACCTCGGTAACGGGCTCGGGCTCGACCGGCGGCACGAACCTGGACCTGATCGTCGCCCGGGCCTGCGCACCGGTCATGGTGTGCACCGGTGGGAAGCCGGCATCCAACGCTTCGATCAGCGGCGCGATTTGTGGGTCGAGTTTCACGCGTACTGCAATGCCGGCCGCGACGGAACAGCGGAACGACGGGGCAGCAGTGGCCGCAGCGGCTGCAGAGTCGGCGCAACCCGCTGCGGGCCGTCCTCGACATTGCGCCAGATGCCCATCGCGGTCATGCGCACCGGCGCGGTCAGGCGCTGGTCGAACATCATGCGGTTCATCGGACCGCACACCGACACGGCGGCTATCGTCTCCGTGGCTTCGCCGGGACCGCCGATCGGCGCTGCGACGCAGCCGAATCCGAGCAGCGCCTCCTCCCGCTCGAACGCGACACCGTGGGCGCGTACCTTGGCCAATTCGACCGCGAGTTGGGAGCTGCTGAAGATCGAGTACTTGGTCTTGCGGACCTGCAGATTCACCTCCGCGTCCTCGTCGCGGTACGCCAGGATCGCCTTGCCGACGGCAGTGCAGTGCGCGGGCTGGCGACCCCCGACACGGGTAGGGATTGCGGCAATCGTCCGGTCGCCGACCTTCTCGAGGTAGACGACATCGGGTCCGTCCAGAACTGCAAGGTGCACGACGAGCCCGGTGGCGCGGTGCAGTTGGCCCAGCAGCGGGCTCGCCGCGCGCACCAGGCGGTCCTGGTGCACCGCCAGCGAGCCCAGTTCCACCAAACGCATGCCGAGCTCGTAATCGCGACCGCTGCGGCGCAGCCAGCGCAGTTGTACCAGGCGCTCGAGCATTCGGTGCGCCGACGAGCGGGGCAGGCCGGTGCGACGGACGATCTGAGCCAGCGTCAGCCGTCCCGGTCCCTCGAATGCATCGAGGACCAGCGAGATGCGGTCGATCACGGCGGTGGGGGTGGCTGGTTCGACGGCTTCCGCGCTAGCTGACATCGGCTTCTCCAAAACGCTGTGTGCCTAAGTGATATATGCCTATTAGTAATAAACCACACTTGTGTGGCCGTTGTCACTAGGCGCGCGAAAACTGCCCCGAGATGGGGGCCGGCACAGCCGGATCAGCGCAGGTCAGCCGTGGCAGCAGAGCGTCCCGCCCGACGCCCGTAGAAGCTGCCGTCGCCGAGCGAGATGCCGCTGGCGTAACCCCACGCGGCCAGCCCGGCTGTCGAACGACCCGCCGCGAAAAGCCCCGGAATCGGCTCTCCGCTGACGTGCAGCACCTCGGCATGCAACGTGGTCGCAAGCCCGCCCAGGGTGAAGCCGCCGGTGCTCTCGCGTAGATCGATAGCGCCGACTGGGCAGCTGATCGGCTTCAGCCACTCCGGTTTCTTGTGCAGCAGGGGATCTTCGCCGCGGGCGGCGCCCTCGTTGTAGGCGGCGACCGTCGCCTGCAGCGATCCGAGTGGCAGGCCCATGTCGCGTTCCAGGTCGGCAACAGTGTCGGCTACCCAGGTCGGCGGCCGCAGCATGAGCTTGGGTGACCACGAGTTCATCGCCTCGTCCTGGGCGTCGCCGTCGATGATCAGGTAGGCAGCGTTGTCCTGCTGGTAGAGGGTGAACTGCCCGATACGGCCCGGATAGGTGTCCTCGGTGACGTATCGCTGACCGCGGCCGTTGACCAGGATGCCGCGCACCAATTGCTGGGGGTCGATGAAGATCGCGACTTCGGTGGCGTCCATATGGGCGAGGTCGGCGCCGAGCGCCTGGGCCATCCGGATCGACTGACCGTCATGCTGCTCGATCGAGGCCGCCGGACGTCCGGCGATCCGCGGGGCGAAGCGCGCGACCATCGATTCGTTGTAGGCGAAGCTGCCGGTAGCCAGCACCACGCCGCGACGCGCCCGGACCGTCACGTCGTTTCCGTACTGGCGGGCGCGGACGCCGACCACCCGGCCGTCGGATTCCACGATCAGGCGCTGCACCCGCACGTCGTAGAGTGCCCGCGCTCCGGCGGCAGTGGCCGTCTCGACGAGCGGTTTCATGAGCATGAAGCCGGCGCTGGCTTCGCCCTGCTTCTTGTTCTGCATCTGCGGGACATGCCCGCGGGGGGCCGGGGCGGCAATTGTATTGAGCGGATAGGCGTTTTCGCCGCCGCTGTACATCAGGCCTTGGTCACCCATCGGCTCCCAGCCGGGCTCGGAGAAGAACTCCGCCTTGAACGGCACACCGCATCCGACCAGCCAGTCGAAGTGGGCGACGCTACCGGCGCAGTAGTCGACGATCCTCTTCTCGTCGGCTCCAGGTCCCATCGCGGCGTTGAGGAAGGCCGCCATGTTATCCACGGAATCGTCAAAGCCACAGGCTTTTTGCAGCGCCGTGCCGCCGCCGAGGTAGATGAATCCACCTGCCATCGCCGCGGCGCCACCCCAGGACCCGGTGCGTTCCAGGACCAAGACGTCGGCGCCGGAGCGGGCTGCTTCGACCGCTGCGGCGGCGCCGGCCACTCCGTAGCCGGCGATGACGACGTCAGCCTCGTGGTCCCAAGAGGTGATCGCGGTGGCCGGCAGCGGTGTGACGTCAGCCTCGGGTGTCATAGCCGCATTGCCGCGGGCATCTCACCGATCCACTGGTGCCCCCAGTAGCTATCGGCGGTGATTTCCTCTGCGGTGTAATGGTTTTCGTCGACACGCATACCGTCGGTGCCGAATTCGATGTCCCAGTCGCCGGGTGCGCGGACGTAGAACGACACCATCTTGTCATTGGTGTGACGTCCGAGGGTGGAGGACAACTGGAAGCCTTCGGCGTTGACCCGGTCCAATGCCTGACCCACGGCGTCGAGGGTGTCGACCTCGACCATGATGTGGACCAGCCGCGGGTCACGCTGGTGTGCGGCGGGCACGATCGCCAGGCTGTGGTGTCGTTCGTTGATTCCGAGGAAGCGAACCCGAACCGGGCCGAACTCTTTCGGCAACGGTACCCGGAACGCGCCGCGAGAACGGAAACCCAATACGTCGGTGTAGAAGTCGAACAGGCCGTTGGGATCGGTGGCCGGCACGACGACGTGGCCCATGCCCTGGTCGCCGGTGACGAATCGTGCGCCGAACGGGGTGATGACCGGGCTGTGGTCAAGCACCGAGCCGTGGAACACCTCAATCGTGGTGCCGGCCGGGTCCTCGAACGTGATCACCTCTTCTACCCGGCGGGCCTCTGCCTCATCAGTGGGAAGTTGCTTGAACGGCACGCCTGCGCGATCGAGTGTTGCTTTGAGGCGCTGCAGGGCAGGGTGATCGCGCACTTCCCAGCCCACGGTGAGAACCCGGTCGGTCTCACCGGGCACCACGATAAGCCGGGCCGCACGTTCGTCCATGCGCAGGTACAGCGCTGACGGGTCGGGTCCCTTGCCTTCTGCGAAGCCCAGGACTCCGAACGCGAAGTGTCGCCAACGGTCGATGTCGTTGGTGGAAATCGTGATGTAGCCAAGGCTTTTCAGGTCGCTCATCAATGCGTTCTCCTAAATCAAGGCCCGCAGCGGACCTTCCGGCGGATCGATGCCAAGCGAGCTCAGCGCCGACGCGTGGTAGGTGGTGCCGGGGACGTGGATGGCATGGGCGTGGCCGACATGTACGTCACGCCAGTAGCGCTGCAGCGGCTTGTCCATCCGCGCCGCATTCCCGCCCGAGCGGGCGAAGATCTCATCGACCGCCGACACGGCGCGCCAGACGGCACGAACCTGGGTCCGGCGACCCGCCGCACGGTCTGCGAACGACACCTCCTTGCCAGAATCCACGATGTCGTAGATGCGATCCGCGTTGGCCAATAGCTCCTGGCGGGCGGCGTTGATGTCGGCGGCAGCCTCACCGATGGCGTACATCACGTAGGGGTCGTCCTTGATCGCGGTGCCGGTGGCGGTGACGCGCTCGCGCTGGTAGTCCAGGTGCGCGGCAAGCGCGCCCTCGGCGATGCCGATGGTCGCCGCCGAGATTCCTAGCGGGAACATCGTCGACCACGGCATCAGATACAGCGTTTCGGTCATCCCGGCCTCACGCTGGGCGGTACCGTCCATCACCTTTGTCGCGTCCATCGTCCGGTAGGCCGGGACGAACGCGTCCTTGACGATCACGTCTTTGGAGCCGGTTCCGCGCAGCCCCACCACATTCCACGAATCTTCGACAATCTCGTAGTCCTTGCGAGGAAGGATCATGTGCAGCATCTGCGGCGGCATCACCGGTACGCCGTTGGCGTCGCCCCGCATCGCGCCCAGGATGATCCAGTCGCAATGGTCGGTGCCCGAACTGAACTGCCAGCGGCCATTGAAGACGTAGCCGCCATCGACCGGCTTGGCCACGCCCTGCGGCGCGTAGGGGGAGGCCATCCAGGTGTCCACGTCGTCGGCCCAAACCTCAGCGGGCACTTTCGGATCCGCATACGCCAACTGGTAGGGGTGAACGCCCACAACGCCGACGATCCAGCCGGCGGCCGGATCCAGCGCCGCTGTCGCCATCACGGTCTCGGCGAACTCGCGCGGGTGGACTTCATATCCTTGGTAACTCTTGGGCTGCAACAGCCGGATCAGGCCGGCCGCTTTCATGACTTTGACACTGTCGTCGGTGAGCCGTCCGATTCTTTCGGCTTCCACGGCCTGGTCGCGCAACTGGTCCGCCATGGCCATTACCCGGTCGAGTACCCGCTCGGTCATATTTTCGTCCTTACGTATGGGGGCCTACTAATGGTCTACCGCAGTCGATGCCGAACGGAAGCCGTTCCCGGTGAGCGGACGAAAATGCGATGAAAGCTCAAATGTGGAGGTGCGCAGCTTCCATTGACTGGGAAAGCTCACCGCGCTCCCCGGAGTAGCGCGTAGCTTGCCAAGGTGTGAGCAACATTCCTGATCGAACCGCAGCCAGCGTCGACGCCGTGGTCGTCGGAGCCGGGTTCTCGGGCTTGTATGCGCTGCACAAGTTGCGCTCCCAGGGCTTGTCCGTCCTGGTATTCGAGGCGGCCCCCGACGTGGGCGGCACCTGGTATCACAACCGGTACCCCGGTGCACGGTGCGACGTGGAAAGCGTCGACTACTGCTACTCCTTCTCCGACGAGCTGCAGCAGGACTGGACATGGACCGAGAAGTACGCCACCCAGGCCGAGATATTGCGGTACATCAATCACGTCGCCGACCGGTTTGACCTTCGTCGCGACATCCGACTGAACTCGCACGTGACGTCGGCGGTCCTCGACGAGCAGACGCTGTGCTGGACCGTCACCACCAACACCGGGGAAGTCGTCACCGCCCGGTTCTGCCTGATGGCCACTGGCGCGCTGTCGGCCGCGATGACGCCGGACATCGAGGGTCTGCCCACATTCGGTGGCGAGATCTACCACACCGCTCACTGGCCGCACGACCCCGTCGACTTCACCGGAAAGCGCGTAGCCGTGATCGGGACCGGATCCTCAGGAATCCAAACCGTGCCCGTCGTCGCCGAGCAGGCGGCAGCGCTCTTTGTCTTCCAGCGCACTCCGAACTACAGCGTTCCGGCCCGCAACGAGCCGCTGTCCGCCGAGCGGGCTGCCGAGGTGAAGGCCACCTACGCCGAGCGGCGACGGTTGTCGTGGCGCAGCGGCGGCGGTTCCCCGTACCTCGGCACCACCAAAATGGCGATGGAGGTTTCACCTGAGGAACGACGCGCCGCCTTCGAAAAGCGTTGGCAGCTCGGCGGTGTGCTGTTCAGCAAGACTTTCCCGGATCAGATGATCGATCCGGCGGCCAACGAGGAGGCCAGGAAGTTCTATGAGGAGAAGGTTCGCGCGCTCATCGATGACCCAGATGTCGCTGAACTGCTGATCCCGACCGATCACCCCATCGGAACAAAACGGATTTGCACCGACAGCAACTACTTTCAGACCTTCAACAAGCCGAACGTGAGTCTGATCAGCGTCCGCAAGACCCCGATCGAATCAATTGATGCCACCGGGATCAACACCAGCGAAAGGCATTACGATGTCGACGCCGTCGTTTTCGCGACCGGCTTCGACGCGATGACGGGGGCGTTGGCCAAGATCGACATCGTCGGGCGCGGCGGCGAGTTACTCCGCGACAACTGGCGGGACGGTCCGCGCACATATCTGGGCTTGGGCGTGGACGGTTTCCCAAACTTGTTCGCCGTCTCGGGACCGGGTGCCCCCGCGGTGCTGGCCAATATGGTTTTGCACGCCGAGGCGCACATCAACTGGATTGCGGATTGCATCGGCTACCTCGACGCTCACGGATATCTCGGCATCGAAGCCAGGGCCGAAGCAGTGGACGAGTGGGTTGCTGAATGCGCCCGCCGGGCCGAGTCGACGTTGTTCACCAAGGCAAACTCCTGGTATATGGGCGCAAACGTCCCCGGCAAGCCCCGGGTCTTCATGTTGTTCGTCGGAGGGTTCGCGGTCTACAACGACATTTGTGCGGAGGTGGCTGACGCCGGATACAAGGGATTCAACTTGATGAAGGCCACAGAAAGTTGTTGGGATGCAGACTGATTCAGGGCAGCTGGCCGGAAAGGTCGTCGTCGTCACCGGCGGCGCGGGCGGGCTCGGCGCGGCCTTCGCACGGCACATCGTCGCGCGCGGTGGCAACGTGGTACTCGCCGACCTGCTCGACGACGAGGGCAAGCAGCTGGCCGATGAACTCGGCGCGCTGGCGCGCTACACCCATCTCGACGTCACCGACCCCGAGCAGTGGTCGGACGCGGTCCAGTTCACCCTCGCGGAGTTTGGCACGCTCACCGGCCTGGTGAACAACGCCGGCGTGTCGACCGGTCAGTACCTCGAGCACGAGCCACCGGCACACTTCCGGATGGTGTTGGAGGTGAACCTGGTCGGGGTGTTCAACGGTCTGCAGGCGGTGATCGGGCCGATGCGCTCGGCAGGCGGCGGGTCGATCGTCAACATCTCGTCGGCGGCCGGCCTGTTCGGCTTGGCGTTCACCGCGGGCTACGGCGCCTCGAAGTGGGGTGTGCGCGGGCTGTCGAAGATCGCCGCTGTCGAGCTGGGCCCCGATCGCATTCGGGTCAACTCGGTGCACCCCGGCATGACCTACACCCCGATGACGGTCCATGTCGGCATCCAGGTCGGCGAGGGCAACTATCCCAACACGCCGATGGGACGGGTCGCGGTGCCCGAGGAGATCGCCGGCGCCGTGGGCTACCTGCTGTCCGACGACGCCGCCTACGTCACCGGCGCCGAGATCGCGGTCGACGGTGGGTGGACCGCCGGGCCGACCCTGAAATACGTTTTGGGGCAATAGGGCCAGACAGGAGTGCAGATGAAGCGATTGGAACGCAACCGGATCCTGGTGACCGGCGCCGCCTCGGGCATCGGGCAGGCCACCGCGCTGCGCCTGCTGGACGAGGGTGCCGCGGTGGTCGCCGCCGACGTCGCCGCCGACGGGCTGGACAAGACCCGCGCCCGGGCCGGCGAGATCGGGGCCGGTGAACGACTGACCATATTGGAGATGAACATCGCCGATGAGAACTCGGTCGTTGACGGTGTGCGCTCGGCGGTGGACACGCTGGGAGGTCTCGATTCGCTGGTGAATGCGGCCGGCATCCTGCGCGCCGCGCATACCGACCAGATGGATCTGGCCCTGTGGAACCAGATCATCGGAATCAACCTGACCGGAACCTTCCTGGTGGTCCGGGAGGCATTGCCGGCGCTGCTGCAAAATCCCCGCAGCGCGATCGTCAACTTCAGCTCGACGTCGGCGTCGTTCGCGCATCCGTACATGGCTGCCTACGCGGCCAGCAAGGGTGGGGTGCAGTCCTTCACCCATGCGCTGGCGCTCGAGTATGCGAGCAAGGGGCTGCGCGCGGTGTGCGTGGCGCCCGGCAGCATCAAGTCCGGAATCACCGATGCCACAGGCGGATACATCCCGCAAGATGCGGACTGGACGCTGTTCACCCGGCTGATGCCGATCATGCCCACCACTGAGGAATCCAGCGGCGCGGGAATGGCCAATCCGAGTGTCGTCGCCGGTGTCATCGCCATGTTGGTGTCCGACGACGGCGCGTTCATCACCGGCACCGAAATCCGCATCGACGGCGGAACGCACGCGTGAGCGCTGGCGACGATGCAGAGCAAAAGAGTGATGTGGGGGTACCTCCCGCTTGCGGGGGAGAGGAGCGGCGCCGACGGCTGACAGCTGAGTTCACCTACGAAAGCACCCTTCGCGAAATCACCACGGACGCAGGCGTTCTGCGCTATCACGAAGCAGGCCTGATCGACGCCGGGCCGCCGCTGGTGCTGTTGCACGGTTCGGGTCCGGGTGTGACGGGATGGCGCAACTTCCGCGGCGTGCTGGGTGCCTTCTCGGAATTCTTTCGCTGTCTGATCCTGGAGTTCCCCGGCTTCGGCGTCAGCGACGATTTCGGTGGCCACCCGATGATCACCGCGCTGGATGGGCTGGTGCGCTTCGTCGATGCGCTCGGCCTGGACACCGTTGACATCATCGGCAATTCGATGGGTGGCGGTGTCGCGATCAACTTCGCGATCGCTCATCCCGAGCGGGTGCGCCGGTTGGTGACCATCGGTGGCATCGGCCGCAACATCCTCACCCCGGGGCCGGCGGAAGGTATTCGGCTGCTGCAGGAGTTCACCGACGAACCCAGCCGCGAGCGACTGGTCCGGTGGCTGCACTCAATGGTCTATGACCCGGCTACCGTGACCGAGGAACTCATCGAGGAGCGCTGGACCCACGCGACCGATCCGAAGACACTGGCCGGCGCGCGGCGGATGTACGGCAGTGCGGCATTCGCGCAGATGATGAAGGCCATGGAGTCGTCCAAGGGGCCGCAGCCGTGGGCGATGATGCACCGCGTGCAGGCGCCGACGCTGATCACCTGGGGCCGTGACGACCGGGTCAGCCCACTGGACATGGCCCTTCTTCCGATGCGCACCATTCCCAACGCCGAACTGCACGTGTTTCCCAACTGCGGTCACTGGACGATGATCGAGGCCAAAGAAGCCTTCGAGAGCGCGGTATTGGCATTCCTGCTGCGCAAGGATCCGGCCGAACTCAGTTGACGCAGGGCACGCCGCCGCCGCCGATCGGTTTGCCCTGATCGGGGGTCGGCTCGGTGGATTCCGTGCTCGACTGGTGATAGCCGTAACCGTCGGAAAGGCTTGAGGCCGAATCGGAAGTGGACGTGGATTCATCCTGGGAAGGCGCAGAGTAGTTGTCGTCCACGATGACTTCGACGTGGCCGAACTGCAGCTGCCGATTCGGTTTGCCCGGTGCGTCGATGCCCAGCAGCATCGCCACGTTGTGCGCGTCGCTCTCCGCGCCCGGGGCGTACTCGATCGTGGTGGCGGTGGGTTCACCGCGAACTCGGTCGCGTATCGCCCCCGTGGTGTATCCGTCTTTCCTCAGCGAACGCGCTACCTGGCTGGCGAGCCCGCTTGTGTTGCTGGCATTGACCACGTCGACAACGGTTGACGGGCTCGGCACGTCGGAGCTGGTCGTCGTCGTAGCCGCCGAAGAGTCGCCGAAGGCCTCAGATACCTCGGCCTTGATCGCATCGGGGTCGATGATGTTGACGTCCTGTCCGTTGATGTTGTCGTAGCGCACCACGGGCAGCGTTCGGTATTCGATGGAGCCGCCCGCCAACGCGCCCATCTTGCGGAACTGGTCCTCGTCCCAGCCCGACGACAAGACCACGTCTTTACGCGCCACCGCCATCAGGCCCTTGAGCTTGCCCAGATTGGTGAAGGTGCCGGCGTCCTGCAGCTGCCGCATCACCGACGAGAGGAAAGCCTGCTGACGGTGGGTACGGTCCAGGTCACCATTTTCCAGGCCGTGGCGCTGCCGGACGAAGGCCAGCGCCTGCTCGGCATCCAGGGTCTGGCGCCCGGCCGGGAAGTCGGCGCCGGAGTAGGAGTCGTATACGGCGTGCTTCAGGCACACCTGCACGCCGCCCAGGCTCTGGGTGAGGTCGTAGAAACCGGCCAGGTTGACCTCGGCGAACAAGTCGATGGGCACGCCGGTCAGGCTCCGCACCGCTTTCAGCGTTGCAGCCCGGCCGGCTTCGCGGCCCTTTGTCTCCAGCTCTTTCTGATCGCTCACACCGTGGTTGATCAGTTTCTGCTCGACGTACTGCTTAGTGAGCCCGTAGGCCTCTTTGATCTTGATGTGGTTGTAGCCGGGTACGCCGTTGAACTTCACCCAGTCATCACGGGGGATCGAGAACGCGGTCACCCGGTCGTCGGGGCTGACATGCGCAAGGATGAGGGTGTTGGTGTTGTAGCCGCCGTCGTCGGAGTCGCCGGCGTGCAGGTGTTTCAGCAAATTCCAGGACAGGTCGTTACCGTCCTGGTCTTTTCGCGAGTCGAGCCCGATGAGCAGGATGTTCTGTCCGTTGCCGGTGGATTTCGGATCCTGGGAGCTCAGGGCCTGGGAGACGGTGATTCCGCCCAGCATGCCGTGGGCCATCCACCACCCCGATCCGGTCGCCACCACGACGACCAGCGCCACCAACGCCAAGAAGGCACTGATGACGCCACGCCCTTGCACTGCCGGCGGCGACGCACGATGACGATGCTTAGCGCTCGATCGCTGCAGGTCTGTCACCACAACCTCGACTGTCTATGGGTGCCGCGCGTGACCCCCGGGTTGCGATGTGCGCGGTCTACGTATGAAGCTTGACGCCTAGTATGCGGCAGCTTTCTTTGCAACGCGTAGTGAGCCAAGTAACAGCCGTAAGCGTACCAAGCTGGGCAGAAACGGCTGTTACCAGCGACAACACGTCGTGCAACGTTTCCCTCGCCGACGACGAGTTGTGACCAAATCGTGGTCATGAAACGGCTGTTTACAGCTCCAGAACCGCCCCGTCGGTGGCCGAAACCGCGGCGGGGAACCGTGCCCGCGCGGCGGCCGCCGTGCGTTCGGGCATGCCCGGGAGGGGATGGTTGTGGGTGAGCAGCAGCCGTGACACACCGGCCTCGACGGCGACGACGCCGGCCTCGTCACCCGAGGTGTGACCACGTTCGGCGGCGACCGGCTCCCACGCTTCGTGCAGCAGCGTGGTCACGCCCGCCGCGTGGCGGATGGTCTGCGGGTCGAACTCGGTGTCGGTGCAATAGACCAGCCGGTCCCCGACCCGGAAACCCGCGGAGGGCAAGGTGTGCCGGGTCTGCTCCCACGTCTCGATCTCATGGCCTGCGAAACTCAAAGTGTCCCAACTTAACTCCGCCCAGCGTGCCGGCGACACCGGCGAGGTTGTCTGAAATGGCGAGGCGAGAAGTTGATCCTCGACGATCGATCGGGTGGGCCGGCCGTAGGACAGCTCGCCGGGGCCGGCGATCGTCAGTTCCCGGTCGCCCAGGCTGCGCGCGCTGACGAAGCCCAGCCCGGTCACGTGATCGAGGTGGAAGTGGCTGAGCACCACCGTCACCGTGTCGATGCCGTCCAGCAGAGCGGGGTTGATGTGCAGCGTGCCCAGACCGGTTCCGGCGTCCAGCACCAGGGCTTCGGTGCCGGTGGTGATCAGATAGCAGCTCGTCTGCCGGGAACTGGTCGGGATCCATCCGCCGCTACCGAGAACCGTCAGCCTCATGGCTACAGAACCTACGACGACGAGGCCGATAGCTAGGGTAGCGACTGCTTGAGCGCGGCCACCGTCTCGAGATCGGTCAGCGCCGCTACGCCGCGCTTGACGCCTTCCATTGCGATGCTTTCGGCTTGCATGCCGCCCATCCCCGCGGTGATCAGCGGTGCGACGTAGGCGTACAGCGACCCTTGCCGATAGCGCAGCCAGAGCTCGTCTGCGTCCAATTCGGGGCCGCCTGCGGCCGCCAGGGCTCGACGGTAGACGGCGAGCAGGTCGCGTTCGCAGGCCTGACGGTCGGCGGTTGTCATGCCGGTGATCAGCGTGTAGCTGAGTTCGCGGCCGGGGTGCCCACGGCGGACCGCCTGCCAGTCGAGCAATCCGGCCTCGCCGTTGCGAAAGTAGACGTTGCCGGGATGCGCGTCGCCGTGCATCACCGTATTCGGTTGCTTGTCAATCACTTTCGCGACCGCGCGATAGTTGTCGATGATGAAGCGGCCGTCCTCGACGGGAATCGAGGTTCGCTCGGCCAGTCGGCGAGCCGAGGTGTTCAACAGCGAACCGGTGAGCAGCGACGTGTGATCGCCGGACGCGGAGTAAACCCAGCCGGGCGGACGCTCCCAGAACGTCGCGTGCAGCCGGGCCAGCAGCTCGACGACCATGCCCGCCTGATCCTTATCGAGCGGATGCAGGGTGTCGGGGAACTCGCACGGATCGACCGCCAGGTCTTCGAGCACGAGCACATAGCGGCCGGTCAGCGAGTCGAACGCCGACCCGTATGCCACCGGCAGGCCGGTCAGCTGTGGCGACAATTCACGGTAGAAAAGCACTTCGGTCTGCGCCAGCCTGCCCAGTTCACCCATCAGCCGGGTCGCGACGGTCTCGGCGGCCATCTTGACGAACACCGAGCCCGGAACGTCGTCGCCGGTCAGCGCCAGGCGGGCTCGCGACGACGTGCCGGCGTCGCCACCGATCACCGACACCGACGCCACCCGACGTCCGATGATTTCCGACAGCCAGGCGGCGTCGAGCTCTCCGACCGTTCGTGGCAGCGACCGCAGCCGGCCCATGACGGCATCCGTTGCGACGCGCTGCATTCCGCGACCCAGGTGTGCCGCCAAGCCGAGAACCGGTACTACCCGCACCGAAGCATCTTTACAAAGGGATGACATTCTGTAAAGTTTGACCGAAGCCGCCCGACGATCGGTCGGAAGAGGTCGAATGAGGAAGTGAAGCGGCTCAACGGCGTGGACGCCTTGATGCTCTATAGCGAAACACCCGAAATCCACATGCACACGCTC
>Ga0335075_10001828_pt1 | contig 34620 bp, 35 predicted proteins | sample Lox_Sample_24_FD_206723 | JGI IMG/M metagenome (GOLD analysis project Ga0335075, IMG submission 206723) | Soil microbial communities from Loxahatchee National Wildlife Refuge, Florida, United States - Lox_Sample_2.4 | ecosystem: Environmental > Terrestrial > Soil > Wetlands | place: USA...
CGTGCGCGGAGAGAAATCGATCGACGAATTTTTTGCGAAGACCGAGCGCGCGCTGGGCCCGGTCACCGTGACTGTGGCGAACGCCGGCATCTTTCCCAATTGTGCCGTGCTCGATATGTCCGTCGAGGAATGGGACCGCGTGATGGAGACGAACCTGCGCGGGACGTTCCTTACGTGCCGGGCGGGCGCGCGAAGCATGGTGGCGGGCGGCCGGCCGGGCAAGATCATCACGATCTCCTCGGGCGCGCATGCCAGCGCGCGGCTCGGCCGTGCCCATTACTGCGCCTCGAAGGCCGGCATTGTCATGCTCACCAAGGTATTGGCCATGGAGCTGGCCGAGCGGCGCATCAACGTGAACAGTGTCGCGCCCGGCTATATCAATACCAAACCGGACGCGGCACCCGTGGATACGGACTTCAAGAACGCGATGCTGAGGAATATTCCTTGGGGGCGGTTCGGCACGCCGGCGGAGGTCGCCGAGACCGTGGTCTATTTGGCCTCATCGATGGCCGACTACGTGACCGGCGAAGTGTTCGCCATCAACGGCGGCGCCTTTGCCGGGCGGGCGTATCTGCCATTCAATAAGCCGACGGCGCGCTGATCGAGTGCGGCCCAGGCTTAAACCTCGCCGAGGAAGGATTTCACCCGCGCGGCGATGTCCGCTCCGACGGCGGCCACGCCGGCGGCCGGCAGATGCGCGGCCGCCGCGGTCAGGCTCGCCTGAAGATCGTTGGCGGGGCGCGCCTTTTCCGCCGCCATCGCAGCCGCGCCCGGCGGCGCGACCTCCGGCAGCGCGAAATCCGCGGGTCCATCGTTCGCCGGCTCATCCTCCAAGAGATCGAGCAGGTGCGGCGCCGCCGCGTCGCGCGCGGTGAGCGGGCCGAGAGCGAACAAGGCCCGCAAGGTCGCGATGATCGTCGTATGGTCGAACGGCGTCGCGCCGCGCGGCCGCAGCACGCTGCCCGGCCGAACATAGGGCGAGACGATCACCGCCGGCACGCGCACGCCGAGCCGGTCGAAGCGGAAACCGTCCGGATAAGGCCCGCCCGGCGGCGTCGCCGGCGGCGGCAGCACATGGTCGAAGCAGCCGCCATGCTCGTCATAGGTGACGATGAGCAGCGTCTGCCGCCATGCCGGCCCGCCGCGCAGCGCCGCATACACTTCCGCGATCAGCCGCTCGCCATACGCGACGTCATGCGGCGGATGCTGATCGTTCGGCAGGGTCCCGGAGAGAAAATCGGCGAAATAGCGCGGCTCGATGAAGGCGTACTCGGGCAAGGCCCCGCCGGCGGCATCCTTGGCGAAGTCCGCGAACCGGCGGAAATGGCCCGGCACGTCCCCCCACAGATCCGAGAGCGTCGCGGCTTGCGGGAAATCGTCGAAATAAAGCCGCCAGGCGCATTTTTTCTCCTCGAGCCGGTTGAAGACCGTTTGCATCGTGAAGGGCAGCCGGTCCGGCGCATTGTTGACCGCGCCGCCCGCCGTGCCGCAATGGGCGAAGAACCGGTTGGGCCAGGTCTGGCACGGCGCGGAGGCGAACCAGCGATCGCTCACCGCGAAGGCGCGCGCGAGCCCGCTCAGCACGGGAAGCTGCTCGGGCGTGAAACCATGCATCGGCGCCCGCGGATCATACGACGCGGAGCCCGGATCCTGGCGCATATAGTTGTCGACGAACCCGCCCATCGGCGCATCGCCGCCGAGGCCCGCGATCTGCATCGCCATATCGGTGAATTTTTCGCCCGGATCGGGGTCGGGGATCGTTGCCGCCGCTTCGCTCAGCGCCGCGCTGCTCTATACCGCGACGGTTTGCTCCACGCCCGCCTTCTCATGCCAGACATTTGTCTCCGTTCCCGTGAGCCCGTCGAAATCCGGGCCTGCCGGGCGCAATCGTCCCAGCATGCAATCGAAGGAGCGGTTCTCCAACATCAGGACGACCACGTGCCTGATGTCCCGCCGCATCTCCAGCCCCGGCGCTCCGCTCATCGCGACCCTCCTCTTCCGCGCGCCTCGCTCCTACCACCGATTTCCGGCGCTCGGGTCAAACGCTGCGAGTGGGCAACGATGCGCAGCGGGCGAGCCTGCCGCGTTCGGCGGAGGGCCTCCGGCTATTCGACGCCCGACTTGATGAGCGGGACCAGCTTCTTGACCAGCGCGCCGTTGACCGTGCCGGCGGCGGTGTTGATGTTGAGCCCGGGCATGTAATAGCGCTTGGACATCACGCACTGAATGACCGGCAGGAATCCCTGGAGATAGAGCTGCTGGTTGAGGGTGACGGTGATGTAGCCGCTCGCGAGGCCGGAGACGGTGGAAGGCGCGAGGTCGATGCCGCCGACGGTGATCTCGCCGGGCTTCTTGCCGGCCTCCTTCAGCGCCTGCGGGATGAAGGAGGTGACCAGGCCGTGCTGCGTGCCGATCGCCTTGAGGTTCGGATGGCGCTCGATATAGGCGACGAGAATCGGCACGGCGAGGGCGGAATCGGCGTCCACCTCAGTCGAGATGGTGAGTTCGTCCACCTTGAGCCCGGCCTTCTTGAGGCCGGCGACCATGCCGCGGGCCGATTCGCCGCGCACGCCCTCGGAGAAGAGGCCGTAGACCAGCGCCTCGTCGCCCGGCTTGAGATGGCCCTGGGCGACCATCGCGTCCGCCGTCTCCTCGCCGCCGGCGAAGAGGTAGGTGCCGGCATAGCCGAAGCCGTTCTGGCGGTATTTGTCCTCGATGTCGGGCAGCGGCACGTTGCCGGCGGTGACAATGATGCCTTGCTTCTCGGCCTGCTCGACGAGCGGCATGAAGGCGGCGTTGCCGGGATGGCCCATGATCTCGATGCAGTCGGGGCTGGCGGCCATCGCCTGGCGGAATTGGGCGATCATCTTCTCGGGCGCCCAGCCGGAGAACTGCTGAACGAGCTTGACGCCGTACATGTCGGCGGCCGCCTTGGCGCCGATCTCGCGCGGCAGCGTGGCGCCATCGCCGGGATTGCCGCCCATCTGGAAATACATGGTGAGGCCGGCGCCGAGCTTTGGCGCGGTCTGGGCCATCGCCGGCGCGGTGGCGGCGAGGGCGAGGCTCGCGAGCGCGACGGTGGCGAGGAGGGCGGGGCGCATTTTGTTCATGGAAGTTCCTCCTTGGAAGGTTGGCAAAGATTATTCGCGGGCGGCGAAGCGCCGGCGGAGCTGCTTGAGGCGTGCGGGATTCTCGATGCCGATATGCAGGACGACGGCGACGATGAAGACGAGGCCGACGATCACTTCGACCCAGAAGCCGGCGACGCCCGTGGCGACGATGCCGGCGTCGAGCATGCCGATGATCAGCGCGCCGAAGACGGTGCCGACCACGGTTGCCGCTCCGCCGAAGACCGACGAGCCGCCGATGAAGACGCCCGCCAGGGCGGAGAGCAGCATGCCCTGGCCCTGGGTCGCGAAGTAGTTGAGGTTCTGGATGGTGAGCAGGAAGCTCGCGAAGCCGGCGATGACGCCCATCAGGGTGAAGAGCTTGATGCGCTCGCGCATGACGTTGATGCCGAGCACGCCGGCGACGGCCTGAGAATCGCCGATGAAGAGCAGATGCTCGCCGAAGCGATGGCGGTTGAGCACGAACCAGGCCAGCACGGCGATGCCGAGCGCCCACCAGGCCTCGGCGGGAACGAAAAAGAGGGTGCCGGCGAAGATGTTGGCGATGGGCGTGTTCTCGAGATCGGAGAGCGCGTAGGAGAGGCCGCCGCAGAGCACCGTCGCGACCCCGGACCAGAAGAACGAGGTGCCGATGGTGATGATGATGGACGGCACGCCGACCATCGCGACGAGGACGCCGTTGACGAAGCCGACGAGCGCGCCGCCGGCCAGCGCCGCGACGAGCCCGAGCCAGGGCGCGGCGAGATGGAGCGAGCAGAAAGCGAAGAGAAAGCCGGAGAACTGGATGACCGCGGGGAAGGAGAGATCGATCTCGCCCGCGGCGATGACCAGGGTGAGGCCGAGCGAGAGGATGAGCAGCGGAGGGATCGTGACGAGGAAGGAGTCGTAGATCGGCCAGCGCAGGAAGACGCGCGGGGCAAAGGCGATGAAGAGGCCGATCAGGGCGAAGAAGACGAGGATGATCGGCAGGCCCTCGAGCCTGCCGCCGGTGAGAACGGGCGGGAGCGAGCGCGGGCCCGGCGGGCGGGCGGGATTGGCGCGCGCGCCGCTCACGCCGCCGCTCCCGCCGCGGGCTGCTGGAGCGCGATCAGGAAGCGGGTGAGCTCCTCGAGGTCCATCTCGTGCGGACGGATGTCGGCGACGATGCGGCCGCGATCGAGGACGACGAGGCGGTCGGCGAGCGCGTGGACATGGGCGAGATTGTGCTCGATATAGATGGCGGCCCGGCCGGACTCCTTGATCCAGCGGACGAAATCGAGAACTTTCCGGACCTCGTTGATGGCGAGCGCGGTGGTCGGCTCGTCGAGGATGATGAGATCGGCGTCGAAGTGCATGGCGCGGCCGATGGCGATGCCCTGGCGCTCGCCGCCGGAGAGGTTCGAGACGGTGGAGTTGGCGTCGATGCCGAGGCCGCGGAAGCCGAGATGGCTTTGGAGGATCTCGTTGGCGATGCGCCGCTGCTCGCGGACATTGATGAAGCCGAGGCGGTTGACGATCTGGCGGCCGGCGAAGAAGTTGCGCCACAGCGGCTGCTTCTCGCCGAGCGATTTTTCCTGGTACACGGTCTCGAAGCGGAAGCCGTGGGCGCGGCGCACGGAATAGCGGCCGAGATCGACCGGCTGGTCGCGGACATAGAGCCGGCCGGCGCTGGGGCGGACGACGCCGGTGAGCGCCTTGATCAGGGTCGATTTGCCGGCGCCGTTGTCGCCGATCAGGCCGACGATCTCGTTGCGGCCGATCGCGAGGTCGATATCGGTCAGCGCCTGGACCTTGCCGAAGGAGACGGAGAGCTTCTCCGCCCTGACGATGTTCGTGTAGGCGCGATGTGGGGATGATTGCGGCGAAGCCTGGCGCGACGTCTGTCCCGTCATCAGCGATGGAACCTCCCGCCATTCTCTGCAGCGGCAGCCAGGGCGCAAAGACCGTGGCCCGGGCCGCGGATTTCAGGATGGCACTTCGCCAGCGGACGGGAAAGGGGGAGCGGCTTAGCCGCTCCTCATTCGGCCCTCTTTGCCGTTTCCGGGCGCATCTCTCTTGTCGGAGCGGAGGGGTCCGCGACGCGGCCCGTGATCCTCGGCATCGTGCCGGCGGCGTGGGGCGCAGCGTCGCGATGGCGGCGAGCTTCTCCTTTCGGCGTTTTGGCGGCGGGCGCCGGCGCGCTGTAGGGAACGTTGCCTGGCGGCGGGCGGGCGGGCGGGCGCGCTCGCGGCGAGCTTGGTGTGGTCGGCGGGGAGCCCCGGGACGAGCGGGGAGGGCTGCCCTGACGAATCGGCTTTCCGGCTTGGGTGCCGCAGATATTCACGGGATTGGAGATCGGGTTCCCGATCGCGCTGATCACCGGGGACATGGCCGGGGGTGATGCGCGGGAGCAGCGGGCTCGGGGGCGCGGTGCTGCGATCCGTGCGGTTCGCCGATTCGCTCGGCGTCTTCAGCGGGATCGTCGCGATCGCCGCGGTTATCGTGTGGGCGCTGGGGTCCCAAAGCGGCTGCTGCGCTTGCACGCCGGGGCAGACTCCGCAGTGTGACGGCGGCCGATACCTGGTGCCCAATTGGCTGGAGCTTTACCGGCACCTTAGCAATGGGTTTCCGACTGCCCGGGAGGCGAGGCGGGCGTGTAAAACGGGCGATAGGCTGGCGCTCGTGCATTCAGGAATTCGCGAGAGATACGATCGCTGTGCTCTTCGAACAGCGCGTCTCCCATCGCCGGTAGCTCCGACCGCGACCGAGCCCAGTTCCACATTTCGATCGGAGGTCGTACCGGCGGCGCATCGGCTCGCAACACGCGGTCGCCGCCAGCGATGAGCCGAGTCTGCCCTATCACGTTGTGCGACTCAACATGCATTGCTTCGAAGAACACTCCCCGCCAGAACCAGAGGCCGCCAAGGCGGCGGCGCGCCCAGCTCATCGCGAATTCGCTTCGCACGCATCCCAGGCTCAGCACGCGAATTTGCTCGCGTCGGAGGTTGAAGCAGGCCAGGGTGTCGGCGACGCCGATCATTGTCGGGTTGTTCGCCCACACACCGCCGTCGACGAACTCGTAGCCGCCGTTGCGAACGGGCGGGAAGAAGGTGGGTGCGGCCGACGTGGTTCTTGCGGCCAGTGCCATCGGCTCTTTCCAGTCAAGCCGATAGTCGGGATGGTGCGGGGTCTTGAAGATGAACGGCTCGAAATGCCGCGTCTCCGCGGCCGGAACGCAGAGGCGTACGCGGCTCTCCCAGATGCGCTTTTCCCCTAGGATTTCCTCGATAAGGCGGTCGAGGGCGCGGTGGTCGCAGCGGTTGAAGAGCAGGCCACCTGCGTCAAGAATCAGGCGAGCGGCCCAGCCATGGTCGGGGAACACTTCCCCGCCGCGATCCATGTACAGCTCGAAGAGCTGCGCAGAGGTAAGGCCCGCCCCTAGCCCGAGGGCGATAATGCCGCCGGTGGAGGTGCCGACGATAAGGTCGAAGTAAGCCGCAACCGAACCTCCGCCAAGGTGGGTGCGCTCCAATCGCTCCAGGAGGGCCAGCGGGAGGATTCCGCGGATGCCGCCGCCATCAATGGAAAGGATGCGAAAGTCCCGGTCTGCCGGCCAAGGAAGGCGTTCGCGCGCGCGGTAAAGCGTGCCTCGGGACCGAGGCGCGGGCCCGTTTCGTTTGTCGGGCTTGGTCCCCACCGAGCGGCCCGCCGGCTAGGGTGCCGGCCCGGGTGGGGCCATTCGCCGGTCACTCGCCAGATCTCGTAGGACGCAAGCCATCGCGCGGCCCACGGAATGATGGTGTCGGCGACCGACGCAGAATCGTTCCATTCCTCGGCCGCAGGGTCGAAGAGGCAGAGGTACGGCCGCTCGCGGTGGCGATAGAGGTGCGGAACGCGCTGCCCTGGTGCCGGCCCGCGATCCGCCAAGGGCGGGTCGCAGACGAACACCATCGGCGGTTCGACGTGCAGGTCGAGCGTGTCCCACGGTGAGTACCGCGGCCAGATGATCCGCACGCCGTACTCCTTGTCGAAGCCTACGAGCGGGCCTTCCCAAACGATCAGCCAGGGTGGGCGACCCGCCACAACCAACCGGAGCCGTGGGAACTTGCGCGCTACATCGGCGATCTGCTCGTCGCCTGTTAGCCATAGCTTCAATCGTCGGACCCGAAATTGATGCTGCGCGGCGCGGTGAAGGAGCTTCCTGACGGCCGGCCCCCCGGCGTTAGTCGTGAGCCGCCCAGAGCGATGGCGCCGGAGCCGGCATACTGCCTGAGGCCGTTCGTGCGGGCCCGGTCGCCATACCGTTCCGCAAACGCCTTGACGACCCGCTGCACGGGGCGCTCCCCAAACAACCGGGTGAGGACCGTGGCGCATTCCTCGAGGGTCGCGCCGGCGTTGAGTACGACAAGATCAGCGAGGAACACCCTGAGATCGTCGGCGAACCGACGCTGCGCGAGCAGGTTCTCGGGCCAGCGGTCCGAAAACACGTCCTTGGCGCAGGTGGGGTTGCGGACCTCGATCAGGGCACCGCGCTGGTCATGTTCCTCGAAAATTCCTAGCAGGTTACTGGCCTGGGCGATTAGCTCGGCGGGCAGTGAGGCGCGGCGGCCGCGGAGCCCGGCGGCGAAGTACGAAAGCAAGACCGACGGCGGTCGGCGCATGCCCTGGCGGTTGTCGTAGCACTTGTTCCGCCAGCGCTTGACGAGCTGCAAGGCGATGAGCGGCAGCGCTTTTTCTTCCATCTCCTCCGGCGCTGGTAGCGGCTCCGCCGTCTTGCGCATCACGCTATCGGCGAAGTAAAGCGCAGCTGGCATTTGCTGTTCGAACCATTGCGCGAAGCCCCACGGATTGGCGGTGACGTGCCGGTGTTGGTGCTGCGCCTCGCGTTCGTGCGCATGAAAGATTTGGCTGATCCGCGGCGCCTGCCCGGGCAACAGAACCGCCGGGGTGAGGTCGACATGCATGTTGTCGAAGTCGACGGTGACGCACCGGGTCTGCCGGGTTACCTTGCCGAAGTAGCGCGATCCCCGCTCGCCGCAGGCCGCCGCATACAAGGCGTCGAGGACCGGCCCCGGGGCTGCGGAGGGCGAGATCGCCAGCTCGACGACGGCGTCGACGTCAAATTCGTCGGTCTCGAAGCGCGACGCGATGGCAGCGCCAATTGCCACGCTGCCTTGGGCGTAGACTTGAGCGACCGCTCCCTTGAGCGGGCTTCCCTCCCGTTCGAGGTATTGGTGGAGCGCCCTGTAATGCTGCTGGGCCAGACGGTAATCGGATAAGGGCAATTGGATTTGCCGCGCCACGTCCCGGAGCAGGGCGTCCGTGAGCCCGGAGGTGGGGAAAACACCGACATTCATGTTATGTTCACCGGCTGCTTAAAATATATATAGTGGGCGTTCGCGCAGTGAACAACCACTAATTGTGGTTCCCCCGGCCGGCTGGTCGGCGTCGTCCTCGGACCCGGGCGGGCTCGCGCGCCGCGGCGGCGCGGTGGCTTGGGCGCCCCGGGCGTTGGCGCGCCCCGAGCTGGTGCCGACGGCTCTCTCGGGCTGGTGTCTCGGTCCCTCTCGGCCCTGGAACCCTAAGATGTGCTGGGCCCGCGGTGGCGGGGGAGTGATGCTGCGGCGGCCGCGATGGCGTCGGAGAGTGGGCCGAGCTCCGACGGGCCGGAGTGGAGGGCGCTGTTTGCAAGGTGTTGCAGCTGCTCTGCGGGCAGCCGTGAGAGGGCCTTAAGTAACCACCGGAACGCCTCCGAGCGGTCCTTCATCGGTCCAGGCCTCTCACCCATCATAACCAGGAACTCTCGGACGTCAGAGACGCTCGGGAGGAGCTGTTTGCGGTCGAAGCGCGTCGCCAGGTCCAGCATCACGGCTTGTTGCGCCTCCGGGAGGTGAGCGCGTGCCACCTGTTCGTCGGCGCGTGGCTTCCTAGCAGTTCGTGGTTTTTGGGTTGCTTCGGGGCGGCCGCTTCTGGGCGGGCGGGCGCCCGTTCGCCTGCTGACCTGGGAAAGATGCCGAAGCGCGGATTCGACCTCCGTGTACCCCCACTCCTCTACGAGAGTGCGAAGCAGGCTGGTCAAAAGGGGCTTCCGGTTTGTCATGACTGTCGTCCTGTCGGGGCGAATCAGAGGCCTACGGATCTGAAGAATTCGTCGGCAAACGTTGGAAAGTACTGGGCGTTCCCCGGATAGCTGTTGTCGCCGCGCATGATCTTCGGGAATCCCCGCGAGTGGAGGATTTCATTTTTGTATATTGGCCATTCGTTCTTCAGAGCCTCCGCTCGAATTTCTCTGAGTGCCCGCGCTTTCTCCGGGCCGCCGTTGTTTCCGCCATCGTAGAATGCGTTGTTGAGAGCAACTCCGCATACGGAAATTTGCTGGCCGCGATTCTGGTTTCTGAAATTCGTGAGCGACTGCCTCAGCAGAGGAAATCCGATGGTGGCGAAGTATTCTGGCTTCACAGGCACCAGGACATTACCGCTTGCGTGATACGCCGCCGTTGTGAGGATGGACTCAGTCGGCGCGCAGTCGATTATGATAAAGTCCTTGTCCCGGAAACTTGCACTGAGGAATCTCGCCAACGTCCGCGGGTCGGGCCTAACTGCGCTAAGGAGATTATCGGAGAAGTCGAAGCGAGATGGAATGAGTTGCAACGACCGTCCGGGTACTTGGGCGACCGTTTCCACAGCGCTAGCTGGGGTTAGGGGCCTGGGGGTCGAGGACCGCGGGGTCGGCGGAACATAGCCGTTGAATACCTCCACAATAGACGGCCGCTTCTGATTCAAGAAGTTGATGTATTCGCTATGCATGAGGGCCTGGCTAAGGTTAGCCTGAGGGTCTATGTCGATGGCGAGGACGTCGAGGTTCCGGTGGGTAAATCCACGGCGTGCAAGCAGGGCTGAGATAGTTGATTTTCCTACACCTCCTTTCAAGTTTATCACGCAAACTGCCACCGGGCCGCCAGGTCTCGCCATAGTTCGTCCCCCCCTGTCCGCTCTGTCTCCTCCTTCGCGGCCGTCTTCGCAAGTTCGCTTTCGCCTCCCGGAGGGCGACCCCGGTCTGCGGTATATGGCGGCTTTCCGCCCCGGGTCGAATTTTGCGTCGTGGTGGGATGGCCGTGGGGCGGAGGTGGCTGACCGGGCCGGAGGCGCCGTGGCAGGGGTTTGGGTAAGATGATTGCGATCGGGTGTTTGCTGCCGTTCGTGCTGATGATCGTGGGCGCTGTTGCGGGCGCCGCGTTGGGCGGGACGCATGCCGGGGTGGTTGGCCTGATTGCGGGGCTGGTGGTTGGGGTCGTTGGGGCGGTCGCGATGATTTGGGGGTTGGCGCGGGCCGAGGACGGGTGAGGTCGTATCGCGCTTGCGCGATGGCTTTGTTTGGTGGCGGCAGAGAGCGGATCGGGCGCTTGCGCAAATGGGCAAGTGCCCGATCCGCTCTCTGCCGCCACCAAAGCGAACGCGAATTCCCTCGAATCCGCATGAGATGCGTTCGCAGGGGGGACAAACGCCATCCGGCACTTGTTACTGTAATTTGCATATAGGTTCGGTTTCATCCCCATGTTTCACGTGAAACATGGCTGCAATCAATGAGTTGATCCGAATCGCCCCCAAAAAATCGCGCACAATCGGCACGCATTTCTGTACGCCAGGATCTGATCCCGGATTCCCGAGATAATCGTCGATTTCGCACCTTCGTAGGTGACCGTCGTCCCCTCTCGAGCCTCCCCACAAGCATTTGGCCGGTGACGGCTCCTCGACCCCCGAACTGCCCGCCATTTCGACCGGACACCTGGCGTAAGCGGGAAGGCGCAAGGATATCCTCGAGGATAGGCTTATGTCTGAGGCCTATCAGCGCATCGAGCCGACCACGGGGACCGCCCGGCGGCGTTTTTGGTCGACTGAGCAGAAGCTGCGGATCATCGAGGAAAGCTTGGCGCCCGGAGAGATCGGCCAGGGCCTCAGGCCCTGGTGCGGGCCAGGGGCGAAGCCCCCGCGCCTTAGCCTTTGACGGCGCCGGCCATGAGCGGGTTCCAGTAGGTCTCGAACTGGCCGGTGTAGGTGAGGACGAAGCCGGGCTCAGGGAGCGATGGAGACGCGCGTGGGATCGAGATCGCGGTTGCGGTCCCCCATCAGCGCGGCGACCGTGGGTTCGATCGCCGCGGCGATCTTCTCCATGCCGGCGGCCGTCGGGTGCAGCAGCGGATCGGGTGGATTGAGGTACTGGTCGAGGAAGAGGCTGCGATCGAGCTTGCCGTCCTTCATGAAAAGGCTGGTGAGATCGATGAAGTGGACGGTGGCGCTGTCGGCGTAGATGCGCGCGAGCGCTTCGTTGGTGAGGATCGTGTTCTCGGTGACCCAGGCGGAGCGCTCGCTCGGCAGGACGGAGAGCAGGATGATGGCGGTCGCGGGCAGGCGTTCGCGAATAAGGCGGACGACCGCTTCGATTCCCGGGACCGTCTGGCTCGCGGGCCAGTGCGGCAGGCCGAAATTGTTGGCGCCGATCTCGACGATCGCGACCTTGGGCGAGATGCCGGCGGCCTCCCCGTGCATGATCCGCCAGATCAGGTTGGCGGTGGAATCGCCGATGAAGCCGAGATTGATGGCATGGCGGCCGGCGTAGAAACGCTGCCAGACGGGAGCGAAGTTGCGCCAGGCCGGCGGGCCGTGGCGCTCCCAGTTCTCGGTGATGGAATCGCCGTACCAGACGAGTGCCACGGAGCGGGTGAGGAGCTCCGATTCCTTGTCGTAGAAGCGCTGGCGCCACCAGGGGAGATCCATGCGCGAGATCGGTGCCGCCGCGAGATTGACCTCGGCGTGAAGGGCGCGCGGCGCGCCGCCGAGAAGCGGGAGCGTGAGGAGGAGCAGCAGGGGTGTGGTGCGGATCTTCATCGTTCGGACTCCCTCGCCGCGATTCTTATATCATCGTGAGGCCGCCGGAGACGCTGATGGTCTGCCCGGTGATATAGCCGGCATCGTCGCTGAGCAGGAAGGCGATGAGGCCGGCGCAATCGTCCGGCTGGCCGAGGCGGCGGAGCGGGATCGCGCGCTTGAGGCTTTCGGAGAGTTTCGCGCCGAAGGGCGAGGCCTCGCGGATGCTTTCGAAGAGGGGCGTTTCGGTCGGGCCGGGGCAGATCGTGTTGAGGATCACGCCGCGCTCCGCGAGCTCGCGGGCGAGGGTTTTCGTGAACGCGATCACGCCGCCCTTGCAGGCGGCATAGACGGCCTCGCCGGAGGAGCCTACGCGGCCGGCGTCCGAGGCAACGTTGACGATGCGGCCGCTTCCGCGCTCGGCCATGGCGCGGGCGAGCACGTGGTGGACGACGAGCGTGCCGTAGAGATTGATGCGGATGATCTCGTCCCAGAGGGCGGGCTCGGTCTCGAGGAAGGGAACGGGGCGGTCCCAGCCGGCGACGTGGGCGAGGCCGTCGGCGGGGCCGAAGTCTTGCTCGAAGCGGGCGAGGGCGGCGGCGACGGCGGCGCGGTCGGCGATGTCGAGCTGGTACGAGGCGGCGGTTTCGGCGGGGGGCGATGCGTCGCGGTCGAAGACGCCGACGGTGCAGCCTTCGGCGGCGAGGCGCCGGGCGGTGGCGCGGCCGATGCCGCTCGCCCCGCCGGTGACGATCACGCGCTTGCCGGCGAGGCCCCGCACGGGATCAGCCGAAGAGGATCGCGAGGCTGCCGAGGCCGAGGGCCACGCAGTACCAGGCGAAGGGTGCGAGCGCCCAATCGTCGTGGCCGCGGAAATAGCGCATCAGGAAGGCCGTGCTGGCGAAGGCGGTGACGCCGGCGACGATGGCGGCCATCAGCGAGATGCCGAAGGCGCCGTGTGGGACGCCGGCGTGGAGGAGCTTCGGGACCTCGAGCACGCCGGCGCCGAGGATCACGGGGGTCGCGATGAGGAAGGAGAAATGGGCGGCGTCCTCATGGTCGATGCCGCGGGCGAGGCCGCCCACCATGGTGGCACCCGAGCGCGAGATGCCGGGAAGGAAGGCGAGGCACTGCCAGAGGCCGATGAAGAGCGCGTCCCTCGGCGTGAGCGCGTCGAGCGCGCGGCCGGAGCGGCCGCGCAGGCGCTCGCCGGCCAGGAGCAGCGCGCCGTTGGCGATGAGGAAGAGCGCGGCGGCGGCGGGCGTGCCGAAGAGGCGCGCGATGAAGTGCTGCAGCGCGAGGCCGATGATCACGGCGGGGACGGTCGCGACGACGATGAGGAGGAAGACGCGGCGGCTCTCGTGAACCTGGTGGGCGCCGCCGGTCCCGAGCACGCCGAGCGCGATGAGCCACCACTCGGCGCGGAAATAGACGAGGAGGGCGGCGGCGGTGCCGAGATGGAGCATCACCAGGAAGGGCAGGAAGATCGGCGCGGCCTGGTCGAAATGCCAGGCGGCGAGCGCCGGCAGGAGCACGGCGTGGCCGAGGCTGCTGACGGGGAAGAGCTCGGTCGCGCCCTGGAGGGCGGCGAGGACGAGCGCCTGAAGCGCGGTCACGCGGGCCTCGCAAGCGTGCGAACAGGATGCATGGAGGCCCTCCGCGGTCGGGGTGGTTCTCTCGGAAATCGGGGGCCGGGACAAGCCGGCGGGTCATCCGTGCGGGGGCGTGATGGCGGTTGTATGACGGCGCGTGGGGGTGAAGGGATTCGATGACGCTCGAGCAGCTTCGCATTTTCGTCGCGGTCGCCGAGCGCGAGCACCTGACGGAGGGGGCGCGGGCGCTGAACCGGACGCAATCGGCGGTGAGTGCCGCGGTGCGGGCGCTCGAGCGGCAGCACGAGACGGTGCTGTTCCACCGGGTCGGGCGGGGGATCGTGCTGACGGAGGCCGGGCGGGTGTTCCTGGCCGAGGCGCGGGCGGTGCTGGCGCGGGCGGAGGGGGCGGAGCGGACGCTGGCGGAGCTGAAGGGGCTGAAGCGCGGGCGGCTCACGCTGATGGCGAGCCAGACGATCGCGAGCTACTGGCTGCCGGAGCGCCTGGTGCGGTTCCGCCAGACCTATCCGGACGTCTCGCTGGCGGTGAGCGTGGGGAACACGGCGCAGGTGGCGCGGGCGGTGACGGAGGGCGAGGCGGAGCTGGGGCTGGTCGAGGGCGTGGTGGAAGATGCGCGGCTGCTGAGCGAGACGGTTGCGCACGACCGGCTGGCGCTGGTGGTCGCACCCGGGCACGCCTGGGCGGACGGCGCGGCGCTCGGGCCGGAGGAGCTGCTGGGGAGCGGGTGGGTGCTGCGGGAGCCGGGGTCGGGGACGCGGTCGGTATTCGAGGCGGCGCTGGCGGGGCACGGGATCGCGCCGGATGCGCTTTCGGTGGTGCTCGAGCTCCCGTCGAACGAGGCGGTGCGGGCGGCGGTGGAGGCGGGGGCGGGAGCGACGGCGATCTCGGAGCTGGTGGTGGTGCGGGCGCTGGCGGCGGGGACGCTGGTGCGGGCTTCGTTCCCGCTGCCGGGGCGGGCCTACAACGTGCTGCTCCACCGCGAGCGGTTCCCAAGCCGGGCGGTGGAGGCGCTGCGGGCGATCCTGCGGGGCAATCAGGCGCGGGCGGAGAGCGTGAGCGCGGGAGCCTTGCGGCGGGACGCGCGGGCGCCGTCGGCGCGGTAGAAGCCCTCGTCGGCGGAGCGGGCGATGGCGCCGGCGATGGTGCCGATGACGCGGCCCTGGGCGCGGAGGGCGCGCTCGAGGAGGCGGCGGTTCTCCTGGGCGAGATCGGCGAGCTGGCGCTCGACTTGGGTGGCGGGACGGCCGGCGGGCTCGTGGCCGGGCTTGGCGCCATAGGCGCGCTCGAAGGCCTCTGCGGCGCGGCGCTTGGCGCCGAGCATGGCGGCGGCGCGGGCGAGGTCCATGCAGGCCAGCGCCTCGTTCTCACGGGCGAGGGTCTCGGCGAGGTCCACCGCCGCGTCGATCCGGTCCTGGGTCATCGCTTGTCTCCTGGTTTGGCTGAGAGGCCGCGCGCCCCCTCCTGCTGGCGGACGAGCTCGCGGAAGACGGTGGCGGCGATGCTGAGGCCGCCCTCGGAGGCGACTTCGCGGCCGATCGCCTGGACGAGGATGGGCTGCCAGGCCTGCTCGCCGGCGCCGCCGCCGAAGCGGCTGCTCGAGAGATCGACGGTCGCGAACATCGGCTCGAAGAGCTCGCCGAGCGCCATCGCGGCGAAGCCTTCCGCGGCCTTCCAGTCCTTGGCGGCGGCGGCGGGCGGAAGGGACGCGGAAACCGCGGCGAGAGCGGGGGGGACGAGGTCCGGGACGAAGCTCATCGGACGCGGAGCTCCGCCTGGAGCGCGCCGTCGGCCTTGATGTTCTGGAGGATGGTGATCATGTCGCGCGGCCCGACGCCGAGCGAGTTGAGGCCGCTCACGAGCTGCTGGAGGGTGACCGTGGTGGGGATCAGGGCGAGGCGATGGCCGCTCTGGGTGTCGATCTGGATGTTGGTGCGCGGCGCGACCACGGTGGTGCCGTTGGAGAAGGGGCCGGGCTGGCTCACCTGCGGGGTCTCGGTGACGCGGATGGTGAGGTTGCCCTGGGCGATCGCGACCTCGCTGATGCGCACGTTGGCGCCCATGACGATGGTGCCGGTGGCCTCGTCGATGACGACGATCGCGGGGCTGTCGGGGACGACGGTCAGATCCTCGATGCTGGCGAGGGTGTCGACGACGTCGCGGCCGGCGAGATGGAGGACGACGGTGCGGGGATCGCTCACGTCGGCGACGTGGTCGTCGAGCTTGGCGTTGATCGCGGCGGCAATGCGCTCGGCGGTGGTGATGTCGGCGTTGCGGAGTGCGAGGTCGAGCGTGTGCTCGGCTCCGAGCTCGAAGGGGATTTCGCGCTCGACGATCGCGCCGTTGGCGATGCGGCCGGAGGTGGGCACGCCGCGGGTGACGGATTGGGCGGCACCCTGGGCGGAGATCGCGCCGGTGGCGACGGGGCCCTGGGCGACGCCGTAGACCTCGCCGTCGGCGCCGAGGAGGGGTGTCACGAGGAGGGTGCCGCCGGTGAGGTTGGTGGCGTCGCCGAGGGCGGAGACGCCGACGTCGAAGCGGCTGCCCTCGCGGGAGAAGGCCGGGAGGTTGGCCGTGACCATGACCGCGGCGACGTCCTTGGTCTGGAGATCGGACTCGACGTCGTGGGTGTTGACGCCGAGGCGCTCGAGCATGCCGACGAGGGATTCGCGGGTGAAGAGCGCGTTGTTGAGCTGATCGCCGGTGCCGTTGAGGCCGACGACGAGGCCATAGCCGACGAGCTGGTTGCTGCGGACGCCCTCGACGTCGGTGATGTCCTTGATCCGCACCTGGGCCGAGGCGAGGTGCGGCAGCAGGAGGATGAGGGCGAGAAGGAGCAGGCGGCGGTGCATCGGCCTCCCCCCGGGGTAGCGGGGCGTCAAGGAATTTCGCCCATGCTTGGAGCAAGGGGCGTGCCAAGGGACGAGGGGCCGCGCGAGGCCGGCGCGGCGGCGGCTGCGGGCGCGCCGCGGGCAGAAGCTGCCGGGCGGCGGCTTCCCATGGGCAGAAGGAACCGGACGGGGATGACGGGCGGGATCAAGGGCGTGGGGAGCGGCGGGGCGGCCGAGGGCGCGGCCGCGGTGGGACGTGCGGCGGCCGCGCGGGGGACGGGGGCGGCGTTCCGCATGCCGGAGGGCGGCGCGGCCGGGCCGGCGGCGTCGGGGATCGGGGCGGCGGAGGCGGCGCCGCTCATCGGCGTGATGCTGGCGCTGCAGGAGGCGGGGGCGGGCGGCGGGCCGGGGCGGGCACGCGATCGGGCGGCGCGGCGGCATGCCGAGGCGATGCTGGGCGAGCTCCGGACGCTCCAGCTCGCGATTCTCGGAGGGGCACCAGGGGGGGCGGCAGAGGACGCGGCGCTCGAGCGGCTGGCCGGACTCGCGCGGCATCTGCCCGAGGCGGCCGACGCCGGGCTCGCCGCGACGCTCGGGTGGCTCGCGGTGCGCGCGCGGATCGAGCTGGCGCGGCGGGAAGGCCCAACAAAAACAGCTTGAATGTCAGTTGCTTGAAACTTGCGCCCGGAGCTTGCGCGAAAGCCTTCGCGCGGCTTGGCGGCGGAGCGGCCGCTGGCTATAAGCCGCCCGGCCCGGACGATGGGCCCGCCGAGACCCAGGTGCATGCATCGATGATGGTGACGCTGCCGCCCGACTACCGTCCCTCCGAGGACGAGGACTTCATGAATCCCCTCCAGGTCGAATATTTCCGCCGCAAGCTGCTGACCTGGCGGGCCGACTTGCTCAAGGACGCGGACGGAACGCTGGCGAGCCTCTCGGAAGGCGGCATCCGCGAACCGGACATCACCGACCGCGCCAGCGTGGAGACCGACCGCGCGCTGGAGCTGCGCACCCGGGACCGCGCCCGCAAGCTCGTCGCCAAGATCGACCAGGCGCTCATGCGCCTCGAGAATGGGGTGTACGGCTACTGCGAGGAGAGCGGGGAGCCGATCGGGATCCGCCGGCTCGAGGCGCGACCGATCGCGACGCTCTCGCTCGAGGCGCAGGAACGCCACGAACGCATGGAACGGGTGCATCGCGACGACTGAGCGCAGTCTGCGCCGCCGGGCGCTCTTGACCCGGCGGGGGAACGCCCGAAGCATCGCGGCATGAGCGGCGAGAGGAGCCTTCCCCGCGCGCGGCGCAATCTCCTCGGCCGGCCGGGCAATGTCTGGCGGCCGGCCTCGTTCCTGATCGCGATCTCGCTGATCGCGGCGCTCCTCTCGCCCTCGTTCCTCACGGTGCGCAACCTGCTTGCGGTGGCGACGAGCGCGAGCTTCCTCGTCGTGCTCGCGGTCGGCGAGGCGTTCGTCATCCTGGTCGGGATGATCGATCTCGGCGTGGAAAGCGTGCTCTCCGCTGGCGGGATGTTCGTCGCCTGGCTCACCGTGCTGCACGCGGTGCCGTGGCCGCTCGCGGTGCTGGCCGGGCTCATCGCCGGCGGGGGCTGCGGCCTCGGCGTGGGTCTTCTGGTAAGCCGCGGCGGCATTCCCTCCTTCATCGTGACGCTCGGCACCTATTGGGGAATCCGTGGGGTCGCGCTGCTCTTCAACCAGGGCAACTATATCAGCCCCGACAGCGCGAGCCCGGCGCGCCCCTTCGGCTTCTCCTGGATGGCGGCGAATGTCGGCGGGGTCTCGGTGCTGATCCTGATCACGGTCGCCGTCGTGGTGCTCGGCCAGGCGGTTCTTTCCTTCACCCCGCTCGGGAGCTGGATCCGCGGCGTCGGCTCGAACGAGAGCGCGGTGCGCACGGTCGGGCTGCCGAGCGGGCGGATCAAGATTTTCGTTTTCGTGGTCTCGGGCGTGCTCGCAGCCCTTGCGGGAATCATGCTCGCGGCCTGGCAGCAATCGATCTATCCGCTGAGCGGCGAGGGCGATTCGCTCTCGGCGATCGCGGGGGTGATCCTGGGTGGCATCCCCTTCACCGGCGGGCGCGGGAGCATCGTCGGGGCCGCGCTCGGCGTGCTGGTGATCGGCGTCATCAACGACGTGATCGTGCTGCTCGGGCTGCCTTCGCTCTACCAGTACATCTTCGTCGCCTGCATCCTCGTGCTGGCCGGGCTGCAGGCGCGGCTGGCCTACGCCAAGTGAGCGGGAGCCGAGGCTCGGGTTGTCATCGGCAGGAGGACGGCGGACATGGCGATCTCCCCGCTCGCAGGCAAGGCGGTGCCGCCGGAGATGCTGATCGATGTCGCAGCGCTCGAGCGCAGCTATGTGGAGCGCCGTCCCGACCTCGCCGACCCGGCGCAGCGCGTCGTCTTCGGCACCAGCGGGCATCGCGGCACGCCCTTCGCCGGCTCGTTCACCGCAGCCCATATCCTCGCCATCACACAGGCCATCTGCGATGAGCGGCGCGCCCGCGGCATCGACGGGCCGCTCTTCATGGGCAAGGACACGCATGCGCTCTCCGCCGCCGCGGAGCGCACCGCGCTGGAGGTGCTCGCCGCCAACGGCGTGACCAGCGTGATCCAGGCGGGCGACGGGGTGACGCCGACGCCCGTGATCTCGCACGCGATCCTGGTGCACAACCGCGGCCGGCGCGAGCACCTCGCGGACGGCATCGTCATCACGCCCTCGCACAACCCGCCCGAGGATGGCGGCTTCAAATACAACCCGCCGAACGGCGGCCCCGCGGATACCGACGTCACGCGCCGGGTGCAGGACAGGGCCAACGAACTGCTCGCCGACGGCAACCGCGCGGTGCGGCGCGTGACGCCGGCGGCCGCGATGCGGGCGGAGACGACGCGGCAGCGCGATTTCGTCGGCCCCTATGTTGCGGACCTGCCGAGCGTCGTCGATATCGCGGCGATCCGCGCGGCCGGGCCGCGGCTCGGCGTCGATCCGCTCGGGGGCGCCTCGCTGCCCTACTGGGAGCGGATCAACGAGGTGCACGGGCTCGGCATCGAGATCGTCGGCACGGCGCTGGACCCTACCTTCGGTTTCATGACGGTGGACCATGACGGGAAGATCCGCATGGACTGCTCGAGCGCCTACGCGATGGCGGGGCTGCTGCGGCTGAAGGACAAATACGCGGTGGCCTTCGCCAACGACCCCGATGCCGACCGGCACGGAATCGTGACGCCCTCGGCCGGGCTGATGAACCCCAACCATTATCTGGCCGTCGCCGTACGCTATCTGCTCACCCACCGCCCGCGCTGGCCGGCGAGCGCCGTGGTCGGCAAAACGCTGGTGAGCAGCTCCATTATTGACCGGGTGGTGAGGAGCCTCGATCGGCGGCTGTTCGAGGTGCCGGTCGGGTTCAAATGGTTCGCCGCTTGGATGTTCGAGGGCAGCTGCTGCTTCGGCGGCGAGGAAAGCGCGGGCGCGAGCTTCCTGCGCCAGGACGGCACGGTGTGGACGACCGACAAGGAGGGCATCCTCCTCGACCTGCTGGCGGCGGAGATCCTCGCGCGGACGGGCAAGGACCCGGGCGAGCACTACCGCGAGATCACGGCCAGGCTCGGCGCGCCGGTCTATACGCGCATCGATGCACCGGCGACGACGGAGCAGAAGGCGCAGCTGGCCAGGCTCTCGCCGGATTCGGTCGCCGCGACGATGCTGGCGGGCGACGCGATCACGGCCAAGCTCGGCACGGCACCCGGCAACGGGGCGCCGATCGGCGGGCTCAAGGTGACGACCGAGGCGGGCTGGTTCGCGGCCCGGCCCTCCGGCACGGAACAGCTCTACAAGATCTATGCCGAGAGTTTTCGCGATCAGGCGCATCTCGAGCGGATCGTGGCGGAGGCGCGGGGGATCGTCGCCGACACGCTCGCGGCGGAGTAGCGGGGGCGGTTTCGATCGGGGTCAAGGAAGAGGCGCGCGTTCCTCGATCTTTTCCTCATGTTCGTGGAGCTTTTCGGCGATCGGCGCGAGTGGGCGCGCGAGGGTTGCCGCTGATGCCCGCTGCGGCGGGGGCGGGCCGGTCAGAACATGGCGTGGACGAGGTCGGCGATCGTGAGCGACCGGTTCGGCATCACCTTGCGGATGGTGCCGTGGAAGAAGACGGCGATGCGGTCGGCGACAGCGAGCAGGTCCTCGAGCCGGTGGCTGACCAGCAGGACGGTCTTGCCGGCCGCGCGCAGGCGGCGGACGAGGTCGAGCACGTCGGCCACCTTCTGCACCGAGATCGCCGCGGTCGGCTCGTCCATGATGACCATGCTGCGCTCGAAGAGCAGCGCGCGGCCGATCGCCACCACCTGCTGCTCGCCCCCCGAGAGCTCGCCCACGATATCATCCGGCCGGATCCGGGTGTTGAGCTCGCGGAGCACTTCGGCGGCGCGCGCGCGCATTGCGCGGCGGGCGCTGAAGAGGCCGAAACGGCGAAGCTCCTCGCCGAGGAAGAGGTTCTCCGCGACCGTCAGGTCCGGCGCGAGCTCGAGCTTCTGATAGATCATCTCGATGCCGAGTTCCTCGCGCGCGACCGCGGGCGAGGAGATCCGCACGTTCCGGCCACGAAACAGGAGGCTCCCCGAATCGGGGCGATTGAAGCCGGTGAGGAGGGAGAGAAAGGTCGATTTTCCCGCGCCGTTGTCGCCGATGATCCCGAGCACCTCGCCCGCCGCGATGTCGAGGCTGACGCCGTCGACGGCGCGCACCGGCCCGAAGGTCTTCACGAGGTCGCGCACGGAGAGCAGCGGCGCGGCTTCCGCTTCCGCCACGCTATTTGCCGACCGGATGGGCGGCGGACTTGCCGTAGGGGAGCGGCGGGATCACCTCGGGCGTGCCCCAGGCGGCGATGCTCCCGACGTTCTTCGCCGTGACCAGCGTCATCGGGATGATGATCTCGCCGTTCCGGAACGAAGCGGGCGGCTTCACGCCGTCGGCGAGATAGTTCTCCATCGCCTCCACCGCCCAGAACGCTTCGACATAGGGCGAGTGGGTGACGGTGTCGATCTGCGTGCCGGCCTTGACCGCATCGAGGCTTTCCGGCTGGGCGTCCGCCCCGGCGACGAGCGTCTTCGCGCCGGGCGTGATGCCGTGGCTCTTGAGCGCGTTGATCACGCCGAGCGCCATCGCGTCGTTGGCGCAGGCGACGAGCTGGATGTCGGTGGTGCGGGCGAGCAGCGCGCCGATCGTGGTCTGCGCCGTCGCGGTCGCGAAATTGGCGGACTGGTCGAGCACCATGTCCACCGCGCCGCTCTTCATCAGCGGCCCGAGCACGCTCATCGTCCCGTTCTGCCTGCCGATCGTGACCGAGGCGCCGAGCGTGCCCTGCAGCACGACGACGTGCCAGGGCTTCGCGACGCCGCGCGCGGCGAGAGTATCGATGCCGTACTGCGTGAGCTCGCGGCCGAGCGTGAGATCATTGTCGCCGACGAAGGCGATGCGCGCCGCCGGATCGCTCACGTCGCGGTCGACGGTGACGATCGGCACGCCCTCTCTCATCGCATCGAGCGCGGCGGCGGTCACCGATTCCTGGATCGTGTTGAGGATGATCCCCTTGGCGCCGGCGGCGACCGCCTCCTTGAGATCGGCGATCTCCTGGGTGGCGGAGTTGTTGGCGTTGACGATGCGGATCTGGAGATCGGGCGTGTAGGTCGCGGCCTCTTTCACGGCCGCGGCCATCGGCGCGAAGTAGGGATAGGCGTAGCCGGTGAAGATGAAATAGACGAGCTTCCTGGCGGGGGCCGCGTGGGCCGTGGCGGCGAGGCCCGCGAGCGCGAGCGCGGCGACAAGCGTGGAGGCCCTGGCTCTCATCATCTCGGTTTCCTCCCTCAAATCGGGCGCGCCTCTGGGTGCTCCTCGCCCGGTGACCCATTGCAGGGCCCCATTATGGGCCAGACGGCGGGCTCGGCAACCGAGGGGCGGTTGGGCCAAATTCGCAAGGCGCGCGAGTCCTTGCGGAGCCGGCCCGGCTGCGGTAGCGCGTGCGGGGGATTTCGCTCGCCGCGATCCGGCGCTTGACCCGAGAGCCGTGCGGCCCCGTTCCATGAAGTTTCGCAATCGGGTGGGCGAACGAGGGGAAACCTGATGCTGAAGAAACTGACCCGGCTGCACACGCCCGATCTCCTGCACCTGCTCGCCTCGATGGGCCATGGCGATGAGGTGGCGCTCGTCGATGCGCATTTTCCGGCGGTCTCGCTGGCGCGCAGGCTGGTACGGCTGGATGGAGCCGACCTGCCGGCCGCGCTCGATGCGTGCCTCGTATTGATCCCGCTCGACAGCTTCGTTCCCGACCCGGCGCTCAGGATGGAGGTGGTGGGCAAGCCCGAGGAGATCCCCGAGGTGCAGCGCGCCTGCCAGATGGTGATCGATGCGAACGAGGGGTGCCGCGTGCCGCTAGCGCCGCTGGAGCGCCACGCCTTCTATGCCCGCGCGCGCGAGGCCTTCGGCATCGTTGCGACCGGCGAGCTCCGACCCTATGGCTGCATCCTGATCAAGAAGGGCGTCGTGATTTAGAGCGTGATCGCCGAAGGTTGAATCACCGAAGGCGTTCGATCACGCGCGAAAACCAAGACCTGGAGCGGGATGCGTGAGCCCGAGCGAACGCATCCCGCTCTGGTGTCCTGCCCCCGAAGTTCGTCGCATGTCGCGACGAACGGAGGGGATAAGCAGGCCACTGAAAACAAAGAGCGAGTGTCCCGATTCCGTCCGCATTTCAATGCGGCGGACTTCGGAATCTGGACACTAGGGCGTGATCGCCAAGAGTGGATTGACCGGAGGCGATCGCGTTTTAGCGGCGCGAGAGGCGGCGTGCGGGATGGCCGCGCGCGCACCGGATCGTCGTCCGCGTCTCGCGCCCGAGTGTGGCGAGATGGTCAAGAACCGCGTGGCGCGTGAGGTTGCTTACGTCGATGATCGCGGGCTCGCCGCTCTCGGGTGTGCGGGCTTCGTCCATGGCCAAGCCGTCGCCGCAAAGCGGCCCGGGAGCCCGGAGAATTCCGGTCGCGTCGCGGACGTCCGCGGGATCACTGATCGGGATCATCTGCCTCGTCCGCACGGCAGCTCACGATGCGCCGCGTGGCCGGGGACCGCTTGGACGACCCGACGTCACTTTTGGACCACCTGATCGCGGGCGCCTTGATCTCGATCAATCCGCCGCGGTCGCACTTGGAGTCTAAGCTGTGAGCGCTCGTTCGGGAGAGCATCGAAGCCGGCTTGCGGTTGATTTGCCTTTTTTGTTTGCCCGGCGCTGCCGGGAGCAGGCGGCCTGAGAGTGCGCTCTCGTTTCGCGGCATTCCGCATCGGCTCCGGCGAAAGGGCTCGCGTGGATGGATGGCCTGAAGGATATCCTCGTTTATGTCGACGGCTCGCCGCGGAGCTACATCACGCTTGCGCTTGCAGCCAAGCTCGCGCGCCGGTTCCAGGCACACCTGATCGGGTTGCACGTGATGGGCATGCTTCTCCCCTCGTACGATCCGGCGACCTATTTTGACGGTGCCGCCGGGCCCTCGCTCGCCGGCAGGATCTCCGAATCGGCGCAGCAGGTCGCGCAGGAGAGCGAACGGCAATTCGACGAGCAGCTTCAGCGCAGCTTCATCACGGGCGAGTGGCATCCTGCCGAGGGCATGGTCGCCGACCACGTCGCGCGAGAGGCAAGATATGTCGACCTCACGGTGGTCACGCAGGTGGACCTCGCCAATCCGCCTCTCGGGACACGGCGGCAAGTCCCTCAGGAGGTTCTGCTCTCCTCGGGGCGGCCCGTCCTCGTGGTACCGCATAGCGGCAGCTTCGAGATTTTCGGCAGCCATATTCTTATTGGCTGGAACGGCAGCCGCGAGGCCGCACGGGCGGTGAACGACGCCATGCCGTTTCTGGTGAGAGCGGATACGGTGACGATCGCGGTGGTCGAACCGGTGAGCGCGTATGAGGGAGACACGGTTCTGATCGAGGACATTGGGCCGCACCTGCTGCGCCACGGCGTGAAAGCGGTGAGCGTGCGGTGTGCAAGGCGCGAGTCGGGTACGAGCGGGACCCTGCTCGACTATGCGAGCGAATGCGGAGCGGACCTGCTGGTCATCGGCGGGTACGGCCACTCCCGGCTGAGGGCGCTGGTGCTGGGTGGAGTGAGTCGCGGCGTTCTTGCACGAATGACGATTCCCACCTTGGCATCGCACTGAGTGTCTGGGCGGCGGCTCTCCATCGCGGATTTTCGCGCCCATCCACCCACACGGCTCCGGTGACTTCGGCCATGCGCGGCGGGCCGACGCGGATTGCGCTCCGCGGCTCGCCCCCGCCGGCCGGGCGAGAGCTCACCGCGGCAGCCCTTGTTCTCGCGCGTGATCGCCCCGGCTTTCGCGGCTTGCCCGGCTCCGGTAGGAGCGCGGGACGGAGTGGGAGGAATCGGTGGACGGGTCCGATGCGGCGGCGGGAACGCGATCATGGCCGCGGCTTGCGATTCTCTGGCTGCTCGGGATCGACCTTCGCCTGACCATCCTGGCGGTGCCTCCGGTGCTGCCGCTGATCCATCAGCAGCTCCATCTCGACGAGAAGAGCGTGGCGGCGCTGACGGGATTGCCGGTGCTGCTGTTCGGCCTCGCCGCGATTCCCGGATCGCTTTTGATCGCGCGGCTCGGCGCGCGGCGGGCGGCGATCGCGGGGATCGTGATCGTGGCGGTGGGCTCGGCGCTGCGCGGCGTCGGACCCTCGGTCGCGATGCTGTTCGCGATGACGTCGGTGATGGGGGCGGGCGTCGCGGTGATGCAGCCTGCTTTGCCGACGCTGGTCGGCGCCTGGCTTCCCGCGAGCGTGCCGCTCGCGACCGCGCTCTATGCGAATGGATTGCTGATCGGGGAGATGCTGGCGGCAAGCCTGACCATTCCGTTCGTGCTGCCGCTTTTGGGCGGAAGCTGGCCTGCGAGCTTCGTCTTCTGGAGCGTGCCGGTGCTGGCGAGCGCGTTGCTGGTGCTGTTCGCGACGCCGCACGTGAAGGTGCGGCCGGGGCATGTGCGGGCGCGATGGTGGCCCGACTGGCGGGATCTGCGCACCTGGCAGCTCGGCTTCGTGCTGGGCGGCGTCTCGGCGCTCTATTTCGGCTGCAACGCCTTCCTGCCCGGCTATCTGCACGCGATCGGGCGGCCGGGGCTGGTGGATGCCGGGCTGACGGCGCTCAACACCGGGCAGCTGCCGGCCTCGTTCATGATCATGGCGCTCGGGCGGCGGATGGTCGGGCGGCGGGCGCCGTTCATTGCCTTGGGATTGGTCGGGCTGGTGAGCCTGGGCGGGCTGCTGGTGCCCTCGGCGCCGGTGATGATCGCCGCGGCCGGGCTGATCGGCTTCGCTGCGGCGGGCGGCCTCATTCTCGCGCTTGCCTTGCCGCCGCTGCTGGCACGGCAGGACGATGTGCACCGGATGGCGGCGGGGATGCTCGCGATCGGCTACGCGACGAGCTTCCTTCTGCCCTATCTCGGCGGGGCGGTATGGGATGCGACGCATCTGACGACGGCGGCGCTGTTCCCGGGCGTGGTGGGCACGCTGATGGTGGTGGCGATTGCGGGGACGGTGCGGCTGGAGCCGGCGCTCCGTCTCAGTACTGGAACTGGTAGGTGACGCCCACGCTGGTGCCGGTGGTCGTGTTGGCGCCGGTCGCGTTGGTGGCGGTGGCGCCGACGGTGGCGTTGAGCTGGAGCTGCTTGGTGATGTTGATCTGCACCTGGGCCTGGCTGCCGCCGCCGGAGGCCGGCTGGCTGGCGCCGAGATAGACGCCGGGGGCGAGGTAGCGGCCGACCTGGAGGGTCGGGCTGCCGCTGGCGCTGCTGCCGACGCTGAGCTGGTCGAGGCCGAGGCCGTTGCGCAGCGCCCCGAGCGGATCGCCGGTGCTGGGGCCGACGCCCGTGAGCGTGGTGAGCGAATTGGCGAGCTCGGCGATCTGGAAGGGGCTGAGATTGGAAGAGCCGCTGCCGAAGAGCAGCGTGGCGAGGATCTGGTCCTGCGGGAGCTCGGGCGAGCTGGAGAGCGTCACGGTCGGGTGCTCGGCCGTGCCGCCGAGCGTCAGCGTGGCGGTGGTGCTGGCGGTCGTGTTGGTGGCGACGAGGTCGAGCGTCGGGTTCTCGGGGCTGCCGCCGTTGAAGCCGATGGTGCCGGAGGTGAAAGTGAGGGTCTTGCCGGCCATGCTGACCTGGCCGCGGACGAGGGTGAAGGCGCCTTCGGGGAGCGGCGCGGCGGCGGTGCCGCCGATATGGATCTTGCCGCCGAACTCGGTGTCGAGGCCGCGGCCGCGGACGAAGATCTCGCGCGCGGCGCTGACCGTGACGTCGAGCGCGACGTTGGGGCCGGGAGCGGGCGGGGGCGGCGGCTTGGCACCGGCGCGGACGACGTTGAGCACGGGAATGTCGAGCGGCATGCGGTCGGGGATGCGGATCTCGGCGCGGCGGATGCGGACGGTGCCGCTCGCGGCGAGCCGGCGCTCGGCCTCGCCCGTGATCGAGAGGTCGGAGTCGAAGCGGGCGGTCATCAGGTCGGACTGCGGGAGCTCGGCATTGCGGGCGGTGATGGCGAGGTTGACGGGCAGGTTGGGGGCGAAGGCGCCGATGCTGCCGGAGATTGCGATCGTGCCCGGCCCGGCATGGGCCTCGAGGCGAGCGATGCGGAGGGTCTCGCCGGCGGCGACGATCTCGCCCGAGATGTCACGGAGCGAGACGCCGTTGGCGTAGTCGGCGAGCGCGGCGTTGGCGAGGCGGACGGTGCCGGCCAGCGCCGGTTTTTCGAGGTTGCCGGTGACCTGGCCATCGAGGGCGAGCGTTCCGGCGACGTGCCTACCCTCGGCGGCGAGGAGGGGATTGAGGATATCGAGATCGATGGCGCCGCGGGCGGCGAGGTCGAGCGGGCCGGTTGCGGCAAGCGGGATGGTGCCGGAAAGGGCGAGGCGGGTTGCGGAGCCGGCCGAGAGGGTCGAGGCGAGGTGGGCGGATCGGCCGGCGAGGTTTGCGGTCACGTCGAGCGCGGCGGGGGGCAGGCCGGCGGCGAGGCCCGAGGCGAGGCCGATTCCGGTGCCGCGGAGGGTGAGGCGGCCGGTGGGCGCGGCGAGCCTGCCGGAGAGCGCGGCCTCGGCGTCGAGCCGGAATTTGGCATGCAGGCCGGGGGCGAAGGGCGCGAGGAGGGCGGGCGTGACGTTGTGGGCGGCGAGGGTGAGCGCGAGGCGCGGCTCGAGGCTGCCGTCGGCGGAGAGCTCGGCGCCTCCCATCGCAAATCTGAGGTTCCCCACAGTAATGCCCGGGGAATAAACGATTTGTGCGGGACCGAGGAGGCGGAGGGTGACGCCGTGCCAGGAGGCGGTGAGGGAAGCGAGGCGGGCCTGGCTGGCGGCCGGATCGAGGGACGCGGCGGCGGCGAGGTTTGCCCGGTCGGGGCCGACGGCGGCGAGGTTGAGCGCGAGCGCGGTCATCGGGCCGGCGGCGGAGAGGGTGGCGGAGGCGCCGGAGACGCCACCGGCTGCGATGTTCGAGAGCGCAAGGCGGGCTTCGAGCCGGCGGGCGCCGAGGGGATCGAGGAGGCTGGCCGCGAGCGTGGCGCGGCCGACGGAGGCGGAGGCGGCGCCGAGGTTCTCGCCCGTGAGGTCGAGGGTGAGGCGATGGGCGGAGGCGGCAGCGAGAGTGCCCGAGAGCGAGCCGTGGAGGGGTGAGGAGAGGAGTTGAGAAAAGTCTGATAAATTTTTGATTGAGAAAGAAAGTTCTCCGGAAGGCGTCGCGTGGGCGAGGGCCAGGGTGCCTTCGGCGTGGGCGCTTTTCCAGTCCGCGGCGTGGATCGCCAGCGTGAGCGCCGTGGGCGAGCGGGTGGCGGAGAGGGCGAGCCGGAGCGGCGCGCCTTCGATCGTGCCCTCGGCGGTGAGCTGAGCCGAGGGCGCGGCGGGGAGGCCGTGCACGGCGAGATGGGCGTGGAGGGGCGCGGGCGGGAGGTTGGCGGCGCCGAGAGTGCCCGTGAGGTCGGCGGTGAGGGCGAGCGCGTTGGTGGGACCGTCGATGCGGCCCTTGGCGGCGAGCGCCCCGGTGACGCCGGCGGCGAGGGCGGAGAGGTTCTTGAGCGAGGAATTCCAGGCGAGGGCAAGTTTTTCGGGGCTCGCGGTGCCGGAGGCGGCGAGCGCGAGGACGGCGCCGGAGAGAGCCAGGTGCTGGAGGGTGACGGTGCCGTTGGCGAGGCGGGCGGCGAGCGAGAATTGCGTGGCGGGGCCGAGCAGCGTGGGGAGTGGGGCCGTGCCGCCGGTCAGCGCGAGGGCGCCGGCGAGGTCGAGCGCGAGGCCGGCGGGCTGGCGGGCGGCGCCGATCCTGAGGCTGGCCCGGCCGGAGAGCGCGATGCCGCCGAGCACGGCGAGCGGCGAGAGGTCGGGGAGCGTGATCGTCGCGGCGAGCTTTTGCTCGCCTTCAGTTTGCGCGGTACCGGAAGCGGCGATGAGGGGATGGCGGAGGGTGAAGGAGAGGGGGCGGCCAGGGGCGGCGAGATTTGCGTCGGCGGTAAGCGTCAGCGGGGCGGCGGCGAGGAGCGTGGGCGCGGGACCCGGCAGGAGGATGCCGGAGAGCGTGGCCGCGAGATGGGCGGTGCCCTGGTCGCCGCGAATGGCGACTTCGATGCGGGCGATTTTGGCGCCGGCGGCGGCGAGGCTTTCGATGTCGAGATTGCCGGCGAGGGCAGGCTTGGCGAAGGGGCCGGTGAGGCGGGCGTGGAGGGAAACGCCCCGCCAGGAGATGCCGGGGCCGGGCTGCATGGCGGGGGCGGTTGCGTCGAGGGCGAGGTCGGCGGCGTGGCGGGCGAGGTCGATCGTGCCGCGCGCGTGGGCCGAAAGCGGGCCGGCGGCGAGTGCGAGGCGGGTGGCGATCGCGGTGCGCGGGCCTGAAAGCGAGGCTTTGAGCCGGATCGGGCCGAGATCGGGCAGGCCGGCGAGGCCGGCCAGGAGGCCGCGGGGCGGTTCGGAGAGCTGGGCGTCGAGAGTGACGGCGCGGGGATCGAGGCGGGCGGAGACGCGGTAGGTGCCGCCGCCGCTGCCGAGGCGGCGAGCGTCGAGCGAAAGCGATTGGGTGCCGTCGGCGCCTTCGGCGAGTGAGCCGGTGACGGCGAGGCTGGCGGCGGCGCCGGCGAGGGAGGCGGGAAGGTCGAGGCGGGCGATGGCGAAGGAGCGGACGAGGACCGGCGTGGGCTTGGAGGAGCTTTTCCCGTTCTCGGTCGGGAGGCGGAGAAGATCGATCTCGGCGGCGGCGAGGCGGTCGACGTCGATTGCGCCGTGGAGGAGGCGGAGCGGCTGCCAGTCGAGCGCGACGTCGTGGCCCGTGAGGTAGGGGCCGGAGGCGTCCGCGAGGGTGAGGGTGCGGACGCGAAGCGCGCTTGGGAAGCTGCCGGAGAGGCCTTCAATGCGGACCTCGCCGCCGGTGAGGCCGGGGACGAGCCTGGCGAGGACGTTGCGGCCGGGCGCGGTGTTGGCGCCGAAGAGGACGAGGGCGAGCAGGAGCAGGACGGCGCCGAGGGCGCCGGCAAGGAGGAGAAAAAGAAATTTGGCGACGCGCCGCATCGGTCAGAAAGCCTCGCCGAGGCCGATATAGAGCTCGAACGCGTCTCCCCCGGGGAGCCGTTCGAGCGGGAAGGCCACGTCCAGCCGGATCGGGCCGATCGGGGTATAGTAGCGCAAGCCGCCGCCGGCGCCGATGCGGACGGGGGCGGAGAAGGGCGTGCCTTCGGCGCTGACCTGGCCGGCATCGACGAAGGCCGCGGCGCCCCAGTTGCCCCAGACGCGCTGGCGGAGCTCGATCGTGCCGGCGTCGATCGCCGTGCCGCCCTCGGGCGAGCCGTCCGCGAAGGTCGGGCCGACGGAGAGATATTTGTAGCCGCGGATGGTGCCGCTGCCGCCGCCGTAGAAGCGCTTGTCGGCGGGGACGTCGGCGAGGTCGGCGCCGAAGGCGGTGCCGAAGAGGGCGCGGAAGGCGAGGATGCTGCGGCCGGGCTTTTCGCCGGCAAGTCGGGAGAAATCGAGATAGGTCGAGGCGCCGAGCTGGGCGAGGACGAACGGCGTGGCGGTAGGGCCGAAGGAATAGGTGGGCGTGAGAGTGAAGGCGGCGCGGACGCCGCGCGTCGGCTCGAGCAGGCTGTTGGTCGAATCGTAGGCGAGGCCGAGCGGGACGCCGAGGATGGTGTAGTCGTTAACGAGGCTGTTCTGGGTGATCTGCTCCTGCTCGGCGGCAATCGCGATGCTGCCGGTGAGATGGGGGGCCAGCGGGCGGGAGAGGCCGACGCTGCCGGTGACGGCGATCTGGTCGTAGGCGTCGAGGTCCTGGTCGACCGTGCCGAGGCTCACGGTGAGGGTCTGGTCGCGAGCCAGGAAGTCCGGCTTGGTGAAGGTGGCGTTGAGGTTGTAGCCGAGGCCGGTGACTGCCGTGCCGCCGAGGGTGGTGCCGGCGGAGAGCTTCAGGTCCTCGGCGTTGCCGAAGAGGTTGCGGTCCTCCCAGCCGGCGGTGAGGCCGACGCCGAGATCGGTGGAATAGGAGGCGCCGAGGCTCACGACGTGGAGCGGGCGCTCGGCGACGTTGTAGGTGACCGGAAGCTGGCCATGGGCGTTGGTGGCGGTGGCGGGCTGGACGCTGACGGCGGCGAAGACCGGGAGCGAGGCCAGGTCCTGGCGGGCGGCGGCGAGCTTGGCAGGATCGAAGCGCTCGCCGGGATGGACGGTGAGGCGGCGGCGGACGAAGGATTCGTTGACGGTCTTGAGGCCGGTGATGGCGATCGGGCCAAGATCGACGCGCGGGCCGGTGGCGACGGTGAAGGTGATGTCGAGCGTGCGGGAGGCCGGATGGAGGATCGCCAGCGGCTCGGAGACCTTGGCGAGCGCATAGCCTTCGCTTTGCAGCGCCGCGAGGAGGCGGGTGCGGGCGGCGAGCACGTCGGCGGCGAGGGCGGGCTGGCCGGGGGCGAGATGCAGCGCGGCGCGGGCCTCGGCCGGAAGCGTGCCATGGATCGCGACCTGGCCGAGATGGAAGAGCGGGCCGAGCGTGAAGCGCACGGTGATCTTGACGGGCGGCGAGGCGGGTGCGGCGCCGAGGATGGCGGGGAGGTTCGGATCGTCGAGCGGGTGGCCACTGATGCGGATCTGGGCGGTGCCGTCGTAATAGCCGAAGCTTTCGAGGGCCGCGCGGAAGCGGGCTTCGTCGTTGCGGGCGCGCAAGGTCAGGGCGAAGGGGCCGACCGGGGCCACGGTGCGCAGCGTGATGAGGGTCGAGCTTGCGGCGAGGGCCGCGTCGAGAGGGGCGATGCCGGTTGGGGCGAGGGTGACGAGGTACGGCTGGGGCGCGGCGGCACGCACGCTCGCACCGACGAGCACGAGGAGGATGAGCGAGGCGGGCCGCAGGAAGGCGCCGAGCGGCGGAGTCTTCGGCAAAGGTCTTGAGGCTCGCGCGCGCACGATGCCCGGTTCCTCCTCCGTGGGACGGCCCCCGCAGGGCTACCGTAGGACGAAGTGTGCGGACCCGGGAGGTTGCCCCCAGCGCACGGTCTCGCACGCGCGCTTGTCGTTGGGGTGGGGCGGGGCGGGGAGGCGGGCGGCGCTTTGGAGGTCCGGGCCTCCTCCGAACGAGGAAAAACAGGCAAGAATATCAGTATCTTGCCTTTGCGAGCCCGCCAGGAGCCTACATACGAACCGACATCCGGACGGAGCATACATACGTGGACATGGGCGGATACTACCGGATGCGAGAAAGGCTGCCACCCTCTCAGGCAGCGGGCCAGTTAGTTACCGGACTTTGAACGACGCTATCCAGCGGTCTCGGAGTCGGGACAGAAGAAAGGCCGCCCCTCGCGGGGCGGGGCGTGCGGATTGGAAGGCGGCGTTGGGTTTACTGCTTACTGGCAGGCGGATCCTGCTGCACCCTTTCCCGGTATCCGCCATCCGCCCCGAGCCGCATCCACTGGGCGCCGGGCTCGACCTGCCACCGGCCGGCGTAGTCGCCCATGGGACCGTAGAGCCGCACCGTCTGCCCGTCCGTGCTCTTCCGACCGCGCGCCCGGCGTAGCCGCCCTTGGGCCCGAGTAGCTGCCACGTTCGCCCCTGAGCCCGGGCGAGCACCGGCACCGCAAGCAGGGCCACGGCAAGCGCCAGGTCGGGGGGGGTTCTTATGGCAGCGCGTCCGCCGCGGCCTTCGCGCGGAGTTCCTCGCAGGCGTCGAACGTCCCGAGCAGCGCGTAGAAGACGTATCGGGATCGGACGTTGTAGATGACGTACACGGGGCCGGGGACGCCGAACGCCGCCGGGTTCATATAACCGCCGGCCACCATCGAAGGAACTGGGATCATCCGGCGCAGGAAGGCGAGGAGCGCCTCCGGCGTCGTGATCGGCGCCTGACCATTGGCGGCTGTCGCGACGTTCACCGGGGCACGCTCGATCGGAACGCAGCCCTGCGTTTCCACGTACCACTCGGCGTGCGCCGCACCCGGCAGCATGGCGGCCACGGCGAGGGCGAGGGCCAGGAAACGGGCATACCGGCGCCCATGCTGCGCGAGCGCCCGCACCGGCCAGCTCGCGACGAGCACGGCCAGCCGGGCGAGCTGCAACACGAGAAGCACCAACAAGCCCGCGAGCTTGACGAGGTGCCACGCCGCCGCGACGAACAGGACGGCGCCGAGGGCGAGAAGGGCCGGGCCAGCCATGGCGGCAGGCTACCCCTTGTCCGGGACAAAGGCGAACGGCAGCCGGTCAGCGCCGAGTGGGATTCATCTCACGTCCTCGTCAACCGTGAACTCAATCCCGGCGCACGCGAGCTTCGCCTTCACCTCTTCAAGCGTCTCATCGTAGGCGAACCAGCACTTGGGCGTGCCGTCCGTGGTCATCACGCAAAGCCGCTCAGGCCGGTCGGGATGAACCCCGAGGCGGAGACGCCCGGCCCGAGGCTCGGCAGGGGTGGGCATCATCGCCAGATCTTCCGCGCTTCGTCGGCGGCCTTCTCGCCATTGATGACATCGGCCCAGGGCACGCCGTAACGCAGGGCGATCAGACGAACGCGCAATCGGTGAAGCCCCCACGGGATCAGGATCGCGAATAGCCGCGGCCAATACCAAGGCGGCCGCGCTAGAGCGAGACGGCAGCCGTGTGCCCACGTCAGATCGTCTGGGATGTCACCGGGGATCATGACGGCGGCTCCGGCGCTCGCGCGGCGGGCAGGGCGCATCAGCTTGCGTCCCCACCATCGGCTGCGTCTTGTGCCTCGGCGGCCGCGAGCAAGGCGAGCAATGCGAGGCGCGTTTTCGAGCGCGGTCCCGGCTTGCGAGGGGGCATGTTTGCCGGCGGCATGTGGGGAAATTTCGGCGGCTTCGACGGTGCCGGCTGGCCGGGCTCCCGGAAAAAGCGCGCGCTCATGCCCGGCCTCCCTCGGCCACGATGCCGTGACCGGGGCGCGGCTCAAGCTCCCGGAGCGCCATCCGCTTCGCCAATTCGGAAACGAGCAGGGCTTCCGCGAGCCGAGCCGCGAGTGGTTGCCCGACGCGGAAGCGGTCGAGCTCTCCCATTACCGCGTCGGCAGCCTGGCGGGCGTGATAGGCGGCCGAGGGCTCAGGGAAGGCAGCCGAGGCCGGGGGAGCCTCGGCGCCGTCATGGAGGATAATGTGGGGAAGAACGCGCGCGCGGGCCGTGGTATGGCCTTGGGTAGCCTTCATGGCGCTAACTCCGCCTTGAGGGTTAGGTCGGGCGGCGGTGCTGGTAACACCCCGTCCGGCCGCCTGCCATCGACAGGCGCGGCAACGCTGCGCCGGGAGTGGTGAGCGCGTCAAGGGCAATGAAGGGCGCCCGCAAAGGGCGCGTTAGGACATTGGGAGATGGCGACGCGCCAAGAGCATGCCCCGGGCGATCCGGCTCCGGCAGCGGGAACCTACGAGATGCTCGACGTGGCCGGCTCGCCTACCGGCCGCCGTGCCAACGTCGAGCACGGGCAGCCGCTCCCGGCTGCACCGCGCGGGCATAGCTGGATCGCCGTCGAGGATGACGCATCCCAACGCTGAATAGCCGATCTCGGCGCGGCAGGGGGCGATCGGCCGTGCCGATCACGTCGGCGGGGCGCTTTTCGATTCGAGGGCCTTAGGTATCCGCCTCTCCCCAATGAACCGTCAGAGGCGACTTGATATCGCTGGTTCCTGAGGTGATGACTTGGCCAATCATATAGTCCCG
>Ga0335075_10001829_pt1 | contig 34599 bp, 37 predicted proteins | sample Lox_Sample_24_FD_206723 | JGI IMG/M metagenome (GOLD analysis project Ga0335075, IMG submission 206723) | Soil microbial communities from Loxahatchee National Wildlife Refuge, Florida, United States - Lox_Sample_2.4 | ecosystem: Environmental > Terrestrial > Soil > Wetlands | place: USA...
AGCGAGTCCCCCCGCGCGGTCGCCAGCCGGATCGCCACCACGCTGCGGCTCGACCCATCGGCCACGCAGGCACTCGAGAGGATCGCCAGCGCCGAGGAACGAGCGCGTTATGCCACGGCACCGCTGCCCTCGACCACGCTGGCCGCGGACAGCGCCGCGGTCCGGCGGGCCCTGACCCGGGAGGCGGACTGGACCGGGCGCTGGCGTGCGCGCCTGGTACCGAGCTCGATGCTCGCCCCGGTCCGGCCGGCCCTGCAGCACATGCTCGATGTGTTCGGCTGGATGGACGCCGCCGGGCTCAAGTTCCGCGGCCGCGCGTTCGGCGGCCCCCAGCAACAGGAATAGCGGGCCCCGCCGCCTCCTTTCATGATCGTGCTCCGCGCTGCAGGCCGGGCCGAGGACTTGGGCTTCGACCATGTCGCGGTGGGCAACCGCCTGCTGGACAGTGGTTTCGGCCTCGACACCGGCCCGCTCGTGCTGCTGTCGGCTGTCGCAGGCGCGACGACACACCTGCGACACTGACGTCCGTGCGGCCGCTCGGCGGTACCGTTCCCACCGCAGCGAGCGTCGTCGATGATCTCGGGCAGCTCGCGGAGGCGGGCTTAGCGCCTGCACCGTGTGGCTGCCCATTGCCCTGACCACGTGGAGAAATCGATGGAGTGGATCGCAGCCGAGGTTATGCCGCAGCTCACCTGACGCCGTCTCCCGGCCCGCAGCTACCCCACCAGCCACTCTGACCACAGACGCACCACGCCTAGATCGCGAACGCCCACTTTTCATGCGTCCCAGTCATTTTGTATCCCCATATGACCCGAATTGTCTGCACGGAATCCATGAAAAGTGAAGATTGTCATTTCTTGCCGGGTGGACGGGACTCAGCAACAGGAATAGTGGGGCCGAGCAACACGAAAAGCGAACGCCCAACACGTAGGGGTCGATCAGCGGAGGACAAACTGGGCCTGGGCGGACCAGGGCAACCGGGCCGCTGCGGTCAGCGGTCTCGCTCCTGACGCCGACGCCAGCGCTCTTCCAGCCGTTCCATCATCCCGGTTCCGGCCGGCCGACTGGCCCGCCGGCCACGTGGGCCACGCTGGCCACGCGGGCCGGACGGCTTGGCCGGACCGCGCCCGGTGGCAACGCCGGTCATGTGCCGGTAGCTGGTCAGCGCCCACATGCTGCACGCGAGCATGACGACAAAGCCAGCCACGCCGATCCAGATGTACTTGGTCACCACTCCGGCCACCAGCATCCCGACACCCAGCAGGAACCCCAGCGCGGCCTCGACGACCCGGCGCTTGTAGTGCACGCGCGGATCGCTGGCGCGGACGGCGTTGGCGAACCGCGGATAATCGGCGTAGAGCGCCTGCTCAATCTGCTCGAGCTGGCGCTGCTCGTGCTCCGAGAGCGGCACGGTGCCTCCCATGAACTTGCGCGGGAACGCGGCTTGGTGAGCTTCTTCTCACGCCCTTGCTTGCTTCCTTCCAGAATACGAGCGCCGGCGCTCCCGGCGGAAGGGTACGCCGGTCTCGAGACTGAACCCGGCCGCCGCAATCCCCCGACCGGCACCGGAGTTCACCGGTATGTCGTGAGAAAGCCCGATGTGCCACGGTCATCGCTCCGTCCGGTCGCCATCGACCAGAATGGCCGGCCGCACGGTGTCGGTGCCGAATCGCCCGGCGATCCGGTCCACCGCCCGCTCGGCCTCGCGCCATGACACCGGCCGGTCCCCGAACGCCAGCTGCTGCACCACGGCCGACGCCGGGATCAGCCCGGTCGCCCGCACGCCAACCAGCCGCAGCCGTGCCCCAGCGTCCAGCCCGGCGGCGGCGTACAGTGCGCACGCCGTCTGGTAGATCCGCTGGGCGACATCGGTCGGCTCGGGTAGCGTCCGCGACCGCGTGATCGTCTTGAAGCTGGCCAGGCGCAGCTTCACCACGATCGTCCGGGCCGAGCAACCCGCGCCGCGCAGGCCACGTGCGGTCCGGCCGGACAGCCGGAGCAGCTCGCGCCTGATCACCTCGGGATCACCGATGTCGCTGGAAAAGGTCTCCTCGGCGCCGATGCTCTTCTCCTGGGCGCCCGGCACCACCCGGCGCTCATCGCGCCCGGCGGCCAGAGCCGAGAGGTGAGCGGCGGTCGCCCGCCCCAGCTCCCGTTCCAGGGTGCCGATGGGGGTATGCGCGATGTCCGCGACCGTGCGCAGCCCGAGCCGCGCCAGGACCTGTCCGGTCTGCTGGCCGACCCCCCACAGCGCCGCGACCGGCAGCGGATGCAGGAAATCGAGGACGCCGTCCGCCGGGATCACCAGCAGTCCATCCGGCTTGCACCTCGCCGACGCGAGCTTGGCAATGAACTTGCTGCTGGCTACGCCCACCGAGCAGGTGATGCCCTGCTGCTCGCTGATCTGGGCCCGGATCAGCTGCCCTATTTCCGCGGGTCGCTGGCCCAGACGGCGCAGCGCGCCCGAGATGTCAAGGAACGCCTCGTCCAGCGACAACGGCTCCACCTGCGGGGTTATCGCCCGGAATACCGCCATGACCTCGCGCGATACCGCGCCGTACAAGCCGTGCCGGGGTGGGATGACCACGGCCTGTGGGCAGAGCCGGACGGCCCGCGCCATCGGCATCGCCGAGTGCACGCCGTAGGTGCGGGCCGGGTAGGTCGCCGAGAGCACCACGCCACGTCCGCCCGTGCCGCCAACGATGACCGGCCGGCCAGCCAGCTCGGGCCGGTCCCTCAGCTCCACGCTGGCGAAGAACGCGTCCATGTCCACATGCAGGATGTTGCATCCTGCATCGTCTTCCCAGGTCATAGACAATTTTCGAACTTCGTGTTCGTGATGGTGTTCACATCGTACATCCCGGCCGCCCGATCGCGCATCCCTTTGAATCCCGCTCAGTACCTGAGCGTTTGCGCTATCTGGGAATCGCGATGCGGCGGGCAACGTGCGCTCGTCACTGGTCGGCCGTGGGCTCCAGGTCGGGCTTGAGCTCGAGCAGCCGGGCCAGCAGGCCGTTGATGAAGGCCGGCGATTCGTCGGTGGACAGGTCGCGGGCGAGCAGCACAGCCTCGCTGATCACCACCCCGTCCGGCACGTCGGCCGCCCAGAACAGCTCATAGACCCCGATCCGCAGGATGTTCCTGTCCACCGCGGGCATGCGGTCGAGGGTCCAGCCCAGGGAGTGCTTGGCCAGCAGCTCGTCGATGCGGTCCCGGTGCGCCTGCACACCCCGGACCAGCTCAGCGGCATAGCCAGAGACCGGAGGGCTGTCCGTGCTGGCCGCGCTGCCCGCGGCGGACCGCTCGGCGAGCAGATCGAGAACGGGCTCACCCTTGATCTCGGCCTCGTACAGGATGTCGAGCGCCCGCTTCCTGGCCTTACTGCGCGCTGGCATGGCCAACCTCAGCGTGCTTGCCGGCCGGTCGCGCGGTCACGCCCGGCCGAGGTACTGGCCGGTGCGCGTGTCCACCTTGACCTTCTCGCCGGTGATGATGAACAGCGGAACCTGGATCTGCGCGCCGGTCTCCAGGGTGGCCGGCTTGGTGCCACCGGTCGACCTGTCCCCCTGCAGCCCCGGGTCGGTCTGGCTGACGGTCAGTTCCACGGCCGCAGGCAGTTCCACGTACAGCGGCGTGCCCTCGTTGAAGGCGATCACCGCCATCTGCTCCTCAAGCAGGTAGTTGGCGGCGTCGCCGACTACCTCCGCCGCGATGTGCGGCTGGTCGTAGGTTTCGGTATCCATGAACACGAAGTCGTCGCCCTCGCGGTACAGGTACTGCATCTCGCGCTTGTCGACGCTGGCCTGCTCAACCCGCACCCCGGCGTTGAACGTGCGGTCGACCACCTTGCCAGACATCACGTTCTTCAGCTTGGTACGCACGAATGCGCCGCCCTTGCCCGGCTTGACGTGCTGGAACTCCACGACGTTCCAGAGCTGCCCGTCGAGGTTGAGCGTCATGCCGTTCTTGAGGTCGTTCGTGGTGGCCACTGCCTCGTGTCTCCTGCATGCGTATGGGACCGGCTCATCCTGGCTACAGAACGAGAAGTTCCTTCGCGGTCGTGGTGAGTATTTCGGATGATCCCGCCGCCCCGGCCCCGGCGTCGGCGCGCACCACGAGGGTGTCCTCGATCCTGACGCCGCCCCTGCCAGGCAGGTAGATCCCGGGTTCGACGGTTACGGGAACCCGATCCACGAGTGTACCTGTCCGGCCGTACCCGATGGCCGGAGCTTCATGGACCTCCAGGCCGACACCGTGGCCGAGCCCATGCATGAAGTGGTCGCCGTAACCGGCGGCGGCGATCAGGCCGCGCGCCGCCGCGTCAACCGTGCTCACGTCCACCCCGACCGCCGCGGCCTCGACCCCGGCCCGCTGGGCACTGGCCACGAGCTCGTAGATCTCCCGCTGCCACCCGGCGGGATCGCCCAGCGCCACGGTGCGGGTCATGTCCGCGTGGTACCCGGCGTATCTCGCGCCGCAGTCGATCGTGATCAGGTCGCCGGCCGTGAACGGCCGGCCGGCCGGCGCATGGTGCGGGATCGCGCCGTTCGGCCCGCTGGCCACGATGGTGTCGAAGGCCACCGCCTCGGCGCCGAGGTCGATCATCGCCCGCTCCAGCAGGACCGCGAACTCCCGCTCGGTGCGGCCGGGCACGATGCCAGGCAGCACCGCGGAGAACGCCTCGCCGGTAATCGCGCACGCCCGGGCCAGCAGGGCGATCTCGGACTCGTCCTTGACCATCCGCAGTTCCTCGACGATCCGCCCGAGCGGCACGAGCGCTGGCCCGCCATCGAGCGCGGTCAGTTGCTGGTGCCGCTCCACGGTCATGTCCTGAGCCTCGAACGCTACGGTCCGCAGGCCCCTGGTGGCGGCCAGGCTGGCCAGCGCGGGTTCGATGAACCGCTCGACGACCAGCTCCAGGTCGGGGCAGTCACGAACCGCCGTCTCCGCGTACCGGGAGTCGGTGGCCAGCACGCCAGGCCCGTCGGCCGGCAGCAGCAGCGCGGCGTTCGAGCTGACCATGCCGGTGAGGTAGCGGACATTGGGCCTGCTGGTGATCAGGGCCGCATCAGCACCCAGCGTGGCGATCTTCTCCTGAGCCCGCCCCCGGCGGGCGGCATGTTCCTGCGGCATAAGCACGACTGTACGGCTCTGGCCTGGACCACCCGAACGACGGCTCAGGCCGGCCAGGCGTTACTGTCGCGCCATGACCAGCCAGGAGCCACAGATCGACGCCGTGGTCTTCGATCTCGGCGGGGTGCTGATCGACTGGGACCCGCGGTACGTGTACCGATCGCTGTTCGGTGATCCGGTGGCGATGGAGAAGTTCCTGGCCACGGTGTGCACGGCCGACTGGCACCGGGCCCATGACCTGGGAGCGGACATCAGGCGGTCGTGCGAGGAACTGGCCCGGCAGCACCCGGAGTACCGGGACATGATCATGACGTGGGCCGAGCGTGGCGAGGAGATGGCCATCGGCCAGTTCGATGACACGGTCGCGGTGCTCGGCGATCTGACCGCCTCCGGAATGCGCTGCTATGTGCTCAGCAACATGGAGCCCGAGGCGTTCCGGATCCGGCGCTCCCGGTTTCCGTTCATGCACTGGTTCGAGGCCTACGTGATCTCCGGCATCGAGGGCGTGGCCAAGCCGGACCGGAGGATCTTCGAGATCCTGCTGCACCGGCACGGCCTGCGCCCGCAGTCGACGGTCTTCATCGATGACCAGGCCAGGAACGTAAACGCCGCCCGCGAGCTGGGCCTTCACGCGCTGGCCTTCTCGTCTGCGGCGCAGCTTCGCCGGGACCTCGAGGCACTCGGGGTCGCCGCCGGTTCTTGTCCTCCTGGATCGGCAGTCTGGCCACGGGAACGCCCGGATACCGGGGGGCAATGATCCGTATTCGCGTAGATTAGCCGGGTCGACTTGCTCGAGGTATCCGGGAGGCCCGGTGGGCTCGTGGTGGGATGATCCTGGCCGGCTGGTGGCTGACACCCAGCACCTGACCGGGCGGCTGGTGGCCGATGCCGCGCACGCGACCGGGGAACTGCTGACCGACGCCGGCGCGTACGGGGCGGCCAACCTCGTGGATGAGGCCGGCGACAAGGCCGGGGCGTTCCTGGCCGACGGTCCGGTGCCAGAGGCCGAGCTTGGCCAGACCACCAGCGCGACCGAGCTGATCCACGGTGACCCGGCGGCCATCTTCAGCAGCGCCGGGAAGCTGCAGGCCTCCTCTCGGATATTCGGGGAAACGGCCGCCAAGCTGGAGGCGATCGACACCCGGCACTGGACCGGGGCAGCAGCAGACGCATTCCGGGCCAAGTACGGGCCACAGCCAGGCAGATGGCGAACCGCCGCGGCCGCATACACCACCGCGGCGGCCTCGCTGCAGTCGTATGCCGCCACGCTGTCCTGGGCGCAGCGGCAAGGCCAGCAGGCCATCGAGCTGTACCAGCAGGGCTACCACGCGAACCAGGTGGCCCAGGTCGACTATGACGGCAACTACGCGAACTGGGTGGTGTCCCAAAATCAGCCCGGGGCGCATTACGTGCCGCCGCCGGTGCAGGCCTATCCGGGAAACCCGATGATGGCGCGGGCCCAGGAGATGGTGAGCCAGGCCAGGCAGCGGCGGAACCAGACCGCCGCCGCCGAGGCGGCCAGGGTGTCCGAGGCGGCCAGGCTGGCGCCCACCCAGCCAACGTTCTGGCAGCGGGTGCAGGACGATCTGCCTGGCCTTGCCGGGGATGCGGTGAGGGCCGCCGCCGGGAGCGTGATCATCGGGCCGGCGGCCATGTAGCCGGCCGGCCCCGCAGGTCAGGCGGCGATGTCCCGGATCTGCTCGATCAGCCGTACCCGCTCGGCGTGGGTGGCGGCGATCGGCGCCACATTGATCGTGGTAACGCCGGACTCGCGGAACGCGGCCACCCGCTCGGCCACCCAGGAACGCGGCCCGACCAGCGCGGTCTTCTCCAGCAGCTCCGCCGGGACCAGCGCGGCGGCCTCGTCCTTCCGGCCGTCCAGGTAGGCGTCCTGGATCGCCGCCGCCTCGGCCTCGTAGCCATACTTGATCACCAGGTCGTTGTAGAAGTTGCGGCCCTTCGCGCCCATCCCGCCGATGTACAGCGCCTGCATCGGCCGGCCCAGTTCCCGCAGCCCGGCGACGTCCTCGCCGATCGCCAGCGACGCCGTGGCCGGCATCACGTCCAGCGGCGGCAGCGACGGGTCGCGCTTGGCCTTCCCGGCCGCCAGCGCCGCGCCCCACACCTCGGCCGCCTTCTCGGGGAAGTACCAGATGGGCTCCCAGCCCTCGGCCAGCTCGGCGGCCATCTCCACGTTCTTCGGCCCGAGCGCCGCGACGAAGATCGGGATCCGGTCCCGGACCGGGTGGTTGATCAGCTTGAGCGCCTTGCCGAGCCCGGTGCCCTGGTCGGGCGGCAGCGGGATCGTGTAGTAGCGGCCCGCGTACTCGAGCCGCTCCCGCCGCCACACCCGGCGGCAGATCTCGATGATCTCCCGGGTCCGGCCGATCGGCGCGTCGTACGGCACGCCGTGCCAGCCCTCGATCACCTGCGGGCCCGAGGCCCCGATGCCGAGCACGAACCGGCCGCCGGAGACGTAGTCGAGCCCGGCCGCGGTCATCGCGGTCAGCGTCGGCGTGCGCGAGTACAGCTGCAGGATGCCCGACGCCAGCTGCAGCCGCTCGGTCTTGGCGGCCACGTAGCCGAGCTGGCTGACCGCGTCGTAGCTGTACGCCTCGGGCACGAACACGATGTCCAGGCCCGCCTTCTCGTAGTCGGCGAGCTCGGTGACGGTCTCGGCGAAGCCGCCGGCGTAGTTCAGTGACATCCCGATACGCATGTTCGTGCCCTTCCACCCGTCACGCCGACCGAATCCCGTTCGGCTTAAGTGCCCTGAGCGTAGCGCGGCTCTGGCCCGCGGTCAGGAGTGCCCGACGCCGGCCGGCCCGGCCAGATCGGCGACCACGGCCGCGAGGCTGGCCTCGTCGGCCGGGATCCCGGCTTCGGGCTGGCCCAGCCCGTTCAGCACCACGAACCTGGCCCCGTCCTGGTACTTCTTGTCGCGCAGCCACGCGTCCTTGAGCTCGGCCAGGTCAAAGGTTCCCCGGGTCGGCAGCCCCAGGTCGGTGAGCAGTCGGCGGTGCAGTTCGACGAGATCATCCGAGATGCGCTCCTGGCGGCGAGCGAGGTATGCGGCGGCCATCATGCCGACCGCGATCGCCTCGCCGTCGTCGCCGGAGTCAAGCCCGCGGGCCTGCTCGATCGCGTGGCCGAAGGTGTGCCCGTAGTTCAGGTGCAGCCGGTCCCCCTGCTCCCGCTCGTCATTGCTGACAATCTCGGCCTTCACGGTCACGCTCCGCGCGACCACCTCAGCCAGCGTGGCGACATGCCCGTCGCGCAGGTCACGCACGTGGTCGTGGACGAGCGCGACCATGTCAGGGCCGCTGATCAGCGCGTGCTTGACGATCTCGGCCAGCCCGGCCTGGTACTCACGCGAGCGGCGCTCGGCCGCCAGCGCCACGTCAGCGACGACGGCGACCGGCTGGTGCACCGTGCCGACCAGGTTCCTGCCCTGCGGAAGGTTGAGCGAGGCCTTGCCGCCGACCGCCGCGTCGGCCTGGGCGGCGAGCGTGGTGGGCAGCAGCACCAGCGGCATGCCGCGGTTGTAGGTGCTGGCCAGGAAGCCGGCGATGTCACCCACCACCTCGCCGCCGACCCCGACGATAACGTCGTCCTTGTGCACGGCCAGGTCGGCGAGGTCCCCCGCGAGCCGGGCGATCGTGCCGAGGTCCTTGGACTGCTGGCGGTCCGGCACCTCGATCCAGCGGACATCGAGCCCGGCCCGGTGCAGCGCCGTGGTCGCGCTGGCCACCGGGCCGCTGTCGTGGCCGACGGCCAGCAGCACCGCGGTCCTGGCGTGCGGCAGCGGGGGCAGCAGCCGGTCCAGGTCGGGTAGCAGGCCGGCGCCCACGTGCACGTTGTAGGTTCCGCCGGTGCAGGCGACCAGGACCGACGTGGTCCCCGCCGGGGCGGACGGCACCTGGACCAGCCGCTCGATGATGTCGAGGCAGATGGCCTCGGGCCGGCGCCCGTCCGTGGCCACGGTCTGCGTGGCCGCGGCCTGGTAACTGGACAGCCGCCGCTCGAAGACGGCCTGCAGGCCGGGCGCGCGCAGCATCGGCCGGTACTCGTCGTGGGAGACGCGCAGCATCGCCTCCTCGTATCCGACCTGCAGGTAGATGACCTCGCTGCCCTTGAGCGCTTCCTGGGTGGCCGGATGCTCGACCCCGCCACCGCCGAGCGCGAGCACGGCGTCCTGGCCACGCAGCAATCCGGCGGTGATCTCGTGCTCGAGCTCGCGGAAGGCCGGCTCACCGTCCGCGACGAAGATCTCCCTGATGCTCCGGCCGGTGCGGCTCTCGATGATCAGGTCGCTGTCGACGAACGGCAGCCCCAGCTTCTCGGCGAGCAGGTGCCCGACCGTGGTCTTGCCCGCCCCCATGAACCCGACCAGGACGATCACGCCGGCGCACCCCTGGTTTCCTCGGTCATCTCGGCGATCGCCCGCAGCGCGAGCCGGTACGACAGCGGCCCGAACCCGGCGATGGTCCCGTCGGCGACGCCGGACACCACGGACAGGTGCCGGAACGGCTCGCGCGCCGCCGGGTTGGACATGTGCACCTCGATCAGCGGCGCGCTGCGCATCGCAAGCGCGTCCCTGAGCGCGTACGAATAGTGGGTGAACGCCGCCGGGTTGAGCACGACGGGCGTTCTGGCGTCGATCGCCTCGTGAACCCAGCCGATCAGCTCGCTCTCGTCGTCGGTCTGCCTGACCTCGACGGCCAGGCCGAGGTCGCGCCCGGCCGCCGCGGCCATCTCGGCCAGGTCGGCGAGCGTTGCCGTGCCGTAGATATCGGGCTCACGGGATCCCAGCCGGCCCAGGTTCGGGCCGTTGATCACCAGAACGCGCTGCATCAGCTCGCCACCTCGGCAAACGCACGGGAGAGCAGGTCCTCGGGCGGATCCTCGAGCAGCACAGGGCGGCCGAGATCCTCCAGGATGACCAGCCGCAGCCCGGTACGGGTCTTCTTGTCCACCGCCATCGCCTCCCGGAGCGCCGGCCAGTCCGCCGACATGCAGGTGGTCGGCAGGCCGACCGCGGACAGCACCTTGCGGTGCCGCGCCGCTATGCCCGGTGCGAGCCGGCCGGCCAGGCGGCCCACCTCGGCCGCGTAGACCATGCCGGCCGCGACCGCCTCTCCGTGCCGGATCCGGTAGCCCTCGAGCCGCTCCAGCGCGTGGCCGAGCGTGTGGCCGTAGTTGAGGACCTCACGCAGGCCCGACTCTCGCAGGTCGGCCGAGACCACCTCGGCCTTGACCCGGACCGTGCGCTCGACCAGTTCGCTCGCGTGCCGGCCGCGCGGCGTCGTGGCGCCCGCCGGGTCGGCCTCGATCAGGTCGAGGATCACCGGGTCAGCGATGAACCCGGTCTTGATCACCTCGGCGAGGCCGCTCACATAATCGGCCTCGGGCACCGACTTGAGCACGGCCAGGTCGGCGAGTACCCCGGCGGGCGGATGGAACGCGCCGACCAGGTTCTTACCCTCGGGGATGTTGACCGCGGTCTTCCCGCCGACCGCGGCGTCCACGACCGCCAGCAGCGTGGTGGGCAGGAGCACCACACGCACCCCGCGCAGCCAGGTCGCCGCGACGAAGCCGGCCAGGTCCGTGGTTGCGCCGCCGCCGATGCCGACGATCGCGTCGGCGCGGGTCACCCGGTGCGCGGCCAGCCGTGACCACAGCCCGGCGGCGACGGCGATGTCCTTGGCCGCCTCCCCGGCCGGCACCTCCTCGGCGTGCACGGTGTACCCGGCGGCGGCGAGCACCTCGCGCGCGGGCCGCGCGAGGTCGCCGAGGCCGGCCGGGTGGATGACCACCACCGTGCGGGCCACGTCACCGACAAGCGTGGGCAGTTCGCTGAGCACGCCGGTGCCGACGACCACGTCGTAAGGGTTCGCGCCGCCGACCGGGATCCGGGTGACGCTCACGGGTGCGACTCCCCGGCTCGTGCGCCGCGGCTGGCCGCGATCGCGGCCGCTATCTCGCCGGCGACCTGCTCCGGGTCGCGGTCGTCGGTGGTCACCGTCAGCCAGGCCAGGCCCTCGTACAGCGGCTGCCGCTCCTCGAGGAACTGCCGGAGCCGCCCGCGTGGGTTGCCGGGAATCGGCGGGTGCGGCCCGTCAAGACCAGTCCTTTTGGCCACGGCGCGAAACCCGGTCTGCAGGTATACCACCCGCTGGCCGGCCAGCAGGCCCCTGGTGGCCTGGCTGAGGACCGAGCCGCTGCCGAGCGCGAGCACTCCGCGGTGGCCGGAGATGGCCTCACCCGCGGCCGACCGCTCGAGATCCCGGAACGCGTTCTCCCCGTCGTCGATGAAGATGTCCCCGACTGGCTTGCCCGCCCGCCGCGCGATCAGGCCGTCCGTTTCGGCGAACTCCATCCCGAGCAGCGCGGCCAGCAGCGGGCCCACGGTGGACTTGCCGGAGCCAGGCGGGCCGATGAGAATGACGGCCGGCCCCGGGGCGTGCGCATGAGGCAACGATGTTACGAGGTCAGTGATCGCTAGCTCCCCGGCTCCTGGTTTCCTTATCGCTGGAAGCCTACCCAGGTGAGGAAGGCCGACGGTGGTCAACGGATGGGACGTGGCGCGGCACGCCGGGGTGTCGCAGGCGACGGTGTCCCGGGTGATGCGCGGGGACAGCAAGGTCACGCCGCAGACCAGGGAGCGGGTGCTACGGGCGGCCGAGGACCTCGGCTACGCACCGGACACGGCCGCCCAGGCGCTGATCACCCGGCGGACCGGCTCGGTGGCCGTGGTGGTGCCGGACCTGGCCAACCCGCTGTACCCGCAGCTGATCACCGCCACGCAGCAGGAACTGCATGCGGCCGGCTACCGGATGTTCCTGCTCAACGCCCGGTTCGGCGATGTCGACGACCACGTGCGGCGGCTGCGCGGGCGCACCGTGGACGGCGTGCTGCTCGCCACGTCGATCATCGACTCGCCCACAGTCGCCGAGTTCCTCCGCCGGGGGCTTCCCACGGCCCTGGTGGTCCGGGGCGTCGAGGGGGTCGCGGTCGATACGTTCATCGCGGACGACGAGGCGGGCTGCGCGCTGGCCGCCGGCCACCTGACGGCCCTCGGCCACCGGCGCATCGGCATGATCAGCGGGCCGGCCAACACCACCAGCGGGCGTGACCGGGTGCGCCTGTTCCGCGCCGCGCTGCGCCGCGACCAGGTGGAACTGCCGGAGTCCCTGGTCGAGCACAGCCCTTACACGTTCGAATCCGGCGCCGAGCTCGCGCTGCGGCTGCTCGGCCGGCCGAACCCGCCGACCGCGCTGTTCTGCGCCAGCGACGTGCTCGCGTTCGGCGCGGTGGACGCTCTCAGGCGCCGCGGGCTGCGGGTGCCTGGCGACGTGTCGGTCGTCGGCTTCGACGACGTGTCGATGGCCGGCTGGGAGATGATCGGCCTGACCACGATCAGGCAGCCGATCGAGCAGATGGCCGCCGAAGCGGTCAGGAAGCTGCTCGGCCGGGTCTCCGGCGCGGACACCACCATGCCGCGCAGGCACGTGTTCGCGGTGCAGCTCATCGAGCGGGGAACGACTGGCCCAGCCCGGTAGGAGCCGCGGCCACGGCGGCCGCGGGCTCCGCGGGCTGCGGTTATGGCAGGTAGTAGTACTTCGCCTCCGAGCTGACGTTGGCCGAAGTGAGCAGCACGTCGGGCAGGCTCAGGTGGAAGGTGATCGCGCTGGTCTTCCCGGTGAGCTTGTCGTAGGCGTCCTGGGCGGCCATCGCCCCCTCCTCGGCTGCTTGCTGCGCGACCGTCGCGCTGAGCGAGCCCTTCTTCAGCAGCGCGACCTCGGCCGGGCTGGCGTCCCAGCCGACCACGAAGATCTTGCCGGTCAGCCCCGCGGCGGCGATGGCGTCGATCGCGCCTTCGGCGTTCGGCTCGGCCACCCCGAAGATCCCCTTGACCTGCGGGTGGGCGGCCAGGATGGACCGCACGATGGACTCGCTCGACGAGGTCGCCTGCTGGGTGTACTGCAGGGTGACCACCTTGACGCCGGGATACGAGGACTTGAGCACGCTGTCGACGGCGTCGATCCGGTCGACCTGGGTGGTCGCGGTCGGCGACAGGCTCAGCTCGGCGATCTGCCCGCTGCCGTGCAGTTCCTTGCCCAGGAAGGCCCCGGCGAGCTGGCCGCCCTCGGTGTTGTCGGTGGTGATCTCGGCGGTGAGCCTGGAGGTGTTGGTGAGCTGGGTGTCCACGGTGATCACCGGGATGCCCTCGTTCAGGCAGGTATTGATCGCCGGGGCCATGGCCACGGGGTCGGTCGGCGCTACGACCAGCACGCTCGGGTGCTTGCTGCAGGCCCCCTCCACGACCGGCGTCTGCGCGCTCGGGGCGAAATCGGGCGAGCCCTGGTAGGTCACGGTCATGCCGAGCGCCTTGGCCTTGACCTGCATGCCGCTGAGCACGGTGTCGTAGAACGAGACGCCGGTCGCGCCGGGCACGAAGGCGATCGTGTAGTGCTTGGCCGACGGGCTCTTGCTGCTGGCCGGGCTGGTCGAGCTTGAGCTGCTGCACGCCGCAGCGGTGAGGGCCACGGCAGCCAGGGCCGCGGCCAGCGACAAGCGGCGCGACGGTCTGTTAACGGACATGCTTCCTCCTGGGGTGCCAGAACAGCGGGAAATAGTTACCGAAAGTGGTCAGGTCTGGCCGTTACGCCGGCCGGCCACCGACGGCGGGATGAATGCCGGGACGGCGGACGGGGGCCCGCCAGGGGGTCGCCGCCGGGCCCGGACGTTGCCGAGGTGCAGCTGATCGATGTAGACGGCGAGGATCAAGATGACGCCGACGGCGACTTCCTGCCAGAACGGCGGGACGTTGGTAATGACCAGGCCGGTGACGAGCACAGCGATGATGAATGTGCCGATCACCGAGCCGGCGATCGTGCCCCGGCCGCCGAACAGGCTGGTGCCGCCGATGACCACGGCCGCGATCGCGTTCAGGTTGTCGTCAGAGCCCGATGTCGGGTTGCCGGCGCCGAGGCGGGCCATGACCAGGACGCCTGCCACCCCCGCGAGCAGGCCGCAGATCAGGTAGACCTTGAACAGGTGCCTGCGGTCGTTGATGCCGGCCCTGATCACCGATTCCCTGCTGTCGCCGATGCTCAGCGTGTAGGCCCCGAACCGCGTCTTGGCGAGCACCAGCCCGCACCAGAGGGCGATCACGGCGGCGATCAGCACCGGCACCGGGACCCAGCCGCCCAGGTTGGTGTTGCCGAACGTGGTGACCGAGCCCGGGATGTTCGAGATCTCCTGGCCGTTGTCCAGCAGGTTGCCGAGCCCGGTCGCGATACCGAGCGTGCCGAGGGTGACGACCAGCGGCGGGATCCGGGTGCGCGATACGAGCAGGCCGTTGACCGCGCCGAAAACGCCGCCGGCGAGCACGGCCGCGGCGAAGCCGACCGCCACCGACAGCAGGTCCGGACCGCTGGTCACCGCGAACCAGTGCGCCATCACCCAGGCGCCGGCCATTCCGGAGAAGCCCAGGACGGCGCCGACCGACAGGTCGATGCCGCCGGTGCAGATGACGAAGGTCTCGCCGACCGCCAGCACCAGCACCTCGGTGGCGGTGCTGGTGGTATTCAGCCAGTTGGCCTGGGTGAGGAAGTACGGCGAGGCGATGCTGAAGCCGATGATGAGGGCGAGCAGGACCACGCCGATCCACAGGTCGCGCACCTGCGACCGGCTCCGGTGCCACCGGCGGGAAGCGTGCGGGGCGGACTCCCCCGGCGCGCTCTGCTCGTCCGCCACCGGGCGGCCGAAAAAAGCGGGAAGGGTCGGTTTCATGTGCCCGCTCCGGTCTTGGCGCCGGTGATGTAGCCGACCAGGTTCTCCGCGGTGAGCTGGTCCTTGCCGAGGGTGGCCGCCAGCTCGCCGAGGCGCAGCACGGCCACCCGGTCGCAGACGGCGAGGACGTCCGGCATCTGGTGGCTGACGAAGATGACCGCGATGCCGTCGTCGCGGATCCGGCGGACCAGCTGCAGCACCTGTTGCTGCTGCTCGACGCCCAGCGCGCTAGTGGGCTCATCCAGCAGCATCACCTTGCTCGTCCATGCCGCGGCCCGCGCGATCGCGAGCACCTGGCGCTGGCCGCCAGACAGGTTCCGCGTCGACGTGTGAATGTTCGGGATGCTGGTGCGCAGCCGGGCCATCTCGCTGGCGGTGTGCGCCGTCATGGCCTTGGTGTTCAGCCATCCGATGCGGCGGCCGAGCCAGTTGGCCGAGACCACCTCCCTGCCCATGAAGAAGTTGGCCACCACGTCGCGCTGGTCGGCCAGGGCCAGGTCCTGGTAGACGGTGGAGACACCTGCCTCGCGCGCCGCCGCCGGGTTGGCGAACCGCACCGGCTGCCCGTCAACCAGCATCTCCCCCCCGGTTGGCGATATCGCCCCGGCGAGGATCTTCAGCATCGTGGACTTGCCGGCGCCGTTGTCGCCGACGAGCCCGAGCACCTCGCCGGCGGCCACGTCCAGGCTGACGCCGCGCAGCGCATGGACGCCGCCGTAGTGCTTGGCGAGTCCGTGCACCGCCAGTCGGGCTGGCATCGCAGTCCTCCCTTCCTCGGATGACCGGAACGGCCGGCCTGGCCGGTCAGCCGGCAACGTTCGGTCCTTCGCCCCGCCCAGCCCATCCCGCGCCCCGCCCAGCCCGCCCTTCGTCGCGCCAGCGGGCGAGGACCCGGTCGAGCGACCGGCGGGCCCTGGCGGCGAACTGTGCCGGGGTGAGCTCGCGGCGCTGGGACAGGCTCGGTGCCTCGACCGCGACCGGTATGGCGGACGGCACCGCGGACAGCAGGCCGGTCAGCGGCAGGCTGCCGTCTCCGGGCAGCAGCCGGCCGGTGCGCGCCTCGCCCGCGGCGTCTTCGGCCGGCTCGAGCGGCGCGTCGCACAGTTGCAGGTAGCTCAGCAGCCGCGGGTCCGCCCGCGCGATCTGGCCGATCTCGGTGCCACAACGCTGGATGTGCAGCGCGTCGAGGAGGATCCCGCCCCCGTCAGACCGGGCCGCGATCGCCAGCGCGTCGTCCACGGTGCGGACCGTCTTGTACGCCATGAACTCGATCACCGCGCGGAGGCCGTACGGCGCCGCCATCGCGACGAGCCGGCCAAAGCGGTCGGACAGCCGCTGGAGGTCCGGGTCGTCGCCGATCGCGTTGATGTAACGCGCGTTCAGGCTGGCCGCCGTCTCGAGGATCGGCTCCCAGGCGGCGAGGTCGGCCTCGGCGGTGAGCAGGACCGTCTCGGTGTCTAGCACGGCCACCCCGCCGTCCTGGCAGCGCCGCACGGTCTCCGCCAGCATGCGCGAACCCGGTGCCATCGGCCAGACAGACTCGCCCGGCGTCGCGGGTGCGATGCGCAGGCCGACGGCGTCGAACCCGGCCCCGGCGGCCAGGGCCACGAAATCGGGCGGCGCGACGTCAAGCAGCGTGAGGTGGTCAAGGGCAAGGACCCGGTCCCACCGCATCGGCGACCCTGGCGTCATCGTTCGGGCTCCTGATAGTGTACGAACTAGTTAGTACATTATGCCCATGCCGGATACGTCTGTACAGGCCGGGTGAATGTCTGACGCCGCCGGAACCCCGACGGAACGGGCCGCTTCCGCGGCGTCTCCTAGCGGGGTTCCCGGCATCGGCAGACATAGGATCAGGGCTTCGGCGAGGCAGAATGGGAAACCCGACGGCCACGCCGAGCGCGGCCCGGGCGCGAAGGGAATGCGATGGTTGCCAGGACGGACTCCGCCGAGGTGCCCACGCGACGGCGGAATCCCGATCTCACCCGCGAGGAAATCCTCGATGTCGCCGTCCGCGAGTTCGCCCGGCATGGGCTGGCCGGGGCGAGGGTCGACGAGATCGCCGCTCAGACGCGCACCACGAAGCGGATGATCTACTACTACTTCGGCGGCAAGGAGCAGCTCTACATCGCGGCCCTGGAGCGGGTCTATTCCCTGTTCCGCGACGCGGAGGCCCGGCTCGACGTCGATCACCTCGACCCGGTCGCGGCGATCAGGCAACTCGCGCAGGTCACCCTCGACCATCACGAGGCGAATCCGGATTTCATCCGGCTGGTCGCGATCGAGAACATCCACCGGGCCGAGCACATCAGCAAATCCGAGATCCTCAGGCCGATGAATAGCCCGGTAATCACCGCGATCGCGCGGATACTCGAACGCGGTTACGCCGCCGGCGTGTTCCGCAGACGGATCGACCCGGTCGACCTGCACGTGATGATCAGCGCCTTCTGCTTCTTCCGGGTGGCCAACCAGCACACGTTCCTGGCGGCGTTCGGGCGCGATCTCGTGGACCCGGCCAGCCACGAGCGCGACCGGGCGATCGTCGGCGACATGGTGGTCAGCTACCTGACCGGATGAGCACAGCGGCGGGCTAGCCGCGGCGAGCGGGCCACGGAAGGCCCGGCCGTGCCCGCTATGAACGGACTCGTTAGTACATTGTTGCGGCACGTCAGCCTGACAGGAGTAGGTCGGTGAACGGGAGCACGCGGATGATCCGAACCGTGACCACCGGCCTTGGCCGGGTGCCCGCGCTGGGATCGTGTGGTGACTACGTAGTTATGCCAAGCTGGCCCAGGTCACGCCCTCATGTCAAGGGTGTTGCCGAAATGTGACAGCGGGGCGTCGGCCGGTGTCAGCGCTCTGGGAGCGGTGATCCGCCGACGTCCCCGATCCGAGGGAGCTGACGTGCCTGACACCAGGCAAGTGGTCCTGATCGGCGGGCGCACCGGTGCCTCGTTCTCGCCCGCCGTCTGGAACCAGGTGTTTGCCGACTTTGGGATCCCGCTGCACTACCGCAGGCACGACATCTCTCCGGCGGATCTGCCCCAGGCCGTCGGCAAGGTGCGCGATCCGGGCGTCGCAGCGGCCAACGTGACCATGCCCTACAAGGCGCGGGCCGCCGCCCTGGCCGACGTCAGGGACGCGGACACCGAACGCGTGGGCGCGACGAACTTCCTGGTGAACCGCTCCGGGATGCTGCACGCGAGCAACACCGACCTCGCGGCGGTGCGGGTGGCGCTGCGCGGCGTCGCGTCGTCGAGCGCGCTGCTGCTCGGCGCCGGGGGCGCGGGGGCGGCGGCACTCGGCGGTGGTATCGGTGCGGTACGCCGCGTGGTCATCGCCGACCGGGACGAGGTGGCGGCCCGCAGCCTGGCCGCACGGGCGGGCGGCTGGGGAATGCAGGCCACGGTCGTGGCGTGGGAGGCAGTCCCCGCCGCGGTTGCCGAGGCCGACCTCATCGTGAACGCAACGCCGATCGGAATGGACGCCGCGGACCAGCGTACCCCGGTTCCGGAAGGGCTGCTCGGGCACCAGCCAGCGGTCTACGACTTCGTGTACCGCAGCGAGATGACGGCGCTGCAGATCATGGCCCTGGAAGCCGGCTGCCCCGTGTACGACGGGCTGGCGCACATGACCGAGCAGGCGGTAGCGATGATCCCCGGTCTCGGCCTAGCCCCCGAAGTCGCCGACGCCATCCGCCACGCCACGGTGGCCGTGGCCGGGCGCGCGCCGCTCACCTGGGCCAGTTGCGGCAGCACGGCTGGGTGACCCTCGCCGTCACCCCGTTGTCAGCGTGTCCAGGTAGCCGCGCAGGTTGCGGCGCGCCTCGCTGACCGAGTCGCCGCCGAACTTCTCGGTGGCGGCGTCCGCGAGCACCAGCGCGGCCATGGCCTCGGCCACCACGCCGGCCGCGGGCACCGCCGTGACGTCGCTGCGCTGGTTGATGGCCTTGGCGGGCTCGCCGGAGCGCACGTCCACGGTGTCCAGGGCCTTCGGCACGGTGCTGATCGGCTTCATCGCGGCCCGCACCCGGATCACCTCACCGGTGCTCATCCCGCCCTCGATCCCGCCGGCCCGGTTGGTCCGCCTGCGGACCCCGCCTCCGGCCCGTTCGATCTCGTCGTGCGCCACCGACCCACGGCGGCGGGCGGTCGCGAAGCCGTCGCCGATCTCGACTCCCTTGATCGCGTGGATGCTCATCATCGCGCCGGCCAGCCTGCCATCGAGCCGCCGGTCCCAGTGCACGTGGCTGCCGAGGCCGGGCGGCGCCCCGTACACGGCCACCTCGACCACGCCACCCAGGGTGTCGCCGTCCTTGCGGGCCCGGTCGATCTCTTCCTGCATGGCCGCGCTGGTCGCCGGGTCCAGGCAGCGGACCGGGTCCTGGTCGACCCGCGCACCGTCCTGGCCACCCGGCAGGACGCCCTCGGGCACGCCTACCGGACCGATCGCCACCACATGACTGACTATCTCGATGCCGAACACCTGACGCAGGTACCGCCGGGCGACCTCGCCCAGGGCCACCCGGGCCGCGGTCTCGCGGGCGCTGGCCCGCTCCAGCACCGGCCGCGCCTCGTCGTGGCCGTACTTCTGCATGCCCGCCAGGTCGGCGTGGCCGGGACGGGGCCTGGTCAGCGGGGCGTTTCTGGCCTGGCCGGCAAGCTCGTCAGCGGCCACGGGATCGGGCGACATCACGGTCTCCCACTTGGGCCACTCGGTGTTCTGAATCCGTATCGCGACCGGGCCGCCCAGCGTCAGGCCGTGCCGTACTCCCCCGGTGATCTCGGCCTCATCCTGCTCGAACTTCATCCGCGCCCCACGGCCGTACCCGGCCCGCCTCCGGGCCAGCGCGGCCACGATGTCCGCGGTCGTCACCTCGACGCCGGCCGGCACTCCCTCGCATATCGCGACGAGCGCGCGCCCGTGCGACTCCCCCGCGGTCAGCCAGTGCAGCACGACCACACTGTAGAAGATGCGCCCTCCTGCCCGAGTCGGCGCAGGTAGCTTCGGTGTTTGGTACCAACGGGGTCAGCGGAAGCAGTTGAGGACGCATTTCGCGGTGTGAGACTCTCATGGAACTGCATCAACGTCGACCACAGGGGAACGCGTGCGCCAGGCTGACCAGGCATCCGTGGCCATCACGCCAGGGACGCTCATGCAGAAGGCGATCCCACCGCGGCTGGTCGAGCCATACCTGACGGGCCGCCGTGCGGTCATCGCCGGGTTCGTGTACCGGGTGCAGGACAGCGCCTTCGCCGGCCCGGCAGAGTACTACGAGGCGCTGGACCTAGGCTATGAAGGCTCGGACTTCGGCCCGGACATCGCGGAGGTGTATGTCTTGCGCTGGAATGCGGTCAGCCCAGATTCGTACCAGGTCCCCTACTCCTCGGAGCGGGGCGGTGACTGGACCGGCAAGCCGCCGTTCACCGGCGCCGGTTACACCTCGTCGCGCAGCCACATGGTCGCCGAGTTCTACCTCGACCCGGTGCCGGTCCCGGTGGGAGCCGAGATCTACCGGATCACCTCGGGCGGGGAGGATTTCATCGCCCGGTTCGACGGGCAGGTATGGCTGCGCCCGGTTGGGACGATCTGAGCATGCGCTACCGGCTGATGGCCACCTACCGCGGTGTCCCTTACGAGGCTGGAGTCGGTCCCACCGACGCCGATGTCGTGCTGTTCGCGGCCTGCCCGCCGCCGGAGGAACTCGGCTTCGAGCCGGCCACCGGCCACTGGCGCAAGCAGTTGCGCATCGAGGAGGTGCAGGCGCTGTGGGAGTCCAGGCCGATGGGCACGTTCCGGGGTGATCCCTGCATCGTGCTCGACGATCTTGGTGACCGGCTGCACATCGCCTACCTGGGCCATGATGCCTATCAGGCGGAGCAACTCGGGTACTGGCAGGTGGACCGCGGCGTATTCGAGCTGATAACGCCGCGCGACGAGGTCACCGGGATTGTCGAGGAACGGCTTGACTACCCGCGGCCCAATGGGGCCGGGCCCCACGCCACCGCACCGCACGCCATCGTGCCGCCGGTCAGCGGGCCACACGCCATCGTCCCCCCGGTCACTGGCCCCCACGCCTTCGTCCCGCCGGGCACCGGGCCCCACGACGCCGTCCCGCCGGTCACCGGCCCACATGCCGCCGTCCCGCCCGTGACCGGGCCCCATACCGCCGCCCCGCCGGTCACCGCGCCGCAGGCCGCGGCCCGCGCCACCACCGCCGCCGCCCCGCGCGATCTGGCCGTGATCCCGGAGGTCGGCGAGCCTGTCCTGCCGCTGGAGGCGGCCGCCCGTCGGGCCGCCTCGGCCCGCGTTGTCCCGCCGCCCGCCGCGCCACCCGCAGTGGAACCCGTGTCGCCTATGTCACCCGCGTCAGGTGGGCCTGAACGGGCACGCCCGCCCGCCCGGCGCCGGCGCTCCGCGCAGCGGCGCCAGGCCACGCAGCGGGTCTTCTCCGAACTGGCCAGCCTCGCGGCCATACCGCCCTCCGCTTATGCACTGGGCCAGGAGGTTGACGGTGCCATGTGCCTGATCCAGACCGCGGATGGGTTTGAAGTCTTCAATGCCGCCGCCGGAGCCAGGCACGAGGTGCGCATTTTCGACGATGAGGAGTCCGCCTACTTCTACTTGTTCGGCGTACTTGCCGCCGAGGCCATCCGGACCGGCCGCCTGGCGCCGCAAGGCTAGTGGCGCGGTGCCCGGCTCACCTGGGAACTACCTGTGGGGTTGGCGAAGTTCGCCCACACGCGCCGCCAGTCCCGCTATGGTGCAATTGGCCGACGGGGCTGAAGGTCCCCCGCTCCCCAAGCAGCCCCGTCGGCATTAAATAGCCGGGTCCTGCCTTCGGCGAACGCGCCAGGAAAGGCAAGATGTCCGCATGACAAAGCTGACCTCGATCCCGGTCACCGGAGTGCAGTTCCCGATATCCGCGGGCGACTACTCCGCGACGGTTACCGAACTCGGCGCGGGCTTGCGCGAATTCCGGCACCGTGATCATCCCGTTATCGCACAATATGGGGCTGATGAACTCCCGCATGGGGCCGCGGGTCAACTGCTCGCCCCGTGGCCCAACCGCGTCGACGGCGGCCGGTACACGATCGCCGACGCCACTTACCAGCTGGACCTGAGCGAGCCCGCGGCGGGCAACGCCATTCACGGCCTGACCCGGTGGGCGGGCTGGCAGCAAGCCGAGCACGCGGCCGACGTGGTGCGGCTCACGCACGTGCTGCACGGGCATCCTGGCTACCCGTTCTGCCTGGAGCTGACCGCCGAGTACCGGCTCAGCGCCGACGATGGGCTGCAGGTCAGCGTGACGGCGAGCAACGCGGGCAGCCGTCCGGCCCCGTACGGCACCGGCCAGCACCCGTACCTGACCACCGGCGCCCCGGCCATCGACGAATGCGAGCTAATGCTGCCCGCCGCGCGCTGGCTCCCGGCCGACGACCGCGGTATCCCGCACGGCCAGCCCGAGGACGTGACCGGAACCCCCTACGACTTCCGGGAGCCGCGCCTGGTGGCCGGCACCAGGCTCGATCACGCGCTCACCGAGCTGACCACTGGCCCGGACGGCCGCGCCTGGGCCGAGCTGAGCAGCCCAGGCCTGCGGGTGGCGTTCTGGGCTGGCCAGGGCTACCGGTGGCTGCAGGTGTTCACCGGGGACACCCTGGGTCCGGGTCACCGCAGGCGGGCGATGGCCATCGAGCCGATGACCTGCCCGCCGAACAGCTTCGTCACCGGGACCGACCTGCTGATCCTGCAGCCAGGCGACAGCATCACGCACGAGTGGGGTATTGCCGTCCGTCAATCCTGATTCGTGGTGCCCGCGGCCGGCCGGGGCGGTCCGGCCGGCGCGGCTCCGCGCGGCCGGACCAGCGCGGCCAGCCGGGCGAGGTCGGCGGGGGTATCCAGGTCGTCCGGACGGCCGGTGTCGCCGCACTCCACCGAGGTGACGAGTTCTGGGTGCGCGCGCAGGAACGGCCGCGCCCCGGCGTCGCCCACGGCCAGGGCGGTCACCGCGGCCCAGTACTCGCGGGCGAGCAGGACCGGGTTGCGGGCCGCTCCGTCATAGGCGGCCACGGCTACGCGCGCGCCGGCCTGGTAGGCGGCGATCAGCCGTCGCACCGCCTCGGCGCCGACCAGCGGCTGGTCGACGAGCGCGATCACGGCTGCTGCGCAGCCGTCCGGCACCGTGGCCAGCCCGGCGACCAGCGACGAGCCCATGCCGCTGCGCCAGTCAGGGTTGTGCACGGCCAGCACGCCAGGCAGGTCAACGGCCACCGCGCCGGTCACCACGACGATGGGCGCCGCGCCGCCGTCCCGGAGCAGGGCGACGCCGCGCCGGGCCAGCGGCTCTCCGCCCATCTCGACCAGCGCCTTCGGCTGCCCGAGCCGGCTGCCCGCACCCGCGGCGAGCAGGATCCCGGCGACTCCGGTGCTTGCGGCAGGCTGCACGCCTGCCAGGCTAGTACCGCATCGGCCGCCCGCGTGGCCACCAGGCCGCAGGCGGCTAGGCGCAAGTCAGCCAGGGTTGACGGCCCGTTCACCGGCCGGTCCCGCGATGGCCGTGAACGAGGTCGCCAACTCCAGCATCTTCACGATCACGCCCGGGGCCCCGGCCGGCGCGCGGGTCGTGCACTACCGGTACAACGACAACCCGCTGCCGCACAACGGCGGCACCGACGCCATCTCGATCTACCACGGCCTCGTGCTGATCAGCGCGTCCGCGCCGTGGGGGAACCTCCGCTCAGCCGTGGTGGATCCGGCCCGTGGTCGCGGTGAGCGGCCGCCCGGAGCCGCCCCAGCGCAGCTGGATCAGCTCGGCCGCGATCGCAACCGCGGTCTCCTCGGGCGTCCGCGCGCCCAGGTCAAGGCCGATCGGCGAGCGCAGCCTGGCCAGCTCGTCCTCGGCCAGGCCCACCTCGCGCAGCCTGGCCAGCCGGTCCTCGTGGGTGCGCCTGCTGCCCATCGCGCCGATGTAACCGGCTGGGGTGCGCAAGGCCACCTCGAGCAGCGGGACGTCGAACTTGGGATCGTGGGTGAGAACGCAGATGACCGTGCGCGCGTCCACGTTCTGCTTGGCCAGGTACCGGTGCGGCCAGTCGTTTACCACCTCGTCCGCGTCCGGGAAGCGCCTGCGGGTGGCGAATACCGGCCGCGCGTCGCACACCGTCACCCGGTAGCCGAGGAACTTGCCCGCCCGCGCCACCGCGGCCGCGAAATCGATGGCGCCGAAGACCAGCATCCGCGGCGCCGGGGCGAAGGACTGGACGAACACCGACAGCTCGTCCCCCAGCCGCTCGCCGGTTGGGCCGTACCGGCGGACGCCGGTCAGGCCCTGAGCGAGCATCCCGCGCGCGTCGTCGTCCACCGCCTGGTCCAGGCGGAGGCCCGAGCCGAGCGTGCCCGACGACCGGCGGCCGTCCGGCCCGTGGCCGTTCCCCTGGCCCGGCTCGCCCTGCCCCCAGATCACCCGCCGGGCGCCGACCCGGCCCGGCCCGTCGATGATGGTCGCCACCGCGACCGGCTCGTCGGCGCGGACCGCGGCCGCCACCTCGCCCAGCTCGGGAAACGTCTCCTGGCTGACCGGCTCGACGAAGATGTCGATGATGCCGCCGCAGGTCAGGCCGACGGCGAAGGCGTCGTCGTCGGAAATGCCGTAGGTCTGCAGCACGGCCTGGCCGCTCTCGCGGACCTCGCTGGCCAGCTCGTACACGGCGCCCTCGACGCAGCCGCCCGAGACACTGCCCACGGCCTCACCGTCGGCCGAGACCGCCATCGCCGCGCCGGGCTCCCGCGGCGCGCTGCTGAACGTCCGCACGACCGTGGCCAGGCCGAACGCCCCCCCGGCATCCCACCACTTGGAAATCGGATCCAGGATGTCTCGCACGCTCGCCACCTCAGGTCTCGCGGTACTCCCCCAGGTTACGTTCCCCAAGGACCGGTAAGCGAAGATGCGACCAGCGAATACGCGCTAAAACCACCCCCGCGTGCACCGGCCGCGCGGATCCTTGACATGATTAGTTAGGTTAGCCTAAGCTCATTCAGCCTGCGGGGAATAAGGGCTGCCTGACAGGACGGAGATTATGGCGACTCCAAGCGACCAGGGCGTGGCCCGGAATCGCAGGCTTAGGGTGCTAGCGCCGACGGCTCTCGGGCTGGCCGCGCTCGGGCTGGCCGCGCTGCTCGGCGCGTGCACGTCCCAGGCCCCGGCCTCCCGGCCGGTGTCCACCGCGGCCGTGCACGCGACCTGCTCAAAGGTCAGCGCGGTGCTTTCGGACGGGCCGGATCCGGACGCCGATCCGGTCGGGTACGCGGAAGCCCAGATCCTCCCGCTCGGCCAGATCCACACTGCTGATGCACAGCTCCGGGCGGCGATCAGCAAGCTGGCCGGCGCCTACCGGGCGCTGTATGCCAGCAACGGTTCATCGGGTGCGGCCAAGCTGGCCGTCGCCGCCGCGAGCAAGCGGATCAACTCGCTCTGCCCCGGTGCCGCGTCATGAGGGGCACGCGCTGGCTGGCAGCGGTCGCGGGCCTGGCCGCTTGCTGCGGGCTGCTGAGCGCCTGCGGCGCGGCGAGCGGGACGGATGCCCAGACGATCACCCTCTACAGCGGCCAGCACGAGCAGACCGCCGAGGCACTGGTGGCGGCGTTCGAGAAGCAGACCGGCATCACGGTCAACATCCGCAGCGACGACGAGGACACGCTGGCCGACGAGATCGTGACCGAGGGCTCGCACTCCCCCGCGGACGTGTTCTACACCGAGAACTCGCCACCGCTGGAGAGCCTGCAGGCCAAGGGCCTGCTGGCCAAGGTGAATTCGTCGACGCTGAGCCACACCCCGGCCAAGTACAACTCCCCGCACGGCGACTGGGTGGGCGTCTCGGCCCGGGTCAGCGTGCTCATCTACAACCCGTCGCTCATCTCAGCCAGCCAGCTCCCCACGCATGTGAGCCAGCTCGCCGAGCCGCGATACAAGAACAAGCTGGCCCTGGCGCCGCAGGAGACCGACTTCCAGCCGATCGTCACCTCCTACCTGCGCGCCTACGGGAAGTCCGCCACGCTGACCTGGCTCAAGGCGATCTACGCGAACGCCAGCGGCCACAGCTACACCGACAACGAGACGATCGCCGACGAGGTGAACCGCGGTGCCGTGGCGTTCGGGATCGTCAACCAGTACTACTGGTACCGGATGCGGGCCGAGATCGGCAGCGCCAACGTCCACTCGAAGATCACTCACTTCGCGGCCCGCGATCCCGGCTACGTCGTCGACGTCTCCGGCGCCGCAATTTTGAAGTCCTCCACGCACCAGGCCGCGGCGCAGAAGTTCCTGGCGTTCATGGTCAGCAAGCAGGGCCAGAGCATCATCGGTGACCCGAGCGAGTCGATCAGCTTCGAGTACCCGATCGCCTCGGGAGTGACCACCCGGGCGCCGGAGACGCCGTTCGATCAGCTCCAGCCCTACCCGATGACCATCGCCGACCTCGGTACCGGGGCGACGGCCATCGCGCTGATGCGCCAGGCGGGCCTGCTGTGACCGGCCGTGAAGGGGGGAGTGGAGTGGGCCGGGGCGGTGGGCGGGGGGCGGGGCGATGACGGCGTCGCCGACTCTGCAGCGGCCGGGGCCGCCGCCCGCGCCTGGCCCGGCGCCCGCCCGCGTTCCCGCGGTGCGCCCCAGGCGGGCCCGCCGGCCGGTGGTCCTGATCGCCGCCAGCCTCGTGGTGGCCTGCGTGCTGGCCCTGCCGCTCGTCTTCCTGCTGGTCGAGGCGCGCGGCGCGGGCACCGCGACGGTCGCTCACCTGATATTCCGCAGGCTGACCGCTGACCTGCTGTGGAACACGATCCGGCTCACGGTCGTGGTGACCGCGCTGTGCGCGGTGATCGGGACCGCGGCGGCCTGGTGCGTGGAGCGGACCAGCCTGCCGGGCCGGCGGGTCTGGGCGGTACTGGTGGTGGTGCCGCTGGCCATCCCCGACTTCGTGGTGAGCTTCGGCTGGGCGTCGCTGTGGACCTGGGTGCAGGGCTTCCGCGGCGCGGTCGTGGTGATGACCCTGGCCGTCTACCCGCTGGTCTACCTGCCGGTCGCGGCCAGCCTGCGCGCCGCCGACCCGGGCCAGGAGGAGGTCGCCCGCAGCCTCGGCGTCGGCCGGGTGCGCACGTTCGTCCGGATCACGCTGGCCCAGGCGCGCGGGGCGATCCTGGGCGGCTGCCTGCTGGTGGCCCTGGTGCTGCTGGCCGAGTACGGCGCGTTCGAGATCCTCGGCTACCAGACCTTCACCACCGAGATCTTCACCGAGTTCAACGTGTCGTTCAGCATCCCGGCCGCGTGCGCGCTGTCGCTGGTGCTGGTGCTGCTCAGCCTGCTGGTGCTGGCGGGCGAGGGCCTGCTGCGCGGCCAGGGCCGGGTGAGCCGGGGCGGGCCGCTGGCCGCGCGGCAGATGCCGCCGCACCGGCTCGGCCGGGCCACGCTGCCGGTCCTGGCCGGTTTCGCGGTGCTGACCGCGCTGGCCCTGGGCGTGCCGGTCGGCGCCAGCGTGTACTGGATGTTCGAGGGCGGCGCCCACGCGATCGCCGGCGTGTCGCTGTCGTCCGCGGCCCTGCACACCGCCCTGTACGCGGCCGGGGCCGGGCTGGTGGACACCGTGGCGGCGCTGCCGATCGCGATGCTGGCGATCAGGCATTCCGGCCGGCTGCGGTTCCTGCTGGAGCGCAGCACCTACCTCGTGCTGGCCATGCCGGGTGTGGTCGCGGCGTTTGCCCTGTCTTATTTCGCTGAACGTTACGCCAACGGCTTCCTCTATCAGACCGCGCCGCTGCTGGTCGTCTGCTATTCGATCATGTTCTTCCCGCTGGCCCTGGTCGGGGTGAAGGCCTCGCTGGCCCGGGCTCCGGCCAGCCTGGACGAGATGGCCAGGTCCCTGGGCCAGCGCGGGCTGGCGGTGCTGTGCCGGGTGACGCTGCGGCTGGCCGGGCCAGGGCTGGTGGCCGCGTTCTGCCTGGTCTTCTTGTCGGTGGTGACCGAGCTCACCGCTACGCTGCTGCTGATCCCCACCGGCGTGCAGACGCTGGCCACTCAGTTCTGGGCCTACGAGACGAACCTGTCCTACGGCCAGGCCGCCCCGTTCGCGCTGGTGATGATCGCTGTCGCGGCCGTGCCCAGCTATGTGCTCGGCCGGTTCTTCGATCGCTCGGCCCATGCGCGCGGATGACCCGGCCAGCCGCCGGAAGGCGTTCGTAGGATGACCGCATGAACAAGCTCGTGGTGACCGGCCTGCACAAGGCGTTCGGAGACCATCCGGTCCTCACCGGGCTTGACCTGGAAGTGCCCGCCGGCTCACTGACCGCCATCCTCGGCCCGTCCGGCAGCGGCAAGACGACGCTGCTCCGGGTGCTGGCCGGGTTCGAGCGGGCCGACGCGGGCACCGTCGAGATCGGCGGCTCGGTGGTCGACGGCCCGGGCGTGCACCTGCCGCCCGAGCGCCGGAAGATCGGCTACGTGCCGCAGGAAGGCAGCCTGTTCCCGCACCTCACCGTGGCGGCCAACATCGGGTTCGGGCTGCCGGTGCGGCATCGCAAGGGGCCGGCCATAGCCGAGCTGCTTGACGCGGTGGGCCTGGCCGGGCTGGGCAAGCGCTACCCGCATCAGCTTTCCGGCGGCCAGCAGCAGCGGGTCGCGCTGGCCCGGGCGCTGGCCATCCGGCCGAAGATCGTCCTGCTCGACGAGCCGTTCGCCTCGCTGGACGCGCACCTGCGGGCCAGCGTGCGGGCGGACGTGCAGGGACTGCTGGCCGAGACCGGCATCACCGGGATCCTTGTCACCCACGACCAGGACGAGGCACTGTCCACGGCCGACCGGGTCGCGGTGCTGCGCGACGGGCGGATCGCGCAGTGCGATTCCCCGCAGGACCTGTACGACCGGCCGGCCGACGCGGACATCGCCCGGTTCATCGGGGACGCGAACCTCATCGAGGGCGTCCTCGATGCCGACACGGTCGACACCATGCTCGGGCGGCTGCGGATCGAGCCCGCCTGCCTGGCTGCGCTGGCCGCCGGCCCGGCTTCGGTGACGGCCGCGGCGGCTTCTCTGGCATCCAGCCCCGGGACCGCGTCCGGCCCGGCGACCGTCCTGGTCCGGCCGGAGCAGATCGAACTGCACGCCGATGGCGCACCGGCCCGGACGGCTCCCGGCCGGCGTCCCGACCCGCATTCCGGCGGTGAGCTTTTCGGGCACGTCGTGTCCTACGGCTACCACGGGCACGACGCCGTGATCCACGTGCGGCCGGAACACGATTCCGCGGCCACCATCGTCGTCCGCACCCTGGGCGGCCGCCAGCTGCCGCCCGGGTCCCTGGTCACGCTGCGGGCCCGCGGCCCCGTGCTCGCCTGGCCGCACCCCTAGGCGGCCGCCAGGCGGCATCTGACGCGCGCCCCGAGGGGTTTGCCGCAGATGGCAGGTAACCCCGGGACGCATTGCCCCGATGTCCCCCGCGGTCCCCGATGCTCGCAGAATCCCGTCAATTCCGGCGTGACCGGCGGGCCTGACCGGGGTGGGCCCGCCAGGCGCTGGCGCTGGCCCGCGCCGCCGCCGCGGTGTTAGCTGGTCCGGCCTGCCGTAACGGCATGCCCGGCATCCCCAGGTTCAGCGAGATTGGCCAGGTCAACACACTCGGTGACCGGCTCGAGCGCCAAATATCGATCGGGCGCAAGCCCTGTGCCGTTGGGCGATCCCCTCGGCGATCGCCATTACGGACAACACTTACTATAGCTAATAGTAGATAGCGAAAGAATGGACTACTTTGGGCGCCGAAGCGGTCGACCATTCTATTTACAGCAGTTCACCTGGCTAAACCCACCAGGCGTGATCTAGGAGCTCGACTGCAGTCCCAGCCAGTTTCGGCTAGGTGAGGGTGTTTCGGTCAGCATCGCTTGGGTAGTGGGGTCGTCTCTTGGAGGTGGCAGCGCAGCGCTGATGAGACGCAACGCAGCGTAGCGCTGAGGAGAGGAGGCCACCATGAAAGCTGGCGCACAGGCAGCGCTGGCGCTCGGCGTTGGATACGTGCTCGGCAGGCGGCGCAAGCTGCGCATGACCACGGTGCTGGCCGCTGCCGCGGCGACCGGAGGTGTTGGCACCCTCGGCGGCATGGGGCTCCGGCGCGGGCTCAAGATGCTCTCATCCACCGGCGCCCTCGGCGATCTCGGGCCGCAACTCGGCGAGATCGCCGAGACCGTGCGGGGCGATCTCGTGGATGCGGGGAAGGCCGCGGCGCTGGCGGCGGTCAACGAGAGGATCGGGTCGCTGAGCGACACGCTGCACGACCGGGCCGAAACACTCCGCAGTCCCGCCGCTGACGTGGCCGAAGGAGCTGGATCCGCGGCGCGGGATGTGGGCCGGCGGGCCGGCCGGGCGGCCGGCCGCGAGGAAGGCGACGGCCGGGCATCCCGGAAGCGGCGCGAACCCGAGGACGCCGAGGAGCCGTACGACGAAGACGAAGACGAAGATGCAGATGCAGATGCAGGCGAGCCCGATGAGCTCGATGACGATCGGCCGGCCCGGCCCGTGCACCGCCGGCCCGCCAGGGGCAGGTCTGCCGTCTCCCGGGCCAGGAGGTGAGAGCAGGTGGCACAGGATCGCAGGCAAGCTCAAAAAGACGGGCCGATGGACCGGCTCAAGGAGGAGGCACGAGGCCTGATCGGCGCGCTGGGCGACCGGGCGGTGTCCTCGGTACGGGACAAGGTCGAAGGAGCGACCGGCCGCCTGACCGACTATGTCGGTGATGGCGGCGGTCCGGGCTTGATGGCCGCGGTCACCGGCGCCAAGGGCATGGCCGAGGGCAAAGGCCCGGTCCGGTCAATGCTGGGGGCCGGGATGAAGGCGGTCACCGAGAAGTTCCGCGGCAAGGGCGGCGGCAAGGGCAAAAAGCTGAAGGTGACCAACGTCGTCGAGTCGATCGATGTGGGGGTCCCGATCCGGCTGGCCTATAACCAGTGGACCCAGTTCGGCGACTTCCCGAGCTTCATGAAGAAGGTCGAGAGCGTCGAGCAGGCCGGCGAGGACCAGAAGCTCAACTGGAAGGCGCAGGTGCTGTGGTCGCACCGGACCTGGGAAGCCACGATCCTGGAGCAGTCACCCGACGAGAAGATCGTCTGGCGATCCAAGGGAGCCAAGGGCCACGTCGACGGCGCGGTGACCTTCCACGAGCTCGCGCCGAACCTGACGCGCATCCTGCTGGTGCTGGAGTACCACCCACAAGGACTCTTCGAGCACACCGGCAACATCTGGCGGGCGCAAGGCCGGCGCGCACGGCTCGAATTCAAGCACTTCCGGCGCCACATGATGGCCGAAGCCGTCCTGCATCCCGACGAGATCGAAGGCTGGCGCGGCGTCATCAAGGACGGCGAGGTGGTCAAGGACCACGAGACAGCCGTGAAAGAGGAGCAGGAGCAGAGCGGCGACGCGGCTGAGGGTCAGCAGGCCGGCCGACGTGGTCAGGGCCGCGAAGAGGCAGACGAGGAGCGCCCGGAGGACCGGGACGAGTACGAGGACGAAGAGGACCAGGACGAGGAAGACGAGGAAGACGAGGGCTACGACGAAACGGAAGACGAGGAGATCGCGGACCGCGACCGGGCGCATGACGGGCGGCCGAGGCGAGGAACCGAGACAGGCCGGAAGGCCGGTGACGGACGGCGGCCGCGCGGCGAGAGCGTACCGCGGCCCCGCCGCGCTCCCGAGCGTTCGGGCCGCAGGATGCGCAGCGCCGCGGCGCAGCGAGGAGGGGGATTATGACCACCGCAGTGCAACCCGGCGGCGGCAGCGCGGCACGACCGTCGCCCTCGGGACTGGCCGACGTGATCGACACGATCCTGGACAAAGGCCTGGTCATTGACGCCTACGTGCGGGTGTCGCTGGTCGGTATCGAACTGCTGACCATCGACGCACGCATCGTTGTGGCGAGCGTCGATACCTACCTGCGATTCGCCGAGGCGGTCAACCGGCTCGACATCTCCCAGGAGAAAGAGGGCTTGCCGGGCCTGGTCGGCAGCCTGGAAGAGGGCGGCGCCAAGCACAAGACAAAGGGAGCTATCGAGGCGGCCGGGGATAAACTCCGGGATTTCGCCGGTGACGCCAAGGAACATGCGCATTCGTCGCGTGGCCGCGGGGGGGAGGACTGACCATGGCATCGTCCAACGACCAGCAGCGCGCCAGCTATGTCTACGGAATCCTTCCCGACGACATAGAACTGAGTTCCGGCATGACCGGCGTGGGGGACCCGCCCGGAGAGCTGCGCGTCGTGCGCTCGGAGGACCTGGCCGCCCTGGTCAGCGATGTGGATCCGGGCCGGCCGCTGGGGTCTCCGGACGATCTGAGAACGCACAAGGAGATCCTGGACTCGAGTGCCGCCGAGGTGCCCGTCCTGCCCCTGCGCTTTGGCGCGGTCCTGGCCAGCGACGACGCGGTGGAAAAAGAGCTGCTTCAGCCGTTCCACGACGAGTTCTCGGCCGCGCTCGACCAGCTTGACGGGTTCACCGAATACGTCATCAAGGGCCGCTATGTCGAACCGCGGATCCTGGAAGAGGTGCTGTCCGAGAACCCGCAGGCGCAGCGGCTGCGGGAGCAGATTCGCGGCCAGGATTCCGACGCCACCCGCGACCTCAGGATTCAGCTCGGGGAGCTTCTCTCTGATGCCATCTCGGCCAAGCGGGAGAAGGACACTCGCGCACTCCAAGACGCCATGGCGGACCACTGCGCCGAGAGCTTCGAGCGCGAGCCCACCCATGAAGACGATGCCGTTCACGTGGCATTTCTGGTGGAAACAGGCCAGGAGAAGGAAATGGAGAAGGCCGTCGAGGACCTGGCACGAAAGTGGGAAGGGCGCGTCGAACTGCGCGTGCTCGGTCCCATGGCCGCTTACGACTTCGTAGGAACCACTCAGCCGGGGGGCTGACATGGGACTGCTGACAATGCTGTTCGGGCTTCCTCTCCTGCCCGTCCAGGGAGTCATCCGGCTCGGGCAGCTCATCGAGGAACAAGCCGAACAGGAGCTGCACGACCCGGCTTCGGTCCGGCGGCAGCTTGAGGAAATCGAGCAGGCGCAAAGCGCCGGAGAGATGTCCAGTGAGGAAGTCTCCCGGGCGGAGGCTCAGGCCCTCGGCCGTGTCATCCAGCCGGCCGGGACCGCCGCGGCGCGGTCCCGGGCGCACCGCGATCGGAGCTGATTCACGTGGCCGAACGACGGGTCGCTCGCCGCAGGCACGTCGCTGACGAGCCCGACGACGAGCTGGAGCAAGACGACTGGGCAGAAGATCTGCCCGAGCAGGACGACGACAGACAGGACGAGGACGCTGGCCGCAGGCGACGTCGCGCTCACGGGCTGTCCGCTGCCAGCGCGGCCCAGGCCGGACTGCGCCAGATCGCCGAGCTGACCGGCAAGCAGCCAGAAGGCGTCACCGGAGTGGAGCCGGCCGACGACGGATGGCTGGTCGGTGTGGAGGTGGTCGAGGACCGGCGGATACCTTCGTCAGCCGACATCCTCGCGATCTACGAGGCCGACGTCGACAGCGAAGGGGAACTGGCGTCCTACCGCAGGGTCAGGCGTTACTCGAGAGGAAGTGGAGGAAGCGAGGAATCGTGAGATGACGTCTGCAAACGTGATGCGCCCCGGCTCGGGCGCAATGCAGACTTCTGGTTCGCGGTTCGGCGGACCCAGCCAGCCTGCCAACCTGGGCGACATCCTGGAACGGGTGCTCGACAAGGGCATCGTGATCGCCGGGGACATTCGCGTCAACTTGCTCGACATCGAGTTGCTCACCATAAAGCTGCGGCTGGTCATCGCCTCGCTCGATACGGCCAGAGAGGTCGGGATCAACTGGTGGGAGAGCGATCCCTGGCTCCATTCCGGCGCCACCGACGGCGGCGGCGACCGCGAGCTGGAGCGGGAGAACCGCCGCCTGCGGCGACGGGTCAGGGAACTGGAGTCAGGCGAGGACGACCGTGACTGAGGCGACCGGGGTGTGGGTATACGCCATCGCTGAGACCGGCCCAGCCAGCCTCGGCGAACTCTCCGGCGTCGGCGGTGGGCCGGTGCGGCCGGTCGAGGCGGCCGGGCTGATGGCGATCGTCGAGAACGTCGGGCTGGACATCTGCGGCGAATCGGCCCTGCGCCGCAATCTTGAGGACCTGGACTGGCTGGAGGCGGCCGCCCGGGCACACCACCAGGTCATCGACGCGGTCGGGCAGCTAACCCCGGTCGTGCCGATGCGGCTCGCCACCGTATACGGCGATGACGCGGGCGTGAGCAGCGTGCTCGCCGAACGCGCCGCCGACTTCCGCCAGGCGCTGCGCCGCATCGGCACACGCCGGGAATGGGGCGTCAAGGCCTATGAAGTCCCGCTATCCGGGGCCGGTGGCGCCCCGGGAGGCGCGGCGGCCGGGCCGAGGGCAGCCGGAGCCGGGCCAGCGGCGGCCGGAGCCGGGACCGGGGCCGCCTACCTGCAGCGACGGCGCAGCGAGCTCTCGGCCCACCAGGACGCCCGGCGCGCCGCGTGGCAGAGCGTCCAGCAGGTGCACGGCGAGCTTTCCCGGCTCGCCGCCGAGAACCGGATGCATGCGCCGCAAGCGCCGCAGCTCACCGGGACCAGAGAGCCGATGATCCTCAACGCCGCCTACCTCCTGGACCA
>Ga0335075_10001830_pt1 | contig 34568 bp, 31 predicted proteins | sample Lox_Sample_24_FD_206723 | JGI IMG/M metagenome (GOLD analysis project Ga0335075, IMG submission 206723) | Soil microbial communities from Loxahatchee National Wildlife Refuge, Florida, United States - Lox_Sample_2.4 | ecosystem: Environmental > Terrestrial > Soil > Wetlands | place: USA...
CTTGGCGGTCGATTGCGGATCCCACCAGCCGCGCCCCTCATGCGTGATGATGAGCACCTCGCCCTCGTCACGGCGGTATTTCAGGGCACGGCGGGTGCTCTCTCGTGGATCCAGCTTCCAGGGCCGGCCCAGGTTCTCCAGGACGGCCGCGCAGTTCACCTGGGCGCGGAACAGGTCGAGTTCGGTGTCGGCGGTCATGGCCGATGCTCCTGGGTCTGCGGCGATCGGCCTGACGGCGGGGAACTCCCCGTCCCTTCAGTCCAATCCTTTCGCGACCCGGCGACCGCGAAGCCGGAGGGGGGCAAGGGCGCCGCCGTCTCTGGCGGCGGCCGCGCAGCGGCGTCCCTTGCGGCCCGACCGGCGCAAGCGGTAGCGGAACTCTTGTGCTCTTCGCCTTGCATTCCCCGGCTTATGCCGAGGGAGTTTGCGAACGGCGCACAGCGTCAGGACAGCAGGCGCCTATACTCCGCGATTAATGGGGAGTAGCACGGGGTCCGCTGGCGTGCGCGTCCGGCATCTCAGGCGCATGTATGAGCCTGCCCTACCGCACCAAGCCCGCTGAAACACTCGTCGGCGCCACGCAGTTCCCCTCGTGGCAAGTCTACCGCGGCGTTGGGGACAATGCGGTCAAGGTGCTTGCCGGCGCCATCAAGCCTACATTCGCCCTGAGGACGTGATTCGACCCAATGCAGGCGTTCAGGAGCGGCATCGGAGATGGCCAGAGTTGGCCGACTTCGGACCGGCAGCTTTGGAGTGTGCAACCGCGACAAGCAGAAGCTCGTTGTTGGAACTGTCGACGGCAAGTCGAGACCGATCGTGTCCAGAAAAGCCCACCGTGACGTCAAAGCCGGAAGATTGCTCCGGTCATCTGTCCTTGTGGTGCAACGACTGTTCGCGACGGGAGCCGCGGGGAGCATGGATTTTGGCGCGACGAAGGGACACCGACGCCGTTCAGCACAATCGGTCCTGTGCGGATCTTGTCGAGCAGGCCCTTCGATCCGCGTGTGGCATTTTACCGCCATCGCCAGCCATGTCACCGCAAATGAGCTGCCGATGCGACGGGCGTTGTGGCCCCCCTGTCTCTGGCGGGGGCCTCGTCCACGGTGGTAGCCGCTAAATTTTCGATCGCCGCGACCATCAAAGCACGATTCGCATGACCCCAATCACTCATGAACCGCAGCAACGGCTCCAGCGACCGCCCCATGTCGGTTAGCGAATACTCAACTTTTGGGGGCACCTCTCGATACACCTCGCGATGAATCAGCCCGTCGCGTTCGAGTTCCCGTAGGTGAAGCGTCAGCATCCGTTGCGTTGCTGTTGGTAGATGCTTTCTGAGTTCGCCAAACCGGCGGGTGCCATCCAACAACCGGAACAAGATTGGCAACTTCCAGTGCCCTTCGATCACCGACAACGTCGTCTGCACGCCGCACCCCAACGCCGCGCGTTTCTTGGCGAGGGTCAACAACTCGGCATCGGGCTGGGCCACGGCCTTCTCTCCATTGGTTCCCGGTTTGATACTATGGCACATTCCTGTGCGTTCTTTTAATCGCCGCATGTGGGGCGATATCGCACCTCCGTCAACCAAAGACGAGGGTAAGGATGTCGACCACATGCGCGACAAGGGTATCGCCGGCGGCACTTGCGGCCGGTTTTGACGAGACCGCCGCCCTTGATCCCGGGCGATGGCGAGCGCTGCCCATTATCCTGATCGGCTCGTTCCTCGCTTTCCTCGACTTCTTTATCGTCAACATCGCCTTGCCGGCGATGCGGACCGATCTGCGCGCGAGTCCCGCGCAACTGCAATTCATCGTCGCCGCGTACGGCATCGCCTTCGGGGTGTCCCTCATCACGGGCGGCAGGCTGGGTGACATCTTTGGGCGGAAGCGGGTCTTCCTGATCGGGATAAGCGGCTTCACGATCGCCTCGGCGCTCTGCGGGCTGTCTCCAACTCCCGAAACTCTGATTGTATCCCGTGTCGGGCAGGCGATTTGTGCCGCCACTGTGACGCCTCAGGTCCTCGCCATCATCCGAGTGGAGTTCTCAGCGTCGGAGCGCCCGATCGCAATCGGCATGTATAGCGCATCGATGGGCCTGGCCTCGGTCACCGCGCAGCTTTTCGGAGGCCTGCTCGTAAGTCTGAACATCTTCGACTGGTCATGGAGATCGATCTTTCTGGTCAATATCCCGATTGGTCTCGTTGCGATCACCCTTGTATCCCGGATGGTCCGTGAGTCGCGTGGTCTCAGCCGCGCCACGCTTGATCTCGGCGGCGTCGCGCTGGCGTCGCTTAGCCTGGTCCTGTTGATCTATCCGATCGTCCAAGGGCGGGAATCCGGCTGGCCCGCCTGGTCCTTCGCGATGCTCGCGACAATGGTTCCGGTGCTGGTGGGGTTTGTTCAATACGAACGCCATGTCATCAGATCAGGCCGGACGCCGCTGATCGCATTGCATCTGCTTCGTAACGGCGCGCTGCGGCTCGGGCTTGGCGTTTCGGTGGCCTTCTTCAGTACGGCCGGAGTCTTCTTTGTCGTGTTGACCGTGTTTCTGCAGGCGGGTCTGCGATTGTCGGCATTTCGGACCGGTCTGATGTTCTTGCCCTTCGCGATCGGATTCTCGGCGTCATCGATCGTCTCCGGTCCGATCGCCAACAGGATCGGCGCTCGAATCATCAACCTCGGCACCTTCCTGATGGCACTTGGCCTGTTGAGCATCATCGCATTTACACAAATCTCGAACGCCACTTCGGGATCAGGGGCCGTCAGCCTCCAACTGCTGGTCCCGATCTTCTTCGTCTACGGCCTGGGCCAGGGACTCGCGCAGCCGGCGCTGATCAACACCGTCATCGGGGGCGCCGGCGTGACAGGGGATGACGCGGGATCCGCGGTTGGCCTTTTCCTGACGACGGCCCAATCGGTCATCGCGCTCGGCGTCGCCGCAATCGGGGACGTGTTTTTTTCCTGGCTCTCGAAGACGCCGACAACGGCGACCTATCTGAACGCGCTGACCGCCTCGCTCGCCTGCAACTTCGTGCTCATCGTCGCGACGTTTTTTTTGGCGCTCCTGCTTCCGCGGCGCGTGGCGGCGCGCACATGAATATGTGGCTGCTTGCTACCCAACCGCACAGCGCCGCGGATGCTGCGGCTTTCCTCTGGGACAGCCATGGTCGCGGAGTTGCAGGGCTCCATCTCCCATATCCATTAGATATGGATATCGTATTTTCCATATTATGGATCAACGGTCGGCGCTTGGCTAGGTTCCTGTCCGACCTGGGGGACCAAGGATGGACGATGGAAGCAGCAACAACAAGTGAGATCGTCTCACCCTCGGTTGTCGATCTGTTCGTCGGCGCTCCTCGGTGCGTGGCGGTTCGCGCTATCAACCTCGGATAAGGAGACCCCTCATGAGTGGAAGGCTCGAAAACAAGGTGGCCGTCATCACCGGCGGTAGTACCGGGATTGGGTTCGCGACAGCCAAACGGTTTGTGACAGAAGGCGCATCCGTCTTCTTGACTGGTCGTCGCGCGCCCGAACTTGATCGCGCGGCGGAGATGCTCGGTCCGCATGCTGTGCAGGTCCTGGCCGACTCGTCAAACCTCGATGATCTCGACCGACTTTACGAAATCATAAGGAGGGAGGCGGGCCGTATCGACATCCTGTTCGCCAACGCCGGCGGGGGGTCGAACCTGCCGCTCGGGAGCATCACCGAGGAGCAGTACGACGATACGTTCGGGCGGAACGTGAAGGGGGTGCTGTTCACCGTGCAGAAGGCGCTTCCGCTGCTCGTTGACGGTGCCTCTGTCATCCTTACCGGCTCGACGGCCAGCATCGTCGCGATGCCTTCCTTCAGTGTCTACGGCGCATCCAAGGCTGCCCTGCGCAGCTTCGCCCGTCACTGGACGCTCGATCTCAAGCAACGCCGGATCCGGGTCAATGTGTTGAGCCCCGGCCCGACAAAGACGCCAGGTTTGCTCGGCCTCGCCAGTGACGACCGGGCGGCGCAGCAGGCCATGCTCGATCAGATGGCATCGGAACTGCCGATCGGCCGGGTTGCTGATCCGGACGAGATCGCCGGCGCGGCGCTGTTCCTCGCGTCCGATGACTCCAGTTTCGTGACCGGTGCCGAGCTGTTCGCCGATGGCGGGCAAGCACAAGTCTGAGCGTAGACAAAAGAGAACAGCGCATGTTGGACAGCATCGAGAATCTGCTGGTTCGCAACCTTCACGAGGTCTTCGGCGAGCGCGACCCTGTACGGCGCACGACCGCGATCGCGACGATATTCGATCGCGACTGCGTCTTCTCCGATCCAAACGGCCGACACGTCGGGCATCGCGGAGTGGAAGATGCGGTTGTCGCCCTCCAGGCGCAGTTCCCGGACCATGTCTTTTCGCAGATCGGTGGCGTTGATTCCCTGACGGATAGCGGACGGCTCGCCTGGGCGTTCGGCCCGCGGCACGAACCGCGCCGGATCACCGGGCTGGACGTGGCCGTCGTGAGCGCGGGGCGGATCTCGGCGCTTTACACCTTTCTCGATCCAACGGGCGCGTGACGCGCGCTCGTCGAGACGTTCGAGCTATCGATCACGGAGACAAAAGATGAGCCGTCAGCAAAACATCGGTGTCGCACAGAAGCTTCTGGAAGGGATCGGCAGTGGCCGGGATCCGGCCGAGATCGCCGCCCTGTTCGACGCCGATGTCATATTCGAAATCCAGGGCGACGATGGCGTACTTCCCTGGATCGGACGCAAGACCGGTCGCCAGGCGATCGCCGATTTCATCCGCGATATCCGCACGCTAACCGAGCCCGTCACCTTCGATGTCGAGGACATCCTCGCCAGCGACAGCCGCGCCGCGATTATCGGGGCGCTCCAGACCCGGGTCAAGGCGACCGACAAGATCATCGCGACGCAGTTCGCGATCATTCTGACGATCACAGGTGATGTCGTGACGCGCTACCAGATGTTGGAGGACAGCTTCGATGTCTCGAGGGCGGCGCGCACATGACAATGTCCTTCGGTCAACCGACAGCAGGCTCGGATGGGCAATCAGCGGAAGATCATGTGGAAACGGTACCGTACCCGCTCGTCCTCAGCCCGACAACGCGGGATGCGGAAAGGTGCGCGCTGTCTGCCTGACCAGATCGATGAAGCGGCGTACCACCGCCGAGGTGTCGGCGCGGCGCGTCGCCAGCAGCAACGGCGCCCGCGGCTGTGGCGTGCCCAGCAGCGCGCGATAGGCCACCCCATCCATCTGCATCCGCCGCAGCGATGCCGGCACCAGCGCGATGCCAAGACCGGCAGCGACCAGGTTGAGGGTGGAGACGATGCGCGGCGCCTCCTGGCTGATCTGCGGGCTGAACCCGGCGGCATGGCAGGCGGCGATGATCGCGTCATATAAGCCGGGACCGGAATGACGGCGGTAGACGACGAAGGTTTCGGCAGCCAGCGCGGCGAGCGGCAGTGGTGGGCCGTCTGCGCTGCCCGCAGCAAGGGTGTGCGTGGCGGGCAACGCCAGCAGCATCGCCTCCTCCAGTAGCGGATTGACGGTCAGTCCAGTGGGGTCGGTGACGTGAGTTCGAACGAAGGCAGCATCGACGCGCTCGTGGCGCAGATCGTCGATCAGTTCGATGGTGCCGCCTTCCTCCAGCGTCAGGGCAATGTCGGGCGCTCCGTCGCGAAAGGCACGGATCACCGGCGGCACGAAGGGATGGAATGGCGCGGAGCTGGTGAAGCCCACCACCAGCCGCCCCAACTCGCCACGCGCGGTGCGCCGCGTGGTCGTGAACGCATGGTCAATATGGGCGAGGATTGCGCGGGCATCTGCCAGCAAGGCGCGCCCGGCCTCGGTCAACTCTACGCCGCGCGGCAGGCGGCGCAGCAACTGCACGTCCAACTCGCGCTCCAGCGCGCGGATCTGCTGACTGAGCGGCGGCTGCTGCATGCCCAGGCGCTCGGCAGCGCGGGTGATGTGGGCTTCTTCGGCGACGGCGATGAAGTAGCGGAGGTGACGGAGTTCCATCTGCCATATCCATTCGGTATGGATTTTGCGTCTGCGATATTATGGATCGATTGTCGCGGCCTGACTAGGTTCCTGCCCGGATTGCATGGACCGAGGAGCGAACGATGGTCGAAATCGCGGTGACGCTGGAAATCGCAGCGACGATCTACGCGCGAATGGCAAGCAACCTGGAGCTTGTGCGGCGGCGGCTCGGGGCGCCCCTGACCTTGGCCGACAAGGTGCTGCTGGGCCATCTGGACGCTCCCGAGACGCAGGAACTCGTGCGCGGGCATAGCCAACTCGCGCTGCGGCCCGACCGTGTGGTGTTCCAGGACGTGCTGGGCCAGAGCGCGCTGCTGCAATTCATGCAGACGCGGCGTGATCGCGTGGCGGTGCCGACCACAATCCACTGCGACCACCTGATCCAGGCCCGCACCGAGGGTGAGGCCGACCTGCGCGCCTCGCTGGACGAAAACCAGGAGGTCTATGCGTTCCTGCGCAGCGCCGCGGCGAAATACGGCTGCGGCTTCTGGCCGCCGGGTGCCGGCATCATCCACCAGGTGGTGCTGGAGAACTACGCCTTCCCCGGCGCGCTGATCATCGGCACGGACTCGCACACACCCAACGGCGGCGGGCTGGGCGCGTGCGCGGTAGGCGTGGGCGGGGCCGAGGCGGTGGACGCCATCGCCGGCCTGCCGTGGGAGTTGCCGTATCCGAAGCGCATCGCCGTGGTGCTGACCGGCAGGCTGGGTGGCTGGACCGCGCCGAAGGACGTCATCCTGCATGTCGCGGGCCAGTTGACCGTGTCCGGCGGCACCAACGCGATCGTGGAATATATCGGCCCCGGCGCACGCACGATCAGCGCCACCGGCAAGGCGACCATCACCAACATGGGGGCGGAGTTGGGGGCGACGACCTCGATGTTCCCGACCGACGCGCACATGTTGACCTATCTGCGCGCCACCGGGCGGGCCGCCCTGGTGCCGCTGGTGGAGCAATACCAGGCGCTGCTGGAACCCGACCCCGAGGTGGAGGCGCACCCCGAGCGCTACTACGACCGGGTGATCGCGCTCGACCTGTCGACGCTGGAACCGCATGTGGTGGGCCCGCACAGCCCGGACCGTGCCCGGCCGATCTCCCGCCTGGCGGCCGAGATCGCCGATCCCGCCAACGGGTTCGTCGACACGATATCCACCGCGCTGGTGGGTAGCTGCACCAACTCCTCCTACGAGGACATGAGTCGCGCGGCCGATATCGCAGCGCAGGTGAAGTGGCACGGGTTGTCCGCCGCCGCGCCGCTGCTGGTGACGCCGGGATCGGAGCAAATCCGTGCAACGATCGAACGCGACGGGCAGATGCAGGCGCTGGCGGGGATCGGCGCGTCGGTGCTGGCGAACGCCTGCGGCCCGTGCATCGGCCAGTGGCGTCGCGCCACGCCGGACATGCCGAACACGATCGTGACGTCCTACAACCGCAACTTCCCAAGGCGTAACGATGGCCAGCCGACGACGATGAACTTCATTGCCAGCCCCGAGCTGGTGACCGCCTTCGCGGCGGCGGGGCGGTTGTCGTTCAATCCGCTGACCGACACGCTGACGGCGGCGGATGGGACGGAATTCAAGCTGGAGCCGCCGCAGCCCGCGCCCGAGGTGCCGGCGTCCGGCTTCGACCGTGGACGCGCAACCTGCGTGATGCCGCCGGAGGATGGGCGCGCGATCGAGCTGGCGATCGATCCGAACAGCGAACGCTTGCAGCGCCTGGAGCCATGGCCGGCGTGGGATGGCGAGGATTTCCTCGACATGCCGGTGCTGGTGAAGACCAAGGGGAAGGCGACGACCGACCATATTTCGCCGGCCGGGCCGTGGCTGCGCTATCGCGGCCACCTGGACCGGTTCAGCGACAACATGTTTATGGGCGCGGCCAATGCGTTCACCGGCGCGGCGGGCAAGGGACGCAATATGCTTAGTGGGGCTGCCGATCAGCCGTTCTCGGCGACGGCCCGAGATTACCGGGCGCGCGGGGTGAAGTGGCTGGTGGTCGGCGATACGAATTACGGCGAAGGCAGCTCACGTGAGCACGCCGCGCTGTCACCCCGGCTGCTGGGCGGTGCGGCAGTGATCGCGCGAAGCTTCGCGCGGATCCATGAGTCGAACCTGAAGAAGCAGGGGCTGCTGGCACTAACGTTCCGCGACCCCGATGATTACGAGCGGATCCGCGAGGATGATTGGATCAGCCTGCTGGGCCTTGGGGCGCTGGCACCCGGCAGCCCCGTGATGTGCCGGGTGCGGCATGTGGACGGTGCGACGGAGACGCTGACGCTGCACCACACCTACACGGCAGCGCAGGTGCTGTGGTTTCGGGCTGGCGGCGCACTGAATCTGCTGCGGGGCGACCAACAGAGTTGAACGACTGCTGCGTCATCGAACGCGCGACCCGAGGGCAGTGGAGCCAAACTGATGGAAGCAATAACAACCGGTGAGACCGCCTCACCCTCCGTTGTCGACCTGTTTACCGGCTTTTTCATTGTCGGCGTCTATGGCTTCGGGGGCGTCCTGCCATGGGCCAGGCGAATGATCGTCGAGCAGCGCAAATGGCTGACGCCGGTGGAGTTCACCGACATGCTCGGTCTGTGCAGTTTTCTGCCGGGCGGCAACATCATGAACGTCACCATCGCGCTAGGTGCGCGGTTCCGAGGCATACCGGGGGCGGCGGCGTGCTTCCTCGGATTGATGACCGCCCCGGTGGCGATCGTGATCGCGCTCGGCGTGGTGTATGACCGGTACGCCTATCTTCCGCCTGTGCGGCAGGCCTTCGTTGCTTTGTCTGCGGCAGCCGCAGCTTTCGTGCTGGCAACGGCTTGGAAGATTGCCTCGCCGCTACGGGGGAAACCGCTGGCGATCGGCGTTGCGGCCTGCACCTTCGTCGCAATTGCCGTGCTGCGGCTGCCATTGATGGCCGCCATGCCCGTATTGACGATCGGTTCCACCCTTCTGCTGTGGCGCTTCCGGAAATGAGCACATTGTCCCAACTGGCGGCGGTTTATGCGCAGCTCTCACTGATGGCGTTCGGAGGCGCCAACGCGCTGATCCCGGAGATGCAGCGCCAGGTCGTCGATGTGCATCATTGGATGAGCGCCCAGGCGTTCGCCGCGCTTTATGCGCTGGCACAGGCGGCGCCAGGGCCGAACATGATGGTTGTTAGCCTAGTCGGGCTGCGGGTAGGCGGATTCTGGGGCGCGTTGGTCACGACCGGGGCAGTCGCCGCGCCGTCCTCGGTACTAACGTATCTGGTCAGTCGTGTGTGGGATCGTTTCAAGAACGCAAGCTGGCGAACGGCGTTACAAGCGGGACTGCAACCGGTGACAATCGGATTGATCTCGGCAAGTGCGGCGCTGCTGATCGAAAGCACCACGGTGGATTGGCGAGCCGCGTTGGTGATCGTTGTGACGGCAGGGCTGTTCATCTTCACCAAGCTGAATCCGTTGCTGATCCTGGGTGCTGCCGCCGTCACAGGAGCGGTCGGGCTGGTGGGCTGATGGGTGCAAAAATCGTTTGCCTTCATCTTTGCGGAAGCATCGCTACGAAAATGATCATCCGGGCGTCAGAGGTTGACATGCCGAGTGCGGAGCAGGCTTCGAGATGGACACGACGTGGTTTCAGGATTTTCTAGCGGTTCTCGAAGAGGGCGGCTTCACGCGCGCGGCAGAGCGTCGCGCCGTCAGCCAGCCTGCCTTCAGCAGACGGATCAAAGCCCTGGAGGACTGGGTTGGCGCGAGCCTGTTTGATCGCACGACTCATTCGGTGACTCTGACCGCAGCCGGCGAGCGCCTGCTGCCTGCCGCAGCGGAACTCCTGTGTCGTTTGCAGATCGCGCGGGCAGACGCTTCGAACGCTGCCCAGCTCCAGCACGACGCGCTGAAGCTCGCCGCAACTCACGTGTTGTCATTCACTTTCTTCCCGATCTGGCTCCGCTCTGTCGAAGCCCTGGCGCCCCTGACCGGCACCATCCAGCTTACGTCCGACATCATGGTCGCTTGCGAGAATCTGATGATCGAAGGCCGCGCGCACTTCCTGCTATGCCACGATCATCCAGCGGTGGCGACGCGCCTGACGCCCGAAAGTTTTCGCTCGATCGAGATCGGTCAGGACGTCCTGGTACCAGTGGCCACGCCACACTTGCTCGAGACCTGTAAACCGGACTCTCCTCCCTATCTCGCCTACACCGCCGAATCCCAGCCGGGCCGCATCCTGGCCGCCGCTTGGGCGTCCGCTGGACAGCATCCGCCCGAGGAGCCGGTCTTCTCTTCGCCTTTGGTGAGCGTGCTCGCCGCGATGGCCCGCGACGGGCATGGCATGTCCTGGTCACCACTCAGCCTCGTCGCGGAGGACATCGCCGTCGGGCGTTTGGCACGCGTCGGAAACGTCGCTGCCGAAGTTCCGGTTGGAATCCGCCTTTTCCGGCCTAAAGCGCGGCAGTCGCCGGCGGCCGAGGCCTTTTGGAAGCAGGCCGTCAGCGCCTCGTCAGAACGTGCTCGACCTGGCAACGCGTTCGTCTGCTGCAAGTCGGCGGTCGACGAGATCCTCCACCCCTAAATTTGCCGAACGCCGCGTCGATCACGTCAGCGGCCCGATATACCCGGCCAGCGTGGCAAAGCGGCGAAGGCTTTCGAATACATAGGTGGCGATCCTCGAAGCATCACAGAAATCGTTTCGAGTGAACATGCACGATAAGCATGAAATGACCCGACCTACGCATTGGAACTACGACATCAGCCTGCCGACTTACGGGCTACCATCGGCAAGAGGGGCTGAATCAGGTGAACGGAATGGATGCAATCGAGCATGACGCCGAGGGCATGAGCCGCCGGATCCTGCTAGGAAGCTCACTTGGGGCAATCATCGCCGCGGCGGGGACGGCCAGAACCGCAGATGCCAGCATTGGATTTTCTGCGCTCCACCACGGTGCCAACGATCCGTTTCCGCCTGCAACAAGCGGTCCTAAGGCGACGAGCTTCAAGAGCGGGCTCGTTGTGCCGCAGGACCTTCTTGCCATGAGCCTGTTCGTCCAGGCTTGCGAGGTGGGGTCCTCCTGATGTCGCATGTGATCTTGATCGCGCTAGCGCCGATTTTCTTCGTCATGGCTCTCGGTTTCGTCGCCGGACGAGTGCGCGCGATCGAGAATCATCATGTCGACGAACTGAACGCCCTGGTCATGAATTTTGCCCTGCCGGCGTCCTTGTTCGTGGCGACCGCCTCTGCCCCACGCAGCGAGATGATTGCGCAGGGACCGCTCTTCGCGATCCTCGGCACGGTGATGCTGTTGCTGTACCCGATGTGGTACCTTTTCCAGCGTCAGTTTTCGAGGACATCCAAAGCGGAGGCCGCCCTACAGGCTCTGACGGTCGCCTTTCCAAACCTTGCGGGTGTCGGTCTGCCGATCGTTTCTGCGATCGTCGGCCCGATGAAGACAGTGCCCGTAGCGGTCGCCCTTGCGGCGGGTTCGATCCTGGTGAGCCCGCTCACCCTGTTACTGCTCGAACTTTCCGGCGGAAAGGAACAGGCCGATGTCGATAGTTCAACCGTACGGGTGTGCCGTGCGCTACGGCACGCGCTGACCAAACCCGTCGTTCTCGCCCCTGTGCTGGGCATCCTGCTCTCGCTCTCTGGTTTAGGTCTTGGCACCGTTGCCGGAGCCTCTCTCATGCTCATCGGGCAGGCGGCCGCCGGCGTAGCGCTGTTCCTGACCGGCCTGATCCTGTCGGCTCAATCATTCCGCTTCGACTGGAAAGTTGTGGGCGCGACCGGGACGGCCGACGTGATCCGGCCGCTGTTGGCAGCCGCCGTCGTTCATGTCTTGCCAGTCCCCTCAGAGATTGCCAGCGTATCCATTCTGCTGGCGGCCGTGCCGTCGGGTTTCTTCGGCATCCTGTTCGCCGAGAACTATCGAGTGCGCTCTCTGGAAGTGGGCTCCATGGTGATCGCGAGCACCGTGTTCAGCATTGCGACGCTGACGATCACCATCGCCATTCTCTACCCCCAATGAGGAGCGGTCGATGCCCCTTGCCATCTTGTGCTCCGGACAGGGGCCACAACACCCCAATATGTTCGCCTTGACCGGGAACGCGCTGGAAGCTGCGGACCTCTTCGCTGACGCCGCGACACTGCGCGGCGGGCGCAACCCGCGCGATATGGTCCAAACCGATATCGACGACGCTGTGCACCAGAACCGTGTCGGACAGATTCTCTGTACCTTGCAGGCGATAGCGGCGACGGCGGCTATAGAGAAAGGACGAGGTGCAAGTCATGACTGATTGGCAAAGCGAGCAACGAGCTCGCGATGAGCGTCTTGCCGCGGGGCGCAAATTCGTAACGGGAAAGATGGTGTCGCCCAACGACACGACCGCGCTGCTCGAGGCGGTGGTCCGGCCTAAAGATCGTATCTGCCTTGAAGGTGACAACCAGAAGCAGGCGGACTTTTTGGCTGCCTGTCTGGCCAAAGCTGATCCGAAAGTACTGCACGATCTGCATGTCGTGCAGTCTGGTATCGTGCTTCCCGAGCATATCGACCTGTTCGAGAAAGGCATTGCCAAGAAGCTTGATTTTTCCTTCTCTGGACCTCAGAGCCATGCCATACCGCGCGTCCTGAAGTCCGGAAAAGTCGAGCTCGGCGCAATCCACACCTACATCGAGCTGTTCGCCCGCTACTTCGTTGACCTCACTCCCCACGTTGCCTTGACCGTCGCTCGCAGCGCCGACCGTGCGGGCAATCTCTACATGGGTCCGAACACAGAGGATTCCCCCGCGGTCATCGAAGCGACTGCTTTCAAGGGAGGCGTCGTTGTCGCGCAGGTCAACGAGGTAGTGGAGACGCTGCCGCGCGTGGACATACCGGGCGATCGGGTGGATTTCGTGGTTGTCGCGCCGAAGGCTTTCTACGTCGAGCCGCTGTTCACCCGCGACCCGGCTAGCATCACCGAAATACAGATCCTGGCAGCCATGATGGCCATCAAGGGCATCTACGCGGAATACGGGATCAAGCGACTGAACCATGGCATTGGCTTCAACACCGCTGCGATCGAGCTACTACTTCCGACCTACGCGGAAAAGCTCGGCCTCAAGGGCAAGATCGCCACGCACTGGGCGCTCAACCCGCACCCCACACTCATTCCCGCGATCGAGTCAGGGTGGGTCAAACAGATCCACAGCTTCGGCTCGGAGGTAGGCATGGATGACTACATGCGCGCCCGGTCGGACATCTACTTCACCGGGCGCGATGGCTCGATGAGCTCCAGTCGGCTGTACTGCCAGCTTGCCGGGCATTACGCTACGGACCTGTTCATCGGGTCCACACTGCAGATCGACCTCAACGGCAACAGCTCGACGGTCACAGCAGATCGCATCGCCGGTTTCGGCGGTGCACCCAACATGGGTGCGGACGCGCATGGCCGCCGCCACCCGAGTGAGCCCTGGCTCAAGGCCGGACGCGAGGCGGTTGATGGCCATCCGGATTTGATGCGTGGGCGTAAGCTCGTGGTCCAGATCGTCGAGAGTTTCAGTGAGAAGATGGTGCCGGCCTTTGTCGAGAAGCTCGACAGCCTCGATCTCGCCGAGACGTTCAAGCTCGATCTGGCACCAATCATGATCTACGGCGACGACGTGACCCACATCGTCAGCGAGGAAGGTATCGCCAACCTGCTTCTCTGCCGAACGGCCGAGGAGCGCGAGCAAGCCATCCGCGGCATCGCAGGCTTCACCGAGGTGGGCCGGCGGCGCGACCGCAACATGGTCGAGAAGCTGCGCGAGCGGAAGATTATCCGTCGCCCGGAGGATCTTGGGATCAACCCGCTGGATGCGCATCGCAGTCTGCTCGCCGCGCGGTCGATCGAGGATCTCATGCGCTGGTCTGGGAACCTGTATGACCCACCCAACAAGTTTCGGAACTGGTAGGAGGCCGGATCATGGAGACCCTGAAGTTCAGGCACACGGCCGAGCGCCGGCTGTCCGGCACGAAAAGTCAGGCGATCATTGGTGTGGTCGCCTCGGGCAACCTGGAAGTACTGCTCGAACGCGTCCTTCCGGAAACGATGTGCGAAGTGGAGATAGCAACGCCGCTCACTGGCTACGGCGAAACCTGGAAAGCGGTGGTTGCCGAGTTCGTCGAGCGGTCCTCGCCCGGAGGGTTGCGCATCTCGATCAATGACGGGGGCGCGCGGCCGGACACTGTTTACCTGCGCCTGATGCAGGGAAGTGCGCTGATGGAGGCCGAATGATGGAAGATGCAGCAACCAGCGGCCAAGCCAGTTGGTTTCAGGCGACTGCACGCCAGCGCGTGATGGGCCTATTGGACCCTAACAGCTTCACCGAGTTCCTGGGACCCTCTGAGCGGGTGCGAAGTCCACACCTTCATCTGTTCGACCTGCCTTCGGCATTCGACGACGGGGTTGTCATCGGCCGCGGCACGTTGGACGGAAAGCCTGTGCTTGTCGCAGCCCAAGAAGGTCAATTCATGGGTGGCACCTTCGCCGAAGTCAGCGGTGCCAAATTGGTAGGCTTGGTGCGAGCGGCACGCGATCACAGCAACCTGCCCCGGATTGTTCTGCTGCTGATGGATAGCGGCGGGGTACGTCTCCAAGAGGCGAACGCGGGAGAACTGGCGGTCGCCGAGTTGATGCGCGCCATCGCGCAGGCCCGCAGCGCTGGTGTGGCAGTGATCGCTCTGGTCGGCGGCCGGGCTGGCGCATTTGGTGGCGCTGGACTGACGACGGCGACCTGTTCCCGCATCGCGGTGTCCGAACAGGGGCGCATCGCCGTCTCCGGCCCGGAGGTGATCGAGACGAACAAGGGTGTCGAGGAATTCGATGCCGAGGATAAGGCGCTTGTATGGAGTACCGACGGCGGCAAGAACCGTCGGTTGATCGGCGGAGCGGACATCTTTGCCGAGGATTCCATGGACGGTTTCCGCACTGCCGCAAAGGCGCTCATGACGAAGGTTCCGGCCTTCGATCTCAAAACGATGCAGGCAGAACAGGAGCGGCTGGCGATGCGCCAGAAGCAGTTCGGCGCATGCGATGACGCAGTATCCATGTGGCGGATCCTGGGCATCAAGGAGCCTGAGGCGATCCGGGATATGGACAGCAAGGAGTTCGCCGCACTCGCGAACGGCATCAAGGAAGCGAACCATGACGCTCGATGAAATTCTCAAAGGCCTGTTTCCATCCGGCCATGATGTGAAGACGAGCGCCGCCGACATCATTACTGGCACCGGCAAGCGCAAGAATGGCAAGGCCATCGCGGTGATCGGCGTCGCGAACGAGGCGGCGCTAGGGACCGCCGGAGTGCTGCCATTGGCGGAGGAGGTGCTGCGAGTCGTGACGCAGGACGATGAAACGCCAATTCTCGTGCTGGTGGACACGCAGGGTCAGCTCATGGCCCGGCGCGACGAGATGCGCGGCCTGAACGAATACCTCGCGCATCTGGCCAAGTGCCTGCTGCTGGCGAGCCAGCAAGGGCATCGGACCATCGGATTGGAATACGGCAAGGCTGCCGCGGGCGCATTCCTGGCGACGGCTCTGGCGACCGACCGGCTCGTCGGGCTGCCGGGTGCAGAACCAACGGTGATGGATCTTCCGTCAGTGTCGCGGGTCACAAAGTTGCCCCTCGACACGCTGAAGGAGCTCGCAAAAACGACGCCGGTCTTCGCGCCCGGTCTCGACCATCTCCTGCAGATGGGCGCCGTCGCCGAAATCTGGGACCCGAAGAAGCCGCTCGATGAGCAGCTCGAGGAGACGCTGCGGAACGCCTCCGCGGCCGACACCCGCGATGAGCTAGGAGCGCTACGCAATGGGCGGACCATGGCGGCGATGGTCGCGAAGCGAATCATCGCCGAGGCCACGGGCAAAGCCGATGATGTTGCATCGACATGACCTGCTGCGGGCAGAGCCTCCCGCGTGGGACGCGATGCTCCAATGCCACCCCGGTCTGGCGGATCTGCCTCTGGTAGCGGACTGGGCGCGACTCGACCGGCCGGTGATCGTGCGACGACGTGTGGCTGGCGACTGTGCAGATAGCGTGCCGGCGGCGTTGCCACTGCCGCCCCATTACGGCAAGCGACGTGTGGCCTTCAGTTTCGCGTGCGGCGCAGCTGTGGTGGTATTGCCGCCAGTGCTGCTGCGCGATGCGGCGCGATCTGTACCCTTTGCGTGGCGCCCAATCATTGCCGCGTTGCTTGACCTCGGAGAGGCAATGGCGATAGCGCCGCGCGTGTTCGGTGCACTGCTTTGGCAGCATGCGGCCGGTTTACCTTATCTCACTGCGCGATCGGACCTGGACCTGCTCTGGTCGGTTTCGGACGAGCGAACTGCAGCAGCGCTTGGCGACAGGCTGCTCCAGCTGGACGCGGACAGTCCGGTTCGCCTCGACGGTGAACTGGAACTCCCTGATGGCGCGGCGGTGAACTGGCGCGAGCTGGCCCAGTGCGGTGCCGACCTGAATGAGAAACTTCTGGTCAAGACGATGGATGGCGTTGAGGTTCGGACCCGAGCCATGCTGTTCCGCGCGCCGGGATCGCCCTCGTGACGGTTGCACCACGACAACGGACCGGCCGCATGCCCGACCGCGTCGCGGACCAGGTGGCTGCTGTCGCTGCAACCGCGTTGCTGGCAGAGCTTGAAACCTGGCCTAAGCCGGGGCTCGTCAGTCATGTAGATTCGGGCAGCCACACCGACATGGATGCGCGCACGTTTATAGCTAGTGTGGCGGCAATCACGCCGTTTTTCGGTCGTCTCACCCTCGCCGGCGCCGCCGCATCCGGCATGGATGGGTTGCGCAGTATCGGCCTGGAAGCGGAACGCGCGATGCTGGAAGCGACTGGGGGAGCCAACACACACCGCGGTGCAATCTTCGGCCTCGGACTGCTGTGCGCGGCCGCTGGCGCCACCTGGTCCGGCACAGCGCAAGTTCAGCCGCTCTGGAGGCCGAACATACTTGGCGCAATTGTGCGCCAGCGATGGGGGGCGGCGATCCTGCGTGGCCCGATCCCGCTGCATAGCCATGGAACGGACGCGCTCCGCCGCTTCGGCGCAGGTGGCGCGCGAGCACAGGCTGCCGCCGGCTTTCCGCATGCACGCAACGTTGGGCTGTCCGCGCTGCGGCTCGGCCGCACGCTGGCACCCGGCGACCCGGAGGCTCCTCGCGTCCAGAGCTTCTTCGCTCTTCTGGCATCAATGGAAGACACCAATCTGCTCCACCGCGGCGGCGCGGCCGGCCTGCGCTTCGCCCAGGAGCAAGCCGCCGGATTTCTTGGCCTAGGCGGCGTCGCGCAGAAGCAATGGCGCGAGCGAGCCGCCAGGGTGCATCGCGCCTTCATCGATCGCCACCTCAGCCCGGGTGGTTGCGCCGACTTGCTGTCAATCACCCTCTTCCTCGACGCTCTGGACACGAGTTCATGAGCGGCACGGCGATCCTTTGCTCCGGCCAAGGTTACCAGGGGCCGAGCATGTTCGATCTGCTGGCCGATGCGCCTGAAGCCGCCCCCGTATTCCAACGCGCGCGGCTCGCTCTCGACGGAGAAGATCCGAGGGATCTTGTGCGCCGCGCGGATAGTGATGCGCTGCACACGGACAAGGTCGGGCAGGTCCTGTGCTGCACTCAGGCTATGGCGGCTTGGGCCGTGCTCGGCGCCAAGGCGGCCCGCCCGTTGGTGGTGGCCGGCTACAGCGTAGGCGAGTTGGCAGCATGGGGTGTCGCGGGCTTGCTTGATTACGCAGGCGTCTTGGATCTCGTAGTCCAGCGCGCTGCGGCAATGGATCAGGCTACCACACAGCCCGGTGGATTGGTCGCCATCCGCGGTCTCACGCGAGCAGCGTTGGAGCCAATCTGCAGGACGCACGACGCTTATGTCGCTATCGTCAACGGCGACGACCAGATATTGGTCGGAGGCACACGGAAATCACTTAGCACCTTGATCAATGACGCTCAAGCCGCGGGCGCCAAGCGCACGACGATATTGCCTGTCGCGATCGCATCGCACACGCCTCTACTGGCGGCAGCGAGCGATCGGTTTCGCCAAGCGCTGACCAACGCCCGCCTGCCTGCTGAGATGCCAGCCGACATCCGACTCCTGAGCGGGATAGACGGAGCCACCGTATTCGACGTGCGTGTGGGCGCGGACAAACTGGCTCGCCAGATCAAGCAAACCGTGGATTGGGCCGCCTGCATGCAATCTTGTCGCGCAGCTAGCGTCGCCAAGATTGTTGAACTCGGGCCTGGCAACAGGCTCGCCCGGTTGATGTACGAAGGCATGCCGGATGGCGATGCGCATAGTCTGTCAGAATTCCACTCTCTCTCCGGGTTTGAACACTGGGCGCAGAGTCCGTCTGCCTGAGAGCCGACGTGAACATGGAAGAGGGCTCCGCATTGATCCTGACCTCGGCCAAGGGATTCTTCGTCAATGGCCTATCGACAGAGCAGGCGGTAACGGCAGCTGCGAGGTTCGCTGACGCACCACTTAGCCTCGCCGCGGAGGACATCGCCGGTGGGCGTTTGGCAGGTGTAGGAAAGATTGCTGTCAAAGTCCGATTGGGATTCGCCTTTTCCGGCCTAAAGTGCGGCAGTCACCAGCGGCCGAGACCTTTTGGAAGCAGGCCGTCAGCGCCTCGTCGGAACGCGCTCGACTTGGCGAAGCGCTGGTCCGCTGGAAGTCGGCGGTCGACGAGGTCTTAGACCGCTAACTCTGCTGAAGGTCGCGTCGATTACATCAGCGAGCTCGATATACCCAGCCGGCGCGGCAAAGCAATCAGGGCTACCGAATGCATCATTGGCGATCGCTGAAGCACCTCAGAATTCGCTTCGGGCTAACATGCACGATAAGTATGAAATGACCCGAACTGCGCATTGGCACAGCGCCATCGGCATGCCGATTTGTGGGATGTCACCGACATGAGGGCCTGAACCAAATGGACGAAATGGATGCAATCGAGCATAACCCCGTAAGCATGAGCCGAAGGCTGCTGTTGGGTGCAAGCTTACTAGGGGCAACAGTCATCGCGGGGGATGCGGCCAGGGCCGCGGACGCCGGTGTTGAGTTTTCCGCGGGTCACCACGGAGCCAACGATCCGTTGCCCCCTGCAGCGGTTTTGGCGAACCGGTCGATGTTTCCGGGTTTCCGACAGACCTTCGTCCGCACGCGTGGCGTGATGGTCGACGGCAAACTCGCGGAAGGCGCGGTGATCAACACGTTGATCGGCGGGAAAGGACCGCCGCTGCTGCTGCTCCACGGACATCCGGAAACGCACATCTGCTGGCACAAGGTCGCCGGAAAACTCGCGGAACGTTTCACAGTCGTGCTAACCGATCTGCGCGGCTACGGCGACTCCAGCAAACCCGACGGCGGTGCGGAGCAAATCAACTACGCCAAGCGTGTGATGGCGGCGGACCAAGTGCAGGTTATGCAGTCGCTCGGTTTCGACCGCTTTCAGGCAGTAGGCCACGACCGCGGTGGACGCGTTCTACAATTCATGATGTTGGACCACCCGCAGGCGTTGGAACGTGGCGTCGTGCTCGACATTGCCCCGACCGATCTCATGTACGCCCAAACCGACAAGAGCTTCGCTACCAGGTATTTCTGGTGGTTCTTCCAGATCCAGGTTGCGCCTTTGCCGGAGCGCTTTATCGGCGCACTGCCGGACTACTATGTGGAAAGCCATCTTGCGATCCAGAGCAAGACGCCTGGTGCCGTGACGCCGGAAGCTCTCGCTGCCTATGTCCGTACCTACAGCGAGCCGGCCGCGATCCATGCAGTGTGCGAGGATTATCGCGCCGCAGCCGGGATCGACAGTCGCCTTCTCACAGCTTCTCGCACCGCCGGGAAGAAGATCACTCCGCCGCTGCTCGCGATCTGGGGTGGGAAAGGCACGGTCGGGCAGGAATTCGATGTGGTCGGGCTCTGGAAGCAGGAGGCTGTGACCGTATCGGGACATTCACTTCCGTGCGGACATCTGATCCCGGAGGAGGACCCGGACGGGTTTCTTGCCTCGCTTGATGCATTTCTAACCAGCTAACCCGCACGGCCGCAACTTGGGGCCGGCGATGTGACCGTAATCACAGGAGATTTCACAATGTCAGACGCGTCACGACACGAAGCCAATCGCGCTTCCTGACTGGCGCGGGCCACGATGGTCCGCGCGCCAGGCGGGAAGATCTGCCCTGCCGAAACTGCGGCGTCGCTGCTCGAGGCTATCATCGAGCCAGGCGATCGCGTCGCAATCGAGGGAGGCAACCAGAAACAGGCCGATTTTCCTGCGTCCGCGAGGACTTCGTGCATGACGGGACCATCGTGCGTTCGCGGGACGTCGACAGCCTGCTCGAGACCGGCCGTACGACGGGCGCCCGCACCAAAACGCCGACTGGGAGGTAACAGACGACGCGAGATAAGAACATTCCGGGTTCGGATCTGGACTGCTCTGCCCACGCCGCGCAACCGAACGTTCTCGTTCACCCTTGCCACAATGGAAAATGACCCATGTTGATGAACCGACGCACTCTTTCGACTCTTCTGGCCGCCGGTGCGGCGGCTTCCCTGGTCTCCACACGCGGGATGGCGGCGCCTGCTGCCATTCCAACGAAGGCACGCAACGTCGTGTTCGTGCACGGCCTGTTCGCCGATGGCTCGTGCTGGACCGAGGTGATTGCTCGATTGCAGGCGGCGGGTCTTAACGCGACCTCCGTGCAGAATCCGCTGACGACTCTTCCTGAAGCGGTTGCTTCAGCCGAACGGGTGTTGGCGCAACAAGATGGTCCAACCGTTCTGGTCGGGCATTCCTTTTCCGGCATGATCGTCACGGAGGCCGGCGTGCATCCAAACGTCTCGGCCTTGGTCTATGTGGCAGCGCGGGCGCCGGACGCAGGTGAGGACTACACGGCGTTGGCAAAGCGATTTGCGACGCCGCCGGCCACGGCCGGCATCATTTTCGACGGGGACGAAGGACGCCTTTCCGAGCAAGCTTTCCTCCGGGACTTCGCGGGTGATCTGCCGGAAGCAAAGGCGAAAGTACTGTATGCAGTCCAGGAGCCGTTCCACAAGGCCCTGCTCAACGGCAAGACAACGCACGCAGCATGGCGATCGAAGCCGAGCTACTACGCGGTCTCAACGGAAGACCGCACGATCAATCCGGACCTGGAGCGCTTCATGGCGAAGCGGATGGGCGCCACGACGATCGAGGTGAAAGCAAGCCATCTTTCACTAATCTCCCATCCGGACGAAATCACGCAGCTGATCATCGAAGCCGCAGGACAGCAGGCATGACGGAGCCCTGCCGTCGCAGCGGGTCGGCGCACGGTCCCCACGCAGCTCAACGCATGCACAACATAAAAGGGGGTCAGAAGTCATGAGACGTTTCGGAAGCGCTGCCTGGAGTGGCAGCCTGCGCGACGGCGAGGGCTCGGTCGCGACCGAGAATCGGGCGCTGAAAAACTATCCGTACACCTTCTCCAGCCGCTACGCCGAAAAGCCCGGTACCAATCCAGAGGAGCTGCCCGGCGCAGCTCATGCCGTATGTTGCACCATGTCGTTCGTCAGGATGCTCGGAATGGCGAACTTTGTGCCGGAGCGACTGGACAGTAAATCAGAAGTGGTTATCGAAAAGGATGGAGGCGGATTTTCCATCACTTCGGTGCAACTCACCGTCATCGCCAAAATCCCGGGCATCGACAACGCCACATTCCAATCAATCGCCACGCATGCAAAGGCTGGTTGCCCGGTCTCCAAGTTGATGAACATCGAGGTCGGTTTCGAGGCGACGCTTGCCTCGTAATGTCCGGGCGAGGCTGCGCCTTTGACATCGGGGGCACCACCAGATCGGTGGCCTCCCACCAATCCGGGCCGGCAACGGCTAGTAGGGGCATGTCCGCTTCTGGGGCGCCGGCAGGAGCAGCGGCTGGATGTCCAGAGTGGGCGGATTGCGGCAGCAACGGGCCGTCAGGGACCAGTGGCTTTGGGGAATCGAGGCATCGAAGTGGGCACCGTTTCAACGTGGCGTCGTCGGAGTTCCGGCCCATATGCATCATCTGGCTTCGGAGCGTTGCTGTTCCACTCGTACTTGGGCGGGATGTGAGCTCGCTAGATAGACCCTTCGACCGAAGGCCGCTCGAGGAGCGTCTTATGGATCGAGGACGTGCCCTGGTGGCGAGCGCGCTCGCCACATCGGCTGGCGGAGCGATGGACGCTTGGGTCTACTCGGCCCACGGCCACGTGTTCGCCAACGCGCAGAGCGGGAACATCGTGCTCATGGGCGTCGCGCTTGCCGGCGGGGATTTCGCGAGGGTAGCGACGCACCTGCCCTCGCTCCTAGCCTTCATCACCGGTGCTTTGGTCTCGCGCCTATCCGGGGAGTTGCTCAAGCGGAACCGCCTGAATTCGCGCAACGTACGGCTTGGACTGGAGTGTGTCATGCTGGTGACACTCGGGCTATTCGCCTACCGCATGGCGGACCGGGCCGTCACTGCATGCGTCGGCTTCATCGCGGGCATGCAAATAACCAGCCTGTCGCATATTGGCTCCTGGTCTTTTAACACGGGCATGACGACCGGGAATCTTCGCGCTGGACTGAGTGCGCTCGCCAAGGCATTAACCGGCTCTGCAGAAGAGTGGCCCCATGTGGGCACTATGTTGCTTCTGTGCTTCGCCTTCAGCGCCGGAGCGGCAGGCGGAGCTTGGCTGACACCTCGGCTCGGCGGAGCGACGCTCGCGGCGGTCGCTGCGCTGATCGCGGTTGCCATCGCCGCGGGCCCCCGGAGACTGGATCCGATTCCCGGCTGGCCCGACCTGAAATGACAGTGCCAAGAGGCATCGGCTAAAAGCCTACCTCCCACTGGCATCCGAGCTGCCCCGTCCCCTGCATGTCCGCTTCGGAGGCGTTGCAACCGTGGACTGAATGGCTGGGTTGGGCGCGAAACGGAATAATCAATGATGGCCGTTGACCGACTGTCCAGTTTAGGATGAGAAGCGCAAGGAAGCTGACATTGGCGGGCCAATAATAACTCGCGCGCAAGCGCCAGCCACCACATCGGTCGCGACCTGCTCCAACCCTGGTACGCAACGTTGGTCGGGCACTATCGCGAATATGTCGGCGTGGTACCTCCGCTGGCTTAAGCTGGCGTCGATTGAGCCGCGGCCACCACCTGGTTGATGTAGGCTAGGGCCAATTGGCGCGCCGCGGGCTCGTCGAGGCCGGTAACGTGCTTCCACCAGGGCGTCGCCTGATCGACGAACAACTCCTTCAGCCTTGCCAGTTGCTCAGCGCTAAGCGATTGATCCGGCACGCCGCCGCAGTTAGCCCAGGCGAAGTTCAGGCTGTCGCGGACTACCCGGTCACGCTCGGCGGCTCGGTGATCGGTCAAGACCGGACCGAACACCGCACCGAACGCCTCTTGTCGCTTCTCGGCGTCGTCGCGCTCGTAGTCATAGATCGCCCGGACATCCGCGGCGTCGAAGTCGAGGTGCACCGCGACATCCAAGGACTCGCCGGTGCGGGGGTCGAGAGCGTAGATGGCCTTCAGGCGTTCGCCGGCATAGCCACGCCCAAGGCAGACCACGGCGCGGTGGATGCCGAAGTATTCCACATAGCCTAGGATCAAGCTGGTTCTGGGGTTGGCGTCGATGGCGACGCAATGCAGTGGCGTCGTCGACGGCCGGCCATCGACCAGGTCATCGACATAGTGGTAGCCGAAGCAGGGCTCGGCATCAGCTTCGCGCAGGTAGGCCAGGGCGTCGCCGCATCGCTCGATAGGAAGGCCGGCATCGTGCGCCAGCGCCAAGGCGCTTTTCACGAGGGACCGACCGGACACTGGGCCGCCGAATTCGAGGTCAATCCGCACAACACCCTGGGCGTAGGTCCGTTGGGCCTGGGCGCCGGCCAAGACCGACTCCACGTCCACCTTCGGATATTTGCGCTTCAGCCCTTCCAGCACGTCGCGCGCCATCGCGATCGACCCCGCCTTGACCTGGATGGTCTCTCCGCTCGGGATCGGCGTGCGCTTGATCTCCGGTCGGGACATTTCCAGTTGGCCGCCGGCGTTCAGCAGAAAGTTCTCACCAGCGGTGGTGGTGATCGCCATGCGCAGGGTCCGTCCGCTTTGGCGTTTCACGCCGAAGTGGAGGGCCAGCGGTCGCAACTGCTTTTCAAGCGCCGCGTCCCACGTATGGCCCGAGTGATGATTGCAGCCGTGGTGCAGGAATCCACGCACGATCCGGCGCCCGCCGATCGCCCCGGGGAGAATGTGCTCCTCGGAATCGTCGGCAGGGGCGATCCTCTGCCCGCAAATTGCGCAAATTGATTGCACGCGTCAGCCGTGGCCCTTGTCCTGGCCAAGGTGGTGAGTCGACAGCTCGCAGGCAAGCTACCTGCCAAGGCCCGGCTGTCCGAGGTGCAGCGCGAGCGGCCGGTTTCTGAAGCGATCCGAGAGCGCCCTCCTAGCACGCGTTCGCCACCATTCCGTCAGTCGGTCGAGTCCCAACGCGCTAGCGGGAGCGCTTTGCTTTCCGAGGGTGGATGGTGTGGCCCCGGCTCAGCATGGCCACCATCTCGGCGATCTTGGCGGCGCGCTTCTCGGGCGTCTTGGCCTGCTGCACCCGATACAGGATCGCGAAGCGGTTGGCCGAATCCAGCGCGTCGAAGAGTTCGCGCGCCGCGGGTTCGCCGTCGAGCGCGCCCTCCAGGTCGGCATCCGCCGCGGCTTCACTCTGTCCGGCGTAAGCCGCCGCCCAACGCCCATCTGCCTTGGCCTGGTCGACCTGCGCTCGCCCCCGCGGGTGCATGCAGCCCGTTTCCTCCAGCCTCTCGACCCGCTCGCAATTGATCTGTGACCAGGCGCTCTTGGGCCGCCTCGGCGTGAAGCGCGTCTTGAAGAAGTGGGCGTCCACACGGCCAAGCCGGCCATCCACCCAACCGTAGGCCAAGGCGCAGTCGATTGCGTCAGACTTGCTCACGGTCGACTCCGGCGCACCTTGTTTGGCGAACCTGAGCCAAGCTCCATGAGAGGCCTCGCCCTGCTCGTCAAGCCACCGTCGCAGCGACTCCGCATCGGCGAAAGTCAGCAGAGGAAGGTCATCCTCGGGCATCCACTTCTCCTGCGGCATCATCGGCGCTTCGAAGGATCGGCGCCTTGATTGTATCGTTTCCGGACCGGTGCCAAGGTCCGCATAAAGGCAGACAATTGGTTAGATGCGAATGGCTTGGCCACGGATCACATGCTTTTTTTTGGAAGCCTGCATACCAAGGCAGGCCCCCAATCAATTCCTAGCTCAAGCCTTGGAGATATTGCCTCTCAATATGAGGCGCACCGTAGTGTGGAACCAAGAGCCCATCACCCGCTCATATCGCGTGATATGAGTCGCACCTGAATGGCGCATGCGCGGGCGCGCTGAGGTGCATATCCGGGCGCAAACGCTGGCCGTCCCCCACCATCTGGGGTATCGATGGATTAACATCCCGTCACCTACCGAAGCCACCTAATGCCATTGCACCGGGACAATTTCAGCGAGCCGACGAAACGGCTGCTCGCCCAGCGAGTGGCCTATCGTTGCTCGAACCCGCAATGCCGCACCCTGACGATAGGCTCGAGCAGCACGGGCGGGACGGTCCTTCTCGGCGTGGCTTCCCATATCTGTGCCGCGTCGCCGGGTGGCCCCCGTTATGACGCCACCATGACGCCCGCGCTGCGCTCGCATGCCGACAACGGCATCTGGATGTGCCAGCAATGCGGCAAGCTGATCGACTCCGATACGAAGTACACCGTCGACATGCTGCATACCTGGCGCCGGAAATCCGAGGAGGCCACCGTGCGGGAGATACAGACCCGCAAGATCGTCATCTCGGCCGAGACCGCGCCCATGCTCGAGGACATGGACGGGAACGCTATCGCGCTCGCGCAGCCGACGGCGGACCCCGCCTTGCCGACACGCATCCATGCCGCCTCGGTCGCCGACGTCGCCAAGTTCAAGAAGCTCGATGCCTGGCCCAAGCATGCCGTGACCCTCGGTCTAAAGGCAGAGGACAATAAGGGCGAATACCATATCACCGACCTTGGCGGCACCATCCGCACGGTGGGCAAGGTCGCAATCGTTTCGGCGCCGGGCACCGGCAAGTCGACCACGCTGATACAGGCCGCCGAAAGCATCCTGGCGGACCCTCGGGAGGCGGTGGCCTTCGTGCGGCTCGGTAACTGGGCAAAGGGCGGCCACGGCCTCATCGAGGCGGTCGCGAGCAATCCCGCGTTCGATGGCATCACGGCGCGGGACATCCTGAAACGCGCCAACGAGAACAGGCTGACGCTGATCCTCGATGGCTGGAACGAGCTCGACAAAGCGGCGCGCAACCGGGCGGCAGCGGAAATCGATGACCTGAAGCTGAACTATCCGTTGCTGCGCATCGTCATTAGCACGCGCCGACAGGCCACCGAACTTCCCATCACCGGCATGATGATCGACGTGCAGGCGCTCTCCGATGACCAACAGATGGAGATCGCACGGAGCATCGCGGGTGAGGACGGCATCAAGGTCGTCGATAGCGCGTGGCGGACCAAGGGCGTGCGCGACCTTGTCGCGATTCCCCTGTACTTGAATGCCCTGGTGACGAATGCGCCCGGCGGCGTCCTTCCCACGACCAAAGAGGAAGTGCTGAAGCTCTTCATCGAGGGGCAGGAGCGCAAACGCCCTCATGTCGACGCGCTGCGGGATGTGCTGGAGGAAAACCACCGACCCATCCTCATCCAGTTGGCGGTCGCCGCTACGCCGAGCGGCAACACCTATCTGTCCGATGCGAACGCGAAGGCCATCGTCAGCACCGTCGAAAAGAAACTCAGCGACGCGGGCCAGTTCTCCATCACCGTCCCGTCCCCGATGGTCGTGCTCGACACGCTGGTCAACCACGACATCCTCGTTCGTGCCCCGGACGGTTCGGTCGGGTTTCAGCACCAGCAGCTTCAGGAATGGCATGCCTCCTTCGATGTGGAGGGCGCGATGCTGGCCGCCAGTATGGGTGATCGTGATGCGCACGCGCAGCTAGTCGGCATGTTGAATGCCGCAACATGGGAAGAACCGATCCTGTTCGCCTGCGAGCGGCTGTCCCGGGCCGGCGATAAGGAACGCGATGCGGTGGCGAAGGCCATCATGGCGACCGTCGGCATCGACCCCATGCTCGCCGCCGACATGATCTCTCGCTCGAGCGAAGAAGTGTGGCGTCGCGTCGAAACCGAAGTGACGGCCTTTGCAGGACGCTGGCACCAGGCCGGCAAGATCGACCGCGCCATCCGTTTCGCCATCATGTCGGGACGGCCAGAGTTCGCGGAGCTGGTGTGGCCCTTCATCGAGACCAAGGACAACCAATCCTATTTGCGGGTGCTGCGTCATGCGCCCCACTTCCGGCCGTCCGTACTGGGCGCGGACCGCGAGCGGCGGCTGGCGGCCTTGCCGCCCGATGTCCGCAGCAACGTGCTCGGGGAGATTGCCGGCAATAGCGGAATGGAAGGCATGGAGCTGGCGACCGAGCTGGCGAAGGCGGATGCCGACGTCGAGGTCCAGCTCTCCGTCGTGCATTCACTGATGTTTCGGCGCGGCATTCGCCTCGCATCGGACATCCTGCGCACCGGACCGGACACGCTTTGGGAACGAATCGCGCAGGACTGCTGGGGTACGCACTTCCTCGACAAAGACATCGCCGACCGTATCCGGCAGTTGCAGATCGGGCTGACCAAGAAGGAAACGAACAAGCTGAAGCTGCTGTCGCTGCTCGTCGAGCCGAAAGATGACGCCCCGGTGCAGGTGGACGTCGAACGCGCCGTCTACGACCTTATCGCCGACCCGGCATTCCCAGTGGATGACGGGCACGCGATGTATTCGGTCGGGCAGGCCTTCGAGCAGTACCCGGCCTCTGTGCGCGGAGCGTTGCTCGAACGGTTCAAGGCCGGAGCGTCGCTGTCGTTCCATGGCGACGACATGCTGCGGGGCGGCGAGCCGATCGATGCCGGCCCCATCCCCGACATGGCCCTCTCCAAAGTTGCGCACGATCGACAGGCGGCCATCGCCGCGTCCCTCATCGGCGAGGTGACGGCGTTGCGTATGCTCGACCGGCTATTCGCCCTGTTCGATGCAGGGCACAGGACCGGACGGGATGCGGAGTCCGAAGAGAAGAATGAATACTGGGCCATCGAACGGCGCATCGACATCGTGCCGGACGCCGCGCTGGCTCATGCTTGGCTCGCGCGCGGCGGCAACGCCGAACCCAAGCACTATGCGTTCATGGCGGACCTTTGGGCCACGCATGGTAGCGACGTCGGCCAGAAAGGGCCGCTCGCGCTGGACGAAGGCACTCGTCGCGACATCAGCCGAGTGCTGCGCAGCTGGGCCGAGGCGCTCATCGCGGACGCGTCGGCGAAGCGCAACACCATGGCGACGGTCACGAAGGCCATCGCACGAATGGGGCTTCTTGAAGACCTCGATGTCGTCGAGCGGATGCTGGATGAAGACCTTAAGAGGAAAGAGAAGCAGCTTGCCGACTTCATCGCGGGCGGCGGGCGTTCGGACCCGACAAACGAAGCCCGCATGTCCTACGATAACGTTTATCGTGGCGCGTTCGGCCACCTGAAGAGTGAGGCGTCCTCGAAGGTCCTGGAGAAGTACCTGACCGTATCGCTGATGGCCAAAGAGGCCGCCTTCGCGATGAAGGACATCCAGGACAAGCCGGCGCCGCCGGAAGAGCGGCGGTGGCGCTCGGACGAACTGGACGCGGCCGAGATCAACGACCGCAGGCGCGCCACTGCCGAAGGCGGGCCGGTGGAGGAGTCCCGCGAGGCAGCGGCCATCTTCGCGGCAGTGGACCGCCTCACGGCCGAGGGCACGACGGAGGATCAGCATAAGATCGCGTTGCAGATCGTGTGCGCCGCGACCTACATGCCGCATAACCGGCGCCCCGAGCTGGTCGCGCGGCTTCTCGCGCTGCCGATCCCGTGGGCGGCGAAGTATGGTTATATGCGCGCGTTGGCCTATGCCGGCGAGACGCTGCATACCGAGCATCTGAACGCCGCAATCGCCGAGTACTACGAATTGGCGAAGAAGCAGACCTATCTGCTGCACAACAGGGAAGCCTATGGGCTCTATGAATGGTTTCGGCTGTTCGCCTTCTCTGACCATCCGGAAAGCCTCCTCGAGGCGTGGAACACGCTTCCAGCGCAACTGAACGACCGGCACCAGCTTGAGAATATCGTTCGCCCGCTGGCCAGCATCGGCCATCCGTACGCAGAGGACACGCTATTCGCGATAGCTGCCCAGAACCCGTCCCTGTATGGCGACCATACCTGGGTCGGCGCCGTCCTCCAGCTCGGCACCGAAACTGCCTTGGTCAAGCTTCTGGAAATGGCAGACGTGGACCCGAAGGTGATGGGCTCCCACGGCGGCTACGCCCATGAGCGGCAATTGCAAGCCTTGTTGGTGGGCTCTCCGGCGCTCAGGGCGACCTTGCTGGCCCGGTACAAGAAGGGCGAATTCCGGCGGCCCGGCGGGCCGGTGGAAAAGGCACTGGCTGCGTCCGCCGATGCCGACACGCTCCTCACGATGGTCGAGGTCAAGGGGCCGCAGGGCATCACCCATACCCATTACTTGCATGGCGCCGTGGAGGCGGTCGTGCTGGAACACAGACCTCTTGGCGGCAATAGCTACGAAATCCATGGCGTGAATGCCGAGAAGCTGCGCAAGGCACTCTTCGCGATGATCGACGGCCCTTCCGGCGAACTGGCCAAGGCCTGCCTTGTGCGCATTGACGAGCTGCGCGACGAGCACGGGCGCGTCGAGTTCGAGCCCCGGCATCCCGACATCGGAACCGTCCGCGCGTGGCCGCTGGAAGCGAAGGCGGACTGAGCCGGCTTATATTGCTTCGCGGATGCCAAGCCGCGTTAGGTCGGCATAGCTCAACACAAGATTAAGGCCCGTGCCCCGCGCTTACACGTCGGGTCGTGTCCGCTTTAGAGATGGCGATTTGCTACCAGGAATGACCGAACTGGGCGCACTGCCGTCACTCGTTGGACCCACCGGGGACGACCGCTCTCCACCCACTGCCGACCTAGCTTGGTATGTCGCGCCGGAGCGGAAACAGCGGTTTCCGAACAACCCTCCGCGAGCCCTCAACAGCCGGGTCTGGTCGTCGACGATGCCCCTCCCCGCTAGGCTCACCCGGTACAAGCTCTACACGGGAAGCATAAGCTCTCGGCAAGCGTGAGTGCCTGGACTCGTCATGTCCTGAAGCCGCACTGGCGGAGGTGGGCGCGATAATCGTCATCGAGCACCCCCCTCCCGTCGGCAAGCTGGGCGAGGTTGAGATCGCCGCCGAAATTGACCTCGAGGAGAACGGGTCCCTGGTCGGTCACCGCAATGTCCCACGATTGTGTCCGGATGCCGGGAAAGACCGTGGCAGCCTCGCGGGCCAGCCCGCACAGCGTGGACCAATGCGGGACGCCAAACCCGATCATCGGCCGCCCGGTATCGGGGTGGGGTTCATTGCGTGTCATTTGGGAGGCGGTGCCACGGACGGCGCCGACGATCCGCCCGGATGAGAGATCGATCGCGCCGAGCATGTTGCCGGGCCGCCAATAGTTGTCGGCCGGGTTGTCCCCGGTCGCGATCTTCGCCACGGCACGATGGATGTAAGGGCCATCAGGGCGGATGAAGACCAGAAGCCGCACGGACCAGAGGCAGGGACCGAACTTTGCTTCGATCTCGGCGTCCGGCCGCAGTCGAGGCTGGATGACGTAGCCCGCCCCCTCTGCCATGGACTGCGCTGTCGCCGGCACGGGCTGCCGGGCACCCCCAAAAAGGATCAGCTCGTCGGACGCCGGGTCGTACGCATCGGCGGTAATCACATTCAGGCTGTATTTTCCGGCGGCGGGCTTTGCGAACAGGGGAAAATTGGCAGGGTCGCGCAGAAACGCCGCAATCGCGTCGGGCCTATCCAGGGTGCGCGCGCCGCGGAGCCGGCGGCCGGCCTGGGTGATGGCTTCCACCTGTGGCACGGGTAGTGCAGCGCCCGCCATGATCGTATGGAAAAGAATCTTGTCGGCCGCGGTCTGGTACCAGTGCCGGTCGTTGCAGGCGACGTGCATCCGATGCTGGGCCTGCTTTCCGACGAAGCAGCGCTTCTCTTCCAGGCTGAGATGGGGATCCCAGAGCCGGTAGTAGAAGTATTCGCTCGGAGCAAGCTTGCCGGCGGCGCGACGCAAGGTCACGATTTCCCGTAGGATTGCGCTCAACCGGCGGCCGTTGTCGAAGGCGACGCGCAGGTTCTCGGCGATATTGACCAGGGGAACCCCGTTCAACCGCGCGGCCGTGGCTACCGTCGTATCCGCCATGTCTCTCCTCCATTGGGTCGCGCCGACCGTAGAAGGGGAGTTTGCGAATGGAGGCGCGTCCGACCGCGGTCCTGGTGAAAGGGGTGAGCGGTCGCAATCTCATTTCAGGTGGCGCTCGCCGGCCCCGCGCATGCCCCAGATGGTCCGGGCAAGATGCAATTCCCCTGCTTTGGCCTTCGAGACCATGCCGTGGAAGTAGCCACCCGGGCTGCCACGGAAATGGGCCTGTGGTTTTGCCGAGACGACTGCGACAGCAATGGCGGCTTGCTCCCGGCCCATGACCAGGCAGGCGTCACCCCAGATGAATTTGGAGATCCCCATTTCATCGCGAAGCCAGTCCGCGGCGTCCACGATCTCGGGCCAGCTCGGTGCCTGGCTGTTCAGGTATGGCTTCAGCCGTGGTGCGAGTTTGATCAGCTCCATTGGCGTGATCTTGAGGAGGGAACCAGAGTCCGTTCGAACTTTGCCGGGTCGCTGTTGCACATTCGTTGCTCGGTCTCTGTAGCCACAACTCGCGGACCCGCTGGAAGGCCGGTTTTCCCCGGAAGAAACCCGCGACGGACTACTCTTCTCTGAAGCAATTACAGTATCTTTCAGATTCAGAAGTTGGTTTGTAGTTGTAATATGGGGCCAATTTTCTGACCCCTTGGGGTCAAGATTCACAGATTCGGAAGACGCCTGCGCCTGCATTGGGCCCTTCGCAGCGAGGGCCGCTTCCAGGCAGCGACGCATGTCACCTTGGGTCTGCTCGAGCCTGGCAACGGCGATCTCCATCTCGATTGATCCGCTCCTGCCGGCGATGCCGCGGGAAGCCGACGCCGACGCAACGCGGAGCGTTTCCCATTCCTCGCCCGAGATCCCTTGTTCGACGGCGGTTTCCAAGAGCTGTCGGATGCCATTCCTGGCAATCGTCGCTCGGCGCTTCAGGGCCTGTCGGCGGGCACGTTCCTCACGCCCCTCTTCGGCGGCGGCCTGAAACTCCGCGTAGCGGCTGGCCAGCGGCGACAGATCGAAGCCGTAGGCCTCGGTGATGCGTCCCTTGGCGTCCCGCCGGCCGTAGCGCTTGCCGTTGGGGCTGTCCTTCATCACGACCAGGCCTAGTTCGACCAGATAGCGATTGAGGTTCTTCACCTGGCTTGGACCGAGACCCAGCTCTTGCTGCTGCATGGCTGCGGAAGGCCACACGATCGGCCGGGAGGACGGCTGCCAATCGACGGCGTCCGTGAACCGGAAGAGCCAGTCGATCGCGTGTACGACGCTTGGCCGCAGGCCCAGGTACGGCGCGGCGGCTTTGAACGCTGCCAATACCTGCCCGGGGTGCATGTCCGAGGTGAATCTATGGGTCTCGGCGACCTCAATCGTCCCCAGCATCTGGGGGGTGAGTTTTCGGAGGCCCGGCGCTCGGCCGCAGCCAACCACCGACCCCCGCTGAACGGTGTCCATCGTGATCCTCCTGTATTACGGGATCGCAACGAGAAAAGCTTCCCACGCCCGCTCGAACGGCAATTCGAGCTTGCCCGAGTCGCACTCAGATGCTATTCAGGAGTTGCGGCACTACCTGACAGCCCGAGGCTGTTGCGATTACACGAAAAGCCCGCCCGGCAAGGCGGGCTTTTCATTTTCGGGTATGAGTCATCGCCGCTGCATCGCACCTCCTCCTTGGATATGAGTCACTTGCCACTCGGCACCGAAGCGCTGGTGACAATTCGTTGAAGGGAGCCGCCGGGTGGAGCTGGTCGACTCCGCCATGCGAACGGCTCCGACTGGGGGCGAATCCAGGATCCAAGTTTCACGCGTGAAACTGCATGCCGCGCGGACATGGTTCGACCTGTCGAGTCCCACGAGACCGTTGTTTACGCCACGCATGACCGCCCGACGCACAGAGTCCCGGTCTACCGTGCCCCTAGTCATTCTTCCCGGCCCCTATGCTGGATACATGAAGCGCCTCTCGCACGCTTTCGACGATTTCTTCGATATCCGCGCCTGTCCCGGAATGGACCTGAAAGCGCACTCCATTTCGATTTTCGTCGAGGATCGTCACGACGGGCTTGCCCTGAAAGAGAATCTGGCGCGGGCCCTGGGGCGCTGCTGCCTCGCCGCTTGCAGCTGCCAGCAGCCTCGCGAGAACTGAGGCCGCCGGCAGTGCCCCCTTCCCTGCCTCCGCGAGCGCCGCATTTTCCTTGACGATGCCACCCGCAGCGCGCGATGCGCGCGCTTCGGCCGGCGGCGTTGATACAGCCTGTGCGAGCGCGTAGCCCTGCCGCAGACTAAGCTCTCCCGGTACAGCGAACGCCGCCATAATCTTGTCGTTGACGTTCGCGAAGGCGATCATCTTGGAGAGCAAGCCTTTTGAGATATTGAGCCGTTCGGCCATTTTGGCCTGCTTGCCCTCGTAATGCAGCGGTAGAGCCGCTGCGTAGTTCTTGGCTCGCTCGATTTCGGTAACGTCCTGCCGGCCCCGATTCTCCAAATCTGCCAACCGAAAGGCGGCTTCGTCATCGAGGTCCCGCACTTCAGCCAGAAACACGAAATCCGGGTAGTTGTTGGCGCGCAGCCAGGATATCGTCCAATGCCGCCGCGTCCCATAGATGACTTCATAATCATGGTCGGGATCGTTCTTCAGCTTTCGCACCAGGGCAGGCACTTTCTGCCCCCCTTCTGCGATCATCGAATCGATGAGATCTCGGCAACGATTGGGGTTGAGCGCGGCGTAATTTCGCGCGTTCCCGCTCCAAATCCTGCACCGCTTGGGGTCAAGTCGAACGTGCGTGACCTGCTTCAGCTCCCCTGATGCCAGTCGCCCCAGCGAATTCGCTCGCGTCAGCAGTGGCGATCCCGAGCCTGCAACCGGACGGTCGGCATTTTCCAGATCTTCCTGGTCCGCGCCGGCGGCAGGTTCGAGAAGACGATCGAGGTAATTCTTCTGCGGACTACGCGACACTGGCTCGCTCCTCCGTCGAAGCCGGCTGGGCTCGCTTCCAGGGCCGGCGGATGAGATGCTCCACCTGTGCCATGACCTCATCCATATTGGTCCGGCATCGCTTATGGGTCCGCGCTGTCCCGATGGGCTTTTCCAGCTCGTAGATTGTCATCATCCTCAAAGCGGCATGACTGATCTCGGCTGATTCAAGGACGGCGTTCGGAAGCAACGTCGCCCCAAAGGCTTCCTCCATCACCTTGAGAACCAT
>Ga0335075_10001832_pt1 | contig 34555 bp, 34 predicted proteins | sample Lox_Sample_24_FD_206723 | JGI IMG/M metagenome (GOLD analysis project Ga0335075, IMG submission 206723) | Soil microbial communities from Loxahatchee National Wildlife Refuge, Florida, United States - Lox_Sample_2.4 | ecosystem: Environmental > Terrestrial > Soil > Wetlands | place: USA...
TGAATGGCGAAACGTTCGTGCTCGAGACCGGCCTCACCGCGGACCTCGCGATCGTGAAGGCGTGGAAGGGCGATACCGAGGGCAATCTCGTGTATCGGAAGACCGCGCGGAATTTCAACCCGATGATGGCGACCGCAGGCCGCGTGACGGTGGCGGAAGTGGAACACCTGGTGCGGCCGGGCGAGCTCGATCCCGACCAGGTCCACACGCCCGGCATCTTCGTGCAGCGGATCATCCAGGGGTCGAACTACCAGAAGCGCATCGAACAGCGCACCGTGCGGAAGAGGGCGGGCTGATGCCGTGGAATCGTGACGATCTCGCCCGTCGCGCCGCGCAGGAGCTGCGCGACGGCTACTACGTGAACCTCGGCATCGGCATCCCGACGCTGGTGGCGAACTACATCCCGCCGGGCATGAACGTGGTGCTGCAGTCCGAGAACGGCATGCTCGGCATGGGCCCGTTCCCGCTCGAGGGCGAGGAGGATGCCGACCTCATCAACGCCGGCAAGCAGACGATCACCGAACTACCCATGTCCGCGTATTTCTCGTCGTCGGACAGCTTCGGCATGATCCGTGGCGGCCACATCGCGCTGTCCGTGCTCGGCGCGCTCGAGGTCGCGGAGAACGGCGATCTCGCCAACTGGATGGTGCCCGGCAAGATGGTGAAGGGCATGGGCGGGGCGATGGACCTGGTCGCCGGCGTGCGCCGCGTCGTCGTCGTGATGGAACACAACTCGAAGGACGGCGCGCCGAAGTTCAAGCCGCGCTGCGACCTGCCGCTGACCGGCGCCAACTGCGTCGACATGCTGATCACCGACCTCGCCGTCTTCGAGCGGCCCGACCGCCGGTCGCCGTTCCGGCTGCTCGAGCTCGCGCCGGGCGTCAGCGCCGAAGACGTGCGCGCGAAGACGTCGGCCACCTTCACCGCCTGAGGTCTAACTAGGGACGCACGCCGCGGCGCACGCGGCGAAGCGAGTCCCCGTCGCGGCTGGCGGAGTCGTCCGCGCCGTACCGGAACGAGATCACCCGCCACAATGTCCGCCTCGAAGGCGCGATCGCGTCTGTCAGGAAGACATGAAGGCAGCCTCATTGCTCGTCCCGGTTCCGGGTGCGCACGACGCGCGCAACGCCTGGACCGAATTCTGGAAGGATCCCGCGCAGACACGCTGCGCTTCGGGCGATCCCGACGTCTGGCGCGCGTTGACCGCGCACTGGACGGACTTCGCACGCACGCTGGCGCCCGGGGAGCGCGTGCTCGATCTAGGCTGCGGAGCCGGCGCGGTCGGCAAGCTGCTGCTCGCGGCGCGGCCCGACCTGCACGTCACCGGCGTCGATTCGGCGCGCATCCCGCTGTCGCTGCAGCCGCAACACGAGCTGCTGCCGGACACGGCGATGGAGGCGCTGCCGTTCGAGGAGCAACGCTTCGGCGCGGTGGTCAGTCAGTTCGGCTACGAGTACGGGCAGGCGGACGACACGGTGCGCGAGATGGCGCGCGTCGTCGCCCGCGGCGCGAAGCTATCGCTGATCGTGCATCACGAGGCCAGCCCCGTGGTCGCGGCCACGCGCGAACGCCTGGCGGCGATCGATGCGTTGCTGATGCCCGCGGTGCGCGCGGCGTTCTGCGGCGGCGACGCGGCGACGTTCCACGCGCAGATGGCGTCCCTGACCGCACGCTTCGCCACCGACGATCTCGTCGCCGAGCTGGCCGCCTCGCTGACGGTGCGGCTCGGGCGCGTCGCCGGAACGCGGCTCGCGATCTGGCGCGCGATCGAGGACGCGCTGGCACCCGAGCGCTGCGTCGCGCGGGCGCTGAGCGCCTGCTGCGTCGGTGCCGGCGAGATGGCGGAGTGGCTGGCGCCGTTGCGCGCGGTCTTCGACCTCGCCCCGGTGACGTTGCTGCGCGATTCCGCCGGCGCGCCGATCGCCTGGCGGGTCTGCGCGTGAGAGCGATACGCGCCTGATGTCGATTCCGGCCGGGCCCGTTCGGCCAGTTCCCGTGCCACCGGCAATCACGAGGAACATCCCATGTCCGCCACGAAGGTCCAGCCCATTCCCGAAGGATTCCACGCCCTGACTCCGCATCTCGTCTGCAAGGACGCCGTGCGCGCCATCGAGTTCTACAAGCAGGCGTTCGGCGCCGAGGAACAGTTCCGGCTCACCGGTCCCGATGGAGCGCTGATCCACGCCAGCCTGCGCGTCGGCGATTCGATGCTGCTGCTCACCGATGAATGCCCGCCGATGGGCGCGTTCGGCCCGCAGAAGCTCGGCGGCTCGCCGGTGACGATCCACCTGTCGGTCGCGGATGCCGACGCCAGCGTCGCGCGCGCGGTCGCGGCCGGCGCAAAGAGCACGATGCCGGTGACGGAGATGTTCTGGGGCGCGCGTTACGGCGTGCTGCAGGACCCGTTCGGTCATTCCTGGTCCGTGGCGACGCAGGTGAAGAACCTGAGCCCCGAGGAGATCCGCGCCGGCCTGCAGGCGGCGATGCGCGACCCGGTGGCGAAGGCGGGTTGAGCCGGGACCGCCGCAAGCCCCGCGTGATTGGGCTATCTTCCCGGTAGTTCGATCAGCCGAGGGGGAAGGTCATGCGGAAGACAGGGATCGTTTTGCTGGCATTCGCGCTGGTGTCCTGCGGCAAGTCGCCCGGCGACGCCGCGCCGGGCTCGGCGGCCGCGCCGACCGAGGCGCCGGCCGCGGCGGCGCGCGACACGTGTTCGCTGGTGGCCGACGCGTCGGCGACGCTCGGGCAGACCGTCACGGCCGGCACGAACACGATGCCGAACGGCACGAAGGTCTGCGAATGGAAGAGCGGCGAGGGACGGATATGCGGCAGCGTCACCGTCTTCGGGCCGGGCTTCAACGACGCCACCGACATCCAGCGCAACTACCTCGGCATGGTGACGTCGCTGGGCGCATTCGGCGAAACGAAGGATGTCGCGGGCCTGGGCGACGCGGCGAAGGGCGTCGACGCGAAGATGTTCGGTGCGCAGATCGCGTTCCGGAAGGGCGAGCACGCGGCGCTGGCGGCGTCGGCCTGCAGCTCCGGCGCCGATGGTGCGCCGGTGCTGGCGGAGAAGCTGGCGCGGGAAGTGGCGGCGAAGCTCTAAGCCGCGCGGTGCGCGCGAGCCAGGTACTCCTGGCTCTGCATCTCCGTCAGCCGGCTGGCCGTGCGCTGGAACTCGAACTTGAGCTTCTCGCCCTGGTACAGCTCGGCGGGCGCCGCTGCGGCCGAGACGATCACGTTCACGCCGCGGTCGTAGAACTCGTCGATGACGGAGATGAAGCGCCGCGCCGCGTTGTCGGCGTCGACGCCGAACACGGGCACGTTCGCGATCAGCACGGACTGGTACTCGCTGGCGATCGCGACGTAGTCCGCCGGGCTGCGCGGTCCCTCGCACAACGCGGCGAATTCGAACCAGATGACGTTCTCGCTCTCGCGCACGACGCGGATCTTGCGGCCGTTGACGGTGATGGTGCCGTCGGTCTCGACGTCCTCGTCGGACAGGTCGTCGAACAGCTCGCCGAGCTTCTTCGGCGTGCCGGCCGCGCCGCTGGCGAGGTAGATGGGCGCCGCCGTGAGCTGGCGCAGGCGGTAGTCGACGCCGCCATCCACCGCGATCACGTCGCAGTTCTTCTCGAGCAGCGTGATGGTCGGCAGGAAGCGCTCGCGCTGCAGGCCGTTCTTGTAGAGATCCTTGGGCTTCACGTTCGACGTGAACACCAGCGCGACGCCGCGCTTCAGCAACGCGGCGAACAGGTTCGCGAGGATCATCGCGTCCGCGATGTCGGACACGAACAACTCGTCGAAGCAGATGACGCGCGATTTCTTCGCGATCTTGTCGGCGACGCCGTCGAGCGGCGATTGCATGCCTTTCAGCCGCTTCAGGTCCGCCTGCACCTCCTGCATGAACCGGTAGAAGTGCGTGCGGCGTTTGCCGGCGAGCGACAGGCTGGCGAAGAACAGGTCCATCAGCCACGTCTTGCCGCGGCCCACGCCGCCCCACAGGTAGACACCCTTCGGCGCGGTGTCGTGGCTGGTCAGGCCGCGCAGCAGGCGTTTGCCCAGCGGCGCCGCGGCCGCCTCGGCGAGCTCGGCGCGCAGGCGCTCGAGTTGTTTGATGGCGGCGAGCTGGGCGGCGTCGGCGGTGAAGCCGCGCTTGGCGATCTCCTTCGAATAGAGAGCGCCGAGGACGTCGGGGGCCTGGGTCACAGCAGCTGGTAGTTGGGGCCCGAGCCGCCCTCGGGCGGCACCCAGTCGATGATCTGGTAGGGATCCTTGATGTCGCAGGCCTTGCAGTGCACGCAGTTGGCGGCGTTGATCTGCAGCTTCTTGCCGCCGTTGCCGTCGTCGACCATCTCGTACACCGACGCCGGGCAGAAGCGCGTGCAGGGGTTGCCGTATTCGGTGGCGCAGGTGGTGGCGCAGACGTTCTTGTCGCGCACCTTGAGATGCGCCGGCTGCACCTCGTCGTGCGCGGTGACCGCGAAGAACACGGACGACAGCCGGTCGCGCGGCGGCAGATCGCGGTTCACCCAGTGGCGGTCCGGCGAGTCGTAATCGGCGAGCTTCTCGAGTGGCCAGGTCGCGACGTTCTTCAACGTCCACGGCGTCTTGCCGCCGAGGATGCTCTCGAGGCCCGCGTTGAACAGCCCGAACTTGAGGCCGCGCTTGAAGCCGGGCTTCACGTTGCGAACCTCGCGCAGTTCGGCGACGGCCTCGGTCTTCCGCCACACCGCGTCGAACCCGATGCTGGTGCCGTTCTCGATGAAGTAGTCGGCCGCGGCCATCGCGCAGCGCAGTGCCTGGTGGATGCCCTTGATCTTCGGCACGTTCAGCGTGCCGGCGGAATCGCCGACCAGCACGGCGCCCGGCATCTCGAGCTTCGGCATCGACTGATAGCCGCCCGCGGAGATGGTGCGCGCGCCGGCGGACAGTATCTCGCCGCCCTTCAGGAAATCGTGCATCTCCGGGTGATGCTTGAACTGCTGGAACGCCTCGAACGGAAAGAAGCGCGGATCGCGGTAATCGAGCCCGGCGACGAAGCCGACGTAGGCGCGGTCGTCGTCGAGGTGATACACGAAGCTGCCGCCGTAGGTCTTCGGGTCGAGCGGCCAGCCGACGGTGTGCTGCACCAGTCCCGGCTGCACGCGCCCCTTGGGCAGCTGCCAGAGCTCCTTCATGCCGAGCGCGTAGACCTGCGGGTCGCAGGCCGAGTCGAGCTTGTAGCGGCCGATCAGCAGCTTCGCGAGGCTGCCCCGGCAGCCTTCGGCGATGACGGTGAGCTTCGCGCGCACCTCCGGCCCCGGGGTGTAGTTAGGGCCGCGGGAGCCGTCGTGCTGCAGGCCCATGTCGCCGATCTGCACGCCGGCCACGGAGCCGTCGTCGTCGAACAGCGGCAGTGCCGCGGCGAAACCGGCGAACACGTCGACGCCGAGCGCTTCGGCCTGCGTCGCCATCCACTGCACGAGGCCGCCGAGCGAGACGATGAAGTTGCCCTGGTTGTGCAGATACGAGGGGATCCACGGCATGGTGCGCGAGCCACCGCGGCCCAGCCAGCGGAACTCGTCGCGCGTGACCGGCACGCGGATCGGCAACGGCGCGTTGCGCCATTCGGGCAGCAATACGTCGAGCGGGCCGGGTTCGAGCACCGCGCCCGACAGCGTGTGCGCGCCGATGCTCGATCCCTTCTCCAGGATGCAGACGCGCAGATCCGCGCGCTGCTGCTTGAGACGGATCGCGGTGGCGAGGCCGGCCGGACCGCCGCCAACGACGGCCACGTCGTACTCCATCACGTCGCGTTGCGCGGGCCCGGCGGTGTTCATCTACTTCGGCTGCATCCGGATGGCGCCGTCGAGGCGGATCGTCTCGCCGTTCAGGTAGGCGACCTCGAAGATGGTCTGCACCATCGCCGCGAATTCCTCGGGACGGCCGAGACGCGGCGGGAACGGGACCTGTTTGCCGAGCGAGTCCTGCACGTCCTGCGGCATCGCGCCGAGCATCGGCGTGCCGAAGATGCCGGGTGCGAGCGACACGACGCGGATGCCGAACATCGCGAGCTCGCGTGCGATCGGCAGCGTCATGCCGGCGACCGCGGCCTTGGTCGCCGAGTACGCGGCCTGGCCGATCTGGCCTTCGTACGCGGCCACCGACGAGGTGTGCACGATGACGCCGCGCTCGCCGTCGGCGTTCGGCGTGTTCGCCTGCATGATCGCGGCCGCCGCCTTGTCGCACAGGAACGTGCCGATGAGGTTGATGTGCACGACGCGCGTGAAGAAGTCGCCGGCCATGGGGCCGTTCTTGCCGAGCACGCGGCCCGCGCCGATGACACCGGCGCAGTTCACCAGCAGGTTGATGCCGCCCATCGCGGCGCGCGCGGCTTCCATCGCCGCGTTGACCTCGGTCTCCGAGGTGACGTCGCACTTGGCGAAGGTGGCCTGGCTGCCGATCGCGGCGGCCGCCTGCACGCCCGGACCCTCCTGCACGTCTAACAAGGTCACGCGGCCGCCCGCGGCCACGATGTGGCGCGCGACCGCGTTGCCGAGACCCGAGGCGCCGCCGGTGACGACCGCGCGGGCTTCAGTGATTTTCATGGGGGCGACCTGTCAGGAATTCGGCGCACAGCATATCGGACGCGGGGCGTCAGGGCACTTCAACCGCCAACTTCGACGGCCAGGGCCGTCGCCTCGCCGCCGCCGATGCACAGCGACGCGATGCCGCGACCGCCGCCGCGCGCGCGCAGGGCGTGCACCAGCGTCGCGACGATGCGCGCACCGGTGGCGCCGATGGGGTGGCCGAGCGCGCAGGCGCCGCCGTTGACGTTGGTGCGGTCGTGGTCGAAGCCGACGTCGCGCATCGCCGCCATCGTGACGGCGGCGAAGGCCTCGTTGACCTCGTACAGCGCCACGTCGCCGGCCTTCCAGCCGAGCTTGCCGAGCAGCTTCTGGATCGCGCCGGCCGGAGCGGTGGTGAACCACTCGGGTTCCTGCGCGAAGCTCGTGTAACCGACGAGGGTCGCGAGCGGCTTCACGCCGCGGCGCTGCGCCTCGGCGCCGGACATCAGCACCGCGGCGGCGGCGCCGTCAGAGATCGACGACGACGACGCGGCGGTGACCGTGCCGTCCTTGCGGAAGGCGGGCTTCAGCGTGGCGATCTTGGCGAGGTCGACGGTGAACGGCGTCTCGTCCTTGTCGACGACGGTCTCGCCCTTGCGGGTCTTGACCGTGACCGGGACGATCTCGGCGGCGAACGTGCCGCCGTTCGCGGCGCGCAGCGCGCGCTGCGTCGATTCGGTGGCGAACGCGTCCTGGTCGGCGCGCGAGAACGAATATTTCTGCGCGGTGTTCTCGGCGAACGTGCCCATCATCTGGCCGTCGAACGGGCTCTGCAGGCCGTCGAAGAACATGTGGTCGAGGACCTCGCCGTGCCCCATGCGCATGCCGCCGCGCGCCTTCGGCAGTAGATAGGGCGCGTTGGTCATCGACTCGAGCCCGCCGGCCACGGCGATGCCGATGTCGCCAGTGCGCAGCTGGTCGGCGGCCATCATGATCGCCTTCATGCCCGAGCCGCACATCTTGTTGATGGTGGTGGTCGGCACGCCGGTGGGGATGCCCGCGCCGAGCGCGGCCTGCCGCGCCGGCGCCTGGCCGAGGCCCGCGGGCAACACGCAGCCCATGATGACCTCCTGCACGGCGTCGGCGCCGAGCTGCGCGGCCTCGAGCGCGCCGCGGATCGCGGCCGCGCCGAGCTGCGGCGCGGTGACGGGCGCGAGCACGCCCTGGAACGCGCCGATGGGCGTGCGGCTGGCGGCGACGATGACGATGGCGTTCTTGTCCATGGCGATTCTCCGGTGATCAATCGCGGCCACGCAGGCCGCGGTTGAAGAAATCGATGAAACGATCGGCGATCTCGAGCGGCTTCAGCGTCGCGTCCTCGCGATACCAGTGGCCCATCCAGTTGAGCGCGCCGGCCAGCGCGAACGCGGTCATCTTCGGGTCGCATGGGCGGATCGACCCGTCGGCGACGCCGGCTTCGATCAGCGCGCGCATGCGTTTGTCGATGCCCGCCTTCAGTAGTTTGATCCGGCGGCTCATCGCCGCGCCCAGGTGCTGGTCCTCGGCGCGCAGCATGCACCAGCCGAAGTCTCCCACAATGGCCGCGGCGTAACCGCGGATGAACTCGAACAGCCGCTCGCGCGCCGGGCCGCCGGCCGCCTCGCAGCGGGTCAGTGTTTCCCGCAGTTCGTCGAGCCCGGCCTTGAAACACTCGAACAGGATGGCTTCCTTGTTCGGCACATATAAATAGAGAGTGGGCTTCGTGACCTTCAGGCTGGCGGCAAGGTCGTCCAGCGAGGTCTTGTGATATCCGCGCTCGCGGAACGCGCGCGCCGCAGCAAGGATCACGGCCTCGCGCTTCAACGCGTGCGCGGCGCGCGGGCGGCGGCGGGCCTCCCAGGGCGAAGCGGGCGGGGTGGAGGCGGTGTGCGTGCGGACGGTGCGGGGGGCCATGTGCTACTCTTCGGTAACACATCTTACCAGCCAGTAACATGAAGCCGGAAGCCCCCATCAGCGCGACCCAGCCCGAGGCGCGGGAGAACGCGCGGCCGTTGCGTTTCGTCTCCGCCGCGTCGCTGTTCGACGGCCACGACGCCGCCATCAACATGATCCGCCGCCTGCTGCAGTCCGGCGGAGCGGAGGTCGTGCACCTGGGCCACAACCGCAGCGTCGCCGACATCGTGCGCGCGGCCATCGCCGAGGACGCGGACGCGATTGCCGTCAGCAGCTACCAGGGCGGCCACAACGAATATTTCCGCTACATGGTCGATCAGCTGCGCGAGGAGAACGCCGCGCACATCCAGGTGGTGGTCGGCGGCGGCGGGACGATCTCGCCCGACGAGATCGCGGCGCTCGAGGCGTACGGCATCGCGAAGATCTACACGCCGGAGGACGGCCGGCGACTCGGCCTCGCGGGCATGATCGAGGACGTCTTCGCGCGCGTCGGCGACCCGCGGCGCCCGCCGCTCGACGAGACGCTGCTCGGCAAGCCCGACCATCGCACCGTCGCGCGCGCGATAACGTTGCTCGAGCAGGGCGAGATGCCCGAACCGCTGCGCGCGCGCCTAGAGCCGCGCGACGGCGTGCCGGTCGTCGGCCTGACCGGCACCGGCGGCGCGGGCAAGAGCTCGTTGACCGACGAGCTGCTGCTGCGACTGCTGCGCCAGTTCCCGGACCTGCAGATCGCGGTGGTCGCGATCGATCCGACGCGGCGCCGTTCCGGTGGCGCGCTGCTCGGCGACCGCATCCGCATGAACTCGTTGTCGTCGCCCAATATCTTCATGCGCTCGCTGGCGACGCGGCGGCAGAACCTCGCGACCAGCGCCGTTCTCGCCGACGTGCTCCGGCTCTATCGCGCGTCGGGCTTCGACCTCGTGCTGGTCGAGACCGCGGGCATCGGCCAGAGCGACACGGAGATCGTCGATCTGGTCGACCTGTCGCTGTACGTGATGACCGCCGAATACGGCGCGGCCAGCCAGCTCGAGAAGATAGACATGCTCGACTTCGCCGACATGATCGTGCTGAACAAGTTCGAGAAGCGCGGCTCGGAGGACGCGTTGCGCGACGTGCGCAAGCAGTGGCGGCGCAATCATCCCGATCAGGCGAAACGCACCGATGCCGAACTGCCGGTGTTCCCGACCATCGCCAGCCGTTTCAACGACCCGGGCGTGAACCGGCTGTTCCTCGCGATGTGCGCGGCGCTGTCGCGTGACGCGAACCGTTTCGCCGTGCATGCCGGCCCGCTGGCCGGCGCGCCGACCGAGTTCCGCTCGCGCGAGCCTCTCGTGCCGGCGGCGCGCGTGCGATATCTCGCCGAAATCGCCGCCCGTGGCCGCGCGGCCCACGCGGCTGACGAACGTCGCGTCGCCGCCGCGCGGCGCGCGCACGGCCTCTACGTGTCGCTGCAGGCGCTGGACGATCCGCAGTTGCCCGCGCCGCTGGAAAAGGCGCCCGAGGGCGGTGCCGGTGCGCTCGCGCCGGTGCGCGCCGCGTACAACGCGGCGGTCGACGAGGTCGGCGCGGAAGCCGCGGCGGCGCTGGCCGCGTGGCCCGAGCGCGAACGCGGCATCACGGCGCCCGAATACTCGTACCGCGTCCGCGGCCGCGACGTACGCGGCGAGAACTACACCGAGTCGCTGAGCCACAGCCAGGTGCCCAAGCTCGCGGCGCCGCCGCTCGAGGGCTGGGGCGAGACGCTGCGGTTCCTGCAGCGCGAGAACCTGCCGGGCGCGTATCCGTACACCGGCGGCGTGTATCCGTATCGCCGCGAAGAGGAAGACCCGACGCGCATGTTCGCCGGCGAGGGCGCGCCGGAGCGTACCAACCGCCGTTTCCACTACCTGGCCTCGGGCCACGAGGCGACGCGCCTATCTACCGCGTTCGACTCGACCACGTTGTACGGCGAGGACCCGGACCTGCGGCCGGACATCTTCGGCCGCACCGGCAATTCGGGCGTGTCGATCGCGACGCTCGACGACATGAAGAAGCTGTATTCGGGCTTCGACCTCTGCAAGCCGTCGACCTCGGTGTCCATGACCATCAACGGCCCCGCGCCGATGATCCTGGCGATGTACATGAACACCGCGATCGATCAGCGCGTCGAGGCGTTCCTGCGCGAGCAGGGGCGCTGGACCGCGGTCGAGACGGCGCTGGCCGACTCGTCCGCGGGCGCCGCGCGGCCACGGTACGCCGGCGGCCTGCCGCCGGGGCACGACGGCAGCGGCCTCGGGTTGTTGGGCGTGAGTGGCCGCGCGCTCGTCGAGCGCGGCCTGCTGCAGCCGGAGGAATACGGAAGCCTGCGGGCCGAGGCGCTGACGCGCGTGCGCGGCACGGTGCAGGCCGACATCCTGAAGGAGGACCAGGCCCAGAACACCTGCATCTTCTCCACGGAATTCGCGCTGCGCATGATGGGCGACGTGCAGCAGTTCTTCACCGACAACGAGGTGCGCAATTTCTACTCGGTGTCGATCTCCGGTTATCACATCGCCGAGGCCGGCGCGAACCCGGTCACGCAGCTCGCGTTCACGCTGGCGAACGGGTTCACCATCGTCGAGTACTACCTGGCGAGGGGCATGTCGGTCGACGACTTCGCGCCGAATCTCTCGTTCTTCTTCTCGAACGGCATGGACGCGGAATACGCGGTGATCGGTCGCGTCGCGCGGCGCATCTGGGCGCGTGCGATGAAGGAGATCTACCAGGCGGGCCCACGCAGCCAGATGTTGAAGTACCACATCCAGACGTCGGGCCGCTCGCTGCACGCGCGGGAGATCCAGTTCAACGACATCCGCACGACGCTGCAGGCGATGTACGCGCTGTTCGACAACTGCAACTCGCTGCACACGAACGCCTACGACGAGGCGTTGACCACGCCGACGGAGGAGAGCGTGCGGCGCGCCGTGGCGATCCAGCTGATCATCAATCGCGAGCTCGGCCTCAACAAGATCCAGAACCCGTGGGCGGGTTCGTACGCGATCGAGACGCTGACGGATCTGGTGGAAGAGGCCGTGTACAAGGAGTTCGAGTCGATCGCCGAGCGCGGCGGCGTGCTCGGCGCGATGGAGACGATGTACCAGCGCGGCAAGATCCAGGAAGAGAGCCTGCACTACGAGACGCGCAAACACGACGGTAGTCTGCCCATCGTCGGCGTGAACACGTTCCTCGCGGAGCACGGCACCGGCGATCACGCCGCGGCGCCGCTGTTCCGCGCGTCGGACGAGGAGCAGCGCGCGCAGGTGGCGGCGGTGCAGGCGTTCCAGCAGCGGCATGCGGCGGCTGCGCCGGCGGCGCTGCAGCGGCTGCAGGATGTCGCGGCGTCGGGTGGGAACGTGTTCGCGGAGTTGCTGGAGACGGTGCAGGTCTGCTCGCTGGGTCAGATCACGCGCGCGCTGTACGAGGTCGGCGGGCAGTACCGTCGGCACATGTAAGCAAAATTGGGGACGTACCCTGATTTGGTTGTAACAATCGTCAGGGGCGTACGGGGGCCTAACTACGCCGACGATTGTTACAACTGAATCAGGGTACGTCCCCCAAATCCGGTTCACCGAGCTCGGCGAGGATCGCCGCCCGCGCCCGATCCCTCAGCACCAGCACCGGATCTTCTCCCGCGGCCGGCTCACCAACGACGATCGGCGCGCCGTACTGCACCTCGATCGCCCCCGGCCGCGGAAAGATCCGCGTCGACGGCATGTTCCGGCGCGTCCCGAGAATCACCGCCGGCACCACCGGACACGCCGCCCGTGCCGCGATCGCAAACGCGCCCGTGTGGAATTTCCCGAGCCCGACTTCCTCGGTGAACGTCCCCTCCGGAAAGAACACCAGCGAATGCCCGCTCGCCGCCGTGCGCAACACGCGACGCGCATCCGTCCCGCCCTTGTGCCGGTTGAACCGCTCGACGAACTCCGACCCGATGCGCCGCAGCAGCAGTCCCGCGACCGGCACGTCGTTCATTTCGCGCTTGATCACGAATCCGAAGCGCGGTGGCAGCGCCGCCGCCATCACGACGCCGTCCAGGTAGCTGGCGTGATTCGCGACCACCACGCACTGACCCGCCGGCAGGTTCTCGACTCCCCGCAGGCGCAGCGGCATGCCGGACAGGAGGAAAAAAGTGCGTGCTGCGACGCGGGCAGTCCCGCGGCGGGCGGTCAGACTGGGCAGCAGCAGGACCCCGAGCAACGCCGTCAGCGAGACCGCCAGGAACAGCAGCGCTGCGTACAAACCGTAAACGAGGCGCAGGGGAACGGAAATCACGGCCGGCCAGGGTGCGCGCGCGGGAGTCGGGGTCGTGGTCATGCCGGATTCATGTGAACTGGTTCTCTTTATGTTAATGGTTTTCCCGAGCTGTGAAGGCAATCACGGCCCCCGGTCCGGCCCCAAACCATACTCGGCTGAAGCGTGATTCCGCAGACGCATTAGGGCTACCCAGTCTTGGTCAAACAAGCTACAGCGCAGAACGAAGCGCATGCCGCCGACACCGCCGACGCGACCGTTTCGAAATTTCTCGACGCGGTCTGGATGGAACGGGGTCTCTCGGCCAATACGCTCGCCGCCTACCGTGCGGACCTGACGGCGCTCGCGCGCTGGCTGGCCGAACGCGGCACGCCGATCATCAAGACGACCCGTGCGGATCTGCTCGGCTTCATCGCGTTCCGCGTCGAAGCGGGCGCGCGTCCGCGCTCCACGGCGCGCCAACTGTCTTCCTTCCGTCGCTTCTTCCGCTACTTCGTTCGCGAAGGAGTGCTGAAAGATGATCCGACCGCCCAGATTGCGATGCCGAAGATCGGCCGCTCGCTGCCGAAGTCGCTCACGGAAGAAGAGGTCGAGTCTCTGCTCGGCGCTCCGGTGATCGCCGACCCGCTGGGTCATCGCGATCGCACGATGCTCGAGGTGCTGTACGCCACGGGCCTGCGCGTCTCCGAGCTCGTCAACCTCAAGTACAACCAGATCAACACCAACCAGGGCGTCATCCGCATCCTGGGCAAGGGCAATCGCGAGCGGCTGATTCCGCTCGGCGAAGAAGCCGTGCGCTGGCTGACGGACTTCGTCCGCGCGCCGCGCAGCGAGATCCTGCTCGATCGCACCACCGACTACCTGTTCCCGACGCGCCGCGGCGACCGCATGACGCGCCAGGCCTTCTGGCACATCATCAAGCGGTACGCGCGCAAGGCCGTCATCGACAAGGAACTGTCGCCGCACACGTTGCGTCACGCGTTCGCCACGCACTTGTTGAATCATGGCGCCGACCTGCGCGTCGTGCAGATGCTGCTGGGTCACTCCGATCTCTCGACCACGCAGATCTACACGCACGTGGCGCGCGAGCGCATGAAGGAACTGCACGGCACGCATCACCCGCGCGGCTGACGCCGGCGGTGGCGCGTTTGCGCGCCGTTCCCTGCAGCCCGCGTCATTGTCCGACAGGGCGACCCCACTCGCCCGGAAGCAGGATAGACTCGGCGCCTCGTCCGGAACGCGAACTTCAGCGTGGCCGGGCGGTCGTACTGCAATCCCCGACACGAGTTTGCGCGCCATGCCCAGCAAGTCCCTCGTCCTCGCTTTTCTCGCCACGGTCTGCGCCGGCGCCGTCTCTGCGCAAACGGCTGTCGCGGCCGCTCCGGCCAACGCGGCCAACGCGGTGACCACGGCGGCTCCCGCCGCGAAGCCGGTCATCGACCAGCGGGCCGCCATCGCCAAGAAACTCGAAGGTCTGAAGGTCGAGGACGTACGCATCTCGCCGGTGCCGGGCATCTTCGAGGTCACGCGCGATTCGAACGTTTCCTACATCACGAGTGACGGCCGCTACGCCATCGTCGGCGACATGGTCGATCTCGACTCCGACGCGAACCTCTCCGAGAACCGCCGCCGCGCCATCCGCCAGCGCCTCATCGACACTGTGCCCGAGAACGAGATGGTGGTGTTCTCGCCGAAGGATCCGAAGTACACGATCACCGTGTTCACCGACATCGACTGCGGCTACTGCCGCAAGCTGCATTCGCAGATCGCCGAGTACAACCGTCTCGGGATCCGCGTGCGTTATCTCTTCTTCCCGCGCTCGGGTCCGGACACGGATTCCTGGCACAAGGCGGAAGAGGTGTGGTGCGCCTCGAATCGCAACGACGCGCTGACGAAGGCGAAGAACGGCGAGAAGATCAACTCGAAGGAATGCGGCGCGAACAACATCGTGGCGCGCGACTACGAGCTGGGTCACAAGGTGGGCGTCGACGGCACGCCGGCCATCTTCCTCGCGTCGGGCGAGATGCTGCCCGGTTACGCACCGCCGGGAACGCTGATGCAGTACCTCAAGGCCGGCAAGTAGCCAGCCCGCGCTGACGCGGTCAGCGTCAGGTCTCCAGCAGGTTCCGCTTCGGCGAGACACCCTCGAACTGCTTCGCGTCGGGCGGCGCCGGCTTCTTTTCGGTGATCACCGGCCACTTGCGCGACAGCTCGGCGTTGAGCTTCTTGTACTCTTCCTGGCCCGCCGGCACTTCGTCCTCGGAGAAGATGGCCTCGACCGGGCATTCCGGCTCGCACAACGTGCAGTCGATGCACTCCTCGGGATCGATCACCAGGAAGTTAGGCCCTTCGTGGAAACAGTCGACCGGGCACACCTCCACACAGTCGGTGTACTTGCACTTGATGCATGCTTCCGTGACAACGAAGGCCATCGCGAATCCTCGAATCGGGGGGCGGAATTCTAAACGATCGGGCTAGCCGAATCTGCGCGTCATCTCGGCCACGTGGTGGCGCTCGACGCCCGCCGCGCGGTCCGCGACGAAGTGGCGCAGCGCGGCTTCCGTGCTCGGGAAGGCCAGCTCGCCCCACGGGATGTCGCGCTCGTCGACGAGCCTGACCTCGAGGCTCTCGTGCGTGACGCCGAAGTCCGGCGTGCGCATGCGCGAGCGGAAGAAAACGTGCACCTGGCGCGCGTGCGTGACGTTCGCCAGCAACAGCAGGCTGCCGATCTCGACGTCGATGCGCGCTTCCTCGGACGCCTCGCGTGCCGCGCCGGCCTCGAGCGTCTCGTCGTTCTCCATGAACCCCGCGGGAATCGTCCAGAAGCCCAGGCGCGGTTCGATGCCGCGCTTGCAGAGCAGGATCTTTCCCTCGTAAGTCGGCACCGAGCCGACGACGAGCTTGGGATTCAGGTAGTGGATGGTCCCGCAGTTCTCGCAGACGTGCCGGGGCAGGAAGTCACCCTCGGGAACCTTGAGGACGACTCGGGTGCCACAGTTGCTGCAGAAATTCATTTGAAAAATGGTGCCGGGAGAGGGAATCGAACCCACACGCCTTATAAGGGCAACGGATTTTGAGTCCGCCGCGTCTACCAGTTCCGCCATCCCGGCGCGGGGGCGGAAGTATAGGCAATCGCGAACCCCGATTGCGACCTTTCGGCCTCCGGCCGCATCTTGACCGTCAGACACATGCAAAGACTCGCGGAAATCGAGATTTCGACCGAAGAGCTGGCGGCCGCGCGCGGTGGCGACGCCGCGGCCCGGCGCATCCTGTTCGACCGGGTCGCGCCGGCCACGCTGGGCCTCATCCGCCGGATCGTGCGTCAGCCGGCGCTGGCCGAGGACCTGCTGCACGACACGCTGATCGCGATGTTCGAACACCTGGCGGAGTTCCGCGGCGAGGCGCCGTTCGGCGCCTGGGTCCGGCGCATCGCCGTGAGCAGATGTCTCATGGCGTTCCGTTCGCCCTGGCATCGCGCGCGCATCACGCTCGATGCGTGGACGGAGTCGGGCGCGGTCGGGCCGGTCGAGAGCGACGCGCGCGACGCGGACCTCATCGATCTCGACCGTGCGCTGGCCACGTTGTCGCCGATCGCGCGCACCGTGGTGTGGTTGTACGACGTCGAAGGCTGGTCGCACGACGAGATCGCCCAGGCCTTCGATCGCACCGTGAGTTTTTCCAAGTCGCAGCTCGCGCGTGGCCACGCGAGGTTGCGGGAACGATTGCAGGCGCCGCTGATCGCGATGGAGACACAGACATGACCGACGACACCGAACTCGCCGCGCGACTGCGCCGGCTGACTGGCGTCGCTGCTTTGCCGGCCGACGCCCTGCCATTCGACTATGACGGGCTGCTGGCGCGCCAGGATGCACGCGTCGGTCGCGCGCAGCGGAACCGGCGCGTCGCACGCGCGACGGCCGGCGCATTGGTCATCGCCTTCGTGGCGGCGAGCGTGTGGCGGCTCGAGCCGCGCGAGATCGCCGCGCCGGTGGTCGAAGCGCCCGCGGCCGATTCGGCCGTCGACCAGCCGCGCCTCGTGCGTGCCGACACGTATCTCGCCGTGGCTGCGCTCGAAGAGCACATCGCGCGCGTCGATGACGCGCTCAACGTCGCGCGCGTGGTGTCGCCGCACGGCGCCGAGGTCGCGCGTCTCGAACGCGCGCGCAACGAACTGCTCGATTCCTATGCCCAGGTGCGCTACGCCGAACTGGTCAGCGCGAATTTCTGATCCGGAGAGAACCATGAGGACGATCGCGAATATCCCCGTGAAGAGGCTGATGGCTGCGACATTGCTGGCGCTGGTTCCGCTGGCCCTCGTTCCGCCGGCCATGGCGCAGGCCGCGAGCTCGACGCGGGATTCAGACGCGCGCGCCACGCGCGACGCCGACGCCCGCAGCGCCGCGCAACGCGCCGAACGCGACGCCGAGGACGCGAAGGTGCGCGCGCAGCTCGACAAGGCGCGCGCCGAGCTGGACCGCAAGGCCAAGGAAGTCGCGGAGCTGTCGATGAAGCTCAGCGGCGCGAACGACGCCGTCTACATCAACGACGGGCCGCGACGCGCGGTGCTCGGCGTGCAGATCGACACCGACAGCGGGCGCGATGGCGCACGCGTGCGCCTGGTGAGTCCGGGTGGCGCGGCCGAAGCGGCCGGCATGCAGGCCGGCGACGTCATCGTCGCGCTCGACGGCAAGGCGCTCACCGGCTCGGACCAGTCGGGCAAGCTGCTGGTCGAACGCATGCGCGACGTGAAGCCGGATCAGAAAGTGAAGATCCGCGCGCTGCGCGCCGGAAAGAACAAGGACTTCGTCGTGGTCGCGCGGCCGATGGAGATCTTCCCCGGCATGCGCGGCTTCGCGTTCGCGACGCCGGACGGCGACGTGATGGCGGTCGGCGGCGACGTCGGTGGCGGGCTGCGCGGACCCGGCGGACCGATGCCGATGATTCGCCAGTTCCGCACGTTCTTCCACAACGAGTTCGACGGCCTCGAGCTCGCGAGCATCACGCCGAAGCTCGGCGCGTACTTCGGCGCGAACGATGGCGTGCTGGTGGTCTCGGCGCCGAAGGACGGCGCACTGAAGGTCGAGGATGGCGACGTCATCCAGTCGATCGACGGCCGCAAGCCCACCGATGGCGGGCACGCGCTGCGCATCCTGCGTTCGTACAAGCCCGGCGAGAAGCTCGGTCTCACCGTGCTCCGGCAACACAAGCCGGTCACGCTCGCGGTGACGATGCCGGAGCGCAGCGATTTCGACGAAGACTTCATGGGCCCGGGCCTGCCCGGCCTGTCGACGATCCCGGCGCCGCCGCCCGCGCCCGCAGTACCGGCGACCTGAGCGACTCGCGCCAACCCGGTCCGGCCATGGCGGTAGACTCCGCGCCGTGCGCCGGACCGACTTCCACTACGACCTCCCCGAAGATCTGATTGCCCAGGCGCCGCTCGCCGAACGTTCGGCGAGCCGGCTGCTGACCCTCGACGGCGCCAGCGGCGCGCTCGCCGATCGGCAATTCCTCGATCTGCCCGAACTCATCCGCCCCGGCGATCTGCTGATCTTCAACGACACGCGCGTGATCCCGGCGCGGCTGTTCGCGGTGAAGGAGTCGGGCGGCAAGGTCGAGGTCCTGCTCGAACGCCCGATGAGCGACGCCCGCGCGCTGGTGCACGCGCGCGCCAGCAAGGCGTTGCGGCCGGGCATGGTGCTGCAGAGTCGCGGCGGAGAATTGCGCGTGCTCGAGAAGCACGGTGACCTGTGGGTGATGGCGCTGCCCGCGGATGCGCTCGGTTTCTTCGAGCGCCATGGCCAGATGCCGCTGCCGCCGTACATCCGCCGCGAGCCCGACGCCGCCGACGCGACGCGTTATCAGAGCGTGTTCGCGCGCCGCGACGGCGCCGTGGCCGCGCCCACCGCCAGCCTGCATTTCGACGCGCCGTTGCTGGAACGGCTGACGGCGCTCGGTGCGACGCGCGCGTTCGTCACGCTGCACGTCGGCGCCGGCACGTTCCAGCCGGTGCGCACCGACGCGGTCGGCGCGCACGTGATGCACGCGGAGTTCGTCGAGGTCAGTGCCGCGACCTGCGCGGCGATCGCCGCGACACGCGCACGCGGTGGCCGCATCGTCGCCGTCGGCACGACCGTGGTCCGCGCGCTGGAGAGTGCCGCGGGCGGCGGCGAGCTGGCGCCGTTCGTCGGCGATTCGACGCTGTTCATCGTGCCGGGTTTCCGCTTCCGCGTCGTCGACGCGATGGTCACGAACTTCCACCTGCCCGAGTCGACGTTGCTGATGCTGGTCAGCGCGTTCGCCGGCCGCGAGCACGTGCTGGCCGCGTACGCGCATGCGGTCGCGGCGCGGTACCGCTTCTTCAGTTATGGTGACGCGATGTTCATCACGCCGCAGCCGTCGGCCCATTCATGACGGCCAACTTCACCTTGTTAGCCTCGTCGTCCGGAGGGGCCGGCGCCGCGCGCCGTGGCCGCCTCGAGCTGGCGCACGGCGTCGTCGAGACGCCTGCTTTCATGCCGGTCGGCACGTACGGCACGGTGAAGGCGATGACGCCCGAGGAACTCGACGGTCTCGGCGCGCACATCGTGCTCGGCAACACGTTCCACCTGATGCTGCGCCCGGGCAATGAGATCCTGCGCGCGCACGGCGGCCTGCACGGCTTCATGAACTGGAAGAAGCCGATCCTCACGGACTCCGGCGGCTTCCAGGTGTTCAGCCTCGAGAGCCTGCGCAAGATCACGGAGGAGGGCGTGCGATTCCAGTCGCCCGTCGACGGCAGCGCGGTGCGCCTCACGCCGGAAGACTCGATGGACACGCAGATCGCGCTGGGCTCCGACATCGCGATGGCGCTGGACGACTGCACGCCATATCCCGCCACCGAACTACAGGCGCGCGAATCGATGGAGCGCTCGATGCGCTGGGCCGTACGCAGCCACTCTCACTACTACCGCGCGGATGCGGCCGGGAACGGCCCGCCGGGCGAGTTGTTCGGCATCGTGCAGGGCGGCATGCACGTGAACCTGCGGCTCGCATCGCTCGAGTCGCTGATGAAGTTGCCGTGGAAAGGCCTCGCGATGGGCGGGCTCGCGGTCGGCGAGCCCGAGGAAGACCGGCTGCGCGTGCTCGAGGAAGTGGTGCCGCACCTGCCGGCGGATCGGCCGCGCTACCTGATGGGCGTCGGCCGGCCGCGCGACATCGTGCAGGCGGTCCTGCGCGGCATCGACATGTTCGACTGCGTGATGCCGACGCGTCACGCCCGCAACGGCCATCTCTTCACATCGCAGGGCGTCGTGAACATTCGCAACGCCGCGCACCAGGCCGACACCGGTCCGCTCGATCCCGCCTGCGCCTGCTACACCTGCCGCAACTTCTCGCGCGCGTACCTGCGCCATCTCGACAAGTGCAACGAGATCCTCGGTGCGCGCCTCAACACCATCCACAACCTGCATTACTACCTGGAGCTGATGCGGCGGATCCGCGCTGGCATCGAGGCGGGGTCGTTGGCCGACGTGGTTGGCGAGTACTGCGGAAACGAAGTCCCAGTGGCATAAATCTGGTTTTCCGCCAGAATACGCGCCCAAACCGCGCAAGCCGCGGCGGAAAATTTTCGTCAGGACCGAGATAACACCATGAATTCATTGATTCCCGACGCCATGGCGCAGTCCGCCGGAGCGGCCCCCGCCGGCGGCGGTCTGATGCCCTTCGTGATGATGGCCGTGTTCGTCGTCATCTTCTATTTCCTGCTCATCCGTCCGCAGCAGAAGAAGCAGAAGGAACACCAGGCGATGTTGTCGAAGATCGGCGAGGGCGACGAAGTCGTCACCGCGGGCGGCATCCTCGGCAAGGTCGTGGGTGTCGGCGAGCAGTTCCTGCAGCTCGAAATCGCTGATGGCGTGCGCATCAAGGTGCAGCGCTTCCAGGTGACCTCACTGGTGCCGAAAGGCACGATCAAGGGCGCCTGAGGTCCATTCATGCTCGATTACGCTCGCTGGAAATACTTCCTGGTCGCGGGAGTGCTGGCGGTGGCGCTGTTGTATGCGCTGCCGAACGTGTTTGGTGACGACTACGCGATCCAGCTCGTCCAGAAGAGTAAGGAGCCGCTGACCGCGACGCAGCTCGAATCGATCGAGAACGCGCTGAAGACGGGCGGCGTCACGTACAAGAGCGCCGCGCTCGAGAACGGCAATGCGCTCGTGCGTTTCTCCTCCGACGCCGAACAGCTGCGCGCGCGCGACTTCGTCAAGGACGAGAAGAGCGGCCTGTCGAAGGACTACCTCAACGCGATGCAGTACGCGTCGCGCGCGCCGAAGTGGATGCACGCGCTCGGACTCAAGCCGATGCCGCTGGGCCTCGACCTGCGCGGCGGCCTCTATCTTCTCTACCAGGTCGACGTGGACGGTGCCGTCGAGCAGCTGTTGAACACGGTCGTGCAGGATTTCCAGCGCACGTTGAAGGCCGATTCGATCGCGTACACCGACATCAACACGATCAAGGTCGATGCGGACGTCCCCGATGGGGTGCGCGTGCTGCTGCCGGCCGCCGCCGATCTCGGCAAGGTGCGCTCGTCGCTGAACAAGACACATCCCGAGCTCGCCTGTCGCAACGCGAACGTCATCGAAGGAGCCGCGGTCGACTGCGTGCTGACGGCGCAGCAGGTGCGCGAACGCCGTGACTTCGCGATCACGTCGAACATCACCACGCTGCGCAATCGCGTGAACGCGCTGGGCGTCTCCGAGCCCATCGTGCAGCGCCAGGGCATCGACCGCATCGTCGTGCAGCTGCCCGGCGTCCAGAACTCGGCCGAGGTGAAGGACACGCTGGGCAAGGTCGCGACGCTGGAGTACCGGCTCGAGGATCCGCGCCCGATCCCGACGTCGTGTCTGACCGGCGGCGCGTGCCGCGCGCCCATCGGCGCGAAGATCTACGACCACTACGTCCAGGGCCAGATCGTCGGCAAGGCGATGCTGAAGCGCGAGATCATCGCGACTGGCAACCAGCTCATCAACGCGACGGCGTCGACCGGACAGAGCGGCCCGCAGGTCGACGTCACGCTCGACAGCGCCGGCGGCGACGAGATGCTGCGCACGACGCGCGCGAATCTCGGCAAGCGCATGGGCGTCGTGTTCATCGAGCAGCGCAGCGAGACCACCGAGGTCGACGGCAAACCCGTCACGCGCACGATCAAGGAAGAGCGCGTCATCAACCTCGCGACCTTGCAGGGCGTGTTCAGCAACCGCTTCCAGACCACCGGTCTCACGATGAACGAAGCGCGCGATCTCGCGCTGCTGCTGCGCGGCGGCGCGCTGTCGGCGCCGATCTCGATCGCGAACGAGAAGACGATCACCGCGACGCTGGGCAAGGAGAACATCGACAAGGGCGTGAAGGCGCTGGTGATCGGCATGGCCGCGCTGTTCGTGTTCATGCTGTTCTACTACCGCGTGTTCGGCATCGTCGCCGACCTCGTGCTGCTGGCGAACGTCATCGTGCTGACGGCGCTGCTGTCGATGCTCGGCACCGCGCTCACGTTGCCCGGCATCGCCGGCATCATCCTCACGGTCGGCATGGCGGTCGACGCGAACGTGCTGATCTACGAGCGCATCCGCGAAGAGCTGCGCAACGGCGTCTCGCCGCAGGCGGCGATCAAGGCCGGCTTCGAGAAGGCGTTCTCCGCGATCGCGGACTCGAACGTCACCACCTTCATCGCCGGCGTGGTGCTGTTCGTGTTCGGCACCGGCGCGATCAAGGGTTTCGCCATCGTGCTGTCGCTCGGCATCCTCACTTCGATGTTCACCTCGCTGATGGGCTCGCGCGCCTTGCTGACGCTGATCTACGGCGGCAGGCACAAGGTCGCGAAGCTCTCCATCGGCTGACGGCAGGTAAACGATCATGGAATTCTTCCACAAGAAGACCAGCTTCCCGTTCATGGCCACCCGCAAGGTGTGGTACACGCTCTCGGCCGTGCTGATGATCGTGTCGTTCGCGTCGTTCTTCGCGAAAGGCCTGAACTTCGCGATCGACTTCACCGGCGGCATCGCGGTCGAGGCGTCTTTCCCCAAGGACGTCGACACCGAGAAGGTTCGCGAGGCCGTGATCGGCGCGGGATTCCACGAGCCGCAGGTCAGCTATCTCGGCAGCACGCGCGACGTCACCATCGGCCTGCAGCCCACGGGGCAGACGGCGGAGCAGGTGCGGCCGATCTTCCAATCCACGCTGCAGAAGATCGATGCGGGTGTGAAGATCACCTCGCTCGAGGTCGTCGGTCCGCAGGTCGGTGAGGAGCTGCGCAATTCGGCGATGGTGTCGATGGCGGTCACGCTGGCGTTGATCGCGCTGTACATCATCCTGCGCTTCCACACGTGGCGACTGTCGCTCGGCGCCATCTTCGCCGTGCTGCACGACCCGATCCTCGTGCTCGGCGTGTTCTCGGTGACGCAGACCAAGTTCGACCTCGCGGTCGTCGCGGCCATCCTCGCGGTCATCGGCTACTCGCTGAACGACACCGTCATCGTGTTCGACCGCATCCGCGAGAACTTCGAGAAGAACCGCCGCCAGGCGCCGGACGTGCTGCTCGACCAGGCGATCAACCAGACGCTGTCGCGCACGATCATGACGAAGGTGACGACCAGCATCGTCGTCGTCGCGCTGCTGGTGCTGGGCGGCGAGGCGCTGCGCGGCTTCTCCGAAGCGCTGCTGATCGGCATCGTCGCCGGCACGTATTCGTCCATCTACATCTCGAGCGCCATCGCGCTGACCTGCGGCCTCAAGGCCGAGCACGTGTTCCCGCCCGAACGGAAGAGTCCGGTCGACGAGTTGCCTTAAAGGGCGATGCTCGAGCTGCTCACCGATCCCCAGGCCTGGATAGCGTTCGTCACGCTGTCCGCGCTGGAGGTCGTGCTCGGCATCGACAACATCATCTTCATCTCGATCCTCGTCAGCCGCCTGCCGTCGGAGCGGCGCGAGGCGGCGCGCATCACGGGCCTCGCGCTGGCGATGGTCACGCGCATCGCGCTGCTGTTCTCGATCGTCTGGCTGACGCGCCTCACGAAGCCCTGGTTCTCGATCTTCCAGTTCGACTTCTCGGGCCGCGACGTGATCCTGTTCCTCGGCGGCCTGTTCCTGCTGGCGAAGAGCGTCACCGAGATCCACGGCACGCTCGAGGGCGCGGCCGACGAGCGCCACACCAAGGTGTTCGCGAGTTTCGTCGCGATCGTCATCCAGATCGCGATCATCGACATCGTGTTCTCGCTCGACTCGGTGTTCACCGCGGTGGGGCTCGCGAAGCCGGAGCAGCTGCCCATCATGGTCGCCGCCATCGTCGTGGCCATCCTCGTGATGATGTGGGTGTCCGGGTCGATCAGCGCATTCATCGACCGTCACCCGACGATCAAGATCCTCGCGCTGGCATTCCTTATTCTGGTCGGCGTGGTGCTGGTCGCCGACGCCTTCCACGTCGATGTCCCGAAAGGCTACCTGTACTTCGCGATGGCCTTCTCGGTGGGCGTCGAAATGGTGAATATCCGGCTGCGACGCCTCATCGACGAGCGCAAGAACAAGAAAGACGAGACCGAAGGCGGCTGAGTCACCTCGCGGTGGGCTCGCTTAACCGGGTCGGCGTCCCTACACTACGGCCACTACAAGAAATGCGGGGTCTCCGATGAAATGGAACTTGCGAACGAAGTCCATTGACCAGGTGCAAACCGAATTCGACCGCGGCGAGCTGAAACGCACGCTCGGTCCGATCCACCTCGTCCTCTTCGGCATCGGCTGCATCATCGGCGCCGGCATCTTCGTGCGCACCGGCACGGCCGCCGCGCAGTACGCCGGTCCCGCCGTCATCCTCTCGTTCGTCATCGCGGGCGCGGTCTGCGCGCTGGCCGGTCTGTGTTACGCCGAGCTGGCGTCGATGCTGCCGGTCTCCGGTTCCGCGTACACGTATTCCTACACCACGGTCGGCGAGTTCGGCGCGTGGATCATGGGCGCGCTGCTGCTGCTCGAGTATGCGTTGGCCGCGTCGGTGGTCGCGGTGGGGTGGTCGGGGTACGCCGTCAGTCTCATGCACGACATCGGCTGGGACATCCCGGCCGCGATGACGCAGCCGCACGGCAAGATGGTCGTGGCCGCGCTGTCGCAAATCGCGTTGACGGATCCGTCGGTCGCGCTGAACGGCGTCACCGCGAAACTCGCCGACGGCTCGCTGGTGCAGTTCTTCTCGAACGGCACCGGCGTCATCACCGGCAACTTCACCGCCTCGATCGCGCAGTACGACGTGCTCAATGCGGCGAAGGACGGCGGCTTCGCGCTGACCAACTCGCTCGACATCCTCGTGAACTCGGATACGCAGGCGACGCTCGCGGCCGCGACGAAGGTGCTCGATCCCGCGACCTCCGGCCTGCGCGAGCTGGCCGCCGGTACGGTGGTCAACGTTCCCGCGCACTCGATCGTGCAGCTGCCCTCGGCGTCCATCGTGCCGATCGCCGCGTCGGCCGTGGTGCCGGCGCTGTTCAACCTGCCGGCGGTGTTCATCACGCTGGCCTGCACCGGCCTGCTGATCCTCGGCGTGTCCGAATCGGCGACGGTCAACAACATCATCGTCGCCATCAAGGTGTTCGTGATCCTGCTGTTCATCGGCGTGGGGGCGTTCTTCATCAACCCGGCGAACTGGCATCCGTTCATCCCCGCGCCGACCGGCGTCGAGAACCAGTTCGGGTGGGACGGCATCATCCGTGCCGCCACGATCGTCTTCTTCGCGTACATCGGTTTCGAGGCCGTCTCGACGGCGGGTCAGGAAGCGAAGAACCCGCGCAAGGACATGCCCATCGGCATCCTCGGTTCGCTGATCGTCTGCACCATCCTCTACATGCTGACGGCGGCGGTGCTCACGGGCGTCGTGTCGTTCACCAAGCTCAACGTCGCGGCGCCGGTGGCGACCGCGGTGGACACGTTCGGCCCGCAATGGGGCTGGCTGGCGAAGCTGATCAAGATCGGCGCGATCGCGGGCCTGTCGTCGGTCGTGCTGGTGCTGATGTTCGGCCAGACGCGCGTGTTCTATTCGATGTCGCGCGACGGCTTGCTGCCGCCGGTGCTCGGCAAGGTGCATCCGAAGTTCAAGACGCCGTGGATCAACACGCTGATCGTCGGCGTGGTGGTGTCGCTGGCCGCCGCGGTGTTCGACATCAACTACCTCGGCGACATGACCTCGGTCGGCACGCTGGTGGCCTTCGGTCTCGTGTGTTTCTCGGTGATCTGGCTGCGCCAGAAGCGCCCGGACCTGCCGCGCCACTTCCGGGTGCCGCTCTACCCGGTGTTGCCGGCGGTCGGCGTGCTGGCCTGCTTCGTGCTCGCCTGGATCGGTGTCGAAGCGCACATCCGCTGGTTCTTCTTCAAGTTCCTGATCGGCGCGATCGCGATCTACTTCATCTACGGGTACTGGGCCAGCCCGTTGCGCAGGAAGGAAGCGGGCTGACCGCCGGATTCCGCAACGAAAAAAAAGCCGGGGTTCGCCCCGGCTTTTTTTTGCGCGCGAGCCGCGAGGGCTACGGTTTCAGCGATGCCGGGATGTGCGGCTGGAGTAGTTGGACCAGCGCGAGATACACCTTCGGCGAGCCCGCGACGATGTGGCCTTCCTGCTTGTAGTCGTCGCCGTTCAGCGTGCCGATGCGGCCACCGGCCTCGGTGATCAGCAACGTGCCGGCCGCGGTGTCCCAGGGTTTGAGTCCCATCTCCCAGAATCCGTCGACGCGGCCCGCGGCCACGTAGGCGAGGTCGAGAGCCGCGGCGCCGGGGCGACGCAGGCCCGCGGCCTTCGTCATCACGGCCTTGAGCTGCGCCAGGTATTCGTCGATCCACGGCGAGTCGGCGCGGAACGGGAAGCCCGTGGCGATCAGCGAGCCTTCGATCGTCGCCTGCTTGCTGACGCGCATGCGCTTGCCGTCGACCTGCGCGCCGTCGCCGCGCGACGCGGTGAACAGCTCCTGGCGCATCGGGTCGAACACCACGGCGTGTTCGATGCGGCCCTTCACCTGCGCGGCGATGGACACCGCGAACGTCGGGTTGCCGTGCATGAAGTTGGTGGTGCCGTCGAGCGGATCGATGATCCAGACCACGTCGCTCTGGTTCGCGCTGGCGCCGCTCTCTTCCGCGAGGAACGCGTGATCGGGGTGCAGCCGGCGGATCGTCTCGATGATGTCCGCCTCGGCGGCCTTGTCGACCTCGGTGACGAAGTCATTGCGGCCCTTGGTCTGGATCTCGACGGCCTCGAGTCGCGGGATGGCGCGGACGATGATGTCGCCGGCGCGGCGCGCGGCGCGGACCGCGATGTTCAGGAGGGGCTGCATCGTGAGGGAGAGGGGCCTGGGGAAAAGGGCCGCTATGATACAGCCCGTGCCGCTGTCCGCCATTCGCATCGTCCTCGTCGAGCCCTCGCATCCCGGAAACATCGGGGCCGTGGCCCGCGCCATGAAGAACATGGCGCTGTCCGACCTCGTCCTGGTGCGCCCGAAGTCGTTTCCGCACGAGGAAGCGACGGCGCGCGCGTCCGGCGCGGACGACCTGCTGGAGCGCGCGCGCGTGGTCGACAGCGTCACCGCGGCGGTCGCCGACTGCGGTTATGTCGCGGCGACCACCTCGCGGCCACGCGACCACAACTTCCTCGCACTCGACCTGCACGACGCCGCGGAACGCATCTTCGAGCGCAGCCAGCGCGGCCCGGCGGCGGTGCTGTTCGGTGCCGAACGCACCGGCCTCACCAACGAGGAACTGGCGCTCGCGAACCTGCTGATCCGCATCCCCGCGAACCCTGACTACCCCTCGCTGAACCTGGCGATGGCCGTGCAGCTGACGACATACGAGCTGTTCCGCGCGGCGGGCTCGCCGGCGGGCACGCGGCCGTTGTCCGAGCTCACGGTGCCGCTCGCGCCGGGCGCGGACATCGAGCGTTTCTATGCGCACCTGCAGGAAGTCATGGACGAGGTGGATTTCCGGGATCGCACTACGGGCGGCACGCACCTGATGACGCGCATCCGCCGGCTGTTCCAGCGCTGCGAGATGGACCAGAACGAGGTGAACATCCTGCGCGGCTTCCTGACGTCGGTGCAGCAGAAGCGGCGCCGCGCGGCCGCGCCGCCGGAAGAGCGGTGACTATCTACCTGGACCACGCGGCCACGACGCCGGTGGATCCGCGCGTCGCCGCGGTCATGGCCGAATCGCTGCAGTCGCCGGCGCAGCAGGCGAACGCGGCGTCCGCGACGCATCGCGCCGGGCGCGACGTCGCGGCGCTCGTCGAGGCGGCGCGTGCCGACGTCGCCGCGCTGATCGGCGCGGCGCCGCGCGAGATCGTGTTCACGTCCGGCGCGACCGAGTCGAACAACCTGGCGATCCTCGGCGTGTGGAACCTGGCTCGCCGCGCCGGCGCGCGGCAGCCGGGCGCGGCGCCGGGCCACTTCGTCAGCGCTCGCACCGAGCACCGTTCCGTGCTCGATGCCCTGCTGGAGCTCGAACGCCAGGGCGCCGACGTCACCTGGATCGAGCCGGACGAATGGGGCCGCATCCCGCCCGAAGCGGTGCGCACCGCAGTGCGCGCCGACACGCTGCTGGTGTCGATCATGCAGGCCAACAACGAGCTCGGCTGCATCAACGACATCGCGGCGATCTCCGCCGTCTGCCGCGAACGCGGCGTGCCGCTGCACACCGACGCGAGCCAGGCCGCCGGGAAGATCGACTGCGATGTCGCGCGGCTCGGCGCGGACTTCGTGTCGTTCACGGCGCACAAGATCCACGGACCGAAAGGCATCGGCGCGTTGTACGTGCGCGAGAGCGCGCGCCCGAAACTCGCGCCGATCGTGTTCGGCGGCGGTCACGAACGCGGACTGCGCTCGGGCACGCTCGCCACGCATCAGATCGTCGGCTTCGCCAAGGCTGCGTCGCTGGCGGCGGCGGAGCGCGCCGACGACGCGACGAAGGCGACGGCCTTGCGCTCGCGCCTCGTATCCGCGCTGGCGGCCATGCCCGGCGTCGTGCTGAACACGAACGCGGGCGCGGAGTCGCTGCCGGGCATCGTCAACGCCTCGTTCGAGGGCGTCGAGGGCGAGAGTCTGGTCACGGGGCTCGCGGGCCTGGCCGTCTCCACCGGGTCTGCCTGCAGCTCGGCGACGCGCGAGCCGAGCTACGTGCTGCGCGCGTTGGGGCGCGACACCGAGCTGGCGCAGAGCTCGCTGCGGCTCAGCGTCGGCCGATACACGACCGCCGCCGAGGTCGACGTCGCCATCGCGGCGATCCGGGCCGAGGTGTCGCGGCTGCGGGTGCTGGCGGGCGGGGAGGCCATTTCCACGAACCTGCCGCCCGCCGACGAGCCGGCGATCGCCGGGAATGCGGCTGCCACGGACGAGCCACCACCGCTCGATGCGCTGACCTGGCGTTATTTCCGCGCGCCGCCGCGCCCGCTCGCGTCGACCGGGAAAATCCCCGAAGGGATTGCGCCGCTCCTGCGGCACGGCCGCGCCGGCCGCCGCGCCGACGGCGCCGAGATCCGCGTCGAGCTCGAAATCCACGATGGAATCGTGAAAAACGCCCGTTTCGCCGCCTATGGATGCCCCCATACTCTGGCCGTGACCGCCTGGTTATGTGAGGTCCTGGAGGGCGCCCCGATCGCGAACGACCGGTGGCAGCAGCGCCTGGGAACCCCCGCCGACTGGGCCCGCCGATTCGCCGTCCCCACCGAGAAACTCGGCCGGCTGCTGATCGTCGAAGATGCATGGCGCGCCGCGCTGCGCGATTGACCGAGGAACCGACCCGATATGTCCATTTCACTGACCCAGGCCGCTGCCGACCGGATCCAGACCTTCATCGCCTCGCGCGGCAAGGGCCTAGGCCTGCGCCTCGGCGTGCGGAAAACGGGCTGCTCGGGCTTCGCCTACGTCGTGAACTACGCCGATGACTCCAAGCCGGCGGACCTGGTGTTCGAGGACCGCGGCGTGAAGGTGTTCGTCGACCCGGACAGCCTGCCGCTGATCGACGGCACCACGGTCGACTTCGTCAAACAGGGCCTCAACGAGGCCTTCCGCTTCCACAACCCCAACACCAAGGGGGAGTGCGGGTGTGGGGAAAGCTTCTCGGTCTGAGGACCTCCGCCCGCGGCGGACGGGCGCCGCTTTGGCCTTGATATTCCAGCAAAACCGGGGCCTTGCCCGGTACAATCGCGCGCCTTTCCGTACCCCACAAGGAATCTTCCGCATGGCGCTCGAGCGCACGTTTTCCATCGTCAAGCCTGACGGCGTTGCCCGCAATCTCGTCGGCCAGGTCCTGGCCCGTTTCGAAAAGGCCGGCCTGAAGGTCGTCGCTGCCCGCATGCAGCACCTGTCCCAGCGCGAGGCCGAAGGTTTCTACGCCGTGCACGCCGCGCGTCCGTTCTTCAAGGACCTCGTGAAGTACATGACCTCGGGTCCGGTGCTCCTGCAGGTGCTCGAAGGCGAGAACGCCATCGCGAAGAACCGCGAGATCATGGGCGCCACCGATCCGAAGAAGGCCGCGCCGGGCACGATCCGCGCCGACTTTGCCGAGAGCATCGAGGCGAACACCGTCCACGGTTCGGACGCCCCCGAGACCGCCGCGCAGGAAATCGCGTATTTCTTCCGCGGGACGGAGATCTGCCCGCGACAGTAGCGGACTACCGCTCGCTACTCGCAACGTATGTCAGCTGCCGACTCCAACACCGACAACGAACGCGTGAACTTGTTAGGTCTGCCCAAGGCAGACCTCGAGGCGTTCGTCGGCGAGTTGGGCAGCAAGCCCTTCCGCGCACGCCAGGTGATGAACTGGCTGTACAAGCGCGGCGAGGGCGACATCGCCGCGATGACCGACCTGGCCAAGGACTTCCGCGCGACGCTCGCCGCGCGCGCGGCGGTCAAACTACCCGAGATCGTGAAGACGCAGGTCGCGTCCGACGGCACGCGCAAGTGGCTGCTGTCTGGCGGCAACGGCCAGGCGTTCGAGACGGTCTACATCCCCGAGGAAGACCGCGGCACGTTGTGCATCTCGTCGCAGGTGGGCTGCGTGCTCGACTGCTCGTTCTGCTCGACGGCGCAGCAGGGCTTCAACCGCAACCTGACCACCGCCGAGATCGTCGGGCAGGTGTGGCTGGCAAACAAGGAACTGGGCTGGAAGGTCGGCGACGATCGGATCATCACGAACATCGTGCTGATGGGCATGGGCGAGCCGCTGGCGAATTTCCGCAACGTCGTGCCGGCCATCCAGATCTTCCTCGACGACCTCGGCTTCGACATCTCGCGCCGCCGCGTCACCCTGAGCACCTCGGGCCTCGTGCCGCAGATCTACAAGCTCGCCGAGGAGACGAATTGCGCGCTGGCCGTGTCGCTGCACGCGCCTAACGACGCGCTGCGCAACGAGCTGGTGCCGATCAACCGCAAGCACAACATCGCCGAGCTGCTCGAAGCCTGCTGGCACTATCTCGACGAGCAGAACGGCCGCAGCGTCACGTTCGAATACGTGATGCTCGACGGCATCAACGACCAGCCCGAACATGCCCGCGAGCTGGCCAAACTACTGCGCGGCAAGCCCGCGAAGCTGAACCTGATCCCGTTCAATCCCTTCCCCGGAACGTCGTATCGCCGCTCGCCGCAGGCGTCGATCGAGCGTTTCCGCGATGAGCTCGTGCAGCGAGACTTGATCGCTACCATACGCAAGACGCGCGGCGACGACATCGATGCCGCGTGCGGTCAGCTCGCCGGCCAGGTCACGGACCGCACCACGGTGCGGCTGGGTTCGAAAACCTTCGGATTGCAGGTGCGTGCATGAAGCTCTCGACTCGCGTCTTCGTCGGATTGCTGGTCATCGCGTTGACGGGCTGCGTGACCACCGAAGGTGGCCGCAAGCCGATCAAGCGCGAAGACCCGGACATGCAGGCCGCGAAGTACAACATCCAGCTCGGCACCGCCTACCTGCAGAAGGGCAACTACGCGCTGGCCAAGGAGAAGCTCGAGCGCTCGCTCAAGCAGAACCCGAAGGACCCGGACGTGCACACCAGCCTGGGCCTGCTCTACGACCGCACCGGCGACGCCAAGCTCGCCGACAAGCATTTCAAGGAAGCGCTGCGCCTCGCGCCGGACAAGCCGGACCTCGTGAACAACTACGCGATCTACCTGTGCAAGAACGGCCGCGTCGACGAGGGCGTGGAGAAGTTCGTGACGGTCGCCGCCAACAAGTTCTACGCGACGCCCGAAGTCGCACTGACGAACGCCGGCGTCTGCCTGCGCGGCGCGAAGCGGCTCGACGACGCCGAGCAGAAGTTCATCGGCGCGATCCGCGCGCGGCCCAACTACAGCGAGGCCACCGTGCAGCTGGCGAGCCTGTCGGTCGAGAAGGGCAATCTCGTGCAGGCGAAGAAGGTCGTCGACACCTACCTGAACGCGTTCCGGCCGAATCCCGACGTGTTGTTCGCCGGCGTCGGCGTCGCGCGCGCGTCGAAGGACAAGCTCAGCGAAGAGAAATACACGCGCACGCTGCGCATCGACTTCCCCGAATCCGCGCAGGCGCGCGCGCTGGCGCCGAAGAACTGAGATCGATGGACGAGACGGCCGCTCCTGCAGCTCCCGCTGCGCCTCCACCGCCGCCCGTGCCGCGCACGATCGGCGAGCGGCTGCGTGCCGGCCGCGAACGCGCCGGGCTCTCGGTCGCCGCGTCGGCTGAAAAACTGCATCTCGACACGAAGGTCATCGAGGCGCTGGAGTCCGATCGTTTCGCCGATCTCGGCGCCTCGGTCTACATCCGCGGGCACCTGAAGCGGTACGCGGATTTCGTCGGCGAACCCGGCGCCGAGCTGGTCGCCACGTACACCGCGCAGCGCGAGTCGCGGCCGCCGCCGCAGGACCTGACGCAGATCCCGCAGGCCGAGCGGCACGCCGATCCGCGCCGGCTGGTCACGCCGCTGGTCGGTCTGGGCAGCGCCGCGGTGCTCGCCGCGGCCATCTGGTGGGTGCTCGCGGGCTCGCAGTCGCGGCCGCCGCGCGGCGAGGTCGTGAAGCCGACGCTGAGCGCCGAGCAGGTCGTCGCGCAGACGCCGTCGCCGGCCCCGGCGCCGGTCGAGGCCGCGCTGCCGTCACCCGACACGACGCCCGAAGCGGCGCCGACGCCCGCACCGGTCGCCACCGAAACGGCGCCGCGCAAGGACGAAACCTCGGCGCGTTCGATGCGGCTCGAGCTCGAACTCGCCAGCGACAGCTGGGTCGAAGTCTACGATTCGCGCGGCGAGCGCCTGTTCTACGACGTGGCCTCCGCGGGCAGCGTGCAGAGCGTGGAAGGAAAACCGCCGCTGCGCGTCGTGCTGGGCAACTCAACCGGCGTCACCGTCGCAATCGACGGCCAGGCGCGCGAGATCCCGAGCGCCGCGCTGGATGGGGAAGGCGCGCGTTTCGTCGTGAATCGATCGGGCTCGCTGTCGCGGGCCCGCTGAACAAAAGAACACAAAAGGTAATGTCCCGAAACATCCAGCCGGTCACCGGCATGAAAGACGTCCTGCAGGCGGAGATCGGCGTGTGGCAACACGTCGAGCGCACCGCCGCGGCCGTGCTCGCGGCCTACGGTTACGGCGAGATCCGCGTGCCGGTCGTCGAGCACACCGAGCTCTTCAAGCGCGCGATCGGCGAATACACCGATGTGGTCGAGAAGGAGATGTACACGTTCACGGATCTCGGCGGCGACAGCCTGACGCTGCGTCCCGAGGCGACGGCCGGCGTCGTGCGCGCCTGCATCTCGAACGGCCTGCTGCGCGGCGCGCGTCTCAAGCTCTGGTGCCAGGGCCCGATGTTCCGCCACGAGAAGCCGCAGAAGGGCCGCTACCGCCAGTTCAACCAGGTGGACGTCGAGGCCATCGGCTTCGCCGGTCCCGACGTCGACATCGAGCTGATCGCCTTGAGCGCGCGCCTGTGGAAGTTGTTAGGGCTGACGCGGGTGAAGCTGCAGATCAACTCGCTGGGCACGCCCGAGGCGCGGCGCGCCTACCGCGAGCTGTTGACCGCGTATTTCCGCGGGCATTTCGCCGCGCTCGATCCGGACAGCCAGCGCCGCCTCGAAGGCAATCCGCTGCGCATCCTCGACAGCAAGGTCGCGAGCACGCAGGCCATCGTCGCGAACGCGCCGGTGCTCACCGATCACCTCGATCCCGAATCCGCGGCGCACTTTGCCGAGCTGCGCGCCGGCCTCGACGCGCTGGGCATCGCGTACACGGTCAACCCGCGCCTGGTGCGCGGCCTCGACTACTACTCGCGCACGGTGTTCGAGTGGATCACCGACGCGCTCGGCGCGCAGGACGCGGTCTGCTCCGGCGGCCGCTACGACGGCCTCATCGCGCAGATGGGCGGTGATGCCACGCCCGCCGTCGGCTTCGCGATGGGTGTCGAACGCATCGTCGAGCTGGTGAAGATCGCCGGCATGGAGCCGAAAGCCCCGTCGCCCGATGTCTTCGTGATGGCGCAGGGCGACACGGCGCAGCGCAGCGCGCTGCAGCTCGCCGAGCAGTTGCGCGACGCCTTCCCCGGCCGCGGCGTGGTCGTCCATTGCGGCCAGGCCAAGTTCAAGACACAGTTCCGCCGCGCCGACGAGTCCGGTGCGCGCCTGGCCCTCATCGTCGGCGACGACGAGCTGGCGCGCGGCGTGGTGGCGCTGAAGCCCCTGCGCGGCGCGGACACGACCCAGACGGAGCACCCGGTCGCGGATCTCACCGCGCGGGTCGACGAGTTTTTCAGGAGATCGACGTGAGCGATTACAACGAA